>Ga0180085_1000387_pt1 | contig 15502 bp, 8 predicted proteins | sample EasRiv730_16_10D_FD_123013 | JGI IMG/M metagenome (GOLD analysis project Ga0180085, IMG submission 123013) | Soil microbial communities from meander-bound floodplain in the East River, Colorado, USA - East River metaG ERMLT730_16_10D | ecosystem: Environmental > Terrestrial > Soil > Floodplain ... | reverse complement strand
GCATGGCCGTCGTCGACCGCAACGTGCTGCGCCTGGCCTTGCACGAGATGCTCTCGGACGACGCGCCGCCCCCCGCGGTCGTGATCGACGAGGCGATCGAGATCGCCAAGAAGTTCGGCAGCGCCGAGTCGGGTGGCTTCGTCAACGGGATTCTCGACGCGGTGCGCAAGCGCGTCGAGCGCGGTGAGATCGTCCTGCGACCGATCGAGAACGGCCGATGAGCGTCTTCGACCCCCGCGTCGTCGAGCCCAAGTGGCAGGAGCGCTGGGAGCGCGAGGGCGTGTTCCGCGCCGCGTCCGGTCCCGCGCAGGGCGAGCGGTTCTACTGCCTCGAGATGCTGCCCTACCCGAGCGGCCGGCTGCACATGGGGCACGTGCGGAACTACACGATCGGCGACGCCGTCGCGCGCTTCGAGCGCATGCGCGGCCGCGACGTGCTGCACGCGATCGGCTGGGACGCGTTCGGCCTGCCGGCCGAGAACGCCGCGATCCAGCACGGCGAGGACCCGCGGGCCTGGACCGAGCGCAACATCACGGCGATGCGCGCGCAGATGCGCCGGCTCGGCCTGGGGTACGACTGGGCGCGCGAGATCGCCACGTGCCACCCGGGCTACTACCGCTGGAACCAGTGGTTCTTCCTGCGCATGCTGGAGCGCGGCCTGGCCTACCGCGCGCGGCGCCGCCTGAACTTCTGCGAGACCTGCGCCACGGTGCTGGCCAACGAGCAGGTGGTCGAGGGGCGCTGCTGGCGCTGCGACCAGCCGGTGCGGCTGCGCGAGTTCGAGCAGTGGTTCCTGCGCGTGACGGCCTACGCCCAGGAGCTGCTCGACGGCGTCGACGCGCTCGACGCCTGGCCGGACAAGGTCCGGACGATCCAGCAGAACTGGATCGGCAAGTCGAGCGGCGCGCGGGTGCGCTTCGCCATCGAGGACGACGAGCGCGCGATCGAGATCTTCACCACGCGCATCGACACGATCTACGGCGCGACCTACCTGGCCCTGGCCGTCGAGCATCCGGCGCTGCCGGATCTCGTGCGCGGGCGGCCGGAGGAGCGCGCGGTGCTGCGCTTCGTCGAGGAGCAGCAGGGCAAGAGCCTGGAGGAGCGTTTCGCCGAGGGTGCGGCCAAGCTCGGCGTGGACACGGGACTGCGCGCGATCCATCCGTTCTCGGGCGCGCCGATCCCGGTGTGGGTCGCCAACTTCGTGCTCACCGACGTCGGCACGGGCGCGATCATGAGCGTGCCGGCGCACGACGAGCGTGACCTGGCCTTCGCCCGCCGCTACGGACTGCCGGTGGTCGCCGTGATCCATCCGGCGGGTAGCCCGGCGCTCGCGGGCGCGACGCTCGAATCCGCGCTCACGGCACCCGGGGTGCTCGCCGACTCGGGACCCTACTCCGGACTGACCTCGGCCGAGGCCGCGCGACAGATGACCGCGGACGCCGAGCGGGCCGAGTTCGGCCGCGCCGAGACGGTGTTCCGCATCAAGGACTGGGGGATCTCGCGCCAGCGCATGTGGGGCACGCCGATTCCCGTCGTCGACTGCCCGCGCTGCGGCATCGTTGCCGTTCCGGACGACGAGCTGCCGGTCGAGCTCCCGACCGACGCGCCGCTGACCGGCGAGGGCGGCTCGCCCCTGGCCAAGCTCGAGTCGTTCGTGCGCACACGCTGCCCGCGCTGCGGCGGACCGGCGCGGCGCGAGACCGACACGATGGACACGTTCGTCGACTCGTCGTGGTACTACTTCCGCTACCTCGACCCGCGCAACGAGCGCGCGCCGTTCGACGCGGCGCGGGTCGCGGGCTGGCTGCCGGTCGACCTGTACATCGGCGGGATCGAGCACGCGGCGATGCACCTGATCTACACGCGCTTCTGGACGCGCGTGATGCGCGATCTGGGTCTGGTTCAGGTCGAGGAGCCGGTGCGGCGCCTGTTCACCCAGGGCATGGTGATCAAGGACGGCGCGAAGATGTCGAAGTCGAAGGGCAACGTCGTCGATCCCGATCGGATGATCGAGCGCTTCGGGGCCGACACGACTCGCCTGTTCTGTCTCTTCGCCGCTCCGCCCGAGAAGGACCTCGAATGGAGCGAGGCCGGCGTCGAGGGCTGCCAGCGCTTCCTGGCCCGCGTGGCCCGGACGTTCGAGCGCGCACGGCCGCGGCTCCCCGCGCCGGGTGCCGCGTGCCCCCAGGCGTTCGACGGCGACGCGCTGGCGCTGCGGCGCAAGACGCACGACACGATCCGCCGCGTGACCGACGACCTGGGCGAGCGGATGCGCTTCAACACCGCGGTCGCGGCGATCATGGAGCTGATCAACCAGGTCGTCCCGCTGACCGAGCGCGACGACCCACCGGCCGCGCTCGGCTGGGCCTTGCGCGAGGCGTTCGAGGTCCTGGCGCGCCTGCTGGCTCCGCTCGCGCCGCACTTCGCGGAGGAGCTGTGGGAGCGGCTCGGCGGGACGGGCCTCGTGGCGCGCGCGGCCTGGCCCGCGGCCGACGCGGCGCTGCTCGTGCTGGACGAGGTCACGCTCGTGGTGCAGGTCAACGGCAAGCTGCGGGCGCGCCTCTCCGTGCCGCGCGGCTGTCCCGAGTCGGACGCGCTGGCGCGAGCCCGGGGCGAGCCGAGCGTCGCGGCGCAGCTCGCGCGCGGCGCGCTCGCGCGCGTCGTGTACGTTCCGGACCGCCTGCTCAACCTGGTGCTCAGTTGAGTCGAGCCGTCGCGCTGACCGCCGTCGCCTGCGCGCTCGCCGCGAGCGCGGCCTGCGGCTACCGCTTCGCAGGCACCGGCGCCGGGGTTCTGCCGAGCTACGTGCAGGCGATCGCGGTCGAGTCGTTCGCCAATCGAACCGAGCGGCCGGAGATCGAGCAGCGCATCACGGAGGCGCTCACGCGCGAGCTGTCGCGACGCGGCCGCTACCGCGTGGTGAGCGATCCGAGCACGGCCGACGCCGTGCTCGTGGGTGCGATCACGTCCTACCGCACCCCGCCCGTCGAGTTCACCTCCGCGGGCCGCCAGTCGCGGGTCGAGGCCACCGTGACGCTCGAGGCCACGCTGCGCGAGCGTGCGCGGGACGCCGTGCTGTGGAGCCAGAGCGGCCTCGTGTTCAAGCAACCGTTCGACGTGCCGGATTCGGGCGTGTACGTCGACCAGGAGTCGGTGGCACTCGATCTGCTGGCGCGGCAGGTCGCCGATACGCTCGTCACGTCGATGCTCGAGGGCTTCTGATGGCGAAGGCTCAGGCGCGCGCCGACTCACGGCGGCTCCTCTCGAGCGTCGAGGCCGAGGCGCGCCGCGGCTGGCCGCCCGGGCTGACCGTGTGGACGGGGGACGACGTCTATCACCTCGACCGCGCGCAGCGCGCGATCCTCGGCGCGCTGGCCCGGGACCTCGACCCGGCCTTCGCGCGTACCGTGTTCGGCGAGGAGAAGGTCGATGTGGCGACGGTCGTGGCCGCCGCTCGCTCGGTCGGCATGTTCGCGCCGCGCCGGGTCGTGTTCGTGCGGGACGTGAGCGCGCTCACCGCCGACGACGACACGATCCAGGCCCTGACCGACTACGCCGCCGCGCCGCCGCGCTCGAGCCACCTGCTCGTGCGGGCGCCGGCGCTCGATCTGCGGCGCAAGCTGCACAAGGCGCTGGCTCAATCCGGCCGCTGCCTGACGTTCGCACTCCCGGAAGGGGAGGCGCGGCTGGTCGTGGCGCGCGAGACGCTCGTCGAACTGGCCCGCGAGCGTGAGCTGCGCCTGGCGCCCGAGGCGGTCCAGCTGCTCGTCGAGCTCACCGCGGGTGACCTCGAGCGTATCGAGCACGAGCTGGACAAGATCGCGGCCTGGGTCGAGACGGCGGGCAGCCTCGTGACCGCGGCGGTCGTGCTCGACGTCGCAGCGGGCAGCGGGCTCGTGTCGGGCTGGGCGGCGGCCGAAGCGCTCACGCGCCGCGAGCGGGCGGCCGCGCTCGTCGCGCTGCGGCGCAACGTCGACGCGGGAGAGGTTCCGCTGCGCATCGTCGGCGGGCTGGCCTGGCGCGCGCGCGTGCTGCTGCAAGCCAAGGCGCTGGCCGAGACGCGGCGCAAGATGAGCGAGATCGTGAACATCACCCGGGCCTGGCGCTTCGAGGACGACCTGGCGCTGGGGCTCGAGCGCTACGATCTCGACGAGCTGCTCGGCTTTCCGGCCAAGCTCCTCGCCGCCGATCGCGCGCTGAAGAGCACCGCGCTCGAGGCCCACGCGGTGCTCGAGTCGCTGGCCGATCGGTTGACGGAGCCGCGACGATGACCGGGCACGAGTGGATCCTGATCCTCGACTTCGGCTCGCAGTACACGCAGCTCATCGCGCGCCGTGTGCGCGAGCTCGGCGTGTTCAGCGAGGTGCTGCGCTACGACACGCGGCTCCCGCTCGAGCGCGGCGGGCCGCTGCGCGGCGTGATCCTGTCCGGCGGCCCCGACTCGGTCTGGCGCGGCGGGGCCCCGGTCCCGGACCCGCGCGTGCTCGAGCTCGGCGTTCCGGTGCTCGGAATCTGCTACGGCATGCAGTGGATGATGCAGGCTCGCGGGGGACGGGTCGAGTCCGCCGGGGCGCGGGAGTTCGGGCCGGCGACGATCCGCACGCTGAGCGGCGGATCCCGGCTGCTCGCGGGCCTGCCCGGCGAGCAGCGCGTGTGGGCCAGCCACGGAGATCGCGTCGACGCGATCCCGGAAGGCTTTCGCGCCGTGGCCGCGAGTCCGAGCGCGCCCTACGCTGCGGTCGAAGACGATCGGGCACGCTGGTACGGCGTGCAGTTCCATCCCGAGGTCGAGCACACCGAGCATGGACGCGAGATCCTGCGCAATTTCCTGTTCGGGGCCTGCGGCTCGAGCGGCGACTGGACGATCCGCTCGTTCGTCGAGCAGGCGCTGGCCGAGATCCGGGCCCGCGTCGGCGACGGCCGGGTGGTGTGCGGGCTCTCGGGCGGCGTCGACTCGTCGGTGATGGCACTGCTGCTCGAGCGCGCGCTGGGCGATCGGCTGGCCTGCATCTTCGTCGACAACGGTCTGCTGCGGAAGGGCGAGGCCGAGCAGGTGCTGGGCGATTTCCGCGGACGCTACGGGATCCCGGTGCGCCACGTCGCGGCGGGCGAACGGTTCCTCGAGCGCCTGCGCGGGGTCGAGGATCCCGAGCGCAAGCGCAAGATCATCGGCGAGACGTTCATCGAGGTGTTCGAGGAGGCCGCTCGCGCGTTCGGCGACGCGCGCTTCCTGGCGCAGGGCACGATCTACCCCGATCGCATCGAGTCGGCGTCGGTGCGGGGACCCTCGGCCACGATCAAGACGCACCACAACGTGGGCGGACTTCCCGAGCGCATGCAGCTCGCGCTCGTCGAGCCGCTGCGCGATCTGTTCAAGGACGAGGTTCGCGCGCTGGGGCTCGAGCTGGGGCTCGATCGGGCGTTCGTCGAGCGGCACCCCTTTCCCGGCCCCGGGCTGGCCGTGCGCGTCGTGGGTGAGGTCACGCCCGAGCGCGTGCGCATGCTCCAGGAGGCCGACGCGATCTTCCTCGAGGAGCTGCACAGGGCCGACCTGTACCGCTCGACGGCGCAGGCCTTCGTGGTCCTGCTGCCCGTGCGCTCGGTGGGCGTGATGGGCGACTACCGGACCTACGAGCACGTGGTGGCGCTGCGCGCCGTCGAGACCACGGACTTCATGACCGCGAACTGGGCCCGGCTGCCGCACGAGTTCCTGGCCCGTGTCTCGGGACGCATCGTGAACGAGGTCCCGGGGATCAACCGCGTGGTCTACGACGTCACGAGCAAGCCGCCGGGCACGATCGAGTGGGAGTGAGCCGGGAGGCGCGTGGTATCATGCCGCGCGCCGCAGAGCAGCCCACGCGACTCGAACGGCCGAGGTGACGCCCATGCCGACGGCCTCTCCCGGCTTCGTCCATCTGCACAATCACACGACCTATTCGCTGCTCGACGGCGCGCAGCGGGTGGACGAGATGTGCGCGCGCGCCGCCGAGGACGGTCAGTCGGCGCTGGCCATCACCGACCACGGCAACCTGTTCGGCGTGATGGACTTCGCGAAGAAGGCCCGGCGGCACGGCGTGCATCCGATCCTGGGGATCGAGGCCTACGTCGCGCCGGGCGCGCGCCAGGAGCGGCAGACCTGCAGCGTGCCCGGCGTGGGCAACAAGAACTACTTCCACCTCGTGCTGCTGGCCGAGAGCTACGTGGGCTACAAGAACCTGGTGCGCCTGGCCACGGCCGGGCACCTCGAGGGGTTCTACTACCGGCCGCGCATCGACAAGCAGCTGCTCGCCGAGCACTCCGCGGGTCTGGTGGCGCTCTCGGCCTGCCTGGCCGGCGAGGTGCCGACGCTCCTGCGCGCGGGCCAGCTCGATGCGGCGCGGCGCGCGGCGGGCGAGTTCCGCGATCTGTTCGGCGAGGGACGCTACTGGCTCGAGCTGCAGGACCACGGGATCGCCGAGCAGCAGGTGGTCAACGAGCAGCTGCCGCGGTTGGCGCGCGAGCTCGGGATCCCGCTCGTGGCCACGAACGACTGCCACTACCTGCTACCCGACGATCACGAGGCGCACGACGTGCTGGTGTGCCTGCAGACCGGCACGACCGTCGGAACCCGCAAGGGCTCGGCCTACACGCGGCAGCACTACCTGAAGACGCAGGCCGAGATGGCGGGTCTGTTCTCCTGGCTGCCCGAGGCCGTGGCCAACACGCTCGCCGTGGCCGAGCGCTGTCGGTTCGCTTTCGAGAAGCAGCCGCTCCAGCTGCCGGACTTCCCGGTGCCGGCGGGCTACGACGTCGCGGGCTATTTCGAGAAGGTGGCCCGCGACGGACTGGCCGAGCGGCTGGTGCGGTTGCACGAGGAACACGCGGCGGGGCGGTTGCGCCATCCCATCGCGGACTACCGCGAGCGCCTGGACGCCGAGATCCAGGTCGTGCGGCAGATGGGCTACGCCGGCTACTTCCTCGTCGTCTGGGACTTCATCCGCTTCGCGCGCGAGTCCGGGATCCCGGTCGGACCGGGCCGTGGATCGGCCGCCGGGTCGCTCGTGGCCTACAGCCTGCGCATCACCGACATCGACCCGTTGCAGTACGACCTGCTGTTCGAGCGCTTCCTGAACCCGGAGCGCATCAGCATGCCGGACATCGACATCGATTTCTGCTTCCGCAAGCGCGAACGGGTCATCGAATACGTGACCGGGAAGTACGGCCGGCCCAACGTGGCCCAGATCATCACCTTCGGCACGATGGCCGCGCGGGCCGTGATCCGCGACGTCGGCCGCGTGCTGGAGATCCCCTACGCCGACGTGGATCGGATCGCCAAGCTCGTGCCCGCGCAGCCGGGCAAGGAAGTCACGATCGACAACGCGCTGGCCGAGGTCCCGCCGCTGCGCGAGGCCTACCAGACCGAGCCGAAGGTCAAGGAGCTGCTGGACGTGGCGCGCCGGCTCGAGGGACTGACGCGCCACGCCTCGACGCACGCGGCCGGGGTGGTCATCGCGCCGCGGCCGATCGTCGAGTTCGCCCCGCTGTACCGGGGCAAGGAAGGCGACGAGATCACGACGCAGTGGGCCAAGGACGAGATCGAGGAGATCGGCCTGCTCAAGATGGACTTCCTCGGGCTCAAGACGCTCACGCTGCTCGACGATGCCGTGGCCTCGATCGCCGGCGCGACGGGTACGCGCGTCGAGCTCGACCGACTCCCGCTCGACGACCCGCAGGTCTACGAGCTGTTCGGGCGCGCGCGCACCTCGGGGATCTTCCAGTTCGAATCGGAGGGCATGAAGGACATCCTGCGCCGGCTCAAGCCGGAGCGCTTCGAGGACCTGATCGCGCTGAACGCGCTGTATCGACCGGGTCCGATCGGCGGCGGGCTGATCGACGATTTCATCAAGCGCCGGCACGGCAAGGTCAAGGTGCGCTATCCGCACCCGCTGCTCGAGGAGATCCTGCGCGAGACCTACGGCGTGATCGTGTACCAGGAGCAGGTGATGCAGATCGCGTCGGTGCTCGCCGGCTACTCGCTGGGCGAGGCCGACATCCTGCGCCGCGCGATGGGCAAGAAGCAGACCGAGGTGATGGAGGCCGAGCAGCAGCGCTTCGTCGAGCGCGCGCGGGCGCGCGGCGTGAGCGCGGACGCGGCGACCAAGGTCTTCGACCTGATGGCCTTCTTCGCCGGCTACGGCTTCAACAAGTCGCACTCCGCGGCCTACGCGCTCGTGGCGTACCAGACGGCCTGGCTCAAGGCGCACTACCCGGTGCACTTCATGGCCGCCCTGTTGACCAACGACAAGAGCAACACCGACAAGCTGGTCAAGTACATCGGGGAGTGCCGCGAGATGGGTCTCGAGGTCCTGCCGCCCGACGTCAGCTCCTCGGGGCTCGATTTCACGGTCGACGGGCCACGGATCCGCTTCGGCCTGTCGGCGATCAAGAACGTCGGCGAGGGCGCGATCCGGTCGATTCTCGACGCGCGCGCGTCGCGCGGGCGCCTCGAGTCGCTGTACGAGCTGTGCGAGGCGGTCGATCCGCGGCAGGTCAACAAGCGCGTGCTCGAGGCGCTCGTGCAATCGGGATCGCTCGACGGGTTGGGAGCAGGACGCGCGGCGCTCGCGGCGGCGATCGATTCGAGCCTCGACCTGGGTCAGAAGCGTCGGGCCGAGCGCGAGGCCGGGCAGACGAGCCTGTTCGGCGGGGACGACTCGTCCGAGACGGCGCCCGCGGCGCTCGAGCTGCCCGACGTGCCGGAGTGGGACGAGCGCACGCGCCTCGCCGGCGAGAAGGCGACGCTCGGGTTCTACGTCTCCGGTCATCCGCTGGCGAGCTACCGCGAGCTGCTCGACGAGTTCGGCACGCACACGACCGCGACGCTGCGCGAGGCCGAGACGCTGACCGAGGTCGCGATCGGCGGCGTGCTCAGCGAGCCGCGACGCCGCAAGTCGCGCAAGGGCGAGTGGTGGTGCACGGTGTCGCTCGAGGATCTCACGGGGAGCATCGAGCTGCTCGTGTTCCCCAAGGCCTACGCCGCCTGCCAGGCCTGGCTCGCGCCGGACGCGATCGTGATGATCACCGGTCGGGTCGAGATCGACGAGGACCGGGTGCGGGTGATGGCCGACGCGATCTGCCCGCTCGATCGGCTGCGCGAGCGTCAGGTGGACGCGGTGCAGGTGCGCCTGGACGCTCCGACGCTCGACGAGGAGCTGGTGGACCAGCTGCTGCGGACCTGCGAGGCGCACCGCGGGGCGGCCCGCCTGTACCTCGAGGTGGCGCGTCCCGGGGCTTACCGGCTCGTGGCGCTGGCCGAGTCCGGCCTCTCGGTCGCGCCGAGCCGGCAGTTCGCCCAGGCCCTCGAGGCCGTGGTCGGTCCGAACCGGATCCGCTTCCAGAGCCGGGCCCTGGTCGGCGCCGAGTCGACCGGTCCCCGGCGCCCGACCGGCCGGGTTTGAACAGCCCGGGCCGCCGCTGGTAGCATGCGAGGTTCGCACGAGGCGAGACTGCGCTCGCGGGAGACGACATGGCCAATCTCGGACGGTACCTGTTCACGTCGGAATCGGTGACCGAGGGCCACCCGGACAAGGTCGCGGACCAGGTCTCGGACGCCGTGCTCGACGCGATCATCGGCCAGGATCCCACGGCGCGCGTGGCCTGCGAAACGCTGGTCACGACCGGCCTGTGCCTGATCGCCGGCGAGATCACGACCGACACCTACGTCGACCTGCCCTCGGTGGCCCGGCGCACGATCCGCGACATCGGCTACACCGACGCGCACTACGGCTTCGACTACGAGACCTGTGCCGTGGTGTCCTCGATCGACGAGCAGTCGCCCGATATCGCCATGGGCGTCGACACGGGCGGCGCGGGCGACCAGGGGCTGATGTTCGGCTACGCCTGCCGCGAGACGCCCGAGCTGATGCCGCTGCCGATCATGCTCGCGCACCGGCTGGCGCGACGCCTGGCCGAGTGCCGGCGCGCGCGGACCGTCGACTTCCTGCGCCCGGACGGCAAGTCGCAGGTCACGGTCGAGTACGAGGACGGCACGCCGAAGCGCGTCGAGGCCGTCGTCGTATCGACGCAGCACGGCCCCGACGTGCCCCACGCGCGCATCGAAGAGGCGATCCGCGCCATCGTGATCGATCCGGTCGTGCCGCGCGAGCTGCTCGACGCCCGCACCAAGGTCTACGTCAATCCGACGGGGCAGTTCGTCGTCGGGGGACCGAAGGGCGACTGCGGGGTGACCGGGCGCAAGATCATCGTCGACACCTACGGCGGCATGGGCCACCACGGCGGCGGGGCGTTCTCGGGCAAGGACCCGACCAAGGTCGACCGGTCGGCCTGTTACATGGCGCGCTACGTGGCGAAGAACGTCGTCGCGGCCGGGCTGGCCGAGCGAGCCGAGGTGCAGCTGGCGTATGCGATCGGCGTGGCCGAGCCGGTGTCCGTGATGGTGAACACGTTCGGAACCGGGCGGGCGCCCGAGGCTCGGTTGGCCGAGCTGGTGCGCCAGCACTTCGATCTGACGCCGCGGGGCATGATCGAGCACCTCGACCTGCGCCGGCCGATCTACCGGGCCACCGCGGCCTATGGCCACTTCGGGAGATCCGAGCCCGGCTTCACGTGGGAGCTGACCCACGTCGCCGAGAGTCTCGCCGCAGACGTCAAGGTCTGAGTCGCGCGCGGGCGTGACCGGCGACCCGATCGCGCAGACGAACGCGAGCGCGCCACGGCGCCGGACTCGGCGGCGCGCGCTGCTCGCCGGCCTGCTGGTGCTGGCCGCGTGGCTCGCCGCCGGCATCCACCGGCTCGACGAGGACGTGTTCGGCGTCGCCGCGGTCCGACCGTGGGGCCCGGCCTTTCGGGTCGACCGCGGGCCGGCGCTCGCGCCTCCCGGCCTCGTTCGCTTCGCGACCTACCCACGCCATGGTCTCGAGCTTGCGCTGCCGCAGGCCGAGGAAGCGCAGATCCCGGCCCAGGACGGCGCCCGCTACGGGTTTCGCGGCTGGGTCACGCTGCGCGCGAACCCGGAGCGCTGGCGCGAGATCGATCGAGCCGCGGCGGGTTCTGGAATCCGGGGTGCGCTCGTCGCCGCGGTCCGAGAGGCGGCAGGGGCGCTGCGGCCGGGGAGCGAGCGGGGTGCCGACCCGGCGGCGCTGGCTCGCGAGCTCGAGCAGGGCCTCGTCACCGCGCTCGGCGCACGCGGCCTCGAGCTACGCCGGCTCGAGCTCGACTCGATCGACTTTCTCGCCGCGGACGCCAGGCTGCCCCAGGCCGATACCGACGTTCGGCTGCTGATCGTCGGACTCGACGGGCTCGACTGGGAGATCGCGGACCCGCTCCTCGATGCGGGGCGCATGCCGAACCTGGCCCGGCTCGTCGAGGGCGGTGTCCGCGCGAAGCTGCTCTCGGTCAGCCCGTTGCTCTCTCCCGTCGTGTGGACCACCGTGGCGACGGGGGTCGAGCCGAGTCGCCACGGAATCCTCGACTTCCTCGTCGACGAGCCGGGTGGCGGCGCGAAGCAGCCGGTTACCTCGGTGCAGCGCCGCGCGCCGACGTTCTGGGAGATCCTCTCGCGCGCCGACGTCGAAGTCGGCGTCGTCGGCTGGTGGGCCTCGTGGCCCGCCGATGCCGTGCGTGGCTATCTCGTTTCGGACCGCGTGGCCTACCAGCTGTTCGGTTACCGCTCGAATCCCGAGGACGCGAGCGGGAAGTGCTGGCCACCTGCGCTCTACGCCTCGATTCGACGCCATCTCGTCGAGCCCGAGCGCGTCGGCTGGAGCGAGGTGCAGGGCTACCTGGGTGGCTCCCGGCGCAACGAGGACGAGTTCTCCCCGGAAGAGCGGGAGCGGCTCGCCGGGCTGCGCACGACTCTGGCCTCGACGCGCACGTATGCCGCGATCGCGCACGAGCTGGCCGACGAGTTCGAGCCGCGCCTCGAGGTCGTGTACTTCGAGGGCACGGACACGGTGGGCCACCTGTTCATGCCGTTCCGTCCGCCCGCGCTGCCCGGGGTCGATCCGCGCGGCGTGCTCAGCTTCGGTCCGGTGGTCAATCGGTTCTACGAGGAGGCCGATCGCCAGCTCGGCGCGCTCCTGGCCGGTCGCGCATCGGACTGGACCGTGCTCGTGCTGAGCGACCACGGCTTCGCCGCAGACCAGACCCGCCCGCGCACGACCGACTCGCGGATCGGGCACGGCGCGGCCGCGGACTGGCACCGGCGGTTCGGCGTGCTCGTGCTTTCGGGCGCGCACGTGCGCCCCGGCGTGCGCCTCGCGGAAGCGAGCGTCTACGACATCGCGCCGACGGTGCTCGCGCTCTTCGGGCAGCCGGTTCCGAAGAGCTGGCCCGGCCGCGTGCTGGCCGACGCGCTGGCCCCCGAGTTCCTCGCCGCGCACCCGGTGCGCTTCCGGCTCGACGAGCCGCACCGCGAAGACCTGCGAGCCGAGGCGCTCGCCGATCCGGCGGCGGCCGATCTGCTCGAGAAGCTCGAGAGTCTGGGCTACGTGAGCGCGGAAGCGGTCGCATCGGGATCCGCCACGGCGCGGAACAACACCGGGGTGGCGCTGCTCGCCGAGGGTCGCTTCGCCGACGCACAGCGCGAGTTCGAGAGCGGCCTCGTCGAGAACCCCGGCGTGCCGATGCTGCGCGTGAACCTCGGCCTGGCGCTGCGCGCGCAAGGCAAGCTGGCCGAGGCGGCGCAAGCGGTCGAGCCGGCCGTCTCGCATCCGGCGACGTTCCGCGCGGCGGGCCATCTGCTGGCCGAGATCCGCATGGAGCGCGGCGACCTCGACGGCGCCGAAGCGCTGCTGCGCCAGGTGCTCGAGCAGGAGACCGATGCGGCCGACCTGCGCACGTCGCTCGGCCGGGTCTTCGAGCGCAAGGGCGACTTGGTCTCGGCCGAGCGGGAGTTCGAGCGCGCGGCCGAGATCGACCCGGACGCCGCGTTGCCCCGCAACCACCTTGGGACCCTGTTCCGGCGCCGTGGCGATCTCGAGCAGGCCGCGGTCTGGTACCGGCGGGCGATCGATGCCGATCCGTACTTCATGGGCGCCTACAACAACCTGGCGCTCGTGTACCAGGACCTGGGTCGGATGGACGAGGCGCGCGAGCTCTACGCGCGAGCGCTGCTCAAGGCTCCGGACCACGCGGAGGTCCTGAACAACCTGGGCAGCTGGCACTACGCTCGCGGCGAGTTCGAGCCGGCCCGCGACTACTGGAAGCGCTCCGCGGCCGCGAACCCGACCTATCCGTCGCCGCTGAACAACCTGGCCGGGCTCGAGATCACGGCCGAGCGGCTGGACAGCGCGGAGCAGCTTCTGGCCCGCGCGCTCGAGCTCGATCCGGGCTACGGCGATGCGCGGATGAACCTGGCGCTCGTCGACCGGCTGCGCGGACGGATCGATGACGCGCGGCTGGAGCTCGGGCGCGCGGCCGAGGATCCGCGAACCGGTGCCGGGCCCTCGATCAAGCTCGGCGCCCTCGAGCTCGAGGCGGGTCGCGTGGAACCGGCGATCCGCGCGCTCGAGCGTGCGCGGACGCTCGCGCCGGCGAGCGTCGAGGCGCTGAACTTCCTCGGTGAGGCGTACCGGCGCGCCGGCAGGCGAGGGGAGGCGCGTCAGGCCTGGGCGCGCTCCCTGGAGCTCGATCCGGGGCAGAGCGAGCTGCGGGCCTACGTCGAGCGCGAGCTGGCCGAGGCGCCGTGATCGAGGCGTTCTACCGGCAGATGGCGGAGGTCGAGGACCGCCACTGGTGGTTTTGCCACCGCCGCGCGCTGGTGACGCGCTTGCTCGCGCGCCATGCGCCGGACGGCCACGCGCGGGCCCTCGACCTGGGATGCGGAACCGGCGGGAACGCGAGGCTCCTCGCGGTCCAGGCACCGTTCGTCGTCGGCCTCGATCGCTCGGCGCTCGCGCTCGCGCTGGCACACGCGAAGTCGAGCCCCGCGCAGCTCGTGCGGGGCGACGCGAACCGGCTGGCTGCGACGTTCCTGCCGGGGAGCTTCGATCTCGTGGCCGCGTTCAACGTGCTGTACCACGAGTGGGTCGGGGACGTGGAGCAGGTGCTGCGTGACGTGCGCCGGGTGATGTGCGGCGGAGGATGCCTGGTCCTGACCGAGCCGGCCATGCCGATCCTGCGTCGACGCCACGACGTGGTCGATCTGGGCGCTCGGCGCTTCCGGCTCGGTGCGCTCCGGCGGCTCCTACGCCAAGCGGGCTTCGAGGTTCGCTTCGCCAGTCACTTCAATGCGGTGTCCCTGGTGCCGGCGCTCGCCGGTGCCGTGGTCGATCGCTTGTTCCGCCGGCTCGACGCGACGCCTAGCGCCGACGAAACAGTCGGCGAAATAAGCGAGCCGCCTGCGCCGCTCGACGCCATGCTGCGCGCGGCGTGTGCGATCGAGCGGCTGGCGCTGGGCTATGGACTGCGGCTTCCGCTCGGCGTCGGGATCGTGGTCGTGGCCACGCTGCCGGTCGAGGAGAGTCGTCAAGTACGGACGAACAGCATCAGGTAGATGCCGATCAGGCCGAAGACCACGTTGGGAGTCCAGGCCGCGATCCAGGGCGCGAGCACCGTCTCGAGCCCGAGCGCATTGAACACCGCGAAGGCCGCCCAATAGACGATGACCAGGATCAGCGCGACGCCGATCCCGTAGAGCGTGCCGCGCCGGCCCAGGCGGAAGGCGAAGGGGAGGCCGATCAGCACCATCACCAGCGGGGCGACGGCCCGGGCGATCTTGCTGTGCAGCGCGACGCGCAGCCGCGTGGTGTCGTAGCCTGAGCGATCCAGATCGGCGATCTCCTCGCGCAGCTCGACGAAGGTCATCTGCTCGCTCATGTCGTTGCGGAAGCCGGCCGTCAGCTGGCGACTGGTCAGCTCGGTCGGGCCGTCGAGCGTCACGCGCTCGGTCCCGTCGAACAGCTGGTAGGTGCCCGGGCTACCGTCGGCCGGGAAGGAGCGGTACCAGCCGCGCTCGAGCTCCCAATCGCGTCCACCGAGCCAACGCGCCCGCTCTGCGTAGCGCTGATCGAGGATTCGCGGCACGTCGCGATCGATCGCGAAGGCCGTGAAGGACTGGAAGGTGTGATGATCCGCGTCGGCCAGCCGGTAATGGTACAGGCTCCGGCCCTCGGCACCGAAGCTCCAGCGCCCGCCCGGGGGAAGGCCGTACGTCTTGGGAGCGCGCCCCATGATGCGGTCTTCGATCTCGTGCGCGCGACGGCTCGCCACCGGCCCGATCGTATCCTGCACGAGATAGACGACTCCGCACAGCACGCTCGTGACGACGAGCACCGGCATCGTGGCCCGGCGCAGGCTGTGGCCGCTCGCCAAGAGCGCCGTCAGCTCACCGGTTCGCGACAGCAGGCTGAACCCGACCACGGCCGCCACGAGGCAGGCGATCGGGAACACGACCGGCAGCACGCTGGGCAGGAAGTACGGGAAGTAGCTGAGCAACAGCGTCGCCGGCTCGTGCGTGCGCAGCATCCCGTCGGTCAGCTTCTTCAGCTCGACCAGCGCGTAG
>Ga0180085_1000386_pt1 | contig 15526 bp, 10 predicted proteins | sample EasRiv730_16_10D_FD_123013 | JGI IMG/M metagenome (GOLD analysis project Ga0180085, IMG submission 123013) | Soil microbial communities from meander-bound floodplain in the East River, Colorado, USA - East River metaG ERMLT730_16_10D | ecosystem: Environmental > Terrestrial > Soil > Floodplain ... | reverse complement strand
TCAGGAAGAGGACTGATCGTTCTCCCACGGCGGCAGCGGTTGCATGCGGGACTTGAGGAACGTCACCAGCTCGCGTACGGCGGGCTTGTTCATCTTGATGCTCGGGACGAGAGCCTTCAGCCAGAACACGGCCAACGGAAACTGGGCCAGGACGGGCATAAGGCGGCCGGTCCGCAGGTCATCCTCCACCAGGTAGCGAGGCAGGACGGCAACGCCCAATCCACGGCGCGCAGCTTCGAGCAGGACACGGCTGTCGTTGGCATGGAATCGCGAGTGAACCTCGACGCTCAACGCTCCGCGCGGACCGTCAAATAGCAACGTCGACCCGAGAAGTACCGACGTCAGGAAGCTATGGTCCACGAGCTCCGTAGGATGATCAGGTTCGCGCCTGTCGCGCATATAGGCCGGAGAGCAGCACAGGGAGAGCGGGTAGGGGCAAAGCGGCACATCGACCACACCGGGGTAGGATGCCGGCCGTGCGCCCACCGCCAGGTCGAACCCCTCCTCGAACGGGTTGACGGATCGATCGAGCAGCACGATCTCGAGGCTCACGCCGGGATTTCGCGCCTGGAACTCGCTGAATAGGCTGCCCAGGAACAGTGAAGTCACAGTGGTGGGCGCCTTGATCCGCAGGTGGCCCTCGATGCCCTGCGCTTCGGAGGCCGTGCCGTGAATTGTTTCCTCGAGCTCGGCGATGAGCCGCATGAAGCGCGGCAGCAGCCGTTCGCCCGCCGCCGTCAGCGACAATCCGCGCGTCGAACGGACGATCAACTGCGTGCCGACCTGGTCCTCCAGCCGCGTAATACGCTTGGTAACGACCGAAGGTGCGACGCCGAGCTCACGCGCCGCACCGGAAAAGCTGCGCACCCGGGCGACGAGCAGAAAGGCGTTGATGTGAAGCAGCGTATTCAATCTAGTTCTCGTACCGAGAAAGCTGATCGCGTCTTTTGTTCCATTCTCTAGCCAGTTATTCGGTGCTACCGTCTTTTGAAAATGAAATCAAGCCGTTGAAATCCATCAGCCAAGTAGGGGGAGCTATGGTCATTTCCGCGATCAATGGGGAATCGAGACGCACCTATCGCACGATCGCGATGGTTGCCGCAATGACTTCTGCCGCTGCCGCGCTGGGGATTTCGGCTCCGGCGGTCGCTCAACAGACGGACGCCGGCGTTCTCGAGGAAGTCGTCGTTTCGGCGCAGTTCCGCGAGGAAAAACTGCAGGACACCCCGATCGCCATTTCTGCTTTCACCGCAGAGAACCTGGACGCCCGGGGAATCTACAGCGTCACCGATCTGGACCAGTTCGTGCCGAACACGGTCATCCAGCCGCTGGGTGCCGGCTGGGGAGCGACGATGGCGGCGTTCATCCGCGGCGTCGGTCTCGGCGACAACATCCTCTCGTTCGAACCGGGCGTGCCGATTTACGTGGACGACGTGTACAACGGCCGGCCGCAAGGGGCGATTTTCGATCTGTTGGACCTCGAGCGGGTCGAAGTCCTGCGTGGCCCGCAGGGTACGCTCTTTGGCAAGAACGCGGTCGGCGGCACCGTTCGCCTGATTTCCAAGAAGCCCCAGGGTGACGGGACAGGCTCGCTCCGCGTGACGATCGGCAGTTATGACCGGATCGACGCGCGCGGCTGGATGGACGTCCCGCTGATCGAAGGCAAGGCGTTTGCACGATTCTCGTTCTCCAGCAAGACGGCCGACGGCTTCTTCAAGGTGCTCGACTACGAATGCGTGAACGGCGCAGGCTCGCTGGGCGCCGGCGGACCTGGTCTTCCGGACGGTCCCTATAACGTGCCGGGCGGGTTCCCAGGTGGTCTACCCGGGACCGCGCTCGGCTCCATGGTGGCCCCGGGGACCGACTGCGTCGTCGATACTTTGCAGGATGAGAACATACAGTCGGGCCGCGCTGCGTTCCGCTTCCTGTTCAGCGAAAACGTCGAACTCAACGTGATCGGCGACATTACCGAACAGCGTCAGAAGGGCCCCGGTGACAAGTACACGATCATCGATGGCACCAACGGCCTGAACGGGTTCTGGGGGGCAGTCTTCGCCGCTCCGGTGTATGGCCCCGGCATGTCCTATGACAACCGTTTCGTGACCAACGACCTGTACACGAATTACAGCCGATACGATGATCCGCTCACGAATCGCCTGGTACCAAACATCAACAACCTCGAGCATTGGGGCGTGTCTGCCACTCTCGAGTGGCGGCTCACGGACAGCCTGAGGCTCAAATCGATCACGGCGTACCGGGACTGGTGGAACGAGTTCGGTCGTGACTCCGATGGCACGCCGCTGCCGAACAACGCCACCTTCGACGTGAGCACGCATCGGCAGTTCACGCAGGAACTGCAGCTGACAGGCACGGCCGGCAAACTCGACTGGGCAGCCGGCGCCTTCTACTACGACGCCCACGATACCAATCAGGGCTTTGACTTCCTCTACCCGACGATCATCTACCAGAACGATGCCCTCGATAGGCAGGACACCACCAACTGGGCGGTGTTCGCGCAAGGCACATTCCACGCCACCGACCAGCTCGCGCTCACGCTCGGTGCCCGCTACACGGACGACCAGAAGGACGCGACCATCTATCGCGCGAGTTTCTATGGCGACATCGCCATCGACAACGCTTTCGTGCCGCTTTCGACGACGAACACGGACTATACCGTCGCCATCGATTATCAATGGTCCGATGACTTCATGACCTATCTCAAGTACGCGACCGGGTTCAAGGGCGGTGGCTTCAGCGCCCGCCCGGCTACGGCATTGCAGACGGTTCCGTTCAAACCGGAATATCTGGAGACCTTTGAAATCGGCGCGAAGACGGAGCTCGCAGAGCGCCGCGTGCGCCTGAACGGCGCGGTGTTCTTTTCCAAGTACGACGATCAGCAGACGTTCGCGCAGCAGCTTGACTCCTCGGGGGCCAACTGGTTCCGGTATATGAATGCCGGCAAGGCAGAGATCTGGGGCGTCGAAGCTGAGCTGCTCGCGCAGCCGGTGGATAATCTGCGCATAGAAGGCTCCGTCGGCTACGTGGACTACGAACTCGTCGACAACGAGGGCAACACCCTTCTGCTCGAAGGCGATAACTGCAATGGCGATCGGTGCTATTCGCAACGCACACCGGAATTCACCGGCGCGCTGGGCATGCAGTACGCGTTCGGAATGGCTCAGGGCGGTTCGATCACGCCGCGCCTGGATGCCGTGTACCAGTCGGAAATCTTCTTCACGACGAACAACCAGGGGCCGCAGGAAGCGTACACGATCTTGAATGGACGATTGACGTGGGCGTCGCCCGACGCCAGCTGGGAAGTCTCGCTCTACGGTCAGAATCTCACCGACGAGGAGTACTTCAACGGCAAGTTGAGCCTCGTCGGCTTCTTCGGCCGCGAGCAGGGTAACCCGGGAACCCCGCAGACCTGGGGGCTCTCGTTCGAGCGCAACTTCCAATAGCCGGACCCTCAAGCTCAGATAAGCGACGCACCCCCCACGGGTGCGTCGCTCTCGTTTAGGATGCGGGACTTCGAGGTAACCTCGACGCACTGACCGACCGCACGTGGCTCAAGCTGACATCGGGTCGACGGCCGTCGCTCGCGCCGCCGGCGTAACATTCACGCCGGCGTACCGCCGCTACGTGCTGGTCGTTCTGTTTCTCGGATACGTCGTCAATGTGATGGATCGCGGTGTACTCGCGGTCCTGATCCAATCCATCAAGAGCGAATTCGCGCTCAGCGACACGCAACTCGGCGTGCTGAGCGGATTCACTTTCGCGTTCTTTTATTCGACGCTCGGCGTGCCGATTGCCATGTGGGCGGACAGGACCGTGCGCCGCAACGTACTCGCGACGTGCTGTGCCCTCTGGAGCGGCATGACGGCGCTGTGCGGCATGGCAACCGGCTTCTGGACGCTGGCGGGCGCACGCGCAGGGACGGCTATTGGCGAGGCAGGCGGCTCGCCGCCGTCGCATGCGTTGATCTCGGATTACTTTCCACGCGAGCAGCGCGCGACGGCGCTGTCGCTCTACGCATTGGGCGTACCGGTCGGCGCAATGATCGGGCAGTTCCTGGGCGGCTGGGGCAACCAGTTCTATGGCTGGCGGATGACCTTCTTCCTCATCGGGCTCCCCGGCCTGCTGGTGGCGGCACTGGTGCGCTTTACGGTCATCGAGCCGCCACGCGGTCACTCCGACAACGCTTCGGCCGCGGTCGCGAGCGCGCCGGCACCGCCGATCTGGAGTGTCGTGAAATTTCTCTGGCGCTATGTGTCGTTCCGCCACATGTGCCTCGCGGCGGCGATGCATTCGGTGGTCTGGTATTCGGGCAGCGCGTTGAACGGGGCATACTTCGCGCGCTCGCACTCGATGCAAAGCGGTGAATACGGGACCTGGCTCGCCCTGTTCGCGATCATCGGGGCGGTGGGCACGCTCCTCGGCGGGTTTCTGGCGGATCGCATCAGCACGCGAATGGGCGACCGTCGCTGGTACATGTGGGTACCCGGCATCGCGACGCTAATCATGGTGCCATTTCAGTTCACGTCCTATCTCGCGCAGAACCTGTGGGTGGTCGTGCCGTCCTTTTGCGTCATGTTCATCTTCGCGTCGATGTTCTTCGGCCCCTCGTTCGCCGTCACGCAGGGCCTGGCGACGCTGCGTACCCGGGCGGTCGCGACATCGATCCTGTTGTTCGTCCAGACGTTCATCGGGCTGGGGATGGGCCCGTTCCTGGCAGGCGTGATCAGCGACTACCTGCAGCCCACGAAGGGCGTTCATTCGCTCGCGTTCGGGCTGGCCATCGTCGGTCTCGCCAATCTCTGGGCTGCGGCACACTACTTCCGCGGCGCGCGGACGTTGCGCGAGGACCTGGTGCACACCGAAAGCATCGCCCGCTCAGCCAACGGCTGACTAGTCAGTCCCGCGTCGAATCCCTCATGATGCCGACCCATTGCCGGACCCATCGGCCATGGGAGATCGAAGCGATGACAAGGCGTTCACCGTGGCGTTGCCAAGCCGCACTCTGCGGACTGGGGCTCATCTTCGCTGGTTCGTGGGCTCAGGCGAGCGAGGCTAAGCGACCCATCACCCATGAAGACGTCTGGCTCGCCAAGCGCATCGGCGCGCCCGCGCCGAGTCCGGACGGAAAGTGGGTCATCGTTGCAGTTACGGAACCCGCGTACGAGGAAAAGGACCAGGTTGCGGATCTGTGGATCGTCGCGGCGGATGGCAGCGCCGCGCCGAGGCGCCTGACCGCCAACAAGGCCCGCGAAAGCGCGGTGGCCTGGAGTCGTGACAGCCGGCGCGTTGCCTTCGCGACCAAGCGGGACGGTGATGAAGTGGACCAGGTCTATGTTCTCGACCTGGCGGGCGGCGGCGAGGCGGCGCGCGTGACCAGCCTCTCGAGCGGCGCGCGTGCGCCGCAGTTCTCGCCCGATGGAACCCGCATTCTGTTCGTCAGCACTGTATATCGAGGCGCCCGCAACGACGACGATCACAAGCGTCTGGCGGAGGAGCGGAAAGCGCGCAAGTACAACGTGCGCTGGTATGAGGCGTTCCCCATCCGTCATTGGGACAAATGGCTGGACCCTGAGCGGCAGGCGCACCTGTTCGTGCAGTCGCTGGATTCGCAGGCGCCTGCCACCGACCTGCTGGCGGGAACGCAGCTCGCGAGCAATCCGGGGTTTTCGGGGCGATGGACCGATTCCGGAGAGGAACTCGATGCGGCCTGGACGCCGGACGGCGATGCGGTCGTGTTTGCGGCAAGCACCAACTGGAACACGCGCGCGTATGCCTTTTCCAACACGGAACTGTTCAGGGTCGAGGCTGACGGCGGGGAGCCCAGGCAGCTGACCGTTGGCGGACACTCGTGGTCGGAGCCCCGCTTCAGCGCAGACGGCGGGACACTCTATTCGCTGTTCGAAGAGGAGTCAGCAAAGGTCTATACCCTCTCCAGGATCGCAGCACTCGATTGGCCGAACCCCGGTGAGCCACGCATTGTCACCAGCGGGCTCGATCGCTCCATATCGAGCTTCGGGCTGTCAACCGATGGCCGGACCGCTTTTGCACTCGCCGAGGATGCTGGTCATGAGAAGCTCTACTCGGTCCCGCTCGAAGGCGGAGATATCCGGCTCGCCTTCGAAATGACCAGTGGCACCTACTCCAACCTGCGCATTCCGACTGCGTCGCCGACGGCGCTGTTTGCCACCTGGGAGAGCGCAACCAGTCCTGGCGAGCTCGTTCGCATCCGGCCCGATGCCGGGCGACACGAAGCGCTTACGGGTTTCAACGTCGACCGCTCTGCGCAGATCGACTGGCAACCCGTGCGGCACTTCTGGTTCACGAGCAAGCGCGGCCGGCGCATCCACAACACGCTCGTGTTGCCGCCATCGTTCGACGAATCGAAGCGCTATCCGTTGTTCGTGATGATTCATGGCGGTCCGCATTCGATGTGGCGTGACCAGTTCGTACTGCGCTGGAACTACCATCTGCTCGCCGCGCCGGGTTACGTCGTGCTTCTGACCAACTACACGGGCTCGACCGGATTTGGTGAGAAGTTTGCGCAGAACATCCAGGGCGATCCGCTCAAGACCCCCGGCGAGGAAATCAATCAGGCGGCGGATGAGGCGATCAAGCGTTTCGGTTACATAGATCCGTCGCGTCAGTGCGCGGGAGGTGCAAGCTACGGTGGGCACCTGTCGAACTGGTTGCAGGCGACCACCACGCGTTATCGCTGTCTCGTCAGCCACGCCGGACTCGTGAATCTGGAATCCCAGTGGGGAACGAGCGACGCCGTGTACACGCGCGAAGTGATGAATGGGGGACCACCGTGGGAGCAGGGACCCGTCTGGCGCACTCAGAGCCCAATCCGGTACGCGGAGCGCTTCAAGACGCCTGCGTTGGTGACGATCGGCGAGAACGATTTCCGTGTGCCGCTCAACAACGCGCTCGAATACTGGACTGTCCTCCAACGTCAGCGCGTCCCCAGCCGCCTGATTGTGTTTCCGGATGAGAACCATTGGATCTTGAAAGGCGAGGACAGCCGCTACTTCTATCAGGAAGTGCACGGCTGGCTGGCGCGCTGGTTGCAGCCTCAATGAGGCCGGCGAACGGTTATCGATCCCGACGCGTTGTGGACCGGGCGATTCCCAAGCTGCAGCACGGGTACGCGGGATTCCCTCGACGAGGCCTTTCGGTTACACTCCGCGGCCTCGGTTCGCTCGGGAATCGGGGCTTGTGAAAACAAGCGCTTAACCCAAGATCAGGCCCCCCGAGGGGCCTTTTCATTTGGCCGGCTCGTGGTCTGGCCAGAACTCGAACGATGGGCCCTCGGGCCCATTTTTTGTTTGTAGGGCATTAGACGTGTTGCGCGATGGGCTGATTCACCTGCTGGAGCCGGCCGTCAGTGGTCTGGGCTACGAGCTGGTGGAGCTCGAGTTCGCGCCGGCGGGATCGGGCAGTCTGCTGCGGTTGTACATCGACGCGCCGCCCGGGATCTCGCTCGATGACTGCGAGCGCGTGAGTCGGCAGGTGAGTGCGATCCTCGATTCCGAGGATCCGATCCCGGGCCAGTACACGCTCGAGGTGTCATCGCCCGGACTTGATCGAGTGTTGCGGAAGCCCGAACACTTCAGGCGCTTTGCAGGGAACCGCATCAGGCTGCAGCTCGAAGTGCCGATCGAGGGTCGCAAGCGCTTCACGGGCACGTTGCTCGAGGCGCGCGACGATGGAATTGCTCTGGAAGTCGATGGTGTACGCCGGGTGTTCGGCTATGCGCAGATCCACAAGGCACGGCTCGTGCCAGTGACATGAATGCGGTGGGTGAGGTTCACGTGATCAACAAAGAGATATTGATGGTGGTGGATGCCGTCTCCAACGAGAAGGGCGTCGACAAAGAGATCATTTTCGAAGCGCTCGAAGCAGCGCTGGCTTCGGCTACCCGCAAGAAGCACGGCGAAGACATGGATGCGCGCGTCGCGATCGACCGCAAGACCGGCGACTACGAGACGTTCCGCCGCTGGATGGTGTTCGCGGACGACTCCAACGAGCTCGAGTTCCCCGAGCGCGAGCTCAGACTGGACGACGCACGCGACATCGACGCGGACGCCGAGCCGGGTGGCTACGTCGAGGTGCCGATGGAATCCGTCGCCTTCGGCCGCATCGCCGCCCAGACCGCCAAGCAGGTCATCGTGCAGAAAGTGCGCGAGGCCGAGCGTGCGCAGGTCGTGGAGGAGTACAAGGATCGCGTCGGCACCCTCGTGAGCGGCATCGTCAAGCGTGTCGACCGCAATGGCGTATTCGTCGACCTGGGAGGCAATGCGGAGGGTTTCATTCCGCGCGACGAGTTGATCCCGCGGGAACCGGTCCGTTCGCAGGACCGGATCAAGGCGTTCCTGCGTGACGTCCGCTCGGAGCCGCGGGGACCGCAGCTGTTCCTCGCGCGCACCGCGCCGGAGTTCCTGATCGAGCTCTTCAAGCTCGAAGTGCCCGAGGTGGGTCAGGGATTGATCCAGATTCTTGGGGCTGCGCGTGATCCCGGCGTGCGCGCGAAGATCGCGGTCAAGACCAACGATCCGCGCATCGACCCGGTTGGCGCGTGCGTCGGCATGCGAGGTTCGCGCGTGCAGGCGGTGTCCAACGAGATTGCCGGCGAGCGCGTCGACATCATTCCCTGGGACGAGAATCCGGCGCAGTTCGTGATCAACGCCATGTCGCCCGCCGAGGTGATGTCCATCGTTGTGGACGAGGATTCACACAGCATGGATATCGCGGTCGCAGAGGATCGCCTGTCGCAGGCCATCGGCCGCGGCGGTCAGAACATCCGCCTCGCGAGCGAGCTCACCGGCTGGGAGCTCAATGTCATGACCGAGACGGCTGCCGACGCCAAGAGCGAGTCCGAGTCACGCGAGCTCAAGGAAATGTTCATGAAGCAACTCGACGTGGGCGAGGACGTGGCGATGATCCTGGTGCAGGAGGGCTTCTCGACCATCGAGGAAGTCGCGTATGTGCCGGCCAGCGAGCTCACGGCGATCGAGGAATTCGACGAGGGCATCGTCAAGGAACTCAGAAACCGCGCCCGCGACGTGCTGCTGACGCAGGCGATTGCGAGCGAGGAGACGGTCGAATCGGCACTGCCGTCGGATGACCTCCTGACCCTCGACGGGATGGATCCGGATCTCGCCCTGAGTCTGGCGCGCGGAGGAGTACGGACCCGGGAGGAGCTGGCGGAGCAGTCGGTCGACGAGTTGACCGAGGTTGGCCACATCGATCCCGATCGGGCGGCGAAGCTCATCATGGCTGCGCGCGCGCACTGGTTCGAGGCGGCTGGCCAGGAGGGTAGCGCTCATGGCTGATGTGACAGTTGCGCAGTTCGCGGAGGTTCTCAAAGTACCCGTCGAGCGGCTGCTCACGCAGCTCGACCAGGCCGGCATTGCGGTCGCAGGGGCCGAAGACACCATCAGCGACGAGGCAAAGATGGAGCTGCTCACGCACCTCAGGCGCAGTCACGGTCACGGCAGCGATACCGGTGCCGCACCCCGCAAGATCACTCTCAGGCGCAAGTCACAGAGCGAGCTGAAGCTCGCGAGCACCCAGGGACGCGCGCGAACCGTCAATGTCGAGGTTCGCCGTCAGCGCACTTACATCAAGCGCGACGTGCTCGAAGAGAAAGCGCGTCTGCAGCAGGAGGAGCTCGATCGCAAGCGAGAGGCCGAGGAACAGGCCAAGCGCGATAGTGAACGCGCCGAACAGGAGCGACGTGATCGCGAACGGCTCGAGGCGGACAGTCGCAAGCGTGCGACCGAAGAGGAAGTGCGCCGGCAGGCGGAGGAGGAGACCCGGCGCCAGGCCGAAGCGCGCGAGCGTGAGGAGGCTGCGAAGAAACAGCGCCCGGCGGAGGCGCTGCGGCCGGTGCGACCGCACGAGGAAGCGCATACGCGCTATGGCCGGCAGGAGCTGCATGTCGCGGGCGACGTGAGTGCGCGCTACAAGAAGAAGAAGCGCATCCGCTCGCGGAGCGCACCGCTCGCTACGGAAGCGAAGCACGCCTTCGAAATGCCGACAACGCCGGTCAAGCACGAAGTGAGCATCGGCGAGACTGCCACCGTCGCCGAGCTCGCGCAAAAAATGGCGGTCAAGGCCAACGAAGTCATCAAGGTCATGATGAACATGGGGGTCCTGGCCACCATCAATCAGCCGATCGACCAGGACACCGCTGTGCTCGTGGTGGAGGAGATGGGACACACGGCCCGCCTCGTCCGCGAGAGCACGGTCGAGACCGATCTGCACATCGAGCAGGCGGAAGGCGGTGCGCTCGAGCCACGGCCCCCGGTAGTGACCGTAATGGGTCACGTCGACCACGGCAAGACGTCGCTGCTCGACTTCATCCGTCGCACTAAGGTGGCGGCGGGTGAGGCGGGCGGAATCACCCAGCACATTGGCGCCTATCACGTCGAGACGCCCAAGGGCGTTGTGACGTTTCTCGACACGCCGGGCCATGCGGCCTTCACTGCCATGCGCGCCCGCGGCGCACAGGTCACGGATATCGTGGTGCTGGTCGTGGCGGCCGATGACGGCGTGATGCCGCAAACGGTGGAAGCCATCCAGCACGCACGCGCCGCCGACGTGCCGATCGTCGTCGCCGTCAACAAGATCGACAAGCCGGACGCAGACCCGGAGCGCGTCAAGACGGATCTCGCCAAGCACCAGGTCATCCCCGAGGAATGGGGTGGCGAGAACCTGTTCGCGTACGTATCGGCCAAGACCGGCCAGGGCATCGATCAGCTGCTCGAGACCCTCGTGCTCCAGGCCGATGTGCTCGAACTCAAGGCGCCCAAGGACGGGATGGCCGCGGGCGTAGTGCTCGAGTCGAGCCTGGAAAAGGGCCGCGGCCCCGTGGCAACGATCCTGGTCAAGCGCGGCACGCTCAAGCTCAATGACGCGATCCTGGCCGGACAGGAGTTCGGGCGCGTGCGTGCGATGTTCGATGAGGCGGGTGCGGCAATCGAAAGCGCCGGGCCCTCGATGCCGGTCGTGGTCCTTGGTCTTTCCGGCGCCCCGAATGCGGGTGATGATCTGCAGGTGGTGGAGAACGACCGCAGGGCGCGCGAAGTGGCCCTCTACCGGCAGGGCAAGTTCAGAGACGTCAAGCTGGCGAGACAGGCCCCGACCAAGGTTGAGGACGCGTTCCTGCAAATGGGAGACGGCAAGGCGGGCGTCATTCAGCTGCTCATCAAGTCTGACGTGCAAGGCAGCAGCGAAGCGCTGCGTGATGCGCTGTCCAAGCTCAGCACCGACGAAGTCTCAGTCAAGGTCATTTCCAGCGGCGTTGGCGGTCTGACCGAGTCGGATGTATCGCTTGCTGCCGCTTCCAAGGCTCGCATCATCGGTTTCAATGTGCGCGCCGATGCCGCCGCTCGCGAGGCGATCAAGGACAGCGGCGTGGACGTGCGCTATTACAGCATCATTTACGAGGCCATCGACGACGTGAAGCAGCTCGTGTCGGGGATGCTGACGCCGGAGGTCAAGGAGCAGATCGTCGGGCTCGCTGAGGTGCGCGAGGTATTCCGTTCGAGCAAGTTCGGCACTGTGGCGGGTTGCATGGTCGCGGACGGATTCGTCCGCCGCAACTATCCGATCCGCGTATTGCGCGACAACGTCGTGATCTTCGAGGGTGCACTGGAGTCGTTACGACGCTTCAAGGACGATGTCAACGAAGTGCGCGCCGGTACCGAATGCGGTATCGCCGTTAAGAATTACAATGACGTACGCGCTGGCGATCAGATCGAGTGCTATACGAGGGTCGAAGTGGCAAGAACCGTTGACAGTTGAGGGTTGACGGTTGACAGCAAGAAGGAGTTTTCTTTCTGCCAACTGCCAACTGCCAACTGCCAACTGCCAACTGCCAACTGCCAACTGCCAACTGCCAACTTTTTCCTATGCCACGTGATCCTCATCGCATCCGTCGCATCGAGGCCGGGCTGCAACGCGTGCTCAGCGAGCTGTTGCGGCGTGAGGTCAACGATCCGCGGGTCGGCAGCATCACGATAACCGGCGTGCGCGTGTCGCCGGACCTCGGTCACGCCAAGGTCTTCTACCTTCCATTCGAGGAAACCCGCGATGCAAAGGCCCTTCAAGCTGGTCTCGATCGCGCCGCCAGCTTTCTTCGTGGCCTCGTCGGCCGCGAGTTGAGTCTGCGGGTGGCGCCGGAAATCCATTTCCGACCCGATGAGCAATTAGCGGCCGGAATGCGCCTGAGCGCGCTCATCGACGCGGCCGTCGCCGACGATGAGAAGCGTCATCTCGATGATCCGGACGCGTCTCGTGACGTCCCGACCAAGTAATCCGGGACCTGCTTGATGAGCGATTCAGTTGCAGTCGACGGCATCGTGCTGCTCGACAAGCCATTCGGATTGAGCTCAAACGCCGCCCTGCAACGGGTCAAGAGGGCATTCCGGGCGGAGAAGGCGGGCCATACGGGCAGTCTCGATCCGCTGGCCAGCGGCATGCTCCCGATCTGCATGGGCGAGGCGACCAAACTCTCGAGTGTGTTGCTCGATGCTCACAAGGAGTACCGCTTTACCGTCAGGCTCGGCGTGCGCACGACCACCGGCGACCTGGAAGGGGACGTGGCGGAGCGCTGCGCCGTTCCGGACCTGAGCCCGATCGCGGTGAATGCGGTGCTGGCGGGGTTTCTCGGCCGTCGAGAACAGGTTCCGCCGATGCATTCCGCGCTCAAGCATCACGGCAAGCCGTTGTACAAATTCGCGCGGCGCGGCGTGCAAGTTGAGCGCAGCGCGCGCGAAATCGAGATCACGTCGCTCGAGTTCGAAATGCTCGATCCTGATTCGATCACTCTGCGTGTGCGTTGCTCGAAGGGCACCTACGTGCGCAGTCTCGCGGAAGACATCGCAGGGGCGCTGGGTACGTGCGGGCACGTGAGCGAGCTGCGTCGCCTGGGCGTCGATCCGTTCATGAGTGAGACGATGGTCGAGCTCGGTCGGCTCGAACAGACGGCTACCGATGATCGCGCGCGACTGGCAGAGTGGCTGTTGCCGGCAGACCGCGCGGTTTCGGAATGGCCGCGCGTCGAACTGACGGCCGATCTCGCCGCGCGACTTCTCAACGGTCAGAACATCTCGCTGGCACCGGCGCGAGCCAGACCCGGCGCCGTGCGCATATACGGGCCAGATTGCGGTTTTCTCGGTCTCGGAGTGGTGGACGCCGAGCTGAAACTCAGGCCGCGTCGACTGATCGCAGCGTCCTCTCGGCTTGTGGCACTTTCGGCCAGCGGGTAGAATGCGCGCCTTCGTAAAAGGGGAATAGAGAAAAAGCTTTAGGAATCATCTCCAATGTCATTGAATAGTCAGCAAAAAGGCTGCGTCGTCGCTCAATACCGCAGGGGACCCGCAGATACCGGTTCGCCAGAGGTTCAAATCGCACTGCTGTGCGAGCGGATCAACGGATTGAGCGAGCACTTCACCACTCACAAGCGTGACCACGCTTCCCGCCGTGGCCTGCTCAAGATGGTCAATCAGCGCCGCAAGCTTCTCGACTATCTCAAGGTCAAGTTCCCCGACAAGTACCAGTCCCTCGTCGAACGGCTCGGCCTGCGGCGCTGAATGCTGCGCGCCGGCAGAACCGGTGGCGTACGTCCAATGATTCCCCGCCCAATTCAACGGCAAGGCAGGCAGCGTGAGCGCAGCTAAAAAGACTTTTGTGTACGGTGACCACAGCGTCACGATCGAAACCGGTGAACTCGCGCGTCAGGCAGACGCGGCGGTTCTGGTCAGCGTGGCGGATACCGTGGTGCTCGTCACCGCAGTAGGCCAGAAGACGGCGATCGCAGGCCGCGACTTTTTCCCGCTCACGGTCAACTACCAGGAACGAACCTATGCCGCCGGGCGCATTCCGGGTGGGTTCTTCAAGCGTGAGGGACGCCCCAGCGAGAAAGAGACGCTCACATCGCGATTGATCGATCGTCCCATCCGGCCGCTATTCCCCGACGGTTTCAACAACGAGGTCCAGGTCGTCGCCACGGTGTTGTCGCTCAACCCCGAGGTCGATTCGGACATTCCCGCGATGTTGGGCGCATCCGCGGCGCTGGCGCTGAGCGGCATGCCCTTCAACGGACCGATCGGTGCAGCCAGGGTGGGCTACAAGGACGGCAAGTACCTTCTGAATCCGCCACGCACCCAGCTGAAGGAGTCACAGCTCGACCTCGTCGTGGCCGGCACTGCGGAGGCGGTCCTCATGGTCGAATCGCAAGCCTCGGGCTTGTCGGAAGACGCCATGCTTGGCGCCGTGATGTTCGGTCACGAGCAGATGCAGGCGGCCATTCGCGTCATCAACGAGTTGACTCGCGAGGCTGGCAAGGCCAAATGGAATTGGCAGCCTCCCGCCGCGGACACCGAACTGCAAAGCGCGGTTGCGCGTCAGGCTGAAACCGCAGTGATCGAGGCTTACCGCATCACCGAGAAGCAGCAACGCTATGGCCGGATTGCCGAGATCAAGACACAGGCAGTCGCGGCGCTGACTGCAGGCGACAAGCCGCGCTGGTCTGCCGATATGGTGGGCGACGAGTTCTTCCGGCTCGAGAGCCGCATCGTACGCAACCAGATTCTGTCGGGTGGCAAACGCATCGATGGGCGCGACACGCGCACCGTTCGGCCGATCACCGTCAAGACCGGCGTCCTGCCACGCACGCACGGCTCGGCGCTGTTTACTCGCGGGGAAACGCAGGCCCTGGTGGTGACGACACTGGGTGTCGGTCGCGATGCGCAGATCATCGACGCGCTGGAGGGCGAGCGCAAAGAGCCCTTCATGCTCCATTACAACTTCCCGCCGTTCAGTGTCGGCGAGACCGGCATGATGGGATCGCCGAAGCGGCGCGAGATCGGGCACGGCAACCTTGCCAAACGCGGCATCCTGGCGGTCATGCCGGACATGGCCACATTTCCATATGTGATCCGCGTCGTGTCCGAGATTTTCGAGTCGAATGGCTCGAGCTCGATGGCCAGCGTCTGCGGCACCAGCCTCGCACTGATGGACGCGGGCGTGCCGATCAAGGAGGGCGTGGCGGGCGTGGCCATGGGCCTGGTCAAGGAAGGCGAACGCTTCCAGGTGCTCACCGACATCCTCGGCGACGAGGATCACCTGGGCGACATGGATTTCAAGGTCGCGGGCACCAAGGGCGGCATTACGGCGCTGCAGATGGACATTAAGATCAATGGCATTACGCGCGAGATCATGCACGTCGCACTGGCGCAAGCGCGCGAGGCGCGGCTGCACATCCTCGAAAAGATGAACGCCGTCATCAGCACGCCCCGCGCCAACATGTCGGAATGGGCGCCGACCATCATCACGATCAAGATCGATCCGGAGAAGATCCGCGACGTCATCGGCAAGGGCGGCTCGGTCATCCGCTCGATCACCGAGGAGACCGGCACCACGATCGACATCGAAAACGATGGCATCGTGCGCATCGCTTCGGTCGACGGTGCATCGGGACGAGAGGCCCAGCGGCGCATCG
>Ga0180085_1000385_pt1 | contig 15564 bp, 15 predicted proteins | sample EasRiv730_16_10D_FD_123013 | JGI IMG/M metagenome (GOLD analysis project Ga0180085, IMG submission 123013) | Soil microbial communities from meander-bound floodplain in the East River, Colorado, USA - East River metaG ERMLT730_16_10D | ecosystem: Environmental > Terrestrial > Soil > Floodplain ... | reverse complement strand
GAGCGGATGGGAGTCTTCAAGGAGAACCGCCCAGTTACAGACATTCTCGCGGTCGTAGTTCTCACACAGACGGTAACTCTGTTCGGAGGCGCGCTGGGTCGGGCATCGCCAAACCCCTGGGCGGACCGGTTCGAGCGATCCCACCACTCCAAGGTCGGGCAGGTAGGCGAGTGGGCGGTAACACTTCAAACACTGGACATTTTCGAAGAATACCAGCTGTTGACAATGATCACAGTGAAAAATCTTCATGAGGCAGGTCTTTATCGCCAGCTGCGAGTCACTCGAAGTCCACGTCGTCCGTCAACTCGTCGACGTCTGCTGTCGAGTCATAAGGAAAGTGAGCAGCCAGTTGTTCGCCAACTTCCTCGATCCCTTTGAGGAGCCCCGTTGTGAAGTCACCGTCACGGAAATGCTCGGAGACTCGGTTGGCAATCCGCTGCCAGAATTCCTGACCGACTTTCGTGTGAATCCCCTCATCTCCAAGGACGACGAATCGCCGCCGCGAGGGAACAACGAAAAAGAGCACCCCGTTGCGATGTTTTGTTTGAGTCATGCCCAGCCGGCCGAACGCCTTATCTGCAGCTTTCTCGATGTTGCCCCAGAAGAGCCTTGATACCGAGACACAAATCTCGCCCGAGGTACGGCGTTCGGCTTTCTGAATGGCCTCTTTGATGCGGTCGCTATCGATCAGCCGCAGCATTTTGCGATGCGTCATTACCATGATCCGCTCGCTCCTCCTCCTCCAGATCGCCCGCCTCCACCACCAAACCCTCCGCCGCCACCTCCGCCGCGATAACTGCCGTCCCGGTTTCCGGACAAGATACTGGCCACAAGATAAATGGCAAGCCCCGGATTTGTAGCCAGAAGCACGAGAAACAAGGCTCCGATAATACCGAAGACAACCAGTTGTCCGAAGGTCAGCGGTCTCTCTCCGTTGCTACGCTCTGCGCGCTGAGGTTGCGACGAGTCTGACGACAACCCACCGCCCGCCAGCACGCCGGCAACCGCATTCATTCCGTTAGCGACAGCCCCATCTCGATCTCCCGCCTGAACCCGCGGGACTATAACCTCGCTGATGATGCGGGAGGCCATCGCATCGGGCACCTGCCCTTCGAGCCCGTAACCCACTTCGATGCGTAGCCGGCGATCTTCGGACATGATGAAGAGTGCCAGCCCGTCGTCCAGCCCTTTGCGTCCAATCTTCCACGCTTGAAAGGCCTTCACGGCCCAATCCTCAATAGGCACACCGCCAGTGGTTTTACCGATGTAGACGAGCAATTGGTGTCCGCTCGATCGCTCGTAAGCTTCGAGCTGAGAGTCGAGGGAACGCACAGCGTCAGCCGACATGAAGCCAGCGGTGTCCGTGACCCAGCGTGTAGGCGCAGGTGGGATTGGGGTTTCAGCGGCGCTCATAAGCGCCGCCAAAAAAAGGACCAACAGGACTGTCAATCGGGCAGGGCGACGCAATTTAGAACTTCACCGCCGGGGCTTTTTCGGCACCGGTTTGCGATTTGAAATACGCCTTTGGCTGAAACTTCTGACCAAAGAAACCGGCGATGAGAACCGTGGGAAAGCTTTCTCGCTGCGTATTGAAGGCTTGAGCAGACTCATTGAATCGCATGCGCTCGACGGCGATGCGATTCTCCGTTCCTTCGAGCTGCACCTGAAGGTCGCGGAAATTCTGAGTCGCTTTGAGTTCGGGATACCGTTCAGCCACGACCATGAGCCGCGACAAAGCTGACGACAACCCGTCCTGCGCCTGCTGGAACCGCTGGAAGGCCGCAGGATCGTTTACGATGTTCTGCATCGCTCCCGGAGTCACCTGCCCAACCTTCGCCCGGGCTTCGGTGACCGCCGTCAGCGTGTCCTTCTCGAAGTTCGACGCACCTTTTACCGTTTCAACCAGGTTTGGCACGAGGTCGGCACGGCGCTGGTAAACATTCTCTACCTGAGCCCACTGGGCCTGTGCAGCCTGATCCAACCGTACCAGGGTATTATAGGGCCCCACGACGGACAGACCCACTACGATGGCGATCAACACAATTGCTCCGACAATCCCTAGAATTACTTTTGTTCCCATGAATCAAGCTCCTTGCATGAGTGATCTGACTTGAGAACCGCGATCGAGTTCCTTGTTCCCGAATTGGAAAGAGCTGCGCAACGAATCCGAGGATCGCCAGCCCAGGTCGCTCGCAACGCAAGTGAGCAGACTGGACTCAGCAATCTCAATGAGGGTATCACGGGCCGACACCCTGGTCGATACAGTTCGATCTCGTCGGACTCCCTATTCGTCTGTTTCATCGGCATTGACCGCCATTGTTGCAACGAGTGAAGTGATGGACCGGCTGACGAACAGCGTCAAGGCCTTGGTGCGAGATGCACTCACTATCTGAGAGGGCGCGCGTGAAACTTCCGGAAGAATCTCACCAGGCGTCTGACTCAGGATCGCAAACAGACGAGTCGGAAGGTTTCAGGAAGGAGTTGGTGCGGAAGGGGGGACTTGAACCCCCATGGCCTTGCGACCGCTAGAACCTGAATCTGAAATCAGGTTCTAGCGGAAGTGACTCAAATTCCTCGGACATCCTTTGCTGGAGCCGATCTTCCGGGATTGTCACTGACTCTCGTTTCCTTGGATTTCCCCTAGTTTCTCCCCTCATTTCACTACGCTTTTCACTCCACTTTTTTTATCCTGTTTCGAGCGCCAAGTAGGGACAGCGACAACCACGGCACCGCAAGATGACTCGAAGTTTCACCCCTGCTGCGGGTCGCTTGTCTTTGGCAGCGTGATCACAAACGTGGTTCCGGCGCCCAATTGCGTTGTGACTTCGATCTTGCCGCCGAGAACTTCGACGTACTTCTTGCATAGAGCCAGTCCCAATCCAGAGCCTTCGGAGCGTGTTGTGAAGAAGGGGGCAAAAATCTTGCTCAGTACACTTGACTCGATACCGGGTCCAGTATCTCGAAACGAAACCACTGCCTCAGCGCCGCTGCTTTCGAGGGTGATCTGCAAGGTCCCGGCGGAATTCATCGCCTGAGCTGCATTCAGAACAATATTGATAAAGACCCGTTCGACGATTGAAACGTCGGTTTCCACCTCAACGGGTTGCCGATAGTCCTTCACGATTTTGACACCCTGCAGCCGAGGGTCACGCAAAAGGGTAGAGAGCGTACTATCGAGAACGTCGCTGAGTTGAAGCCTTGTCTTGTGGGGAGACATCGGCTTGGCATACTCCAGAAGATCCTGGACGGCGGTGTTGAGCCGGTCTACACGCTCCAGGATCTCGGTCATGATAGGACGCTGAACCTCACTGTCTATCTTGTTCTCGCGCAACACCTCAATGGCTCCACGAATTCCTGCCAGGGGATTGCGAATCTCATGGGCGACACCGGCTGCCAATTGGCCGATCTCCGCCAGTTTCTCTGCCCTCAACAACTCCTCTTGCACGTGCTGCTTTTCTAAATTCGCTCTCTCAAGCTGCGCCGTCCGCTCCTGGACCCGCAGCTCCAACTCATCGTGCGCTTTACGCAAGGCCTCTGCTGCCTTGTGCCGCTCCGTAGTGTCTCGGATCGTACTGGTGATCAGCAACCCTTCCTCTGTTTGCAATGGACTGAGGCTGATCTCAACTGGAAACTCACTTCCGTCTTTGCGCCGTGCCCGGAGCTCATAGCTGGCACCCATCGGTCGTGTCACAGGAGCCGCAAAGTAACGAGTACGGTGTTCGAGATGACGCTCCCGGAATCGTTCTGGGAGTAGTATCTCAACCAGTTGTCCCAAAATCTCCTCGCGCACATAGCTAAACAACCGCTCCGTCTGGTGGTTGACCAGAACGATCTGGCCCTCGGTGTTGACAATCACAATCGCGTCGGGGGCCGACTCCAGAAGGCCGCGAAACTTTGCCTCAGCAGCTTCCGCTATGGCGCGGGCTCCCTGCTCATTAGGCAGATGGGAGCGTTTTCTTTCGATAGGGGGTTTGCGTGTGCTGATGAAGTGATCCTTCAGATTTGTCTTGAGATTTGTTGGGACGGCTGGCTGCTTGCAGCTAGCCTCAGAGCTTACTCCAGGTTGTGCTTCTTCACTTTGTACCGCAGCGTATCCCGGCTGATCTTCAGCAGTCTTGAGGCAGTGGTCTTGTTACCGTTGGCATATTGTAGCGCTTGCTGAATGACCTCTCTCTCGATGTCGTCTAGGCCGGCGCCTTCCGGGGGCAATTTCACCCGATGATTTTCGCTGGACCGCGTCCCGGGACCGCCGCCCACAGGCTCGGCGATTCGAATTGGAAGCTGATCGACATCGATTCTATCTCGATCCACCAGGATCATGGCTCGCTCGATAGCGTTCTTCAATTCGCGGATATTTCCGGGCCACGCATAGTTTGTGAGCAATTTCAGTCCTTCAGGAGTGACCCCTTGGACGTTCTTGCGGAATTGAGCGTTGTAACGTTGAATGAAATGATCGACCAAAAGCGGAATGTCTTCCTTACGCTCGCGTAATGGAGGAATCTGAATGGGAATGACTGATAGTCGATAGAACAGGTCCTCTCGAAATTTCCCTTCCCGGACAGTCTGCTCGAGGTCGCGATTTGTGGAAGCGACAACTTGTACGTCCACAGAGATATCTCGAACGCCTCCCACCCGCCGAAACGTTTGATCCTCAAGTACTCGCAAGAACTTGGATTGCATGTTGAGGTGCATCTCACTGATTTCATCCAAGAACACGGTCCCGCCGTCAGCCATCTCAAACACACCCTTCTTCATGGTCTTGGCATCGGTGAATGCCCCCTTCTCGTACCCAAAGAGCTCCGTTTCGATCAAAGTCTCGGGAATGGCGGCACAGTTGAGCGCAAAGAAAGGACTATCACGTCGCGCGCTCTCGTAGTGAAGAGCTCTGCTTACCAGGTCTTTGCCCGTGCCACTCTCTCCCTGTACCAGCAGTGTTGAGGCGCCTGCCTGGGCAAGACGTTTAATCAACTCCAGAACCTCGCGAATCGCCTTAGACTTTCCCACAATGCTCTCCAAACTAAACCGCGACTTATTGCTTTTCGAGGTCTGAGCAACCTGAGTCTTCAGCCGGTGAGTTTCCAAGGCATTGCGAACGACGTTATCGAGCTTGTCAAAATTAATCGGCTTTTCGAGGAAGTCATAAGCACCCAGCTTTAGCGCCTGAACGGCAACATCCACCACGCCGAAGGCTGTAATCATGATGACGGGTGTCCCGGGATGCGACTCTCTGATCTGCTTCAGAAAGTCGATCCCGCTTCCGTCCGGCAGCTTGATATCGAGAGTGACGAGGTCAGGGTTTTCCTGTTGAAGTCGCAGACGAGCCTGGCGCAAATCTTCAGCTTCAGCCACGTTGTAATTCCACGATTCAAGCTTCTGCTTCATCGACCAACGAATCAGTTTTTCATCATCGACAACGAGTATGTTGGCGCGCGGCATGGTTCTCCCGGCTGATATCCGAACAGTTCTTCTCCTCTCCTCCAGCAAAGCGAGGAACACTATAAACTATTGTATTAGCAAGGGGAACTGCTTCCAAAGAGCCAAAAATGCCGACAGAACGAACCTGCAGGTACGAATCAATCGTGGAACTCTGGAGGCCATGGCGCAAGTTCTGGGGTCTTCGTTCAACTGGGTCTATTCACACGGCGATCGGCGAATCCCCCCACCTCAGCTCCAGTGCGCTGCAAAAAGGAAGCTGTCAAAATGTGCTTAGTCCTGCGAGCAGAATAAGCTAGCTAACTAAACTGACAGCGACTCTCTGGTTTGTGGATTGCATTGTTATCGGCAGGCCAGGACGAGCTTGAGAAATCCCCTGCCTGGGCCAAGCCGCCAGATGGAGTTCAAGAACTGGAAAGGAGCTAGCCGTGAGTGAAATAAGAACGGTTCTTTGCCCTGTGGATTTTTCGTCAGTCTCAGAAGTGGAGGTGAACCTGGCCGCACAGCTTTGCGAGCGATTTGGGGCCAGGATGATCCTCCAGCACAATATCGATCTTGTCCCCCCGGTCTATCTGGCCAACGCCTGGATGTATTCAGAAACACACATGTATCCGGAGGAAGAGAAGGAGATCCAGGCATCGCGTTTGCTCGGAGCCATGCTCGAAAAACTCTCCAAATCGATAAAATGTGAGGGAAAGCTTACCTTTGGGAGGCTGGAGGATTCGATCTTACAAATGGCAGGCCAGCTTCCGGCAGATCTCATCGTTATGGGAACTCATGGTCCCAGCAGCGCCGAGCACGTTTCATACACCGACCGCGTACTTGGCGAGTCTCCTTGCCCGGTACTGACCACCAGAGACACGGCAACCTTATTGCCGGATCTAAAAAATGGAGCTTCTCTCCAGCCGGTTGTGCTGCCCATGGATTTTTCAGGACATTCCTTGCATGCTCTGGAGTATGCCCTGAGCCTGATGGACGTACTTCCCCTCGCATTACACCTTCTGCATGTTGAGGCCCCGCTGGCGGTGGAGGATCTACGGGCCCTGGCGCACTCTCTGCATTTCCAGGAGGAGAGGCGTCACCGAATCAGTGCTTCCCTGGATCCTTTGAAGCCACTGGTTCCAACAAAGTATCTGAGCCAGGTGAAGTTCGAAGCGCGCATGGGATCGGTTGTCGATGAGATCGTTGCTTATGCTCAGAACGTTCGTGCGACGCTGATTATCATGGGTGCGCACCCCAAGAACGTGCTGGACAAACTGATCTTTGGTGTCAACTCACAGGGAGTTCTTCATCGGAGTCCATGTCCCGTTTGGCTTGTCCCTAAGAAGGAAGGTCATGCAAATCCCTGGGTGACAGTGTCCCCGGCAAGAAAAGATCAAGCCTTCGGCCGCCCCTGTTAGCATGGCGTCGAATAGGTCTGCAAAGAGAGAGACCGATGGCAAACGTTCCTGAATCAGTTTCCGAGTTCCTTCGGGGAAAACGCATTGCCGTGGCGGGCGTGTCGCGTGCTTCGGGTCAAGCGGCCAACGCTGTTTATCGCAAGCTGAAAGACTGCGGATATGAGGTTTTCCCCATCAACCCAAACGCCTCCGAGGTTGAAGGCGTGACAGCCTATCCCGACTTAGCCGCCATCCCCGTGACAGTTGATGGTGTTGTGATTGCCACGCATCCCGACGCCTCGGTCGATCTCGTGCGCCAGTGCAGCAAGCATGGAGTGACACGAGTTTGGTTCCATCGGTCCTTCGGGGAAGGCAGCGTGTCGGCACAGTCCATTCGTGAGTGCGAGGCACTTGGTCTCCACTACATCGTCGGAGGCTGTCCGCTGATGTTCTGCGGCCAAGTCGACTTCGGGCACAAATGTATGAAGTGGTGGCTTCAGCACCGCGGCCGCGTTCCGAAATGAATGCCTTCCCCATTTACTGGAAGAAGCAGCAAGCCTGATCCAAGTGGCCAAACCTGAATTCCGCAGTTGAGGACGTGCGCTTCCGCGACTAAACAATCTGGGGCTGGCTTCCAGGCTGCCGGGATTTTCCAGTCTGGCCTCCGGGCGACTGGGAAGTCGCCCTAACCGGTAGACGGAATGTCTGCCCCACGCTCGCCGCCTTGCGACGTCGCCGGCCAACTTCGGACTTCAGGCTAACCACAGGCACGGGATGTCCACCAGCCAAGAACGGTGGCGGGTTCACGCAGTGGAGTTCCTCGCTTCGGCGAAGGGTATTCAGCTCTGCGTCGTCTCACCCCGGCAACGTGAACACATCGCGCGCACGAGCCATGAGCAGGGGAGCAAGCGCCGTGGTGACCAGGATAAGAACCCAAATCCGACCACGGAAGAGATTATAGTCTGCCAAGAGTTTGCCCCATGGGCTCCTGAAGAGATAATGGCCCGCGAGAAACTCAAAGGGGAGGGTCATCGAGACCCACGCAGCTCCGATCAGGAGTGCTTCACGCGAATTTGCCGGCCGAATCCAGCCGATAGCCAGCCATGTAAAGCCGAAGATACCCGCGCACAACGTGATCGTGCTGGTGACGTGGCCCGCCTGTTCGCCAAGTTGCGGCGTTAGCAAGTTTCACGTAAGCCACCATTGACGATGGCGAGCACACAAAGGCACACCACACAACGAGTGGGCGCAAATTTATCTGTGGTCCATGCGGAAGCAGTTGACTTCCGAATGTGGAAGGCGTCTCGGACGAGCGACCATAGCGTCGCATGTGGTTCGGTCGGAGGCGGCCGACTGTTCTATGAAATCTACCACTCAAACAGTTGCCTCCAGTTCCGCGGCTCGTGGATAGAGGATGGTGTCTTCCAAATGAACGTGTTGACGGAGGTCTTCCTCGAAACATTCTAGGGCGCGGTAAAACCCTCGGAAACTGATGCCAGCATCCGCAGGAACGGCATAGTTGGAGGTACACTCACGCAGGCGACGCAGTGCCTGTTTGACGTCGTCGTGTTCCTGCATCAGGGATTCAATCGGGTTCCGTAAGGTTCCACAGGGGAACGGCGTTGGAGCGTGCTCTCCGCGATTAGCCGCCTCTTCCAACTGTTCAATATAGGGGAAGAGAATCTGCTCTTCTTTAAGCATATGGCTCATTAGTTCCTGCTGCAGCTCATGAAGAATCGAGTGAAGGCGCACCAACTCCGGATGATTCGTGGAATGGACCGAACACACCTGGATGTGCAATTGGATAAGTCTCGGGAGTTCTTGGCGAGTGAATTTATGGTGCTTGGTTACTATGCGGGTTGTCAGATCCGAAAGCGGCGCTCGGCTCCAATCCAGCTCGTCGTCGGGAAAAGTTGTGTCTCTGCTCACCTCTTCCAGCCTCGCCACTTTTTCTTTACCAACACCGGCACTCTGGCAAGCCTCTGGGAGCTGCTTGCCACCTCCACGGCAACAGTCGATTCCTAGTTTCTCAACCACCCACGTGACTCCCGGCAAGTTGAGAGCAAACTCTCGAACTGTTTTGGTTGTAATAGTCATCGTTCGCCCTCCTTTTCGATTATAAATATCGACTCAGGGATGGAGGGTCCAATGCCTGGTGACATCCTGAATTTTCTTTCGAAAACCGACACCGTAATGCAGCCGGTCCCACTGGAAACCGCCTCCTTTGCTACTGCAGACCGGCCCAAGACGCGTGTCTGCGCTACCTGGGGTGAGGCATAGTTAGGGCCTTAAACATAGCTCTTCAGTGCCTTCATGTAGTTCGCACGTTCGAAAGCGGCCGGATGAGGACAAGACTTCTGGCTCATGCTTCCCTTCATCTGACCGACAGACGCGTACTCGTGCTCTTCCATCCATTGCACCATCTCTACCTCTATTTGTTTCATGCGGGAGACACCGTTTTTCAAAAGGGTCGAGCACAGCATTGTGACGTCCGCTCCGACCATCAACATCTTGATCGCATCTTCAGAGGTATGAATCCCGCTAGTGGCGGCAAGGCTCGCTTGAAGCCGGCCGTAGAGAATTGCAATCCAACGCAGGGGCAACCGCATTGCTTGGGGAGTGCTCAAGAGGACATTCGGGACGACCTCTAATTGGTCAAGGTCGATATCCGGCTGGTAGAACCGGTTGAACAGCACCAAACCGTCTGCTCCGGCATTGCACAACCGGTTTGCCATGTGGGCCATGTTGCTGAAGAAAGGTCCGAGCTTGATGGCCACTGGGATCTTGACGGTGCGCTTCACATCCTCCAGCACATTCACATACATCTGTTCGACTTGAATGCCGGGAAGATCGAGATCTGTTGGGACGTAGTAGATGTTCAGCTCCAGTGCATCCGCTCCCGCCTCTTCAATGTCTCTGGCAAACTTCACCCAGCCACCGCTGGACACTCCATTAAGGCTGCCAATGACGGGAATTGCCACGGCCCGCTTGGCTCTATGAAAGTGCTCCAGGTAGCGGTCAGGACCCATCTCGTAGACTCTCGGCTCGGGAAAGTAGTTCAGCGCTTCCGCGTAGCTGTCGGATCCGTAAGTCAGGTAGTGATCAAGCTCCTGCGACTCGTGAAGGATCTCTTCTTCGAATAGTGAGTACATTACCAAGGCCGACGCACCGGCATCCTCGAGTGCTCTGACCTTGTCGAGGCTATTGGAGAGTGGGCCACAGGCTGATGGAACGAGGGGGGTTCTCAGCTTGAGTCCCAAGTAAGTCGTCGTGAGATCCATGGGTTGCACCTATTCCTCTTCACGCTCCGCGTTGACGCCCTAAGCTGGCGGTTCGGTCAGGCGGCATTGAATGGCGGCCAGTTGTTCGTAAAAGGTCCAGCGTGCCTCGGCGTCGTGTTGTGCCTGATTCAACAGGCGTTTTGCCTCTTCCGGATCTGTCTTGGTCAGCATTGTGTAGCGGTTTTCCAGATAGGCGTATTCAGCGAACTTGATCTTTGGCTTCTTGGAGTCCAGTTGCAGCGGATTCTTGCCTTCCTTGCCCAAGTCAGGGTTATAGCGGTACATGGGCCAGTGCCCCGACTGAACGGCCGCCTTCTGATTGTCCATCGCTGTCCGCATGTTGATGCCATGCGCAATACAATGACTGTAAGCAATGATCAAGGAAGGCCCGTCGTAGGCCTCTGCTTCTGCGAAGGCCCTGACCGTCTGCAGATCGCCTGCACCCATTGCAATCTGCGCTACATAGACGTTCCCATAGATCATGGCGTGCAAACCCAGATCCTTTTTAGGCGCTGTTTTCCCCCCAGCCGCAAACTTGGCCACCGCCCCTCGGGGAGTTGACTTCGACATCTGGCCACCCGTGTTGGAATAAACCTCGGTGTCGAGCACCAGCACATTCACGTCTTTTCCGGAAGCCAGTACATGGTCCAATCCGCCGTATCCAATGTCGTAAGCCCAGCCATCGCCACCCACAATCCAGACTGACTTCTTCACGAGGCAATCCGCCAGGCTCAGCAGATTCTTGGCTTCCGCAGTGTCCAGGCCGTTGAGGATCGTTTTCAACTTCTCAACCCGAAGTCGCTGCTCATAGATATCGGCCTCATCATTCTGCCGCGCCTCAATAAGCTTGCTGGCGAATTCTGGGCCGATCGCGCCAGCTAACCGGCCAACCAATTCGCGAGCCTGCTCGCCCTGTTTGTCAAGAGTCAGCCGGAAACCGAGGCCGAACTCGGCGTTGTCTTCAAACAATGAGTTGGCCCATGCGGGTCCCCTACCCTCTTTGTTCTGACTCCAAGGCGTCGTCGGCAGATTGCCTCCGTAGATCGAAGAGCAACCCGTCGCGTTGGCAACGAGCAACCGATCGCCGAAGAGCTGGGTCAACAGTTTGAGATACGGCGTTTCTCCACAACCGGCGCAAGCGCCGGAATATTCGAACAGCGGCTGAAGTACCTGAGAGCCTTTGATGGTGGCGACTCTGACGTCGCGGCGGTCGTACTCAGGAATGTCCAGGAAAAAGCTGTAGTTCTCACGCTCGGGCTGGCGCAGCGGTGGCTGGGGCATCATGTTGAGGGCCTTGACGCGCGTTTCCGTTTTGCTCTTGGCCGGGCAGACGTGCACACAAATCCCGCAGCCCGTACAGTCTTCCGGTGCAGTTTGAATTGTCAGCTTCATGCCATCGAATTCCTGGCCCTTGTAGTCCATTGACTTGAAAGTCGGGGGAGCACCCGCAAGACCTGCTGGCTCGTAGACTTTCATGCGAATGGCCGCATGCGGACAAACCATGGCGCACTTGGCGCACTGAATACAGATGTCCGGCTCCCATACGGGAATCTCCAAGGCGATATTGCGCTTCTCCCACTGAGCCGTACCGGTAGGAAACGTCCCGTCACAAGGAAGGGCACTAACAGGCAGCGAATCGCCATTCCCGCCAATGATTTTTGCAGTCACCTTTTGCACAAATTCTGGAGCCTCGAGGGGCACTGCGGCGGGACGCTGAACCTGGCTTGTGGTTGTCCTAGGAACGGTGACCTCGAAGAGATTAGCGAGGGTTTGGTCAATGGCTTCAAAGTTCTTCTGCACGATCACTTCACCTTTTTTTCCATAGGTCTTGCGAATCGAATCCTTGATTTTGGCGATCGCCTCATCGCGCTGCAAGATGCCAGCGATCGCGAAAAAACAGGTCTGCATGACGGTGTTGATCCGTCCACCCATTCCCGTCGCCTGGGCCACCTTGACGGCATCGATTACGCAAAAGCGAAGTTGTTTTTGAATGATCTCTGTCTGGACTTCAAACGGGAGACGATCCCAGACTTCTTCAGGGCCATACGGACTGTTCAACAGGAAAGTCGCGCCGGGCACTGCTGCCTTGAGCATGTCGTAACGCTCCAGGAAGCCAAACTGATGGCAAGCCACGAAATTTGCAGAGTCGATCAGGTAGGTGGAGTGGATTGGCTCTGGCCCAAAACGCAAGTGAGATATCGTGACCGAACCTGCTTTTTTCGAATCGTAGACAAAGTACCCCTGTGCGTGATTCTCTGTCTCTTCACCAATGATCTTGATGGAGTTCTTGTTTGCACCCACAGTCCCGTCGGACCCGAGCCCATAAAAGAGCCCGCGAAACACGTTCCGCGGTTCGGTCGAGAGACTCGCATCGTAGTCGAGATGCGTATGAGTCACATCGTCAACAATCCCGATAGTGAAGTGATTTCGCGGCTTCTGTTTCTTGAGCTCGTCGAAGATCGCGAAGACCATAGCTGGAGTGAATTCCTTGGAAGACAGCCCGTAGCGTCCGCCTACGATCAGCGGAACCCGTCCCATCGGCAGCGTTTGCTCTACTAACGCTTCGTTGATAGCTGTAACCACATCCTGGTACAAAGGCTCTCCGATGGTACCTGGCTCTTTGGTTCGATCAAGGACGGCGATTGCGCTCACGGTGGGAGGAATTGCGTCAACGAAATCTCGAACCGAGAACGGTCGAAAGAGATGGACCTTGATGACGCCCACCTTTTCTCCTTCCGCTTGTCGATTCATCACCGTTTCTTCCACGGTTTCGCCACCCGAACCCATGATCACTATGATCCGATCGGCGTCGGGAGCACCCACGTAGTCGAAGAGGTGGTATCGCCTCCCTGCGTGGGAAGCAAAGCGATCCATGGTCGCTTGGACAATTTCCGGGCAAGCGTTGTAGAAAGGATTGCAGGCTTCGCGCGCCTGAAAGAAAACGTCCGGATTCTGAGCAGACCCGCGCAGCACTGGATGGTCCGGAGAGAGGGCCCTGGCGCGGTGGGCATGGACCCATTCGTCTTGGATCATGAAGCGAATATCGTCCTCAGTCAGTTCTTCAATTTTCATCACCTCATGAGACGTGCGAAATCCATCGAAGAAGTGAAGGAAGGGAATGCGCGATTGTAGAGTCGCAGCCTGGCTGATCAAAGCGAAGTCCATAACCTCTTGAACGGAGTTCGAAGCCAGCAGCGCGAATCCCGTCGCTCGTGCCGCCATCACATCGCTATGGTCTCCAAAAATCGACAGCGCATGCGTAGCCACCGTGCGAGCGGTGACATGAAACACTGTTGGCGTGAGCTCTCCGGCAATCTTGTACATGTTCGGGAGCATCAACAATAGTCCCTGAGAGGCCGTAAACGTGGTCGTCAACGCGCCAGTCTGCAGGGCTCCGTGGACAGTGCCAGCAGCGCCTCCCTCGCTTTGCATTTCTTGAACGAGAGGTACCGTTCCCCAGATGTTTTTCTGTTTGGCTGCGGACCAGGCGTCAGCCCACTCTCCCATGGGCGAAGATGGCGTGATGGGATAGATGGCAATGAGTTCGTTAGTTCGATGAGCGACATAGGCCGCCGCTTCGTTCCCGTCAATCGTCACCTTGCGTCGTTCCATAGACGCCTCCTCTCATGCTAAGTCGACTGCGTCTCCTAAAGATTGGGCTCCCGCGCAAGAAGTCCCTTCGGTCATTGAAGAAGGCATCTGGCTTGCCAAATCAAACTTGTTGAAAAGAGGGGTCGTTCAGGTAGTTCCAGCAGGCTGTTAGGTGGGTGATATGACGCGTGCGGGTGGAAATGGCAGAGACCAAGCCGCGTGCCGATGATCGTCCACGGGCGACTTAGGATTCGACAAATCTTCTTCTCAAATCCTCGAGCAAGAGAAACTGGTCAAGCACTGGCGCGATCCGGCATCAGCTCCCTGGGAAACGCTGTCGAGGGCTTCGGTGCGGCAGGACAATTCAATCCATGACGCCAGTCGGGTCAAGATCCCAAAGATGCCTTGTTCCACAATATGATTCCGCCTACAAAAAAGAGGATCCAAAGCAATGCGATGAGCCACCAGACGATCACCCTCTGTCGTTGCTCAAGGGTCTCAGAGTTCGTTCGAGTCTCGGCGGCGGCGAACTGGGATCGTCTGGCGAGACCGCCTCTCTGGTTGCCAATGCTCGTCGAGTTTGGGACCAGCGTGGTATTCGTCGGCATCGCGAGATAAATCGACTTCGCGCAGTGCGTGAGTTGTCGGCTTCTCCTTTCCATCATCTCTCTACCTCCTGCGGAACTCCACCAGTGCTGTGCCTTCCCCGTTGTCGATCATGCTCCTACCTCACTTCATGAAGCGCCACCCTGAAGATTGAGGTCGTGCATGCGAAGCGCCATCGCCTCTTCTCTCAATGAGAAGAGCATCCCGCTTGCCAAACTGCACTTGTTGAAAAGACTGGCGATTCACATGATTCCAGCAGGCTGGAGATCGCGATTTGACGCGGGCCGATGGAAATGGCAGGAGTAGAATCGCAGTTACCCGGCCTGCAATTCTGGATTCGCGGCTAGCAATTCATCAAGAAGCGAAACGAGGGTCACGATGCTCTCCTGTTCCGAGTTAACTCGTCTGCGCCTGAGCCGGACTGGAAGGCAGGCCCAAAGAGCAAATTGGCTAAGCAACCACGCGCAAGACCGCGCCATAACACTGCCTCCGTTTGCACTGCTTCGTTCGGCTCATCGGGGGCTAAACGTTAGAATCCCGAGGGACGAGATCCCTCGGGATTGACCTGTCATCACACTTACTTGACTTTGGCTGCCATAGCTTCATGCTCTTTGGCTAAAGCGGTCAGATCATCCGCTGCGGACTTGTAGTTCGTCACCAGCCTCTCGCAATGATCGATGGTCCCTGGCGCGTAAGGGGTTTTCTTCACTCCCTCGCCAGCTTTCCGGTACCATCCTGCCATCTCATCATGCTCGACAGCTTTGGCCCGCGCCTTGCTGGCTTCTGCGTAGTAGTAATCTGCAATAGCTTTGTGATCTGCGGCCGTCTTGGCGCCGGCGATCATTTCCTTCATGGCACGCTTGGAGATCTTCTCTTTGGCATCGACAGTGAAGGCGTTGCCGAGAGCAACAACCATTCCCAGCACCGTGACGACGGCAAAGCGGAGCAGTGATTTGTTCATTCCTTGGAAGCGATACATGTGCTTTCTCCTTTCAGTTCACAACTTGATCAATTCAATTAAAGACACTTCAGTCATATGGCTCCAGACAGATCCCGAGGACACGAGAGGACTCGTGACTGGAAAGGAAAACCTTGGGGCCCTGACTCAGGCTGTTTCCGGGGGAGGCTCAGATGCGGAAGGTAGACGCGAGAAGATAGGTATCAGAACGATCCAGGCAAAAGGCGATCGTCGAAGAAACCCATCCAAGAGGTAAAGGCGTTAAGGCTGATAGCGAAACCGGCTCTGATGAATCCAACAGTTGCGCCTGAGTTTG
>Ga0180085_1000383_pt1 | contig 15645 bp, 15 predicted proteins | sample EasRiv730_16_10D_FD_123013 | JGI IMG/M metagenome (GOLD analysis project Ga0180085, IMG submission 123013) | Soil microbial communities from meander-bound floodplain in the East River, Colorado, USA - East River metaG ERMLT730_16_10D | ecosystem: Environmental > Terrestrial > Soil > Floodplain ... | reverse complement strand
TTGACAGTCCAGCAGAAGGGTGCGTGACCGTTCAATCAGCTCTCTAGATTCGAGGATGAGCGCCACGGAATGATCGATGGCCTTCAGCCTTGCTATTTTATTCGTTTTTCTCATGGCCATCTCCGGATCAGCGCTTCCACCGCGAAAGTGATCGAGTTCGGGGAATGAATGCCTAACAGGGCAGACCCGACAAATCCACCAGCGCACAGAACGACCACGGTCATTAAGACATCGAGAAAGGTTCGCATTCGTGCAGAGGTTCTGACTGTCATAGGCTTGATTAGAACAGTATTTTGGGGGGCCGGATGCCTAGAATTGACCAGGGCGAGGTATCAAACAGCACAGGGCGGGGCAACCAGTTGGGAAGAAGGATTTTCTCTAAGAGGTACCTACCACGCCTAAGCGTCAGGGCTGGCTGGGAGCGATTTTTCATTCTACTAGGTCGCGGCAGGGGCAGGGGCCGGATTGTTTTCCTCTAGAAAATCTATCGCAGCTGCAGTCAGACCTGCGAGCTGGAACGATGTAAATTCCAAGAAAGGATGGAGCATTGTTTCAGTGAATTCTATGTCATCCGCAACACCGGTAATTCGCCAGGTTTCCTCTCGCCTACTTGTGTGGGTACCATCGGCATGAGTAGTGCCATAGAATCTCACTCTTCGAAAGCCACTGAGACGGTGAGCCAGAACATTCCTTCGGGTCTCGATCTGTTCAAACTCGGGTGTTTGTAACAAGTTGGCAAGCCGACGCGTTAGACGTGCCTGTGCGAATTCTGCGTCAAATTTATCGCTGCAGCGCCGAAGCGTGATTCCGCGGGGATTACTTACTGACTGGAATCGGGATGGCCGAACGGAATTTCCAAGGAAGTAAAGGCTAAACCCGAAACTCTCGAATACTGAAAGACTAGACACAAAAAGAGGCACACAATTGGATCGAGTTTGTAATTGAGTTCTTCGTCGTCAGGCCAGCCCGCTTTCCAAATTTCACTCGAACTGTTGATGAGCGATTGGAATTCGTGCACACACTCTGCGCAAGTTCTGTACCGATAACGGACCGCCTGCCACGACCTACTGAATTGGTGCCGCTTTTCATCAAATAAGCCTTCCTCACTCACTTCCTGCTGGGCCAGATCTGGGGACATCTCTGCCTCCAAAAAAGACCACGGGCGGAGCGAAACCAATCCTTGCTACTTTCCGGCAGCGGATCTCTTCCGGCACTCTTCGCAGCGTTCTTCTCGCTTGAGCACTTCCTTGAAAACAAATTCGCTCACTGTTTCTGCCCCGAACTGCCCACAGAGCGCGCGCAATTCGTCCGCCTGCCCCGTCGAAAGTACCCGGGGCAAATGATACTTTGCAGTTTGTCGTCTCTCGAGCTTTGGGCTATGGGGCGACTGTCGTCTGTCAAGGATAAGGCCTTCATGAATCAACCCTGAGATGACCGTGCGACGGTCGGTGTCCAGCAACTGTGCAATTTCGTCAATGGCTTTGTGCTCTTTTGCGAAAAGATTGCAGACGGTCACGGTCCTTTTCTTGGTTGCCGGAAGGTTCACAGTGTGTTGCGGCCCGACGTACTTTCGCTTTGTTATACGGAACCCTTCCGGCGTGTAGAGATACGGTTCGAACATTCGAGAGAAATAAGTCCGCAGTCGATTTAGCATTTGCTTTCTCTCCTGAGGTTGCAGGCCGATAGTTGAATATTGGTCTTCGGGCGCCTTCTTGACTCCGCCTCGCTCTATGACGTCTGTCGCAAGTTCCCCACTTGCCTCCCCGCGCAGTCGTAGATCTCAATCTTACCTCAGAAACGGTCGTCGACGACCCTTAAGGTCAGTCGTTACGACCTGTTTCTTTCCGCCGTGTATCAGGAGCCGAGTCGGGTTTCAGCTTCGCAGTGTGTTCTTGACATTCCAGGCATCCCTGCTTCATCCTGATACCTCGAATGTCTAGGCACAGCAAAATAACACGACAGGATGCCGAGCTCCTCCAGGGGACCCTCGACATGTTGATTCTGAAGGTTGCTGCTCTTCAGCCAATTCACGGCTATGGGATCGTTCAGAGGCTCCAGCAGATCTCGAATGAGGCTCTCCAGATTCGGCAAGGTTCGTTGTACCCGGCGCTCTACCGGTTGGAGAACAAAGGTTGGCTGAAAGCGGAATGGAAAACCACCGACGGCGGGCGCGAGGCCAAGTATTACAGTCTGACCAAGGCAGGACGCCAGCAACTGGATGCTGAGACTGCGGGCTGGAAGCGTCTGTGCGAGGCAATCTCGCTTGTGCTCGAAACCGCAGAGTGAGGAATCACAAAGATGAAGTGGATTGCCTGGTTCAACCGCCGGCGCTGGGAAGGGAGAATGGATGCGGAGTTCCAGTTCCATCTGGACAGCCAGATCAGCGACTACGTTCGCCAGGGCCTGAGCCAGGAGGAGGCAGAATTGCGCGCTCGCCGGGGGTTCGGCCCGCCAGACCTGGCAAAGGACGAGTGTCGCGACCAAAGACCTGTCGAATGGTTCAATCACTTCTTGCGAGATCTTCGTTATGCCTTGCGTTCATTACGGAGGAGCCCGGGATTTGCGACGGCTGCGATCGTAACCGTCGCCCTCGGAATCGGAGCGAACACGGCGATCTTCAGTGTTGTCTATGCAGTCCTGGTCAAGCCGCTTCCCTATGCAGAACCAGAGCAAATCTACAGCGTCGAGGTCGTGACACCGGAGCGCCGCAGCCAATTCTCGAGCCTCCCGGTTACCGTCCAGATCTTCCTCGAGTGGCGCAAGGCAGAGACGGCCTTCGCGGCGATGAGCGCCCTGAGACCTTGGGAATGTAATCTGACCGGCGATGGCGAGCCGGAGCGACTTGGCGGCGCGCGCGTCTCGACCAATTTCTTCTCCTTTCTAGGTGTTCCGATTGAGCGCGGCCGCGGGTTTTCTGCTGAGGAAGAACAGCCTGGGAATGACAGAGTGGTCGTGATTAGCGATGCGTTGTGGCGCAGACGCTATGGTTCCGACCCGGCATTGATTGGCAGAAGCATCAACGTGAACGGGGAGAGCCATGTGGTGGCAGGAATCGCTCCTCCCTCTCTCCTGGTGCCCACGGGAACGCTGCTTCATCCGGTTGTTCCTTTCGCACCTCGAATAGACGTCTGGAAGCCGATCGCGCCGACGAAGAGGGAGCTAGAACCAGACAACGAGAGTTGGGACCATGGACTGCTGGTTCGGCTCAAGAGTGGTGGGAACCGCGAGCAAGGCCGGCATCAACTGCAGACTATCCTCAACGCGTTTTACCGCGCGCTAGTACCCGAGATAAGAACTGAGTTGCTCACGCAGCTCGTGCCGATCCGCGAGATCTATACCGGAAAGATCCGGCTTCGGCTTCTCCTCGTTCTTGGGGCTTCTGCATTGTTGCTGTTGGTTGCCTGTACAAACATCGCAAATCTATTCCTGGCCAGGTTCGCCAGCCGAGCCAGCGAATTTGCCACCCGCATCGCGCTAGGGGCGGGACGAGCGCGGATCGTGAGCCAAACGCTCACGGAGACCACCGTGCTTGCGATTTTTGGCGGGGCTCTCGGTGCAGTGATCGCCCAGTATGGCGCCCGCGTGTTGGCCTCTTACGGTCCCGACGACGTCCGGCTACTTGCCGACCCGCGCTTGAACCTGCCGGTCTTCTTGTTCGCAACCGCGATGAGTCTGGTTACGGGGATCGTCTGCGGGGTCTTTCCAGCCTGGCAGGCTTACCGCAAGGACGCCAGCCAAAGCCTTCAGGAAGGCGCCAGGACCGCGTTTGGAGGCAGAAGGGCAACGCATTTTCGACAGCTTCTGGTGGGAGTGGAGATGGCGCTCGGAACGGCGCTGCTGGCCTCCGCCGGGTTGCTGCTTCACAGCTTCGTCAAGGTGATGCGCGCCGACCGTGGCTACCAGATAGAGCGCGTGCTGGCGGTGGACCTGTCGCTTTTCGGCCAGCGGTATGCGAACGGTGAAAAACGCATTTCGTTCTACCGCGATCTGACCGACAAGGTTCGAGGCCTTCCAGGCGTTCTAGCCGCGGGGGCGATCAGCGATCTGCCCGCGGCCTCCGGATCTTCGGGCGCCAGCCAGACGATTTTTCATGCGACGGACACAAACTTCCAGAGCCTGGTGCTTGCACGGCCTGTGGCGATGATTCGAAGCGTCACAGCCGGTTACTTTGCCGCGGCCAAGAGCGCTCTGCGCGCCGGGCGATTCTTTGCCGACCAGGAACCAGTGCCCGTGGCGTTGATTAGCGAGTCGCTTGCAAATCGCTTTTGGCCGCAGGAAAGTCCGGCAGCTGTCGTGGGCCGCACGCTCCGCCAAGGCGATGTCACGGGACCGTTAATCACCGTGGTGGGCGTAGTAGAAAATGTCCGTCCTGGCGCTGTCGATCGCGAGTTGCCTCCGCTCATCTATCGGCCCCATAGTCAATGGGCAAGCGGACCAATGAGCTTGGTGGTGAGAACCTCTGAAGACCCTGTCTCCCTGGGCCCGGCCGTACGGGACGAAATCCGGAAAGTCGATCCAAACCTCCCCGTTCCAGCCATACGAACCATGCGAGAAATCGTCTCCGCATCGGTTGCACAAAGGCGCTTCCAGATGGTGCTGACTTCCTTGTTTGCTTTTGTGGCCCTTCTGCTCGGCGCGGTGGGCGTCTACGGCGTGGTCAGCTATTCGGTCGCTTGCCGGACGCGGGATATCGGCCTTCGGGTTGCGCTCGGGGCGATGCGGAGCGACGTCATGCGCTGGGTCTTTTCGCATGGTATGCAGCCGGTCCTGATCGGACTGCTCGTCGGATTGGGCGGGGCTATCGCAATTGCGAGGGCGCTGCGCAGCCTGCTTTACGGGATTGCTCCAACCGACCCTGTCGCCCTGGGCAGTGTCGCGCTGGTTTTGCTGCTCACTTCCGGCCTGGCATGCTATCTTCCCGCACGCCGCGCGGCACGGTTAGACCCGATGGTCGCGCTGCGCCATGAGTAGTGATTGAGGAGAGTCCCGATAATTTGGGCAGCGCAGACCTATCTATTGAATCAACTCCCGAAACCCAGCTCTGGATGAGGGTTTCGGAACACTAGCCAGAACCTTGAGCGGTGCTCGCCCCTCACCCCTAGCCCCTCTCCCACGTTGGGGAGCGGGGAACCGAGCTCTATTTAGTTCTTCCAGGCACGAAGACTATCGTCAGTCTGCAGTTCTCAATTGTAACTAGAACCGTGCTTGTCCTGATGGCGTGCCAGAATTGGTCTGTTTGTCGATTTGTTGCGGAGGCGCGATGGCTGTGGATACGCAATCGCGATTAGGTTCACGTTGTGAGCGGGAGTTGAACGAGCAAGGCGCGGGTACTCGGGCTATCTCTGTTTGCCAAGGATCTTGGGATCCCACTCCGAAATGAGCTCTTGAGATATCGACTCAAGAACCTCGGCTGCGGTCCCAGGACGATCGAGTTTCGCCGTCCAGTGCCACTGGTTCAGGTACTCATCGCCTCCTGCCAGACCCAGCTCCATGGCCAATCGATCGATTTCGAGCTGATATCGTTCGGGCAACTGGCAGGAGACGGCTCGGCCGCCGTCAGAGGCTTTCACCTGGGCAGGAATGTCTTTCCAGTACAGGATTTGGTATTTAGCCATTTCGATCCCAGGCAAGCTCGGGCCAAGATCCGTCCGTTATTACTTGGCCCTACTGCATCTGCAATTCACCCTTACGGTAGGCTCGCAGAAAGTTCTTGCAGTTCTTATCCCTTCCCAAAAGCATCTCTTCGGCGAGTTGGAATGGCCGCGACTGTCTGTCGATAGAGAAAACCTTGTTCAGTTGGCTGACGGCCGGGTCGATGATTCCGCTATCGGCACCCGCCTCGGTGGCTAGAATAATGAACGCGTCGTTGATGAGATGCCGGCAAGGGAGCCCGAAGGAAACATTGCTAAGTCCACCGGTGATGTGGACCTCAGGGCCGTATTTCTCACGAAGACGCCGGATGGCCTGCAGACAGTGGTTGCCGAACTGGCTCTCCACAGAGATAGGGAAGACCAACGCATCGATGTAGATATGCCGAATTGCGATGCCTTTAGCCAGCGCAGCATCAACCATCCGAGAAGCATTGGCGACTCGCTCCTCGTCATTTTGCGGCATGCCCTTTTCCCCAGCCGCGGTGACGATCACTGGACTGTTGTGCTCTCGGGCCAAATCGATTGCTTCCAGGCGCTCCAGAGAAGCCGAGTTCAAGAGAGGTCGGCCTGCCTTTGGGTCACAAGCCTCCATTCCTTTCTGGATAATCTCGATGTTGGACGAGTCGATCGACACGGGCAAGGAAGTCATCCCTTGAACGGTTCGGACCAACCACTGCATGGCGCTCTTCTGCTCAGCGGGGCGCAACGAGATCTCGTCGACGTTCAAGTCTAGAAAGTCTGCGCCGGTTTGTTCCTGCCGGCGAACCAGGCTCCTCAAATACTCCAGACCCTCGCTGGCTTCATGCTCGCGGTCTGACATGGCCGCATTCACGGCGATCTTCACGTGCTTGACGCGGCCTTCTTCGTAGTCCTGGCTGCGTTTGATTTCTTCGGGAATCGCCAAATGCCGCGTGGTACCGTCTGACCCCGTGTAAACAACGGCTTCCGCGCCAGCTGCGGTAGTGGTTACCCGCTTGCCGTTACGAAGCACCACCCGTGTCGTGTGAATGTTCTCGCCGACGATGATGAAGTCCTTCGCCAGGCCATTGACTTTCATGGAACCCTCTCGGTCATTCGTCCTCCCTCAGCCTTTGCAAGCGACGGTGGTCGCCGCGCGCCACTTGGGTGGTGGGGGGAGCCGCAATCCCGCTATTCATTAGACTTCCGCGACTGTTCGAACCACCCCCCGCCGTGGCCTGTGGCCACGTGAAGGCTTCTCAAGCCTTCACCCCTCCTCATCCAAGGAGGGGAGCTTGCTTAGGGCCGAGTTTCGCGACAGAAACCAACTAGGCCCGGAGCGGCGTGGGCATGGCCGGAGCGAGAACTTCCGGCATGGGCTTGAACTGGCAACCTTCTACGAAGACCTCGAAAAAATCTGGTGTCGTTTCCAGCTCGACATGCTCGATGTGCTTCACCAGACTCTCTACCGCTTGCCGCTTGCGCCGAGACAGCAGCACTTCCTTCGCACCCTGGACGGAAGCATTGCCGACCTTCACAATGCGGTCCTCGGGGACTGGCGCTAGAAACCCGATCTCAATAGCGTTGCGGACGTTCACGTAATTAGCAAATCCTCCAGCGAGGTAGAGTTTGGTGATGTCGCGCGGATTGATTCCAAATTTGCGCAGGACGATCATTTGCCCGCAATAGTTGGCTGCTTTGGCTTGAGCCAAGTTACTGGCATCTTCGCGAGAAAACATGATGCCGTGGTCGGGCACAACCGCAATCTCATAAAGCTTGCTAGGAAACACACCTTTGGGCGTCATCCGGTCATTGCGTCGTAACTCCGCCAGGAGATCGATGAGACCGGACCCGCAAATGCCCTGCGGCTCGAGTCCTCCGATCGTGGTGTACTCGAAGTGCCCGTCGGTTAACCGAATGGATTCGATGGCCCCATCACAGCCCGTCATCCCGTACTTGATGAGTCCTCCCTCAAAAGCCGGACCGGCAGGACAGGAAGCTGTAAGCATGCGCCCTGCATGACCCACGACGACCTCGGTGTTGGTCCCCACATCGACCAGCATCACGACCTCATGCTGCGACTCCATGTCGATGGCGACCAAATCCGCCGCGGTGTCGGCACCCACGTGGCTAGCCACCAACGGCAGGCTGTAGACCATTGCCTTGGGGTTAACCTGAATGCCCAAGCGGCGCGCCTCTTCGCAAAGGGCCGTGGTCGGGCGCTTTCCTGCGAGGACTTCATGCTCGACAGTGGATTTGTAGGGACGCTGTCCGATGCTCTGAACATCCAGCTTGAAAAACAGATCCCGCATAGTGGAGTTGCCGGCGACCACGACTTCGTAGATTTCCTGCCGCGTGAAGTCCAACCGGCGGCACATTTCGCGGATTTCTTGATTTACCGCATTCATGACCGCCTTATGCAGCTCGCCGCGAAACGGACCGCCATCGTAGGAAATGCGATGCATCACATCACTACCGCCAAAGCGCTGCGGATTTTCAAAGGAGCTTATGTAAACGCTCTGCCCAGTTTCCAGGTCTACCAGTTCCATCACGATGGTTGTGGTTCCCAGATCGACGGCGAGGCCGTAGAGATGCCCTCGAAATCGGTCTACTGGCTCGCCATCGACCAGCACACTCTCGCCCGCACGAGTAACGAGCGGATCGAGCTCCGTGGGTTTTTGCTGGGTTTCGACGAGGATCTTGGGACGGCGTCGCAGGGGAGAGAAGTGGATATCAGTGTCGGGATTCTCAATCCAGGCCTGGCAGGCCAGCCGATAGTTGTCGCGCAGGAACGACTCAGCCTCGCCGCGGGGACTCAGCGCCTCCATGCCCTGGCTGATCTCCACAACGCACTCGTGGCAGATGCCCGCTCGCCCACAGGATGTCGGTACTTGGACCTTGAGGTCATCCGCGTAATCGAAGATGGTTTTGCCGCTGACGAGATCGCGCTTCTGGTTATCGTGAACAATGATTGCCATAAAAACCGAAGGGTCAAGGCGAAAGGACCAAGGCCAGGCCAGCTTCTGTCGCGAAACTCAGAAGATTGCAGGAAAACTCCCCTCCTCAGCTGAGGAGGGGATGTGGCGCGCAGCGCAACGGCGGTGGTGTGACCTGCTGTAATCTCGCTGCTAGTGTGGTTCTTCGCCAGCCATTCGAACCACCCCGCCGTGGCCTGTGCCCACGGCTTCCCTTCCTTAACCATGGAGGGGAACTCTGGCGCAGAGTTTCGCGACAGAGACGAGCCCACTCTTGACCCTTGGCCCTTTCGCCTTGACCCTTATCCTTTGGGACCTAGCCGGGTCATTCCCAGGCCGGGCGATAGTCCAGCTTGTCGTCTCCGACGCAGATCGGGAGTTCCCCTTGAACCTTGGGTTTTCGTTTGTTACGGCAGCCAAACTGGGCCGTACACTGATCAAATCGATTCTTGTATGGGCAGCGCCACGACGATTGATGATCCGCATGCGTCACGATGGAGGCAAACAGCTCGCTGATCTGATCCAGACGGTGTTGGAGTTCTTCTTTGGTTGCCATTGTCAGGACCTCGCTACAACTCCAAGCAGGTTCTTGGCCAGCGCCACGCAAGCTAGCGCATCTTTGCCGTATCCATCCGCGCCCATGTCGTCGGCGAAATCCTGGGTTACCGGCGCGCCACCCACCATGATCTTCACTTCATCACGCAGGTCCGCATCAATGAACGCTTCAATTGTCTTCCCCATGTTCGGCATCGTCGTGGTCAGCAGCGCCGACATTCCCAGCAGGGGTGCCTTGGTTTCCTCCACAGCTTCGATGAACTTGTCGGCCGATGTATCGACTCCCAGGTCGTGCACCACGAATCCCGCGCCTCTGAGCATCATGATGCAGAGGTTCTTGCCGATGTCATGCAGGTCGCCCTTGACGGTTCCCATGATCACGGTTCCGATCGGTTCGACACCGGCTGCCGAGAGAATGGGTTCGATATGAGCCATTCCTGCTTTCATGGCGCGCGCACAGGCCAGTACCTCCGGTACAAAAATAAAGTTCTGGCGGAACTTAATCCCCACAATGCCCATGCCGGCAATCAACCCGTAGTCCATCACTTCCAATGCTTCGATGCCCGAATCCAGCGCCTGACGGGTCAACTGATCGACGGTGTCATTCTCACCTTCGATTAGTGCCGCAGCAATGGCCTGCATTTCGGGGCGAGCTTTGGCAAATGTGTTGATCGTTCGCTGCCGCTCGTCGGGTCGCTCGACAAACTCTTCGATCTCCTGCCGGATAAATTCATGGGCTATCTCCGTGATCTCTGCCATGGTTTCCTCTTGAGAAAAGTTCAGTAAACGATCCGCTCTGCTGTCTGTCAGAGCGCGAGTCGGCGAAAGCGAACCATCCTCTCAGTTCTGCGATGCCTTCTCCTTGTGCCACTCTTTCACCGCTTTCGGAATTTCTTTGAGGTTCTCAATGGCCGTCTGCAGTGGGATCGCACATTCGGGTCCCACCAGTTGAACACCGGCGTCCAGGTTTTTGACAACTTCCTTGCGGACTTCTTCAGGCCCTTTCGAGAACAGAGTTTCGGGATTGTTGATATTGCCCACGAGCGAAGTGCGGTTGCGCATGATGCGCATGGATTCCACCGGGTCGTTCTTGGAGTCGTAGTGAAACGCCGCCATGCCTGTCTGGGCAATAAACTCCATGCGATCCTCGGTCTTGCCGCAGATATGCAGGATGAGCGGCACGGGCAGCTTTTCGGCAAACTCGATGTGCAAGTCCCGCAGGTAGCGCGCATAGTACTCGCCGCTCACCAGGTCGCCGGTGGCATGGTCTGGCAGCGTCAGGGCATCGGCTCCTGCCTCGATTTGAGCGAGCCCGAACTGGATCGTCGCTTCTTTGAGCTTATCGAGACAAGCTTTGGTCTTTCCGGGGCTGTCGAGAGAGAGCAGCAGAAAAGGCTCAACCCCGAAGCAGTGGTATCCCAGCGACCACGGGCCCATGGTCTTCCCAATGATCGCCACTTCGTTGCCAAACTCTTTGCGCAAGATCTTGATGGCTTCAATCACGCAGCGCGTATCCTGGTGGGTCAGGAAGTTTGCCGGTATCCTGATGTCTTCCACATCCTGAAAGATCGGCTCGCGCATCCTGACCGTCGGCCAGTTGTCCTTCTGTTCCCACTGAAGTTTGCAACCCAATGCCGAGGACTCCTGGATGATCGAGAACACAGGCATAATGCTGTCGAATCCCAACTCCGTGTAACTGGTGGCCGCGAGGCGAGCCATCAACTCGGGTACCCGGTTAGCGTCGGGAAAGGGAGCATCCACCAGATCCATCAGTTCCACGGTCGCGACTGAGGTTGGGTTGCACACTGGCGTACGGTCAACTGGCTCCCGGCGCAGGGCGGCGAGCACTCGCTGACGACTATTCATCGGCCCTACAGCCTTAGATTGCATATCCTCGCCTCTCTCACAGTTCCTGCCATCGACGTCTTTTCACACGCTCGCCACTCGCCACTATCCACTCATCACTGGTTCTGAGCACTAGGCGCCGACAAAACTCCTCGTGAGGCGGTCATCTCCTGCTCACGCAGTATCGCCCGGACGTTCAAGGCGCGCACCAGCAGCAAACCGACCAGAGCATCGTGTACCTGTCCGCAACCGAAGGTGACGGAATCACGGCCGGCTGACATGACCTGCATCTGACCCAACTTTAGAAGACCGTTCGCCACGGCCTCGATGCGGCTCGCCTTGTCCTGTTCCTCACCGTCGGCCGCTAGAAGGTAAACTCCGTTGCCCTGGCTGCTAACCGTGATGGTGCGATTCGACTTCTTATCCAGAATCTGCAGGTGACGGAGTTCGACCGGCTGACTCGGATCGAGCTTGCAAGCTTCCAAGAACACTCGGCGGCAGGCAAATGGATGCTCAGCACCGCACGGGAAGCGCAGTTTGCGAGTCTCTTCCGGGACTGGCTCGAGGCCACCCAGAACTGCCATGGCCCGGGCGATGAACTCCACTCTCTGCCGCGCACCTTCCCGGTTGCTGTAGCTGTGAACCAGGAAGACTGGTCCATCGCCAGCTTCCTGCCGGTACAAGGCAATCGAAATATTGTGAAAGTGCAGGTCCATCGGAACGAGCTCAATCCGCCGTCCCAGATCGATTGTCTCGCCCATACTGAAACTCCTTAGAACTCTCCGCGGAAAAGCGGGGAAGGAAAGCCTGGCGGCTGCTTCCTGGCCACTGTCTATTCAACGGCGGCCCGACCGACAGATTTGTTGTTGCCCCCACCTTCGATTTTCGACTACCTTACCAGCAGTCAGGTTGTCTGACATTCAGCTAAAGCCTATTAACCAGGACGACTCTTGTAAAGGAGTTTTTGTTGGACAACTGGCCGAGAGGGTAACAGCGATGCACGTTCGAAAAGCTGATGGTTTGGCCGCTACTGCCATGCGCCCGGTCAACCGGAATTCTCTGAGTGACGAGATTGTGGAACAGCTCACCGGACTGATTTCCCGGGGTGTTCTGAAACCTGGTGAACGGCTGCCGTCGGAAAAGGAGCTGTGTTTGCGCTTCGGAGTCGGCCGCACGACGATTCGCGAAGCCTTGCGCTCTATGGCCGTGATGGGGATTCTCAATGGAAGGGTGGGAGAGGGTACGTTCGTCTCGGTGGACGGCCAAAAGTATCTCGAAAAGACCCTGCAATGGGGCCTGCTGATCGATCGCAAGAGTGTCAACGACCTGGTTGAAACGCGGCTAATGCTCGAATCGCAAACGGCCTATGCCGCCGCTGCCAGAGCCACTGAGGAGAATCTTCAGGAAATCGAACAAGCTCTCGAAGGAATGCGGCGGTCCTCGGACCGCCCTGACGAATACTTGGAACATGACCTCCGGTTTCACTTAGCCATCGCACGTGCCACGCAAAACTCGATCCTCTTCAAGCTCCTGACGATGACTCGGGGCTATCTGCAGACGTGGATCAGCGAAAGCTTGTCCAAACCTTCCTCGAGAAAAATGCGGGCTCGAGCCGATTCATCAGTCCGGGAGCACGAGAAGATTCTCCAGGCGTTGCGGAAACGAAAGCCCGCAGAAGCTCGTCGCGCAATGACCGAACACATTCTCTCAAGCAGCTTGGACTTTCAAGCTCAAGTGGATGTGAAGCCCGGTGAGTGATGCTGACGAATGGCCAAGCGGAATGGAACCCTCGAGATCGAGTCAGAGCTGGGTTCCAGAAGCAGCCCCGCCTGGGGCGCTAACCTTAGAAATCGTCAAGGCTAAACCGGGCAGTGAAAGTACATTATGGAACTCAGCGAAAAAAACGCTGCGCATTACTTAGAATCACGAGGAATTTTTGCCGATCGCGTCACCGAGCTGGGTGGAGGAATCTCCAATGTGGTCCTCCTGGTTCAAACCGGCGAGGAGTCCTTCATTCTGAAGCAATCACTGCCTCAGCTGCGGGTCAAAGACAAATGGCTGGCCGACCGCTCCCGCATCTTCCGCGAAATGGAGAGCTTGATCGACACGGCTTCGATCTTGCCGAAAGGCAGCGTTCCCGAAGTGCTTTGGGCCGACAGAGCCAACTACCTCTTTGCCATGACGGCAGTCCGTGGTCTCTGTTGGAAGAACGAACTGATGGCTGGAAGACTTGATGCGGAAATCGCTGCGAGAGCGGGGGGCCTCCTAGGCAGCCTCATTAGCGAAACCTGGGCATCGGACGCGCTGCGAGCCAAGTATGGAGATCTGACCGCGTTCGAGCAGTTACGGATCGATCCTTACTACCGAACCATCGTCGCGCGACATCCAGACGTTCGAGCCCAGGTGTTGTCCGTGCTTGCGGAAATGGCCCTGCGCAGATTCTGCCTTGTCCACGGGGACTTCAGCCCAAAGAACATTCTGGTTTCGGGGGAGCGTGTCACCCTGATCGACTTTGAGGTTGTTCACTTTGGAGACCCCTCATTTGATGCGGCCTTCTGTCTCAGTCTCCTGTTGCTGGGCTGGTTCTACCAGCCCGCGCTTCGCATCGAGCGAGAGCAAGTTGCGCGTGCGTTCTTTGATGCACTCAAAACGACGCTGCCGCCACAGACTGCCTCTTTCTTCGAGAATGCAACGCTGCGTCACCTGGGATGCCTGATGCTGGCAAGGATCGACGGGAAGTCCCCTGTTGAATACTTGCCCGAAGAATCAATCCAGAACCAGGTGCGAGTTATTGCCAAAGAGTTGATCCTCCGATGTCCGGAAACCCTTGAAGAGTGCCTGGAGCGCACGTTTGGGCGGCACGATCCGACACCGCTGCTACCTCAAACTGTCCGTGCCCCATAGGATTCTGGAATCGCATCCGATGCAGGGGTACGTCATCACCTTTCGGAAGGTCACAGATGGCGTGTGACCAAAGCAACGGGACCAATGTTTCTAGCGAGAACGACCCTGCGCGGAAAGAGCAACAAAAAGGTTGCTTTTCATTCTGAACCCGCGTTAATATGCAACCTGGAGGTTGCTTATGAAGAATCGTATTGAGAAACGCATTGAACTCAATGCACCGGTCTCGCGGGTTTGGCGTGCACTGACAGATCACCGTGAGTTTGGTGAGTGGTTTCGCGTGAGACTGGATGGCCCGTTCGTACCAGGTCAGATCGTGCGTGGCCAGATTACTTACCCCGGTTACGAGCACGTCACATTTGAGGCGGTCGTGCAGAAGATGGAACCTGAGCGACTCTTTTCCTATAGCTGGCACCCTTATTCGGTAGACTCCAAGGTAGACTACTCGAACGAGGAGCCAACGCTAGTCGAATTCAAACTGGAGCAAACATCCACTGGAACGTTGCTGACCGTAACCGAATCTGGATTCGACAAAATCCCCAGCCACCGTCGCAGCGAGGCATTTCGCATGAATGAAGGCGGCTGGAGTGAGCAACTGAAGAACATTGAAAGTCATGTCTCCTGAGAGTCGTACCGGGACAACCGTTAGGCCGAAGGAGGTTGCGCTTCTGTTCGCCGCTTTGGGTGACCAGACGAGATTATCGCTGGTCACAAAGCTCTCCAGGGGTCGGCCCCAATCGATTTCTCAGTTAGCCGAAGGATCGGGGCTCACCCGGCAGGCCGTTACCAAGCATCTTCGGGTACTCGAGAGCGTAGGAATTGTGCGCAGCGCTTACGCGGGTCGTGAAAATCGCTTCGAACTGGATCTGCGTCCCTTTAAGGATCTCCGGCAGTATTTAAAGTTCGTTTCCGATCAGTGGGATCAGGCGCTATCCAGGTTGAAATCGTTTGTCGAACGCTAACGGCGCGAGCATAAATCAGAAACGCACTGTTTTCCGTCTGGGGTTCGTTGTCAAAGCAGCCCGGCAGCATCCCCCACACGACCGACGCCTACGGGGTAATCACGGCACGAAAGCGCACTCGTCCGTTGACTACGCGGTCGTAGGCTTTAGTGATCTCATCCAATCGATAAATTTCAACAACCGTCTTTACTTTGCCTTTTGCGGCATAGTCGAGAGCTTCATAAAGGTACTCTGGATGGTTCTGGCTACTGCCAAGAATGCGGATCCGCCGCGTGATGAAATCAACTGACGAGAGCTGAAGAGGTTTCGCCTCAAAGCCCATCAGGACGAAGCGACCGTCAGGCCGAAGTCCCTGGACACAATCCACCATGGCATCATTCGAATTGCTGGTCCCAAGAACGACGTCAGCTCCGCCTGCAGCCATGAGGCCCTTGCCATCTCGCACCACAACGTCGGCGCCCATCTCCCGGACCAACTTGTCTTTGTCGGGTGAACGTGAGACGGCAATGGTTTGAAACCCCGAGGCTTTCGCATATTGGACTGCGAGATGACCGAGGCCTCCAACGCCGACTACTGCCACTGTCTCATGTGGCTTGGGGTCGGCAATTCGCAGGCCTGACCAAACGGTGTAGCCTGCACAGAAGATCGGTGCTGCCTGCTCGTAAGACAAACCCTCCGGCAACAGAACAGTGCTGTTGGCGTAAGCTGTCATGTATTCGGCATGGCCTCCAGGCAATTGCATTCCCGTGCTGATCTGTTCTGAGCAAAATAGGGCCTTCCCTCGCAGGCACCATTCAC
>Ga0180085_1000381_pt1 | contig 15655 bp, 13 predicted proteins | sample EasRiv730_16_10D_FD_123013 | JGI IMG/M metagenome (GOLD analysis project Ga0180085, IMG submission 123013) | Soil microbial communities from meander-bound floodplain in the East River, Colorado, USA - East River metaG ERMLT730_16_10D | ecosystem: Environmental > Terrestrial > Soil > Floodplain ... | reverse complement strand
GGCCACCCCGCGCCCGAGCCGGGGGCGATCGTCTGCCGCGTCGCGCCCTCCTTCGTGCGCTTCGGCAACTTCCAGATGCATGCAGCGATGGGCGAGCTCGACTCCCTGAAGAGGCTTGCCGATTACGTGATTCGCGAGCATTTCACCGGATACTCGTACATCTCGTGGTATCAGGAGCTGTGCCGGCGCACGGCCCTCTTGATCGCCGACTGGATGCGCCTGGGGTTCGTGCACGGCGTCATGAACACCGACAACATGTCGATCCTCGGCCTTACCATCGACTACGGCCCTTACGGCTGGCTCGAGGGTTACGACCCGCAGTGGACGCCGAACACCACCGATGCGCATACGCGGCGCTACGCCTACGGCAACCAGCCGCAGGTCGCGCAGTGGAATCTTGCGCGGCTGGCCGAAGCCTTGCTGCCCCTGGTGGAAGACCAAAAGCCTTTGGAAGAAGGCCTCAGCCTCTACGCCGAAACCTTCAACAACGCGTGGCGGCGCGCGCTCGCGCAGAAGCTCGGCCTCGACGCGCTCGACCAGCCAGGCGACGACGAGCTGCTGTCGGACCTGTTCGCTCTTCTTTATCAGGTCGAGACTGACTTCACGATATTTTTTCGCACCCTGGCTAGCGTGGACGATTCTGCTTTGCAGGCAGCTTTCTATTCCGATCCGCCGCCGCAGCACCGCAAGGCGCTGGAGAGCTGGCTGCGGCGCTATGCCGACCGGTCGAAAGCGGCGCCGCGCGACCGCGTCGAGCGCATGAACCGGGCCAACCCGAAGTACCTGTTCCGGAACTACCTGGCGCAGCTCGCGATCGACGCCCTCGAGCGCGGCGACGCCTCGGTCATGGAGCGGCTGCTGGAAGTGCTCGAGCGGCCCTACGACGAGCAGCCGGCGCACCAGGAACTCGCCGCTCGCCGCCCGGAATGGGCGCGGCACCGCGCGGGCTGCTCCGCTCTATCCTGCAGCTCATGACGCCCTGCGAAACGTCAGATTGACGCGCCGGTTACCCAGCAAGGGATGATGACCTTGCTTGAGCGGCAGCACGCCGTGATAGCGCATGCGGGCAGGGCCGCCCCAGACCACGACATCGCCGTGCTCGAGCGGCACTCGGTTCGCTTTTTCGCCTCTCCTCAATCCACCGAACAGGAACACCGCTGGAAGACCAAGCGAGACCGACACGATCGGCTCACTGAAGTCGCGCTCGTTACGGTCCTGGTGCAGGGACAGCCTTGAGCCTGGCTGATACCGGTTGATCAGGCAGGCGTCGGGCACGAAGCGCTCGAACCCGGCCTGCGCTGCGGCGCCGGCAGCCAGGCGTACAAACGAATCGGGAATGCGCGGCCAGGGCTTGCCGCTCTCGGGGTCGATCGCGTCGTAACGATACCCGGTGCGATCGGTGACCCAGCCGAGCGCGCCGCAATTCGTCATGGCCACCGACATGCGGTAGCCGCCCGGCGTCACCATGTGCCGCAGCGGCGCGTGAGTTAACACCGTTTGAAGATCCTCCAGCAACGCGGCTTCGCCGCCCACGGCAAAGGCGCGCAAAAGCATCGCGCCGGGAGCGAGAAGCCGGTTCACGCGGCGTCGTGAAAAATAATGCCCGCGGTATGCCGCCGTCCGGAGCGAACGCGGCTCACACCATGGCGCAGATTCACGCGGTAGACGCCGTGCTTGCCTGGAACCGGACGATGGCGGACCGCAAAGACGACGGCATCGCCCCTGCCCAGAGGCACCACCTCCGCCCTCGATTGCATGCGCGGACGCTGCTCGGTGAGCACGAACTCGCCGCCGGTGAAATCCCGCCCGGGCTCGGATAGCAGGATCGTGAGCTGCAGCGGGAAAACGTGCTCGCCATAGAGGTCCTGGTGCAGGCAGTTGTAGTCGCCGGCGCCGTATTGCAGCAGCAGCGGAGTCGGCCGGCGCTGGCCGGCTCCATGGCAGCGCTTGATGAATTCCGCATGATTCGCCGGGAAGCTGACGTCCACGCCCATCGCACCGTTCCATCGATTCGCGATGGCAGCCAGGTGCGGATAGAGCGCCGCGCGCAGCTTGCCGATCAGAGCGGGCAGCGGATAGGAGAAATACTTGTACTCGCCGCGCCCGAAACCATGCTTTGCCATGACCACGCGGCTGCGGAAGAGCGCGTCGTCCGCGTAGAGCGCGGCCAACGCGGCGCACTCCTGCGGCGAGATCAGGCGCTCGATCACCGCGCTGCCCTGCGCATCGAGGTCGAGCGCGAGCTTCGTCCAATCGACCGCCGTCACTCGAAAAGGTCCGCCGTCTCCGCTATCCGAACGCCCTCTTGCCGCAACAAGGCGCGCTTGCGCCTGACGCCCCATCGATAGCCGGCGAGCCCGCCGCCCTTGCGCACGACCCGATGGCACGGGATTGCCACGGCGAGGACATTTGCAGCGCAAGCTTCGCCCACCTCCTTCGCGGCGTCCGGCGCGCCGATACGCGCGGCCACTCGGCCGTAGCTCTCGGTCGAGCCGGCGGGAATCTCCCGGAGCGCCTGCCACACCCGCTGCTGGAATTCGCTGCCGCGCACGTCCAGCGGTATGTCGAGTCCCGTGGCCGGCTGGGCGACGAAGCTTGCCACTTTCGACAGCAAGGGCTCGAGCTCGGCGCGCGCCGCTTCGGGGAAGCGCACCTGCAGATCACGGGCCAACTCGCCGGCGTCGTCGCCAAGCAGGATGGCGCAGACACCACGCTCGCTCCTGGCCACCAGGACGACACCGTGCACACACTCACCGGTAGAGAAGAGAATTTGATCCATGCCGGCAATCTAGTCCCTGCAAGCGCGGCTCGCACTCCGCTTCTTGCTTTTGAATTCCTGGTACTTCTCCGGAAGGCAGACGCCGCAGGGCCGGTAACCGGCAGCCCGCGCATGGCGCTCGCTCAGGAAGAAAACGCGGTGCGGCAGTCCAAGTCAGAGGCTTTCCTCGAGGAGCTGCAACGCTGCGGACGCGAATGCATGCATGTTCGCCAGGCGGTCTGCGCTGCCGGTCTTCAGGGTGATCGAGGTTTCCTTACGGCCGCAAACCGCAAGGCACGCATGCCCGGCCGGGTCGCCGTAGCGGTTCCCGGTCGGGCCGGCGGCGCCGGTCTCGCCCAGGCCCCAGGTGGCGCCGAAGCGGTCCCGGGCCAGGCGTGCCCGGATGAGAGCGTTTTCCGGGGTCGCCGAGCGGTAGCCCCCCAGCAGCCCCTCGTCGAAATCGCGCAGGGCGTCCCAGGCCTGGCGGGTGTAAATCACTACCCCGCCAAGGCAATAGGCCGATGCCCCGGGTACCGCCAGCAAGGCGGCGGTAATAAGCCCGCCGGCCGAGGATTCGGCGACCGCGACCGTCTCTTTTCGCGCCTTCAGCCGCGCTGCGATGCGCTCGGCATGGGCCACGAGCTCGCGCATAGGTTAATAGTAATTAATTAACATCCGGATGCCGCAACCAAGCGTACGCTGCTCAGAGGGATGAGGACCAATACCACGCTGGTGATCAATCCGAAGGGCGGTTCGGGGAAAACCACCGTCGCGACCAATCTCGCCAGCTACTTCGCCGCGAACGGGACGGCCACCGCGGTGATGGATTACGACCCGCAAGGCTCCACCATGAACTGGCTGCGCGTTCGCCCGATGCACGCGCGCAAGATCCACGGCGCCAACGCCGCGCCGCAGAAGACCGGCCTGCGCACGCTCGGGATGCACGTGCCCGCCGGCACCCAACAGCTCATCATCGACGCGCCCGCCGGCGCCTCGGGCCTCGCGCTTCAGGAAATGCTGTCGCGGGCGCACTGCATCCTCATCCCCGTGGCGCCCTCGGCAATCGACATCCACGCCACGGCGAACTTCATCCGCGACCTGCTGCTCACCGGGAAGATCCGCGCCAATAACATCCGCCTCGGCGTCGTCGCGAACCGCGTGCGCAAGGCGAACCCGGTCTACCAGCCGCTCGAGCGCTTCCTCAATGCGCTCAACCTGCCGCTGCTCGCGCGCGTGAGCGATTCGGAGGTGTTCGTCACCGCCGCCGAGGCCGGCGTCGGCATCTTCGAAATGGATTTCGCCGTGTCCGCCACGGAGCGAGGTCAGTTCCTGCCGGTCGCCGAATGGGTCGAGCAGCTTCCCGCCGCTCCGGCCACCCGTCCCGTTCCTCTTGTCGCCACCGCATCGCGCTCCGGCCTGCGCGTGGTGGGCACCAGTACCTCCTCGCAACCGGGCTTCCGCTAGCCGCTCCCCAGCCGGGGATTTGCTTTTCCACGTAACACGTAGCATGATGTTTGCGACGTAGCACATTGGATTCACAGATAAAAACAAGAATGAATACTACGCTGGTGATCAACCCGAAGGGCGGGTCGGGCAAGACCACGGTCGCAATCAACCTGGCCAGCGCGTTCGCGGCCGACAACATCGCAACCACGCTCATGGACTACGACCCGCAAGGGTCGAGTTTCCATTGGCTGCGCTCGCGCTCGCCGCAGGCGGCGCGGATTCACGGCGCCAACGGCGCCCCCGCGAGGTTCGGGCAGCTGCGCAGCTTCGAGATGTACGTGCCGCCGGAAACGCAGCAGCTCATCATCGATGCGCCGGCGGGCGCGTCGGGAGTCCTGCTGCAGGAAATGCTCGACCGGGCCCATTGCATCATCGTCCCGGTGGTGCCTTCCGTGATCGACATTCACGCCACCGGCAACTTCATCAGGGATCTTCTCTCCGGTGCAAGGCTTCGCTCCGGCGAAGTCCGGCTCGCCGTGGTGGCGAACAAGGTGCGCGTATCGATGCCCGCCTACCAGCCGCTGCTGCGCTTTCTCGATTCGCTCGAGCTCAAGCTCCAGGCGCGCCTGCTCGACTCCGACGTGTACCTGCGGGCGGCGGAGGCCGGCCTCTCGATCTTCGACTACGAACCGAACCAGAGCGTCGCCGAGCGCAAGCAATTCCAGCCCATCGTCGAATGGGTGAGCGGCGAGCCTGCGCTGCGCGGCGACCTCGCGGAGGCCGTCTACGAAGTCAGGCAGATCCGCCGCGTAAGCTTCTAGCCTGACGTAAGATCGTGGTTCGCGTCACCAACCCGGGGGAGGGTCCAATGACTGTCGATCTGCGTCGCCGCCACGTCGTTCTCGGTTCAGCCACCGCTGCCGCGCTCGCCCAGCTCGGGCTCGCGCGCAGCGCATTCGCGCAGTCAGGCCGGCTCTCGAGCGTGCCGACGGTCGACAGCCTGGCGGTGCGCGTCCTGACGGACTCGAGCTACGACACGCCGCGCGTGGGAACCTCGAAGTGGGTCAAGACGCGCCGCGCCGGCCTGGTTTCCCCGGTCGACGTCACGAAGACGCTGCACAACGAATGGGGCCTTGCGCTGGCGCTCGAGTCGCGCATCGGCGGCGACGCGCGCCAGATCCTGCTCGACTTCGGCTACACGCCCAACGCGCTGCTCAACAACATGGAGATCATGCGGGTCGACGGCGCGAAGACCCAGGCGCTGATCGCGAGCCATGGCCACTTCGACCATTTCGGCGGGCTGATCGGCTATCTCCAGAAATATCGCGATCAGCTGCCCGCCGAGCTGCCGCTCTACATCGGCGGCGAAGACCTGTTTTGCGTGAGGAAGAACGCCACCGGAGCGCCCGGGCACTTCGCCGACTGGGGTGTGCTCGACCGGCGCGACCTCGAGAAGTACCGCGTGCGCGTCGTGAGCTGCGAGCAGCCGACCGTAGTCCTGGGCCACGCTTTCACCACCGGCACGATCCAGCGCACGAGCTTCGAGCGCGTGATCCCGAATACCATGGTCCAGTACTTCAAGAGGAGCGACGGCGTGGGCTGCGAGATCCCGGCCGAGAACGCGAAGGCCGGCGGCAAGCCGGTGCAGGACCAACACGTGCACGAGCACGGCACCTGCTTCAACGTGAAGGATCGCGGCCTGGTGGTGATCTCGTCGTGCGGCCACGCCGGCATCGTGAACACCGCGCGGCAGGCGATGGAGGCCTCGGGCGTGAAGAAGCTGCATGCGGCGCTCGGCGGCTTTCACCTCTTCCCGGCACCCGAGGACTACATCAAGAAGACCATCGCCGAGCTTAAGGCGCTCGACGCCGACGTCATCATTCCCATGCACTGCTCCGGCCCGACCATGGTGACCCTGCTGCGCAGCGAGCTCGCAGACCGGCTGATCACCTCCACCACGGGTACCGAGTTCATTTTCGGCGCGTAGTGAGGGGCGCGGCGGCGCTCGTAGCAGCCGCTTTTCTCATCGGGTGCACGGGCCCGCAGCCCGAGGAGCGACGGTCAGGCGCCGCCCGGCTCATGACCGAGCTGATGTCGGGGAAGCACCGCATCGGCGGTCCGTTCACCCTCTGCGACCCTGCCGGACGCCGCGTAGCGCTCGCCGACTTCGAGGGCAAGCTGGTCCTGCTCTACTTCGGCTTCGCCAGCTGCCCGGACGTCTGCCCGACCGACCTCGCCCTGATCGCCCAGGCGCTGCGCAGCCTGGGCCCCGCCGCCGATCAGGTGCAGCCGCTGTTCGTGACGCTGGACCCGCAGCGCGATTCGCCCGCGGTCCTGCGCGAGTACGCGGCGGCTTTCCATCCGCGCTTCATCGCACTCACCGGGAGCGAAGACGAAATCCGGCGCGTCGCCACCGAGTTCAAAGTGTTCTACGAGAAGGTGCCCCTGCCCGGAACTACGATCTACAGCATCGACCACACCGCGTACACGTTCCTCCTCGACCGGCAGGGCAAGTTCGTGATCCTCTTCCCGCCCGGCACGCCGGCCGAGCGCATGGTGGAGATCCTGCGAGAGCAACTGTGAATCAAACCTGCTTCTCGGTCTCCGATAGCCACGCCAGCAGCGCCGCGTTGAACTCCTTCGGTTGCTGCACCATGATCCAGTGCCCGGTGGGAAACGCGCGCGCCGCGACGCTTTCCACCCAGGCGCGCGAGTGGAACATGATCGGCTTGCGCTCGCCGTACATGTACAGCATCGGGCAGTGCGGCTTGAAGACCTTGAGGCCGCCGAGCCCCCCGGCGACGCCCAGCCAGCGCAGCGCGTAGGGATAGCCCATTTGCGCGTGGATCGACTTCTGGTCGGTCGGACAGCGCATCGCGCGTGCCATCCAGCGCGCCATGGCATCGCCGATACCGCCGCCGATGCGCCACGCCAGCGCAAGCCACATCTGGTAAGCAAGGACGATGAAGAGACCCCGTGCGCCGAGCTCGGCACGGTGCGGGCGCGAGCCGGCGTCCCCGATGTCGACGCCGACGACGCGCTCGACCAGCGCGGGATAGCGCATGGCGAACTGATAGCCGAAGAAGCAGCCCCAGTCGTGCAGCAGCAGGGTGACGCGCTCGCCCGGGCAAGCCTGCTCGACCACGCGCCGGATCGTCTCGAGCACTTCAGCGAACGGATACGCGCGCTGAGGTCCTCGTTTCTGTCCCGCTACGTCGAACCCCGGCAACGTGAAGCGCACGCAGCGGTAGCGCTCCTTCAAGGCATCGACCTGCGCGTCCCACAACCGGTACGTGTCGGGCCAGCCGTGGATCATCACGATCGCCTTCGGCCCGGCGCCCTCGACGATCACCTCGACGCTGTCGACCCTCACGGGTCGATGTTAGTACTAGCAGCGCAGGCAGTCGCGGAACAGGCTCTTCGCCTCGGCGCGCGAGAAGTCCATGAAAGCGCGCGCGCCGGCGCCCAGCCGCTTGCCGACCGGATAGACGAAATGCCAGTAGCTTTCGAGCGGAAATCCCTCCACGTCCAGGCAGACGAGCCTCGTCAGCACCGGGTCGAGCCCGAGGCTGTAGCGCGGCAGGATGGACACGCCGAGGCCGGCGAGAACGGCCTCGCGGATCGCCTCGTCCGAGCCGAGCTCCATGCGGATGTTGGGGACGACGCCGTGGCGGGCGAACAGCCTGAGCGTGATCATCCGCGTGCCCGAACCCGGCTCGCGCATCACGAACGGCTCGCCGGCCAGGCGGGCGAACGCGATCGCCTTCTCGCCGGCGAGCGGATGATCGCCGCAGGCCAGGACCACCAGGGGATTCGGCACGAGCGCTTGCGCGACGACTTTGCGCTCGTCGGGCGGCTCGACGAACATGTAGAGGTCGTCGTCGTCGTTCCGCAGCCGTTCGATCAGCGCGGCGCGGTCGTGGATCTGCAGCGAGGCCTGGACGCCGGGATTGCTCTGCAAGAAGGCGGCGAGGAGCCGCGCAGCGAAGTGGCTGGCCGTCGCCGGCACCGCCAGTCGAAGACGGCCCGAGGCCACCCCGCGCAGCTCGGTCAGCGACTCCTCCATGCTGCAGAGGGCGCGAAACACCTCGCCGCAGCCGGCGAAGACCCGCCTGCCGGCTTCGGTGAGGCGGATCGTCTTGCCCTCCTGCTCGAACAGCGCCAGCCCGACCGTCTCGCTCAGCTTCTTGATCTGCACCGAAGCCGTCGCCTGCGCCATGTGCAGCTCTTCCGCCGCGCGCGTGAAGCTTCCCAATCGCGCGCTCGCCGCGAATGCGCGCAGCTGCGTCAGCGTTCCGTGCTTCAGATACCGTCGGATGTCGGGTTGCAGCATCGCCTCGCCTCCTCGAGTCAAGCCTTCGCTCTTCGGCAAAGGTCTCGCTCGCATCGTCTGGCGACGCTGGCGCGGCCGGGGCGGTAAGCCCGTAGTGACGGCCGCGCCACAGCGGCCGGGCGGCCGCCGAAGCTACTCCCCTCTGTAGGGTCGAAGTATTAATAGCACCTTTGCGGGGGGGATTTCAAGCCATTACGAAACGTAATGCCTCCGCTTTCGTAATGGCAGGCATCAAAAAGCTCAAATTTTCTTTCCCGCCCGGCCGCCGCATAGTTCCCGCATCGCAACGCGGGAGGTCCGTATGCACGACAGGGAAGCGCACGCCAAGCCGATCGATGCCGTCGTCGCCGCCCTCGAGGCGCACGTCGAGCACGGCCTCACCACGCAGGAAGCGCGCGAGCGCCTGCAGAAATTCGGGCCGAACGAGCTCACCGAAAAGCCCAGGCCGGGCTTCCTTGCCCTGCTGTGGGACCAGTTCAACAACTACCTTGTGATCATCCTGATCATCGCGGCGCTCATCGCCCTGGCGCTGGGGGAATGGGTCGATTCGGTCGCGATCATGTGCATCGTGGTGCTGAACGCCATCGTCGGCGTGATCCAGGAGTCCAAGGCCGAGCAGGCGCTCGCCGCCCTGAAAAAGATGGCGGCGCCCAACGCGCAGGTGATCCGCGACGGCCACCCGATCACCGTCGCGGGCCGCGAGCTCGTCCCCGGCGATCTCGTCCTGCTCGAGGCCGGGAACTACGTACCGGCCGACATGCGGCTGGTCTCGACCGTCAACCTCAAGGTGGAGGAGGCCTCGCTCACCGGCGAATCGGTGCCGGTGGAGAAGCATGCGGCGGCGGTGCTCGACAAGGAGATCCCGCTCGGCGACCGCAAGAACTCCGCGTTCATGAGCACGATGGTGACCTACGGCCGCGGCAGGGGCCTCGTCACCGGCACGGGGATGAACACGCAGATCGGCATGATCGCCGAGATGATCCAGTCCTACGAGGACGAGGACACGCCGCTGCAGCTGAAGCTGCAGCAGCTCGGCAAGGTGCTCGGCACCGCGTGCCTCGCGATCTGCGCCGTGGTGCTGATCTACGGCCTGTTCCGCGACACGCGCCTGACGGAGGTTTTCACGCTCGGCTTCTTCAACTACCTGCAGGCCGAGCAGAAGGACATCATCAACCTCTTCATGACCGCGGTGAGCCTCGCCATCGCCGCGGTTCCCGAAGGCCTGCCGGCGATCGTCACCATCTGCCTCGCGCTCGGAATGCAGCAGATGATCAAGCGCCACGCGCTGATCCGCAAGCTGCCGGCCGTCGAGACCCTCGGCTGCGCCACGGTGATCTGCTCGGACAAGACCGGGACCCTCACCCAGAACGAGATGACGGTGGTGCAGGGATGGACCGCGGGCAAGCGATTCAAGGTGACCGGGGAAGGCTACGCCCCGAGCGGACAGTTTCTCCTGGACGAGCGGCCTTTCGAAGCCACCGGCGATCCGGATGCGAAGGTGCTGCTCCACGGCGCATTGCTCTGCAACGACGCCTTGCTCGACGAGAAAAAGGACGAAGGCGGCGCCACGTTCTGGCGCATCATCGGCGACCCCACCGAGGGCGCCATGGCGGTGGTGGCGATGAAAGCCGGGTTCCAGCGCGCGGAGCTCGAGAAGACGATGCCGCGCCTGCAGGAGATCCCGTTCGACTCCGACCGCAAGCGCATGACGACGATCCACCGCGATGCAGCGGGGATCTTCGCGTTCGTCAAGGGCGCGCCCGACGTGGTGCTCGACCTGTGCACCCGCATCCGGCAGAACGGCGAGGCCGTCGCGCTCAGCGAGGAAAAGCGCCGCGAGGTGCTCGACCAGAACCGCGATCTCGCCAGCCACGCGCTTCGCGTCCTCGGCGTCGCCTATCGCCCCCTCGACGCCGTGCCGGACAACCCCGTGCCGGAGACGCTCGAGAAAGACCTGACGTTCGTCGGCCTGCTCGGGATGATCGACCCGGCGCGCCCGGAGGTGATCGACGCAGTGAAAGTGGCGAACGGGGCCGGCCTGAAGAGCGTCATGGTCACGGGCGACCACAAGGAGACCGCCGAGGCCATCGCGCGCGAGATCGGCATCCTCACCCCGGGCGGCCTGGTCCTGACCGGCCCGGAAATCGAAAGGATGAGCGACGCCGACCTGGCGGCGCGCGCGGAGAAGCTCCAGGTGTGCTGCCGCGTCTCGCCGCAGCACAAGACCCGGATCGTCGACGCGATGAAGGCGAACGGCCACGTCGTGGCGATGACCGGCGACGGCGTCAACGACGCCCCGGCCCTCAAGCGCGCCAACATCGGCGTCGCGATGGGCATCACCGGGACCGACGTGTCCAAGCAGACCGCGGACATGGTGCTGACCGACGACAACTTCGCCAGCATCGTCGCCGCGATCGAGCAGGGACGCATCATCTACTCGAACATCCGCAAGTTCGTGTACTTCCTGCTCGCCTGCAACGTCGGCGAGATCCTGATCATCTTCGGCGCCATGCTCTTCGGCATGCCGATCCCGCTGCGCCCGGTGCACCTGCTGTGGCTCAACCTGGTGAGCGACGGCGCGCCGGCGCTCGCCCTGGGGATGGAAAAGGGCGACAAGGACATCATGAAGCATCCGCCGCGGCCGCCGAAGGAGCCGGTGATCAACCGCGACATGGCGATCGGCATCGGCGTGATCGCGCTGGTCGACGCCATCGCCATCCTGTCGGTGTTCTACCTCGGGCTGCAGCGCTATCCCGGCCACCTCGAGGCGGCGCAGACCCTGGCGTTCGTCACGCTGTGCGTCTCGGAGCTGGTGCGCGCCTTCACCGCGCGCTCGGAGTACCACTCGATCTTCTCCATCGGCGTGTTCTCCAACCGCTGGATGGCGTGGGCGGTCGGCTTCTCGCTGCTGCTCGTCCTGACGGTGGTGTACGTGCCGTTCCTGCAACCCTTCTTCGACACGGTGCCGCTCACCCTGGACGACTGGCTGCTGATGCTGCCGTTCTTCTTCGCCTCGGCGGTCGCGATGGAGCTGCTCAAGGTCTACTTCCGCCGCCGTTCGGCAAAGGGCTTCGAACAACGCCAGGCGCCCGCGATTCCCCTGGAAGCCTCAGGAGGGCATCCCATGCTGAAGGTACTCGTCCCGGTCGACGGCTCGCGCAACTGCGAGTTCGCGGTGAGGCACGCGGTAAAGCAGTTCATGAACAACACCGCGATGGAGATCCACCTGCTGAACGTCCAGGCGCCGTTCAGCAGCTACCTCACGCGGTTCGTCAGCCGCAAGAACGTGCGCGACTACCACCACGACGAGGCCGAGAAGGCGCTGCGCCCGAGCCGGCAGCTGCTCGACAGCTTCGGCATCCCGCACGCCGTGCACGTGGAGATCGGCGAGCGGGCGCAGTGCATCACCGCGACCGCGCACCGGCTGCATTGCGACCATATCGTGCTGAGCGCGGCGCGGAAGAACTCGCTCACGCGCCTGGTCGAGAACTCGACCACCAACCGCGTGCTCGAGCTCACTTCCGTGCCGGTCGAGATCATCGCCGGCGATTCGGTGTCGCGGTGGGAGCGCTACGGCATCCCGGCCAGCCTGGGCACCGCGATCGCGCTGCTGCTCGCGGCGGCGGCCGACTAGGAGAATCCACGACCCCCTACTTCAGGGCCTCGCTGCCGCCGGCTCCTGGTAGCCGGCTCGTCTTCCCGCAAGACCTGCCGGGAAAGGCGCCGTTTCCGGTGCCGCGTCGGCCGACGGCGCGGGCTCGACCGCGGGCTCCGCAGCCTCCTCGGCCTCGAGCTTGAAGCGCTGCACGACGCCGACCAGCTCGCGCGCCTGATCGAGCAGCGCCTGGGTCGTGGCACTCGTTTCCTCGACCAGCCCGGCGTTGCGCTGGGTGCCTTCCTCCATATGGGCGATCGCGGTACCGATCTGCTCGATGCCCGAGTGCTGCTCTTTCGAAGCGCGGGAAATGTCGGCGACGAACCCGGATACCTCTTTCGCCATGGTGACGATACCGGTGATTGCCGCGCCGGCTTCATTGGCGAGCTTCGCGCCGGCGGCGGTGTTTTCCACCCCTGCGCCGATCATGGTCTTGATTTCCTTGGCGGCGCTCGCAGAGCGCTGCGCCAGGGCCCGCACTTCCGAGGCGACGACGGCGAAGCCCCGTCCCTGCTCGCCGGCGCGCGCGGCTTCCACCGCCGCGTTCAGCGCCAGCAGATTGGTCTGGAACGCGATGCCGTCGATGACGCCGACGATCTCGGCCATCCGCTCGGACGAAGTGCGGATCACGCCCATGGTCTCCACGACGCGCCCGACGATGCGGCTGCCGTTTTCCGCGGCCTCGGCGGCTCTGTCCGCCAGCTCGCTTGCCGAGCTCGCGTTGTCCGCGTTCTGCTTCACGGTGCCGGTAATCTCCTCGACGCTGGCCGCAACCTCCTCGATCGAGGAAGCCTGCTGCTCGGTGCGGCGTGACAGGTCCTCGTTGCCCCGCGCGATCTCCTCGGACGCCCCGCTGACCACCCGCGCGCCGTCTCGTATGCTCGAAGCGACGTCGTGCAGGCTTGACTGCATCCGCTGCAGCGCCGCGAGCAGGCGGCCGGTCTCGTCATACGAGCTGACTTCGATCTTGCCGGTCAAATCTCCCGCCGCCACCCGCTCGGTAATCGCTACCGCCTTGCCGAGAGGCCGCGTAATGCCGCGCGCAAGCCAGAACGTGGCGATCATCCCGATGCCGAGCGCGGCCGCGAGAACGATTGCGATCAGGCTGAGCGCCTGCGTCGCGCCGCGCTCTGCTTCGTCGGCGCGCACTTTTGCCTGCTCTGCCGTCAGTGCGGCAAGGCGCGAAAGGTCCTCGGTTACGACGCGTTGCATGGGGAGCAGCTCTTTGTATACCGTCGCGCGCGCCTTGTCGTACTCCGCGTTCTCGACCAGGTCCATTACTTCCCGAACCTTGCCCGAGACGGGTCCGTTCGCCACCTTCAGCTTTTCCCCGAGGGCTTGCAGATCGGCGTTACTGGAACCCGCCGCCTGCCCATCGAGAACGGCCGCGGCCGCCACGTACGCGTCTTCGCTGCGCTTGATCGCCTGGCGCGCGGCTTTTTCCGCGGCGACGTCCTCCTGAGCGACGAAGTCGCGGATCGCCACCGCCTGCTCGTACTGCGCCGCCTGCATGGCGCCGGCGGCGTTCGCGAGTACTAGGTCGTGCCGCGCGAGCGCGGACGCCTGGTTGCCCGCCTCGTGCACGGCGAGGAGCCCGACTGCCGCGACCACCAGCATCATCGCGAGCAACGCGCCGAACGAGAGCGCCAGGCGGGTGCGAAGCTTGAGGTTGGTCATCACGGCATCGGTCTCCGCTTATCCCTACTTGATCGTCTTCTTGCCTTGCGCGGAGCGGAAGAAGTCGATCATCTTCTTCGCGGTCGGGCTCGGGGCGCCGATCGTCACGAAGCCGAGCGGGCGCGGGATCATCGCACCTTGCACGATCCTGATTTTCTGCGGGCTCTCCTTGACCACCGCCTCGCTATAGGGCGCGATGGCTCCCGTGTTGACACCGGTCAGCTTGAGCTGCTCCAGCGCCGTGCGGACCTCGGTCGTGCCGGGCGCGAACGCGCTGCCTTCGAGGATGGATTTCTCGACCGCGGCGCGCACCGCCTGCCCCTGGGCCGGAGCGATGACCATGACCGGCAGGTTGGGACCGCGCACGTCCTTCCAGTTGGTGACCTTGCCCGTGAAAAGGCTCTTCACCTGGTCCTTGCTGAGCGATTTCACCGGGTTGCTCTCGTGCACCACGAACACGATGTTGTCCGTCGCGACTTCGTGATAGACGAGGTTCGCCGGCACCGTAAGCGGTTTGCCCATCTGGGCCGCGGCCTTCTTGGCCGATTCGATGGCATCCTCGAGCGACTCGCCCGCGGCGGCCACCGGCACCTTGCCTTCGATCAGCGCCAGCATGCCCTTGCCCGTGCCCGGACCGTAGATCTTCAGCTCTACACCGGTCGCGCTCTGGAGCGCCGCCGCGCCCGGCTCCAGGATCCGCTTCTGAACGGTCGTGGCCCCGGACACTTCCAGCGTTTCGGCCTGCACTCCCATCGCCGCTGCGGCGAGCAGGGCCGCGATGACTGACAGTCTGCGTTTCATGTGTGTTGCCTCCTGTGCCGCGATCCTACGGATCCCGCAGGGGCCTTCTGTCCTCAATCGTCAAACGTGTGTCAGCAACCGTGTGAGCGGCGCGGCGCGCCGGGCTTCGCGAGCCCATACACTGTCAAAAGACATCAAATCCAGTGCACCGGCGCCCTCGACGATCACCTCGACGCCGTCGACGCTCATGGCGCGGATCTTGGGAATCTAGTTGATCTACCTCAAGTAAGCGCGCTGCCCATGCCCCTAGATTCTTGAAACCACGACTCCGGGAGGCGCAGATGGCGAACGTAGGCACCGTCGGCTTGGACTGGCAAGAGCGGGTGAACTGGGACCGGCTGCGAAAATACCGCCTGGAGCGGGCGCGCGAGCGCATGAAGGCGCATGGCCTGGGGGCCATCTTGTGCATGTACGACGAGAACGTGCGCTACGTCACGAGCACCCTCACGCCGGGCTGGAACCGCCTGAAGCCCGGCCTGCGCTACGCCATCCTTTGCGGCGACGACGCGCCGGTGCTGTTCGAGCAGGGCGACATCGGCGCGCACATCGCGCGCCACTCGCCGTGGATCCCGAAGGACCACATCAAGTACTCGTACGCCTGGATCAAGGGCGCCGCCGGTCCGGCCTCGCTCGCGCAGGTCACCAAGTTCACCAACGGCATCAAGAAGGCGATGAAGCAGGCCGGCGTCGAAGGCCGGAAGCTCGGCGTCGACTTCATCGACATCAACATGATCCAGATCTTCAAGGATGCGAAGATCGACTGGGTCGACGGCATGACGCCGATGATGGAGGCGCGCGCCGTGAAGAACCAGGACGAGCACGAGTGCATGCGCCAGGTCGGCGCCATCGGCGACGCCGCGCACTGGGAGTTCATGAAGTTCCTGAAGCCGGGGCTGACCGAGAACCAGCTCACCGCGCACATCATGCAGTTCCTCTACAACATCCCCGGCATGGAGGACGTGGAGGATGTGATCGTCTCCTCGGG
>Ga0180085_1000380_pt1 | contig 15680 bp, 8 predicted proteins | sample EasRiv730_16_10D_FD_123013 | JGI IMG/M metagenome (GOLD analysis project Ga0180085, IMG submission 123013) | Soil microbial communities from meander-bound floodplain in the East River, Colorado, USA - East River metaG ERMLT730_16_10D | ecosystem: Environmental > Terrestrial > Soil > Floodplain ... | reverse complement strand
TGGAAGTGATATTCGGATCTTTTTGCCACAACCAACGGAGGCCTGCGATTGCAAATGACCCATGTTGGAACAAGTCCAAGCCAATGCTCAGCCTGCGGCTCGATCATCTGATTCGGCTGTAATCTTGCTCTTTGAGGAAAGCCTATGATGCCAGGAAAGATTCTGAGGTTTTTGGAAGACCAAGGGACAATAGCGATCAGCGGAACGAGGGATGCGAACCTCATACCTCACGTCCACCCTGTGTCGGGGTGGGAAGTGGAACCCGACAAGGGAACCATCAGGTGTTCTATTAATCAGGCCTATCTGGACAATCTGATCAGTTCGCTCCAAGACAACGGTCAGTTCTCTCTTACGGTCGAACAGATCGGTTCACACGAGACGTACCAGTTCAAGGGGAACTATGTTGGCTCCACACAGCCTGCCAACGCAGACTTGGCTGCCCACCGGCGGATGACAGATCGGTTTGCCAAAGCTGTTAATCAGTTATTTGGCGTTCCCGAGGATAACTGTCGAGCCTATATCCCTCGTCCGAATCTGGTCGTTCGGTTTACAGTGCGAGAGATTTTTCTTCAAACGCCCGGCCCTGGTGCCGGCCATAGGGTCTTTCCGCCGGAGGAATTACCAGCACGCGCAGAGGTAGTCGGACACAGTGTTTCAGCACCCCTCGCCCGCGATCCCCTCGCCCGGAGCCCGATGAACGAAAGCAAGCTCCCGGATGAAATCAAATCGGTAATGGAAAACGGGCTTCCGGCAATTGTCGTCACCTGTTCGGCTGAGGGGATCCCGAACGCCACGATCATCTCCCACGTGCATTATGTGGATAAGACGCATGCTGCCCTATCGTTCCAGTTTTTCAACAAAACCATTCGCAACGTCCGCGAGAATTCATACGCTTGCGTTGCACTGAACGACGTTATGGCTAATGCCAAATGGATCCTGGATGTTCAGTACGATCATTCGGAAACCGAGGGGCCCGTCTTTGATGAGATGGATATGCAGATCGAAGCGATCGCATCGGCGAGTGGAATGGCTGGCATCTTCAAGCTGCGGGCTGCGGATATCTACCTTGTCAGGTCCTTCAGGAAAGTAGACGTTACCTCAGAGTCGTCTACGGAGTAGCCATGGCCCCAGAGAGCTTGAAAAATCAGGGCGATCTCGTTGAGAGGCTCGCTCAAATCTCGGCGGAAGTCCAACTTCTACGGCGTATTGCACTCGATATCAATTCGACGCTGGACCTTGACTCAATCTACGACACCGTTCTGGGCACGATGGATGAGTTCTTCGGGTTTCAACATTCGATCATTCTCTTGCTTGAAGATGCAGACCGATTGCGTGTCGTGGCCACCCATGGATATGAGAATCAAGCTCTCGGGGGCACCGTTGCGGTTGGCGTTGGCATCATTGGCACGGTGGCGAAGCGGCGGAAATTGATGCGTGTAAATCATCTGCGCGCCCAGCATGCCTACTTCGCGCGCATTCGCCGCCAGATGGAGGAAGCAGGACGCGCTACCGAGCTTGGCGAAATGGTTCCGGTGCCGGGCTTGCCGGACGCCGATAGTCAGATTGCGATCCCACTCGTCATCAAAGATAGGCTCATTGGAGTGTTCTCTGTTGAGAGTCGTGAACAAAGGCAGTTTAGCGAGCACGACGAGACGCTGGTTACCATTGTGGCCAGCCAGGCGGCGAGTGCCATTCAGAATGCCCTGTTGTATCGCGCCGGCGAGGAGCGCCGCAAGGAACTGGCTGAGGCACACGAACGCTTGCAGGAGCTGAATGAAACGCTGGAGGAACGCGTGCATGCCCGTACCAAAGAACTCGAACAAGTGAATCACGACCTGCGCGAAGCGCAGAGTCAACTGGTGCAATCCAGCAAGATGGCCTCACTGGGCACGCTGGCAGCAGGCATAGCGCATGAGCTCAATACACCGATTGGCGCCATCCACTCCAATGCTGATGTAGAACGTCGCGCAGCGGGCATCATACGAGGCATCTTGCAGGACCCCTCAGTTGCGAAGAGACTCGGCCCTCAACCTCGATTGGACCGCGCCCTGAGAATCTTTGACGACATCAACCAGATGACCCTGGAAGCGGCTGAGCGCGTCACAAAAATAGTGCAGTCCCTGAAAAGCTTTGCGCGTCTTGACCAGCCTGAGCTGGAGTGGGTGGACTTGCACGAAGGAATCGAGAGCACGTTGACGCTGATGGAACACCTCATCAAAGATCGGATCCAGGTGGTCAGGAACTACGGCGAGTTACCCAAGGTGCAGTGTTATGCGAGTCAGATCAACCAGGTGTTTGTCAACGTGCTAACGAATGCGGTCCAAGCGATTGGCAACGCAGGGAGCATCACGATTACCACGCGGCAGGACGGGTCGTGGATCTTGATCCAGGTGGCTGACACCGGGATCGGGATCAAGCCGGAGCATCTGGAACGCATCTTCGATCCGGGATTCACTACCAAAGGAGTGGGCGTGGGCACCGGTTTGGGATTGTCGATCACCTACCGCATCATCGAGAATCACCAGGGATCGATACATGTAGAGAGCGAGCCCGGGCGAGGGACGACCTTCACATTACGCCTGCCGATCACGCTAACCCGGTAACGAGACGAAACAATGGCAGACCGCATTCTCAAGCTGCGTGATCTCAACCGGGCCACGCTGGCGCGTCAGATGCTCTTGAAGCGTGAGCCTTTGCCCGCCATTGCCGCCGTCGAGCGACTGGTCGGACTGCAAGCGCAGCTTCCCATCGCACCCTACGTTGGCCTGTGGACGCGGCTGCACGATTTCAGCCGCGAGGATCTTGCCCGTGCAATTAAAGACCGGAAGATTGTCAAGGCAACCTTGATGCGCGCGACGCTCCATTTGTGCTCGACAAACGATTACCTGCAGTTCCGTACAACACTTCAGCCGATGCTTAGCGGGGCCGGTGACGCAATCGTGAAACAGCGCGGCGGGAAGTTCGATTCGAAGAAGCTCCTCGCTGAAGCGCGGAGGTACATTGGAGAAAAGCCGCGCACATTTGCCGAGATCAGCGACTGGGTTGTCAAACTCATGCCGGGCCATGACGTTGGGGCATTGCGCTACACGGTGCGGACGAACATTCCTCTTGTCCAAACGCCGATCGCCACCGGATGGAGCTATTCAACTAAACCCGAGTTTACTTTGGCTGAACGCTGGATTGGCCGGCCGATAGCTAGTGAGGACAATCTGCCCGAGTTGGTGCGTCGCTATCTGAGAGCTTTCGGTCCTGCTTCGGTGACAGATGCGCAAACGTGGCTCGGGATGAAACTGAAGGAGACGTTTGAGAAATTGAGACCTGAACTCCAAACCTATCGCGACGAGGGGCGCCGCGAACTTTTCGACCTGCCGGACTTGTCTTTGCCTGATGCAGATCTTCCTGCACCCGTGCGGTTTCTGCCAGAGTTCGACAATCTGCTGCTCTCGCATAGCAATCGTACCCGCGTTGTCACCGACGAGTTTCGCTCCAAGGTGTTCCTGCCGGCATTGCGCGTCGCAGCGACTGTTCTGGTCGATGGTTTTGTTTGCGCCGCTTGGAAGGTGGAGAAGTCCAAAGATGCGGCCACGCTCATGATCGAACCATTTGCCAAGCTGGCGAAGCCGGACCGCGCGGGTCTTCTCGAAGAGGGTGAACGGCTGGTACGATTCATCGAAGAAAATGCCAAATCCTATGACGTGCAGATTATGAAACCGGCCTTCGGTTGACCCCCAATGGTGGATTGTTCCAGATCGTGAAGTGGGCCAATTCGAGGCTCTTACAGTCGTCGAACACCCGCATCAAGTTGGTTTAGGGGTGCGGCCCTGTCAAATACTGAATCAAAACCGAGCAATATGAGACTCCCGCTAATAACGGGGCCTTCCACAGTCACTATCTTCGCGGTGCTCTTCTGTGGACTAGCCTTTGGGCAGGACCCTTTTGAAGTACAGGTTTATGAGTACGAAACGGTCCCGAAGCGAATGTGGAATCTGGAGACCCACGTCAACTACGTCGGCCGGGGCACGAAAGAATTTGAAGGTCCCGTAGCGCCGACCGAAGACCAGTTTCATCTCACCTTCGAGTTGACGCATGGCATTACGGATCATTTCGAGATGGCGGGATACCAAGTGTTTGCGCACCGTGCGGGCGGCGGCTTCGATTTTGTCGGGTGGCGATTACGCCCGCGTGTCAGCTTGCCCGAGTCTTGGGGTCTGCCGGTCGCGGTCAGTCTCAGCGGCGAGGTGGGCTTTCCTCGCAAGACCTACGAAGAGGATTCAGCTACTCTGGAGATTCGGCCCATCATCGAGAAGAAGCTCGGGCGTTGGCAACTGGATTTCAACCCGGTCGTTGGCCGGGCTCTGCGCGGACCGGGTACTAGTGACGGCTGGGACTTTGAACCCGGCGCGCGGATCGGGTATGAATGCAGTCGTCATCTCGATGTTAGCTTGGAGTACTACGGGGCCGTGGGACCGTTAGGCCAGCTGTTGCCGGGCCGCGAGCAGGTGCATCAGTTCTATCCCGGTGGCGACGTGAAGCTCTCTGAGAACCTGGTTTGGAATTTCGGTGTTGGTTTCGGAGCCACCTCGGCCGGCAATCGGTTGGTCTACAAGTCTCGGATCGGGTGGCTCTTTGGCCGCCGAAGCCCGCCAAGCCGTAGCACTGTGTTTCACTGATATGCTTACGTCATCTCGGCTCGTTGGTTAGCCAGGGCACTTAGGAATGGGGGGTCGTGCGAATGAGCCCAGGAGTTGTGGATATGCATCGGTCTGCGATCACTCTCATCACCTTAGCCGCGATAGGAATGGTGGCGCTGTCTCAAACCGTTCGCACCGATCACCCGGCACAAGAACCCTTCGCTCTTGTTGAGTCAACCATCCCGCAAATGCGCGCCGCTCTGGAACAGGGCCGGACCACTTCCAGGGAGATTGTTCTGCAGTATTTAACCCGGATAGCGACCTACGAGGACAAACTAAACGCGGTCATTACTGTGAACCCAAAGGCTCTCGACGAAGCCGAAGAGCGGGACCGCGAACGCGCGCAAGGCAGGATTCGCGGGCCGCTGCACGGCATACCCATCGCGCTCAAGGACAACATCCATACGACCGACATGCCCACGACAGGTGGCGCCCTCGTCTTCGATCGAATGGTGCCTCCATACGAAGGCACGCTCACCCGAAATCTGAGAGATGCTGGAGCCATCATCATTGCGAAGACAGGAATGACGGAGCTCGCCAACTGGGTGGCGAGTGGGATGCCTGGCAACTACAACGCACTTACGGGATACGGCATGAACCCCTACGACCCGCGGCGCGATCCGCGTGAAGCAACCGGCGATGGCCGGCCCGTGCTTGGCACCGGGGGCTCGAGTTCTGGGATCGGCACCGCCGCGAATTTCTGGGCCGCCAATGTGGGTACCGAAACTTCCGGGTCCATCCTGAGCCCGGCAAACCAGAACATGCTGGTTGGGATCAAACCCACCGTTGGGCGTGTGAGCCGCTACGGAGTCATCCCCATTACCGCCGACCAGGATACGCCTGGCCCCATGGCTCGGACCGTGACGGACGCCGCCATCCTGCTCGGCGCTTTGGAGGGCGCGACGCCCGATCCCAACGATGCTGCAACCAAGACCTGTACCCCACCACCAAGCCGTGACTACACACGCTTCCTGAACCCAGCCGCACTCAAAGGTGCGCGCATCGGCATTCCGAGAGCCTTCTTCTATGACAAGATCACGCTGCCTGGCGGGAAGGAGCCGCGTGGCGGACTGAGCGTTGAGCAAGCCAAATTGATGGCCGACGCGATCGCCGTCTTGAAGCAGCAGGGTGCAGTCATCGTCGATCCGGCGGACCTTCCCAGCGTGCTCTCAACCGATCCGAAACAGAATTCTCTGCTGTGGAACACCTGTGCGGGTTTGGACGGCGCCAAGGGCAAAGATGCCGATTGTTCGGTGGTCTTCAAATACGGAATGAAGCGTGACTTCAACCAGTGGCTGGCTTCATTGGGTGCGAAAGCGCCGGTGAAGAACCTGACCGAATTGCGGGAATGGAACGTAAGACACCAGAAGGGAGGCGCCATCAAGTACGGGCAGGCGCAACTGGATATTTCAGATGAGATGGATGTCGAAACCGACGGCGCCCGGTACCGCGCCGATCGTGCCAAGGACCTGCTGCTCAGTGCGGCGAACGGGATCGACGCAGTCATGAAGGAGCACCGGTTGGATGCGCTGCTTTTCCCCGGTGCCAACGGATACGCCATTCCAGCCAAACCGGGCTATCCCACCGTCATCGTGCCATTTGGTTTTGCTCCCAACGCACCGACGCCACCATTCCCCGATGGCTTCAGCGCACGCCCAGCACCCTTCGGCGTGAGCTTCACCGGGCTGGCATGCAGCGAGCCGCGACTCATTGAGCTTGCTTACGCATTCGAGCAAGCCACGAAGCGGCGCGTGCCGCCGGCTTCGGTGCCATAGAGGTCCTGCACAGTTGCGAGAATATCTCCCAAATGCGTGAGCTCAAGTACTACGTCGCCTGCACCGTCGATAGGTTCATTGCCCGTAAGGATGGCTCGTTTGATTTCTTTTTGAGTGAGGGAGAGCATCTTGCGGCGTTGATCCAGCTCTTTCCCGAGGCTGTTCCGGGACACCTTCGCAACGCGCTCGGCGTTCGGGCAGCGAATAGGTATTTTGACGCTGTTCTGATGGGACGCAGGACCTACGAGGTCGGAACCAATGTCGGTGTCACCAATCCTTACCCTCACATGAAGCAATATCTGTTTTCGAGGACGCTCAAGGAAAGTCCGGATGAGAATGTTCAGCTTGTTTCGGGGGACGCTCTGGCATTCGTTCGGGAATTGAAAAAGCAGCCAGGAAAAGACATCTGGCTATGCGGCGGCGGGGAGTTAGCCACGACGCTTTTTCCTGAGATTGACGAGATCATTCTGAAGGTGAATCCGATACTGCTTGGCTCAGGGATTCCGTTCTTTTCGGGTGTTATTAAACAGACCAGTCTCGAGCTCGCTGACAGTACGGTCTATAGCAACGGTTTCATGTTGGTTCGTTATCGGATAAGGCACCTATGACTCACAGACTTTGATTTTCCTTCTCGCGTCGGCGGTCACCGTTAGGTTTGCAGAAAGCCAAAACGTTGCCCCTGGTCACGTTGATGTTGAAGCAGGTCCGCAGCGAATGTGACAATTTTCGCCGAAAGTCGCCACTTGCCTCTCACGCAGCCTCTCTTTCATAGCTAGAGTCGTTCCCTCGCTGAACAGGCCAGGGGGGTCAGGATACCTCACGACTTGTCGGCGAGCGATCTCCTGCGCTCCATGCTTTACAGCCTCGTACCGGAGAGGTAGAGTTCTTTGATTCATGCTCTCGATGGAACTGTCTGGCCAAGATGCGGAAGACTTGTGGCAAGTTCCTTCCCAGTTGGTGATGTTGCAGAGGCCAAAGAGCGTCGACGGAGAGGAAAGTCACCCACGGCTGGTCTATCTGGACAAGTCTAACCGAAATCTAGTTATCGTATTTATAATCAATATTTTACTGGATGTCGTTTGGAATGGATCTCTGTCACCTGAGGCCTACTGGACTTGTGATGTGCATATGAAAACCATCAAGGAGTCTTGGTTACCGGAATGGGTCGCCAATTGCAGAAGCGCTTAGGAAGTATTTCAGGCAAAGATAGTGTGACCGACCGGGTGTGTTCCTTGCTCCCCGCCGTTTGGAACTGCAGGATTGATGGCTGCATCCCTGTTACTAGTGCATCCGCTCATGGTGGTTCGTGAAAATGACGACCGAAACAGGTGAAGCTGCTCTTTCCCTTGATCTTCTCCCCTTCACACGGGCCGACATTGAGCAAACGGTGCCCGTCCGCTTCGAGCAGGTAGTGCGTCGTTTCCCCGATCACATTGCACTGGTTGGCAGCGGCCAGCGCTGGACTTATCTCGATCTGAACAAACGTATCAATCGGACTTCCCACGCCATCAAAACGTTCACGGAGCCCGGAATCGGCTGTGTGGCTTTCCTGTTGGATCACTCGCCAGAAATGGTCATCGCCACCCTCGCCGTGCTGAAAGCTGCAAAGGTTTATCTGGCGATTCACCCCGGGACTCCAGCTACAGCGCAGCGCGAGATTGTTCGGGACGCAACGCCCGAACTCATGCTGACAACGGCCAAATTGGAATCGCGGGCCCGAGAGATAACGGCTGGCGCCTGCGCCGTTCTAAGGCTCGATGATATCGACGAGCGCTATTCGGAAACAAACCCGTATGCCTTATCCACGCCTCATGACCCTTCGGCGATCTTCTACACCTCAGGAACGACGGGTCAGCCGAAGGGGGTTGTGAAGAGCCACAGGGCGGTTCTGCATCGCGTGTGGCTATCCGCACAGCACGATGCCATCGCCCCCGGGGATAGGCAATCGTTACTGACCTACTGTAGTTTCGCTGCGTCGGAATCGGACATGTTCGGCGGGCTGCTTAACGGAGCCACACTGTGTGTGTTTGATATCGCATCGAAGGGGCTTGCGTCATTCAGTGCATGGCTTGACGAAGAACAAATCACTGTGTTGCACCCGCCAGTTCTCTTGTTTCGGAGATTCTTGTCCACTTTAGAGGGGGAGAATCTGTTCCCCTCGATAAGGCTGGTGGCCTTGGCTGGCGATAGGGTGCTTCCAAGCGATGTCGAAGAGTGGAAACGGCATTTCTCCAAGTCCTGCGCGCTGACTCAGCGTTTTTCTACTACCGAAACTGCTCTTCTCACAGCGTCCCGGGTTGATCCCGAAACCGTTCCAGAACCCGGCACAGTCTTGGCGGGCCGTCCCGTGGCAGATAAGTGCCTGATGCTGATTGATGAAGCAGGTGAAGCTGTCGCGGCAGGTGAGGTAGGCGAGTTGGTTGTCAAGAGCTCCTATATTGCGGAAGGTTACTGGCGCCAGCCGGAAGAAACGGCCGCAGTCTTCAAGCCAGATCCACAGGTGCCCGGACAGCGGATCTACCGGACAGGTGACCTAGGGCGATTCTCGGACGATGGCAGTTTCGAGTTTTTGGGGAGACGGGACCATCAAGTGAAGATTCGAGGTTACCGCGTGGACACACGCGAAGTGGATTCCGCCCTACTGCAACTGGACGAAGTCAGTGAGGCAGCTACCATAACGCAAAATGAGAACGATGAACGCCGGCTCGTGGCGTTCGTGGTGTTAAAACATGGGTTCCAACTCGATGCTTCTGCCATTCGCGGACGCCTTCGGAAGTATTTGCCTGAGTGGAAAATGCCTGCCCTCTTCCAATCGATTCCGGCGCTGCCCACGACGCTGACCGGTAAGGTTGATAAGCAACGGCTACAAGAAGAGGTACACCGCACCATCAGTGTCGCAAGTTTCGTTCCTCCAGCGACCCCGCTGACCATCGAGGAGGAGCTGGCAGAGATTTGGAAGACCACGCTACGGCTGGATGCCGTTGGCCTTGACGACAACTTTCTTGACCTCGGGGGAGATTCGATCTCCACGATGATCAGCGTGAAAATGATTGAACGACGCTATGGGATTCGGGTTCCTCACGCTGAGTTCTTTCAAAATGCAACCATTCGAAAACTTGCCGACCGTATCAGAGCCACTGTATCCACTGGGGATCGCCCGGCCATGGACCGCAGCTCTGAACACTCAGCATTGGATGGAGGGAGACAATCGGAGAGGCAGCTGGTTGACAACGTCTCGGACGGCTATATCGAGCTGCTCAACACGTTCTCTGTCGACTACATCTTTGTCAATCCTGGGAGCGGGACCGCACCGATCTTGGAGTCTATCGCCAAGTTCAGGGCCGAGGGACGCCGGACACCTGAGCTGGTCCTTTGTCTTCACGAGTCTGTGACGATGGCCGCGGCGCACGGCTACTTCATGGTCACCGGCAAGCCTCAGATTGTCCTGGTTCATGTCGATGTGGGAACCCAGAATATTGGCGCCAACCTGCACAACGCACAGCGGGGCAGAGCGGGAGTGGTGGTTTGTGCGGGAAGGACGCCTTACACCGTCGACAGCAACCTGCCTGGTGGGCGTAACCGCTATATCCACTGGATACAGGAACAGTTCAACCAGGCAAGCAGTGTTCAGGGTTACGTTAAGTGGCACTACGAACTGACCTGCCGGGAAAACCTCGGTGTGGCCATGCAGCGGGCGTTTCAAGTAGCCACCACGGAGCCTGCGGGCCCCGTGTATTTGACTCTTCCGCGGGAAGTGCTCATGCAGAAGATGGAGGCCTCGCTCATTGAACTTGAGCGCGCTCCGACGATCTCGACACCGGCAGCCGATCCTGAGAGCCTCTCCCGAGCGGCGCAGTGGCTGATCGAAGCGGACAGTCCTTTGATTCTTGTGGCCTATGCAGGACGAAATCCTAAAGCCGTCACCTCTTTAGTTAGACTCGCCGAAGCACTCGCGGTTCCAGTTGTGGAGTCTCGCCATCGAATCAATTTTCCTTCCAGTCACCCGCTTCATCTCGGATTCTCTGCCGCTCGCTACTTGCAGCAAGCTGATTGCGTTCTGATTCTCGACCACGACGTTCCATGGGTCCCAGCGCAAGGGCGGCCAACGTCTGAGTGCCGAATTATCCATATGGACATTGATCCTCTCAAACGGGACATCCCGATTTGGGGATTCCCGGTAGATCTGGCTATTCAAGCCGACTCGTCGCAGGCCGTTTCGGCCTTGGCTGAGGAGATCGAACGGCGGTTGAGCCCAGCAGATCGAGCGCGGATTGAAACGCGACGCCATCGCGTGACTGTAGAGCATCACGCGCAGCGGGCGTTGAGGCAGCAACGAGCCCTGGATCTGGCGGCAAGACAGCCGATCGCGCCTGAATGGGCTGCTTTTTGCGTCAACGAGATTGTCGATGAGGAGACAGTGGTCGTGAGCGAAGCTGTCACCAATAGTCCAGTCCTTTGGAACTATCTGCAGTTGGACACGCCCGGAAGCTACTACCAAAGCCTCGGATCTGGCCTCGGTTGGGGTCTCGGAGCTGCCCTAGGCGCAAAGCTTGCTGCTCCTTCCAAAACCATCATTTGCACGATAGGAGACGGCTCCTGGGTGTTTTCTTCTCCGATCGCTGCCTACTGGGCAGCCGAGCAGCACCACAGCCCGTTCCTGACCGTAATCTTCAACAATCAGGAATACGCTGCCACCACCGAAGCAATCCTGACTACAGCTCCCAAGGGTTACGCACGGAAGACAGGCACCTATCCGGTATGCGATCTACCAAAGCCGCCGCTGTATTCCAAGTTGGCCGCGGCGATGGGCCTGTGGGCTGAGACTGTAGACGAGCCAGCCAGACTCCAGTTGGCGCTTCGGGAGGCACTCGCAGAGGTGCGTCGGGGCCGTTCCGCGCTGGTGGACATCTGCGTCTCGTCACCGCGGCCGCCGGCGGAGGGTTGAGCGAGAATCAGGCAGGCTTGGGAGAAGCTGGAACGTGCATTGCTCGGCTTGCGAGTCATTCAGGTGATGAACATACGGCTTGAAAAGTCAGACCAAGAGAACACAAGTGTCCAGCTGCAGAGTCGAGACCTGCAGGACTGCCTTCACCATTTTGTTATTGAGCAGGCCGAGCGGAAGCCCAATGCCATTGCCCTCCTCGCGCCCGGACGCAGACCGCTGACTTACGGCGTGTTGTGCCGTCAGGTAAAGCAGGTCCTGCAAGAGCTGAACTCCCGGGGCTTCGGCAGACATGATCGCATCGCCGTTATTCTTCCCGAGGGGCCAGAGATGGCGGTGGCATTTGTTGCCATTGCTGCCGGTGCCACCTGTGCGCCACTCAATCCTGCCTATCGCACCCGCGAACTTAACTACTATCTCAAGGATCTAAACGCTACGGCCTTGCTGGTTCTGAAAGGCGGCGAATCCGCTGCAGTGGCGGTGGCCCGATCTCACAACATTCCTGTTCTTGAGCTGATTCCACAGACAGACATGGAGGCGGGTCTCTTCACGCTTGCGGGTGAAAAGCGGTCAGGCGCGATCCAACACTGCTTCGCAGAGCCGGATGATACCGCCGTGGCGCTCCCCACTTCTGGTACGACCGCACGAGCGAAGCTCGTACCGCTCACGCATCGGAACATCTGTCACTCGGCCCACAGCATATGCGCCGCAGTCCAGTTAGTGGGGAGCGATCGCTGTTTGAATGTGATGCCTTTGTTTCATATCCATGGTCTGAGCACACTCTTTGCCTCGCTTGCAGCAGGAGCCAGCGTGGTGTGTACCTCTGGCTTTTCGGCCCCACAGTTCTTTGAATGCCTGGAGGCGTTCCAACCCACGTGGTACTCAGCGGCACCGACGATTCACCAAGCGATTCTCGAGAATGTAGCTCTCTATCCCGACATTACAGCACGTCCCAGTCTGCGCTTCATTCGTTCTGCTTCTGCGGCAATGCCGCCACGGGTCATTGCGAACCTGGAGCGAGTCTTCAAGGTGCCCTTCATTGAGGCCTATGGGATGACCGAGGCAGGTCCCCAGATTGCGAGCAACCGGCTGAGCGAGCGCAAGTCAGGTTCAGTGGGTCGCGCTGCAGGACCAGAAATTGCGATTATGGACGAGACCGGCAGCCTGATGCCGCCGGGAGAACCCGGGGAGATTGTGATCCGGGGCAAGAATGTGATGAAGGCCTATGAAAATGATCCCACGGCCAATCGGAGTGCCTTTGTTCGCGAGTGGTTCCGGACCGGAGACAGAGGATACCTGGATATGGACGGCTATCTCTTCATCACGGGCCGCCTCAAGGAGATCATCAACCGCGGCGGGGCGAAGATCTCGCCCCGTGAAGTCGATGAAGTGTTGATGGAACACCCCGCGGTCGCACAGGTCGCAACGTTTTCGGTTCCCCATCCAGCACTTGGAGAGAATGTCGCTGCTGCGATCGTCCTCAAGTCAGGTTTTCCAGTGCCTGGATGTTCGAGTAGGGACGCAAACAAAACTGAACATCTGATCCAAGAGATCCGCGAATTTGCCGCATTACGTCTCGCTCCGTTCAAGGTACCGCAACAGGTTCTGATCGTGGATGAGATCCCAAAGAGTCGAACTGGCAAGGTGCGACGAATGGATCTGGCCGAGCAACTGAATCTGTTAGCGCCCACCGCCAGGCAAACCCAAGTGCTTACCATTCCGACTCGTCGCAATACGGCCATTGAGCAAAGGCTGGCGAGTATTTGGGCTGAGGTGCTGCGAATCGAGCCGCCCGCTCTCCACGATAATTTCTTCCAGTTGGGTGGCGACTCTCTAGCAGCAACTCAGGTCGTTGCCCGGTTGTGGAGTCAATTCGGTGTCGATCTGCCGATGGACAGTTTGTTCGTAAGGCCCACCGTGGCAGGACTCGCCGAGCTGGTTGCCAAAACCCTTGGCGCGCCACAGGCGCAGCCACCTTTGGAGCAGCGATCTGCACGGAAGGCCGAGGTCAACTCCAATGGAACCTCCATTCCCCGAAGGAGCTTGACTGGTCCTTGTCCCCTGTCGTTTGCCCAGGAGCGCCTGTGGTTTCTCGACCAGGTAGAGTCGAGAAATCCCGCCTACAACGTATCGGCGTCGCTCTGGCTCCGAGGAAGGTTGGACGAAACCGTACTTGAGCGGAGTCTCAATGAAATCCGGCGCCGTCACGACACCCTGCGCACAGCCTTCCATCTGATCCGCGAGGAGCCTGTTCAGGCCATTGCGACGACCCAAGCCGTGCGATTGCCGGTCGTAGATCTGACTGAGCTTCCATCGTCCAGCTGCGAGCCCGAGGCGTTTCGTCTCGCCACGGCGGAGGGTGAACGACCGTTTGATCTTGATCGCGAGCCACTATTTCGGGCAACGCTCGTCCGGCTGAGTTCGGAAGAACACGTACTGCTGATCACCGCGCACCATATCGTCTTCGATGGCTGGTCCACGGGAGTGCTATATCGGGAACTGGGATTAATTTACGACGCGTTCCTGTCAGGCAGGGTCTCACCATTGCCGGAGCTAGCCATCCAGTATGCCGATTTTGCCGTTTGGCAGCGGGCATGGCTCCAGGGAGAGGTACTGGAAGACCAGCTTGCGTACTGGAAGCAACAGCTCCGAAATCTCCCTCCAGCGATCGAGCTGCCTGCCGACCATCCCCGTCCGGCATTCCAGACATACCGCGGGTCGAGGCGCCAAGTGTCGATCCCCGCCCAGGTGGTGGAAGGACTGAAGGACTTGAGCCTGCAGGAGGAAGCGACGCTCTTCATGACGACGATGGCGGCCTTCCAGGCCTTGCTATTTCGCTATACCGGTCAGGATGATGTCCTGGTGGGTGTCCCGATCGCCAACCGGAACCATTTGGAGACAGAGGCACTAATCGGATTCTTTGCGAATACGTTAGTTGTGCGCGCTGATCTGTCAGGGAATCCCACGTTCCGGGAGTTGCTGGGCCGGGTGAGAGCAACAGCCAAAGGCGCTTACACACACCAGGGCCTACCTTTTGAGAAGCTTGTCGAGGAGCTTCAGCCCAAGCGAGATCCAAGCCGCATGCCATTGTTCCAAGTGATGTTCGCCTTCCAGAATCCAAAGGGAGGGGCGGCTCCGCGACGCGGAGACGGACAGCTCGAAAGAGAGCCAGGAATCCCATCGCGGCAGGTCGATGCGATGGCGAGTGGCCCGCCGTTTGAGCTTGCGACCGGCCTGAACTCTCAGCCTTTCAAGGTCAACACCGGTACTGCGAAGTTCGATTTGACTCTTTACTTATGGGAAAACGAGCAAGGGCTGGGTGGAGCGTGGCAGTACAACGTCGACTTGTTTGAGGCAGCCACGGTCGAGCGCATCGCACGCCACTTTCAGACACTGTTGGAGGGAGTCGTCACCAACCCTGACCGGCGTGTCTCGGAGTTCCCATTACTCGCTGAGGCCGAACAATACGAACTGGAGGTCGAGTGGAATCAGACGGCGCGACCTTACCGTCAGGGGATCTGTTTTCATCAGTTATTCGAGGAGCAGGTAGAACGGACACCCGATGCCGTGGCGGTTGAGTTTGGCGACGAGCGGCTCACGTACAGGGAACTGAACAGCAGAGCAAACCAACTGGCGCGGCACCTTCAGGGAGTTGGCGTAGAGCCGGAGACATTGGTTGGGATCTGTCTGAAGCGCTCGGTTGAGATGGTAGCAGCGGTGCTGGGTGTGATGAAGGCCGGCGCTGCCTACGTCCCACTCGATCCAGAGTATCCGGTTGAGCGTCTTGCCTTGATGTTGGAGGACGCCCAAGTTTCGGCGGTCATAACGGAACAATCGCTCCTTCCGATCTTGGATCCCAGGCACAGGATTTCGGATTGGGTTTCAATTAGTGGCCAATCCAGCACCGGCAGTCCAGAACCCAAGACCCCGATACTGGTCTGCCTGGAAACTGACCGGGAGATTATTGCCAGAGAAGAAACACAGAACCCTGAGAGCGGCGCGACGGCAGCGAACCTGGCGTATGTGATCTACACTTCCGGTTCGACGGGACGCCCGAAGGGTATGCAGATCACGCACGCCAACGTGTGTCACTACGTCCAGGCGATGCGCGACGCTGTGGGAGTCGCAGGCAGCGATCGATATCTCCACACGGCGTCCTTTGCGTTCTCTTCCTCAGCCCGACAATTCGCGGTTCCGCTATCCTGCGGAGCGGCCATCGTTCTGGCTCCGACTGATCACATCCGAGATCCTCGAGCTCTGTTCGATCTCATT
>Ga0180085_1000379_pt1 | contig 15712 bp, 15 predicted proteins | sample EasRiv730_16_10D_FD_123013 | JGI IMG/M metagenome (GOLD analysis project Ga0180085, IMG submission 123013) | Soil microbial communities from meander-bound floodplain in the East River, Colorado, USA - East River metaG ERMLT730_16_10D | ecosystem: Environmental > Terrestrial > Soil > Floodplain ... | reverse complement strand
TGCGACCGGAGATCTGACCGAGCCGATTCGCGACTCCGGTATGCACAGTGCCCGCCGTCTTACCAGAACGGAGGCGATCATGACGAGCGAATCGCCAAAGCTGTTCAGAGCCTGTTCCGGAGTGATGAGCTTAGTGGAGACGAAGGCCACAACCACGAGCGACGCCACAACTTCCACCTGCCATAATCCTGCGGCCATCAGGACGATGGTCAACCCCAGGATGACGAGAACGATTGCGAGCTCCAGAGTCATGATGGGAGAGCTTACTTTCGAAGATGAGCCTCTCGCCTCCACCGCTGCAGCCCCTTAATTGTGCTCTGAGTGTGTCGGGACCTCCTGCTTGCTACCGCTGCTTTCGAGAAGAAAACACATTCTTGTCCACGATCGCGAACAAGATGATTGTGAAGCCCAATATCCGCAGGATATAGGCGTAACTATTTCGCTCGTCGGCGGCCCACAAGACCGAAACAATGAATTGATTCAAGGCAAAAAGAAGAAACGCCGCAGCAAAACTTACAAACAGGCGATCTGAAGTTTTGCGCCAAAAACTGAGAAAGTGAACTGCAGCAATGATGTAGGCTATCGTGACGGCACCCTCTAGAAACTGGATCATTGTAGTTTCTCCAATCCCTATTCCGCTTCCCAGATAAAGCCGTACAAGAGGAAGAGCAGCCCAACTAGTGCCGCTATGAGGCGCGCGGGACGAAGGTCTATCGATGGAAATACGACCATATCCACAAACAGCAGAACGTTGCTGATACTCAGACACACAAAGCAAAGGGAACTCCATAAGAGAAGTCGCAACTTTACCCGGGCATAGGCACGGAAGAGCAACGCCGTGCAGGCGAGGCCGGAAATAATTGCCAGCAGATAGAGAACAATTTTGAAGGTGCCCATCGACTAATCCTTCTTGAGCCTAAAGGCGTCGGCAAACGATTGGATTTTTCGAGAGTAGATCATCCGAATGAGTGTGACCGGGCGTTGGTTGAAGACCTTGGCCAGCGCGCCAACGGTGGCATCCAAGTCTACAGACGCCGGCCGATAGTGAAAGAGCCCGTCCTGATTTTCGGCTACCAGCCCATGTGCCAGGAAGAGAGCGAGACATCTTCTTATTTCCGATTCCGCTATCTCAGTCGGCCGAAGCTCGTGAATAATTTCTTCAATCTTCCAGTGTCGGGCTGGATCACCGGCGAGAAGAACTAGCAGTTCCGCCGCATCAAGGGTGGGAATCGTGTCCTTGATCAAGAGACACAGCTCTTCTGGGAAGTCGGGATCCATCATTTTCTTATTCAGCAACCGACGCTATGCCGGAACAACAACGCCCTTCCAGATCAATGCACCATGTATTGCCGGTTCAACGTTTTGCGGAGGCAACTGGGATCCGCTTCTCTCCGAACTCAAACCCAGGGTAAGTGATGCGTCCGTGATAGAACCTGGACAGAGTCTCAAGAAAGCTGAAGGTGATACGCTCCAGGTCAGCCAATGTGATCTCGCAATCTGAGAACTGCCCATCCTGGGAAGCTCCCGAAACAATCCGTCGGATCAGCTCCAGCAACCGCTCCTGCGAGCGGTCCTTAAGCGTTCGCGCTGCTGCTTCGACACCGTCCGCGAGCATGATGATGGCTGCTTCCTTAGTTTGCGGCTTAGGCCCCTGATAGCGGAAGCGTTCCTCCGGAACGGTGGACTCGTCACCGTTTGCCAGCGCTCGGGCCCTGGCGTAGAAAGATGTCAACAGCTTGGTTCCATGATGCTGGGGAATAATGTCCACAATGGCAGGCGGTAATGCAGCCTCTCGGGCGAGCCGGATTCCTTCGCTCACATGACTCGTGACAATGCGAGCGCTTTCTTCGGGACTCAGGGCCTCATGAGGATTGGCTCCCTGTTGGTTTTCGATGAAATACTCCGGCTGCAGCGATTTGCCGACGTCATGATAGAGACACGCGACCCGGGCGAACAACGGATTGAGGCCGATAGCTTTGGCGGCACCCTCCGATAGCGTGCCTACCGCAATGCTGTGATTGTAAGTGCCCGGGGCCTTCAGGATCAGTTGGCGCAGCAATGGGAGATTCACATTGCCCAGCTCAGAGAGGCGAATCTCAGTGGTCACTGAGAATAGCCGCTCGCAGAGTGGAAGTGCAAACACCAGCAAGCCGGCGTTGATCGGGCCTGACAGAAAAGCAAGGAGGGATCCAAAGGCTCCGGCACTCCAACTCAGTGGCAGCTGCCTTGACATCTGAACCAGAACGAACAAGCCACTCGCCACCAATCCGAGCTTGAAGCCCGACAATACTACCCCCACCCTCTGGGAAGCATTCGTTACAACTAAAATTCCGAGCAGACTTGCAATCAAGATGTAGAACAACCCATGGATGTCGGCTCCGACTGCCAGTCCGGCCAGGCCGTTGAAGAAGACCAGAAACAACAGAGCCCCCCGCTCGCCAGCCAACAACGTGATGAGCATGGGTCCGAAGGCGAACGGCAGCACAAAGAAAAAATAGCTGCTTTCGTTAAACGGAGAAGCAAAAAACTGGCTGCTGAGTGCGCCGCAGAAGAACCACACTGCCTTGAGCAAAGCGAGATTGCCCACCAGGACAGTTCCAAGCAAGACTGCCAGTTTAGGATGGCTCCACTGCTGTTGTGGAAGCAGACGAAGAAAGTAAGCACACAGTCCGAGAACCGCGGCCAGCAAAGCCCCAAGGCCGATGATTTTCTGAAGCGAAGAGGCTTTCTGACTTGCCTTCCGAAGTGCGTCAATCTGAATGAGATGGTCGGCCTGGATTTCATCACCTTGCCGGAGAATCACCTTGCCTTTCTTTAGCTGTCGCAACACGGGATCGGCGCTTGCAGCCGCTTCAGCCTGCTTCGCTTCCGTAGACTGCAGGTCGAAACTCAGGTTGGGCTGCAACAGCCGGGTGAGCAGGTGTTCAGCAATGAGTCTTGAGCGCCCGGCAGAATCTGAGTTGGAGGCTATCCAAGCTTCCAGTCGCTGGAGGGCCTGCTGCCAGGTGAGCACCTCATCAAACGAATGTGTGCTTTCTTTGCCATTGGATCCGACCGTTCTCAATTGCGACTTTCCTGAAACAAGCGCCTTGTGGTCTTCGACAATCAGGAGCGTAGCGGACCGATTTAGCGCACTGGCAAGGCGTTTCTCGAGGCTCTCGTCGAACCCCTCCGAGAAAAGGTAGTCGATCAATTCGCTGGCGATCGGCATAACCATTATGGCCGTTAACTTCTCCAACAAGGCGGCTTGAAGAGGAGCCGTCAATCGGCTGAAACGTGCGGGCCTGCTCTTGATCTCTTGAGAGGCCTGCAGCATGGCTCTGCACTGTTGGAACGTCACGGCCAGCGTCGTCGCACGTTCAATATTCTTCTCTGGCCAGTAACGGTAGACTGGCAGGACCTTCTCCACTGCTGAGACTCGAGCGGCTTCGCTCGATGGCTCATCCTTGAACACCAGGTCAGTCGGCACGACAACATCAGCCTGCGCGATGTCGCCGATTGAATACTCCGGGAACCGGGGACCTGCGTCTTCCTCCAGGATGAAGGCGAGAAAGATCGAAAGCACCACCAGAAAAAGCGTCCCCGCTGCCCAGCGACTCACAGAAGGGGGCGGCGTTCTTCGCTGGAATGGCCACTTTGGAAAACTGGGTTGCTTGGTGGAAGGGGTCATGTTGTCTGTTGGCGAAGAAGTGCGCTGACGATCTGGAGCCACCCGCCGGCCCCGCCAGCGCTCGTTTAACACCTGGCATTCGCCGCAGGATCGTTGCATCGAACGTTCCATCCGACTTAGCCATCAGGATGGGCACGGTTACATTCTGCAACAGACTCAAGTCATTTTCGCTATCGCCCAGTCCGATGAAGACTTGGATCTGATGAGCCATTCTGTAGAGCTGAATCAGAATGCGCACAGCACGCCCTTTATTTGACTTTCCGGTAAGATGGTAGAAACGGCCGCCCTTCACGACCCTGAATCCCTGGCGCGTTGCCTGTTGTCTTACCTTTCTGACCGTTCCCGGTGTCGGATCGCCAGGAATGAGGAAGGGTTCGTCGTACTCCCGCCGGGCAGCCAGGCGAGCTTGCCGCCGGTCAAGACCTGTATGTTGAATAATCTGGTCCAGATCCATTTCATGAAATCCAATCAAAGGGACTTGCGTCTCCGCCTGAATCTCGTTCAACGCCTGAACCAGCTCCGCATATGGACGCCCCAACTCCACACAGGAAGAATCCGCGTAGCTCCTGACATGGGCCTGGTGTCTGCGGAGATACCGTGTTTCGAAATAGTTGTTGGGAATCACAATCGCACCGCCATTCTCGACAATAAATGGATCCGCAAGCTTCATCTCGCGCCGATAATGCTCGATCTCAGCTCGGGTCTTGCTGGAAGCCAGAACCACCGGGATATGTTTGAACTGAAGTTTTCGCAGGAGTGACTTCACCGGAGCAAAGGAGTAGTCCTCGTGCCGGATCAGCGTGCCATCGAGATCCGTGAAAATAGCGATTCGATTCGGCATCCGTTCCTTTGTGAAAGGCTTAGAGATTGTCTGCTTCGACAGCAGCATTGAGCAGGCTGAAGAAATCGGGTATGGCTGCAATCACGCGATTCCAGTTGGGAATCAGCGGGACCCCCAGCGGGTCTTCGAGGAAGCTTCGCCGGGCCAGGTTGATACCCTTGGAAAACGCCCCGACAGCGATCTCCTCAGCGTGGCGGTCGAACGCTAGATCGTTAATGAGTGCGTCGGCATGATATCTCCTCAGCGTGTCCTCTGCCATGCGCACATATCGAGCTAGCAGTGAGTTGAACGTCCCATCGTCCAGCACTACGCCCTCTGCAGCCAGGGTGCGGAACAGATTCTTGCAAATGTCGACCGTCATCTTAAGAAGACCTTTCTCCGGATCATCCGCGCAGAGGTTCTGGTGCTTGTGCTCGTAACTGTCACAGAGATCCACCTGACAAATGCGCTTGGTCGCGCAGTTCCGAAATACTTCTGCTAATACTCCAACCTCCAGACCCCAGTCTGGCGGGATACGGTTGGCACGTGCCAAGTCGACCTTCATCGCAAATTCACCAGCCAGCGAATACCGGAAGCTATCCATGAAGACTAAAACCGGAATGTGGCCGAGGACACTGATCAAGGAACGGAGGAGCGGGGACATCAGCAGCCGCGTGACGCGTCCGTGCATGCGGTCCGTAACTCGTGCGTAGAATCCCTTGCAGAACTCAAAATCGATGCTTGGATTTGCAATGGGATAAACTAGCCGCGCCAGCAGGTCGCGCTGGTAGTTGACGATGTCGCAGTCATGCAGTGCGATGATGTCGCATTGCTGGCTGGCGAGCACGTAGCCATAGGCCATCCAGCAGGCGCGTCCCTTGCCAGGCGGGCCGATGCGCAAGTCGTTTTCCTCCAGCATTCGATACAGGCCGGAGATCCTCGGACCGTCGTTCCAGATAACCCGAACCGCCGTCTGCAGTTTCGCGAGGTAGTCTTTGGCCTGGCGAAACTGACCGGCATCGGCTCCGCCCAAAGTCAGAACAATCTGCCTGAGATAATTTGCCCCCGTCAGCTCCTGAATGATCCCGTGCAGGGCACCCGAGTCAAACTCGCTGTAGAGCGCAGGAAGAACCAGCGCGATGGGCCGTTGCTTGCCGAACACCTCGAGCTGGGTTTCGATCTTCCGCGCGTTTGCACGGCCCAAGCGGTGCAGCGTGGCCACCACGCCGGTTTGGTAGAAGTCCGACATAACTTTGCCTCCTTCCGTGAGTATTTGACAGTTGGACAGGCTCTGTCTGCCGAACCGCTGCATTTTGGACTGCCATCGCGGGTGGTTACATGGACGGCAGCCACCACAGACAGGCCATGGCGATCAGAGTCGGGACTGTGGCCCCGGCGGCCAGTCCGGCTGGGCTGATCCCCTCCGGGCCAAAGGTCTCCCGCAGAATGGAGAATCCCGCTGGATTTGGCGCGTTGGCAATAACCGTCAACCCACCTCCCGCCACCGCCCCGGCTACCAGTGCGTACTTGAAAGCTTCTGAAACCTGTGGAATCTGTGAACCGAGGTATGTCAAGGCGGCGTTATCAGTGAACGCAGTCAACACAGTAGCGCCCAAAAACAGTGGCAGGGTATCGAGGTTGCGAATGAGCGGTTCGAGCCACCACCGCTGAAGTCCTCCAAAGACGACCAGCCCTCCCAGAAAAAAAGCGACCAGCAGACTTTCACGTAGTTTGAGTCGTTCCTGGAATTCGGGTGTGATGGCTGTGAGACCCAGGAAAAAGAGAAAGATGCCCAGAAACACCGTCGCATGGTGGACCATCAGGACAATCAGCCCCAGAAACAGCAAGTGAAGTCCCCGCAGCCAGATGGGCGAAGCGGGCTCGGTAGCCACAAGTTTCTCCGGTTGCAGCGCCCGGAGTTCACGGTAGAAGACCGCGGTGCCCAGTCCAGCGTTCAACAACGTGGCGACCGTGGCCTTCACGCCGAAGTGCCCTATCATGTAAGGGAAATCCCAGTCCCACGTGCCGGCCACCATCAAAACCGGCGGAGCGGCAAACGGCGTCAGCACACCGCCGATCGAAACGTTGACGAAAAGAATTCCCAGCGTGGCATACCGAAACCGTGCGGACATTGGGCCGCTAAAGAATCTGTCCCTGAGGATGAGTGCCGTCACCGTCATGGCGGCGGGCTCGGTAATAAAACTGCCCAGCAGAGGACCAGTAACGAGCGCCGCACAGTAGAATGCCCCTTCGCCAGACAGCGGTACCACACGGGCGATTCGGCCAATTAGCGCGTTGGCAAAATCGAGGACGGGCCGGGTGGCGGCCACCGACATGATCGCGAAAACAAAGATCGGCTCCGTAAAGTTTCTGCTCTCGACGTACTGAATGGCCTCCTGGCCGCTCGCCAGCAAGGCTATGCCGGCTACCAGGAAACCTGCCCACAAGCCAAAGACAATCTCCACTTCCCCCAGAAGGTGGAACAGGTTCTCTTGCACCGAGCCCTCTGGAAACTTCAAGGCCAGTCGCTGGAACAACTTGATTGAAAACGTATGGAGAACGGCCAGAGCGAACAGAATCGCGGCGAAGATTTGAATCGTGTGAGTCAAAAGCATTCCTTTCCGATGGGCGGAGCGTTGTCAGGTGGCAAGCTTGTCCCCTCTCGCGGTGGCGCTGGCCTTTCGAGTCCTGCCCCCACGGTCTCCGGGATGTAATTGCGGAGTTGAGTCTGCCTTCACTCCCAGGTAGTTGTCCTCAAACTAGCGAAATTCTTCAGCGCTCATTTGCTGTTGCATCCAGCGTTGGAGTGCAGGACCAGGTCAACACTTTTCAGTTCCAGCAGAACAACGATCCAACAGGTTAGCGGTCATCAATACTCGACATGTAAGCACCACTTACATCATTGACAGTTGAGTTCTAACAGACTAGCCTTGCAGGGTCAACCAGATTATTGGACGGGCAAGAGAGGATTGCTGGCTTGGCGCCTAAGACAAATCGCAAAAAGACCGGATTCGCTCCGTTGCGAAGGGACCAATGGATCAAGCGGCAGCCCGTGACGGATCTGGGCCACCGGATGGTCAGCGCAACTGTGGAAGAGTTCGCCACCAAAGGAGTGCTGGGGGCGCGCGTAGCCGAGATCACACGGCGCGCCGGTACGACTGATCCAGCTTTCTACCGCTACTTCGCCGGGATGAGGGAAGCCGCGCTCTTTGTCATGAGCGAGTATTACTGGGCGCCGCTGAATGTGCGAATCGGCCATTATCAGCAGATCACCCACGATCCCAATAGTCTTTTCAACGCCATCGTGGAAGCGCTGATCCAATCAACGGCCGACGATCCGAGCCGCCCTTGGCTCGCAGAGTCGCAAGTCTTCCGGATCGTCGTGGCTCAGATGCGAAACCCTGCCCTGCTTCCGGAATCCTTCTTAGATTCGGAGTACCTGACCTTTATCAAAACCCTTGAGGAGATTCTGCAGGACGGCCAGAAGGAAGGGGTCTTTATCCGAAGTCTCGACGCAGGTCTTCTGGCCCAGTTACTCGTCAATACACTGCATGGGCTGCTGATGCTGAATAGCCTTCCATTTCAGCCCGTGAGTGTTGGAACCGACGAGGTCAAAGCGGTAGCGGCGCTGTTGGTGGGCGGAAAACGTTAGCGCGAGCACGCTGAGTTGCAGTGAGCCTGCTCTCGTCTCAGAACTTGCTGTACACAGGTCTTAGCTGCTAGTCACTCGGGGAATTTGGGAGCTACCTGTGAAGTGCCAGCCAAAATCCGACACGAAAGCACGAGTGCATAGCCGCATGGGCTTGGTGAGCGTTTTCTAGCTTTCCTGTCTCCCCGGCTCTGCTTCGGTCGGGCACCCGACCGTCCGGGAAACGGGTCTCAACATCATGCCCACTATCACAGGGCAGGCATCGCACTTGAGCGTTTTTGTTTTGGCGAAGCTGAAGAAGTGTACCCGGAACTCCTTGGAGCCGTTGTCTCTGCCGAGATGTTCGACGAAGTGAGTCGGTTGCTCCAGCAGCTTCGGAAAGCTGCGGCCCCCAATAGGTGACCCGCGCGATGAGCAATCAAGCCAAGTTTGCTAGCAATCTTTGGGATCCTGGGATCACCAGAACTACGTCCCAAGCCGGTTGGCTGCGGCGGCTTGAAAACGGACTGGTCTGTTTCGCACTGGCGGCTCTGGTTGTGCTGCCCCTCACGGAGATTGTCTTGCGCGCCACGTTGCAAACTGGCCTCTCCGGATCGACTGCCTTTGTCCAGCACATGACACTCATCATCGGGATGTTGGGCGGTGCCGTGGCTGCCCGTGAGAATCGTCTCTTGGGGCTTTCAACCGGCAGTGCTTTCCTGAAAGGCCGCTTAAAGATGGGAGCGGCGTTGTTCAGCGGTGCGGTTGCGGCGGCCATCAGCTTTTTCCTTTTGGTCGCGAGTTATCAGTTTGTGCTGACCGAGAGGGAAGCCGGCAGTATTCTGGCCTACAGCGTGCCGATGTGGGCGATTCAGTGCGTGATGCCGCTCGGTTTTGCCCTCGTGGCCGTGCGTCTCCTCTATTACGCTGGCGAGACCTGGAAGGTGCGAGCGCTGGCCGCAGGCATAGCCGGCTTTCTAATATTGCTGGCTTTGCGACTGCCAGTGCCTCCAGCGGAAGCGGTGACTCCTGCACTGATTGGATTGCTCGCAGCAACTGCGTTAGGTTCTCCCGTGTTCGCCACGCTCGGCGGCGCTGCCTTGATCCTGTTTTGGGGTGCCGACCTCCCGATTGCCTCGATCCCTTTGGATCACTATCGCCTGGTGATCAACCCCTCGCTCCCCACGATTCCGTTGTTCACCCTCGCTGGATATTTTCTGGCAGAGGGCGGTGCCTCTCAGCGTCTGGTCAGAGTGTTTCAGACGCTGTTCGGGCAGTTTCGAGGTGGACCCGCCATGGTGACCGCTTTGGTATGCGCCTTCTTCACGTCGTTTACGGGAGCTTCTGGTGTGACCATTCTGGCTTTAGGTGGACTGCTGATGCCCATATTGCTGGTTGCCGGTTATCCGCCTAAATCGGCGCTGGGCCTGCTGACTGGTGCTGGTTCCTTGGGTCTGCTGTTTCCTCCCTGCTTGCCGCTCATTCTGTATGCGATTGTCGCCAAAATCAGTATCGAGGACATGTTCCTCGGAGGTTTTGTGCCGGGCAGCCTGATGGTGGCCCTAGCCGCTTGGTGGGGAACCACGCAAGGACCCAAGACGACCGTTAACAGGCAATTGTTTATGTTGGGCGAGGCCAAGACAGCGATCTGGAATGCCAAATGGGAGTTGCTCCTGCCGGCGGTTGCGTTCGCAGGGTTGTTTGGTGGGATTGCGACACCCGTGGAAGCCGCGGCCCTTACTGCGCTCTACGCCTGGGTAGTTGAGACGTTCGTATATCGTGACCTCAAGGTGTTTCGTGATGCCCCCAGAGTCATGACTGAGTGCGGACTGCTGGTTGGGGGAGTTCTCTTGATCCTCGGAGTTGCCCTTGGGTTTACGAACTACCTCGTGGACGCACAGATCGCAGAGCGTGCCGTCGAGTGGGTGACTGGCTCGATTCATTCCCGTTGGGTGTTTCTCTTGCTGTTGAATCTGTTCCTGCTCGTGGTCGGGTGCCTGATGGACATCTTTTCAGCCATCGTCGTTGTGGTCCCGCTCATTGTGCCTCTCGGGGTGGCGTTCGGAATCGATCCAATTCATCTGGGAATCATTTTCCTGGCGAACTTGGAATTGGGCTATCTGACTCCTCCGGTGGGGATGAACCTTTTTCTCGCCTCGTACCGATTCTCCAAGCCCCTGTCGGAGGTATACCGTTCGATCTTTCCAATTCTATTGGTTTTCCTGGTCGGTGTACTCTGCATCACCTATGTTCCGTGGTTGACAACCGCATTGCCAACGGTCCTGGGCCGCTAGGGTCACTTGCCCTCGCGGCCGATCGAGGGAACCACGGGATACTGGTGTTTGAGGCTCCTGAATGGGCTGTTTGTCGATGCTTCCAAGAAACCAATCTTGACAGACCGTACAACCGTTGATTTGCGTGATGCGGTGGCGGAAATCTTCACCTGTTTTCCTGTCTATCGAACCCTATATCCGAAGCGATCAGCAAGAAGACACAGAATCTAGCGCGCCCTCAGCCACATGACCTGATAAGGCGCCAGAGTGATGTGCAACTTTCCTTCCGCCGGGGAGATCGCAAAGTCGCTTAGGAGGTCGATCCACCTGTTTCCATCCAGATCAGAATCTTCGATAGGCAGGGTGAGCGCTTGCGAAGACCCTGTCACGTTGGTGAGGCACAAGACCCGCAAGTGATCACTCTCCGCTTGTCGGAGGACAGAAAAAACCGAGGGATTGATCGAAAAAACTCGCTGCCTGCTGTTAGGGTGAAAAGCTCTGCACTCGATGCGTTTCTCAATGAGGTAATCGAAACGGCGCGCGATCTTGTAGGCAGTGGTGGCCGGGTCACTCAGTAACTCCAGCAACGCTTCCTCATGCACCCTCGGACGGTTGATGCTCCGTGCCTCCTCCCCTTTGGCGATGGCTTCCTGGTCGTTCCGACTGCCAACGAGGCTGGGAAGATAAATCCCTGGAACTCCTGCTAGAACCAGTGCGATGGAACGGGACGCGACAAAACGGTCGACTTGCAGGTCGAGGTCTTCGGTGCCGTCATCCGGGTTGAGGGCGCTGTACCAGGTGACATTCATCTCGTAAGGGCTCGGACTTCCATCACTGGCCGTGCGATACGATATCAATCCGCCGTGCTGGCGCACTCGATCGATCATTGCATCGATCTGTTGAGGCGTCAGAAGATTTTTAGCGCCAAGCAGTCCGATGCCATCGTGAGAGTCCAGAAAATTGAGAAACGTGGCGGTGTCGGCAACTTTGCTGAGCGTGGCCGCCCATCTGCCTAGCTCAGTGCAGTTGCCGGTCTGAAACGAGTACAATACAAGGGGTGGCAAAGCGAAGTTGTAAACCATTTGGGCTTCGTCGGTCCCGTCGCCCAAGTAGCTGATATTGTCCCTGTGCGGCACGTTGGTTTCTGTAACGAGCGCCACCTGGGGTGCGACAACATCCAAGACCGCCCGAAACAGCTTGACCAGCGTGTGGGTTTGTTGCAGGTGAGCGCAGGTCGTACCGATTTCCCGCCAAAGGTAGGTAACGGCATCAAGGCGAATGATGTCGGCGCCTCGGCGGATATAGAACAGAAGAACCTTCAGCACCTGGAGAAGGACCTCCGGGTTTTTGAAGTTAAGATCGATCTGATCTGAAGAGAAGGTCGTCCATACATACGTTGGACCGCGAAGGGACTGGAACCCCGTCAGCAGGTCGTTGGTGCGTGGCCGGAGAATCAAGCTCAGGTGATCCGGATCAATGGCTTCCTTGGTTGAAAACTTTACGAAGAAGTCCTGGTACTCCGGGTTGCCATCGAGAAATTCCTGAAACCAGCGGCTCTTGGAAGAAACGTGATTGAAAACGCCGTCAAACATAAGGCGGAAGCGAAGGCTCAGGCGCTCGATGTCGTCCCAGGTGCCGACCTGTGGGTCGATCTGGGAAAAGTCGATGATGGAGAAGCCGCGATCGGACGAAGACGGGAAAAAAGGAAGTATATGGACGGTATTGATCGTCCGCCGGAGGAAGAGGCTCAAAACGTGATACAGGGTTTGAAGTCGCGTCGCTTCCGGATTGTGAATGGTGTCCGCATAGGTAATCGCGATGACATCCCTCTCGGTAAACCGATCAGCCGGATTGAACGTCCGCTCATACGCAATCATGTCAACAGGCTTTCGGGCATAATGGGCTTGCATCAGCCGCTCGACCTCTGAGAAGCAGTGGCGGGATCGTTCCTCACCATAGAGGAGGACAAGCTTGTCCAGAATTCTTTGCTTTTGCTCCCCGCTCATCTGCAGCAGCGGGCGGGTATAGTCCGGCTCTTTGAGGTGTAAGCGCAAGCTGCCGGACAGCGGCCTGCGCCAGAATTCGACGGTCTTCCTGAGGTTCATAGCACCGTCATCTTCGTTATTTCTGTTCTTCACCAGTAGGCAATACTGCCCTAACAGTGGGTCTATGTCATCGGCTTCTTGGGAGAGAGCGGGAGCCTCAACTGACGAAGACCTTATCTCGTGCTTTCTTTCACCCATCCTCGATCGAAGCGTCCGGGTGAGTTACAACACGTTCTCCTTCAGAGAGGCCTGAGACAATCTGTGCCACCAGACCGTTACGCTGGCCAGGGTCAACGACACGCAGCCGTGCAAAACTATTCTCCACGGTGAACAGTGCCCACTTCTCTTGATAACGGAAGAGGGCACTGTTGGGGACTTGCAGTATGTCTTGGGCCTCCCAAAGGATGAAGCGGGCCTCCACCTGGTAGCCATCACCCAGACGGTGCCACAGTTCTGGAGGAGCGGTGATGTCGACCATAACGAGCACACGTTGCTCCTCCACTCCCAGAGCCGAGACTTTGGTAAAGGCTGTCGGAACGAAGCCACCAGCAGGCCGTGATAGCGTCTCGTATTCGCGCCGCTAACGGTCCCTGAGGCAAAACTCCCGAGACCATTGGTCTCCAACCATTCCAGGCGGCTGGACTTGGAATAGTCCTTGCACGTGATCTCGTCAATCGTGATGCTCTGCTGTTCCAGCTTGGGTTGTGCGGCTACGGGCGTCATGGGAGATTCTCTTTTGAGAAGGAATGTTTGTTGGGCCGTCAGTGAAATGGTTGCGACTGGATCGCTTCTTGATTTCTTTTGCTTCAGCAGTTCTGAATCAACATACGTCTCAGCTCAGGCAAAATCGGCTGCGCGCTTTCATTAGGAGAGATCCCGCCGCCACCGGACGAGGGTTCACCGTCGAGCCGGGGGTCATTCTTGATGATCAGATCAGCGGCGGCTCGCGGATTGTCCTCGGCCGAATGGATACGTTGGGCCGGGAAATAGATCGTCTCATAGGCGTGAATGGTGTCAGCAGCGGACAATCCCTCTTGTCCACGCTGAAGGGCACGCTCCAGCGCCGTTTCAAACGTGCAATCGACCCAAAGCGTCAGATCGAAGTGGCCGCGATGGGCGCGTTTAAGCAGGAAAATACCTTCAAGGAGGATGATGTCGACATCCTCGAACTCGTATGCCTGTTTGCGGTATTCAGTGGCCGTCTCTTCGGCAAAATCTGCCACGATGCGATGCTGCCGCTGCTGCTTCAGAGGCAGCACCAGCTGCTGAAACATTTCGTCAAAGCGAACTGCGTGCTCGTAAAAATGTTCAGCCCGATTCGACTGGCTGAATCGCTTATGAGGTAGGTTAAGCCCAGCCGTCGATGTTGATGCCGACGGCCTTGAAGTCTTGGAGCAGCAGTTCCGAAACGATCCTTCCAGTCATGTATCCTTTGCCGCAGCCATCGATGCCCGTAATGCCAATCAGAATGCTTCTTGAGCGGGGCACCTCATTCCGCTTGGCCTGTATCGCAGTCACAAGATTGCTGAATTCGTCGATCATCTGCTGTCTCTGGTTGAAAGACTCCACAGGGACCATCTAGGTCTAGAATCCGGCCGCTTTGATGGTGAGACGAAGTCGCACCTCGATGTATTGGCCGCGATATAGTGAGTCGATCTGTCCTTAGCACAGGTCCACTGGACCTGCCTGTTTCGGTGTCCCTCGAGGGCTCGGAGCAAACTCGAAGGGACTGGGTGATACCTAGAAGTAGGATGGCTGAGTGGCGTTTGTTCCTTTGCCCTCTTCAAAAGCCCCCGGCCAGAAAGGGTGAATACTTGTCCAGCTCGACATTGTTGCGTCAAGCGTCCCGCTGCGTTCTTCAGCCGACTGTGAACCGAAAGTTGGAACCTGATCGTCTGGATGCGGCACCAAGTCAGGATCAGACCGTTTCCCTCGCACAGAGAATCCAACCTGCAATGCACTGAGCATGGTCAACGCTGTGACCAACAAAACAGGTGGAATGAGGTGCCCCACCAATCCTGCTAGTAAAGCCAATATTGCCAGGCACACATGAGGAAGTGATTGGGAAAATAGGCATGAGCACCGCTGCGATGCTTCGGATGTCATGCCAATGACGGTCACAGACATCATCGTCAGCGCCACAGATCCACAGAGGATCCACGCCTCCATGGGATGCAGATGGTCAGCGGGTGTAAGCGCAACAACGTGTTTCACGCCGACAGCAGCGAGGGCGATTCCGACATAGAGCGGCCAATGCGCATAGTTCCAGACATGAAAGCTGGCCTGCCGGCGGCTGCGAATGGGCCGTTCTGCCGCGCCCGCTGCACCGTCGAAGTACCACCACCAGAAGCAGAAGGCGATACCCATGCCCTGAAAAGCTGAAAGGGCCGCCGACAGGGTCCAGGAGTCCTGACTCTCCATACCATGCATCACAGCAATAATGGACTCGCCAAGCAGAATGATCGTAAAGAGGCCAAAGCGTTCCGGCAGGTGGGCCGCGTCAGGTGGAATCTTCTCAGCATGGTGCATCGCCAGGAACGGAGTTCCCAAGTCAATGACGAGCGCCAACGCCCACAGCCAATAACGAGTGGGAGGGTCAATGAGGGCCGAGACGACCCAAACTACAGCCGCCGCGCCAAACCCAATAGCGTAGTGCGTCGTCAATTGCCGGGATTCGGGAACTGTCCGGGCTCGCAGATACTGAAAGACCAAGACCAACCGCATCGCCGCATATGCAGCTGCAAAGCCCGCCGAGTAACGACTGTCGAACGCGTCTTTCGCATTGGCGGCCATCGCGGCCACGGCGAACATCTGAATCAGAGTCAACAGCCGCTGGACCAAGTCGTCCGTGTCAAAACGAGTGGAATACAGGGTGTGTCCCACCCATGCCCACCAGATGAGTGCAAAGAACGCCAGAAATCGCAACACTCCGGCCAAGGAGTAATTTAAACTGAGGGGCGTATCCACTTGGGCTACCGCAGCCACAAAGATCAGGTCGAAGAAGAGCTCCAGCCAGGTGACTCGTCGAGAACTGGCCGCAGCAGCAGGCCAGAGACGGGGTGGTTGGATAAAACGATGTGTTGCCATAGCGACCTATTTCTGCGACATCATCGGAACCGCTGCCCCCGGAACGTTCAGCCGCATCCGGTACAATCCGCTGCGGGCAGTCAGGTAGAGCGTTTTTCCATCCTCGCCGCCCCAGGCCATATTGTGTGGGTGCATGGGCGCAAACACGGTGCCCAAGTGCTTTCCTTCCGGCGAGAGAATCCAGAGACC
>Ga0180085_1000378_pt1 | contig 15721 bp, 13 predicted proteins | sample EasRiv730_16_10D_FD_123013 | JGI IMG/M metagenome (GOLD analysis project Ga0180085, IMG submission 123013) | Soil microbial communities from meander-bound floodplain in the East River, Colorado, USA - East River metaG ERMLT730_16_10D | ecosystem: Environmental > Terrestrial > Soil > Floodplain ... | reverse complement strand
CCCATGCTATGGCCTGTCAATCCTCAACCAGGTAAAACCACCGACTGGAGAGCCGTATGCGGGAGATCCGCCTGTACGGTTCGGAGGGAGGGGGAGCAGTACGCTCTCCCTACCCCTATCAGAAATCGACAATCAAACTGGATTCCGGCTTTCGCTGGAATGAACGTTGTGGCCTGTGCTGAACGCCGACGGCTGATAGCTTTCAATGAACATCATCGTCCAAAAATACGGTGGCACCTCGGTTGGCAGCATTCCGAAGATCAAGTCGGTTGCCGACCGCATCCTCAGAGCAAAGGCCTCCGGCGCTGCCATGGTTGTTGTGGTTTCAGCCATGGGACACACCACGGACCGTTTGGTCAATCTGGCACGGGCCATCACGCGCAAGCCGTCGCGGCGGGAAATGGACATGTTGCTTTCCACCGGGGAACAGATTTCCATTGCTCTGTTGTCGCTGGCGATCCAAGAACGGGGTGCCAAGGCCATCTCGATGACGGGACTGCAGAGCGGCATTGTCACCGACGCCAACCATTCGATGGCCAAAATCAAGGCGGTCAAGACCGATAGTATTCTGTCTCAGCTTGAAAAAGACTGCGTGGTGATCGTGGCTGGATTTCAAGGCGTGAGCAGCGGCCTGGAGATCACAACATTGGGGCGTGGAGGTTCTGATACGACTGCTTCTGCCCTCGCTGTGGCGTTGCGGGCAAAATGCTGCGAGATTTACACGGATGTTGACGGCGTCTTCACAACCGACCCGAATCTGGTGCCCGAAGCGAAACAGCTGCAATACATCTCTTATGAAGAAATGGTGGAGCTGGCAGGGGCTGGCGCGCAGGTCCTGCATCCGCGCTCGGTCGAGATTGCCATGAAATTCGGAGTACCCATTGCGGTGCGTCCCAGCTATTCGGATGCACCGGGTACTATTGTCATGGAGGCTGCAAAATTGGAGAACGTTGTCATCACCGGAGTCACCGGCAACAAGAACATCGCGAAGGTCGCCATCCGCGGCATTCCCGACAGGCCAGGCGTGGCCGCGCAGATTTTCTCGGCTCTGGGCGGCAAAGGCATCAACATCCGGCTGATCATTCAAAGCATCGCAGCCGACGGCTTGAATGACATTTCAGTCGTTGTCAGCCGGGAGTTTGTAAAACAAGCTGCCGAAGTTCTGGAAGGCCAACGGAAGAATCTGAAGGCCAAAGAGATTGTCTTTCACGACAAACTGGCCGAAGTTTCGATAGTCGGCTCTGGGATTGCGAGCACGCCCGGCGTGGCCGCTCGAATGTTCAAGACTCTCGCCAAAGAGAAAATCAACATCGACCTTATCAGTTCCTCTGAGGTCCGCATCACCTGCGTCATCGACGAAAAGCGTACACCTGACGCCATTCGCGCCTTGCACAAGGAATTCCGCCTGGAAAAATTGCAGCGCGGGTTGGCGCGAAAGTGATCGGCTACACTTTGTTCGGTTCGGGGTGCAGCCAGGGTTTCCGGTAAGGTCGGCATAGAAGCTTGTTGGCTTCGTCGTCGTTCACCACCTGCTGTTTGATGGCGTCCCAAGTCAGCGTCCGGCCCAGCTTCATCGCGTTGTTGGCGAGAATGCAGCTCGTGGTTGAGATGAATCCTTGCTCAATGTCCGCGACCGGCTTTCCGCGCGACGCGACGTTGCGCAGCAGGTCCTTCATGTGGTGCCGAATAGCTGGCGCCACATGCTTCTCCAAGTCCTTTTCGGTCTTGTCTTCCGGATACTGTTCCAGCTCATAAGTGACGTCGCGGTGCACCGGCTGGCCTTCCCCCAGCGGAGTGAAGTCGTAGCCCATGACGCTCACCTTCAAGGTGCCTTTGTCTCCGTAGATCGTGGCGCCCCAAGGGTACTTCCCGTCGTTCGGGTGGCCCCAGCTGCGATGCTGCCAGACCATGTTAAGGTCACCGAAATCGAAGGTCGCGAGTTGGGTGTCGGCAATGTTGGCCTTGCTGTCTTTCTCAATCAGAATCCCGCCCGTGGAGGAAATGCTTTTCGGCCAACCTAAGCCAAGCATCCAGCGAACCATGTCCAACATGTGGATGCACATGTCGCCCATGATCCCGTTGCCATATTCCATGAATGCCCGCCACCGGCGCGGATGCACCAGCGAGTTATACGGCCGCATTGGCGCGGGGCCAGTCCACATCTCATAATCCAGGGAAGCAGGGGGCGCTGTGTCGGCTGGATTCTCTTTCGCACGCATGTGGTAGTAGCAGTAAACCTCCACCAGGCCGACTTTTCCAAGTTTCCCTTCATTGATGATGGTGTCACGAGCTTCAACCAGATGGGGAGTGCTTCGCCGTTGTGTGCCAACCTGGACAACCCGCTTGTATTTCCGAGCTGCCGCCAGCATCGACTGGCCTTCGACGACGTCCACACTGATCGGCTTTTGAACATACACGTCCACACCGGCTTCGACCGCGGCGATCATCGGTAAGGCGTGCCAGTGGTCGGGCGTGGCGATGAGAACAATATCGAGATCCCTTTCCTTCAACAAAGCGCGATAGTCGCTGTACGTACGCGGTTTCTTCTTCGAGGCTTGCCGCTCCGCCACCATGTCCGCAGCTGCGGCGAGCATCTGCTTATCGACATCGCAGAGCGAGACGACCTCGACCGGTGCCACCTGGATGAGCCGGAACAGATCGCACTTGCCATACCATCCACACCCAATCAGGCCGACTCGCGGCTTGCGATCGGCAAACTCCTGAGCGTATCCACCCGCCAGCGAAAATGCCATTGCGGCGCTCGCCTGCAAAAATTCTCGACGTTTCATGAGAGCGGTCTCCTTTAAAAACAGCTGTGAGGTGCTAGGTAACAGGTGTCAGCGAATAGGAGTGTGGTTGTCCTCAAACGCGAACTGCGAAAGACGCCGGAGTACGAAATCTGGCGGTGCATCCTACCGGAAAAGCAAAGGGGCAAAATCTGCCAGGTAACGGCGCCAGACCGGCCAACTATGGTTCCCCTCGGTGGTCAGGAACTCGTGACGGATGTCTTTCTGTTTGAGTAAAGCAGACATCTCTTGTGCCTGTTCAATCAGCCGGTCGTCTTTGCCGCAGGCAATCCACAGCAACTTCAGCCTTTCGTTGGTTCCCTTAGCGTCGGTCAGAACCTTAGCGATCGTGGTCTCCGGATTTCTCAGAAAGGAGCTGAATCCGCCTACCCAGGCAAAAAGGTCCAGATGATTCAGGCCGATCGTGAGCGACTGCCCGCCTCCCATGGAGAGTCCGGCTATGGCTCGCTGCGTTCGCTCCTTCTTCACCCGGTAGTTGGACTCCACAAACGGAAGAACATCCTCCAGCAGATCGCGTCCGAAATCTTCGACGTTGCGGGAAATCATGTTTGGTGTGACACCTCCGGTGAGCTGCGGAAGTGCAGCGTGTCCGTCTGTCATGACAACAACCATAGGCCTGACCTTTCCCTGTGCCAGCAGATTGTCAATGATCAGATGGGCGCGACCGAGAACTGCCCAAGTGGCGTCGTTGTCGCCAGAACCATGAAACAAATAGAGCACTGGATATCGAATCTGGGTTTCTTTGTCGTAGCCCGGGGGCGTGTAGACGTGGAGACTGCGCCGCACACCCAGCGATTTTGAAGCATACCAGTGATGACGCACTGTGCCGTGTGGGACCTCCTGGAACTCATGCAAGAGCGGCGGCTGCCCAGGCACTTCCAGGATGCTCGTGGTAGGAGAGCGCATGGGTTTCAAGGCTGGGTTGCCCGGATCGGCGATCCGGAGGCCATCGACGGTGAAGCTGTAGCCGTAAATCTCGGGTGCTAGTGGCCCGATGGTCGCACTCCAGATGCCCTGCTCATCTTTGGCCAGTTCTTGCGGCTTTCCTCCCCACTCCCCAGAAACCGTGACTTCGCGGGCCTGAGGCGCCCGGAGCCGGAATGTCACCCGCCGGTCTGAGAGTAACTCGGGCGAGATGACTGGAGGCGACGTGCTCGGCCGAGCAGGTGGCGGAGCAGGTCTGTCCTGGGAATAAAGGGCAGAAGCCAAACCTAGAGACCATAGGAAAGAAAGAGCGGTACATCGCTTGAGCAGGTTGAAGGTAGTCATTGCGCACTCCATCTTGAATCTCGGCCGAATTCTGTCTTCATGGTTCCATGGGCCGACGAGGTGCTGCTTACTTCGTCTTCGCCTGCATCGCCTTCACCACTCGCGGGGGCGACATGGGTAGCTCGTACAACCTTACGCCTGTCGCGTGAGCAATGGCGTTGGCGATGGTTGCAAGGGGAGGGACAATGGGAACTTCGCCGACACCGCGCACGCCGTAAGGATGGCCCGGGTTGGGGACTTCGACGATAATCGTTTCGATCATCGGCAGATCCAGGCTGGTGGGCATCCGATAGTCCAGGAAGCTGGCGTTCAGCATTCTGCCTTCGGCGTTGTAGACATATTCCTCGTTCAGAGCCCAACCGATGCCCTGAACGACGCCACCCTGCATCTGCCCTTCAACATAGCTGGGATGGACAGCCTTACCCACGTCCTGCACAGCCGTGTATCGCAAGATCGTGGCCTTGCCTGTGTCCGGGTCCATTTCAACATCGGCGATGTGAACTCCAAACGCTCCGCCCACCTTCTGCGGTGTTACCGTTATGCATGCGCGAATGTCGACGCTGCGGTGCGCCAGAATTTCCGCGAGCTCCGCCAAGCTGATTTTCTTGGCTGCATCCTCTCGGTCACGGAAGACGCCGTCTTCGAACAGCACGCGCTCCGGTTCCACCTTCCACAGTTTGGCGGCTTGTTCCACGACTTGGGACCGCAGTGCCTGTCCCGCTTCGTAGGCTGCCCACCCGGTTGCGAAGGTAACGCGGCTTCCCCCAGTGACTTCGGTGTAGCCAACAGCATCGGTATCGACAACGGAAGGATTGACATCTTCGGCTCGAATACCAAACGATTCCGCCAACTGCATGGCAACCGACGTTCGCGTTCCACCAATATCCGTCGAGCCTTCGCCCAAAGTGACGGTGCCGTCGGAGTTGAGCCGTGCGACGACACTGGAGGTGAGGCCGGCGTTCATCCAGTATCCCGCAGCCACGCCACGGCCACGATTCGCACCGGTCAGCTTGGAGCGATAGTGCTCGGATGCCCGCGCCGCTTCCAGTGTTTCGATAAAGCCAATCCGTGGGTAGCGCACGTCGTTGGCTTGGGCATCGCCCTCTTTGGCGGCATTCTTCAAACGAAACTCCAGCGGGTCCATCTTCAGCAGATCGCAGAATTCATCGATCATTGCTTCGGTGGCGTGCTCGGAGTTGGGTGCCCCGGGTGCGCGATAGGCTGCGGTTTTGGGTTTGTTGACGACGACATCGTACATGTCGATCACAAAATTCTCGATGTTGTAGGGCGCCAGCAAGCAGAGCCCCCCAGCGCCGACGATGGCGCCCGGAAACGCGCCACCCTCATAGGCCAGCATTGCTTCCGCTGCCACAATGCGCCCATCACGTTTCACGCCCATCTTGAGCTTGACGTAGGAGCCTGAGGTCGGTCCCGTTGCCAGGAAAACCTCGGTCCGATCCATGACGACCTTGACGGGACGACCAGCCTTGCGTGCGAGCAAGGCGGCCACAGGCTCTCCATAGGCCGGAATCTTGCCGCCGAAGCCGCCGCCAATTTCAGTCGGAATGACTTTCAGCTTCGAGACGGGGATACCTAAAACTTGGTGGACACAGGTCCGCATCGAAAAGGCACCCTGCGTTGTGCACCACAACGTAACGTGGCCATCAGCGCTCCACACAGCCGTTGCGGCGTGGGGTTCGATGTATCCCTGGTGGACGGTGGCGCTGCGATATTCATGCTCCAAAATATGATCGGCTGCGGCAAAGCCAGCCTTGATATCGCCGCGCTGGAACTTCTGATGAGACGCAACGTTGCTGGGGCGCTGGCTCTTCTCACCGACCTCCATCGTAAAGAGGTCGTCGTGCAGCAGCGTCACATTCTCTTGCATGGCTTGCAGCACTTCCAGCACAGGGGGCAGCACTTCGTATTCAACTTCGATGAGATCCAACGCCTCCTCGGCCAGATGCGAACTGGTGGCCGCGACCGCGGCGATGGCATGGCCCTGATAAAGTGCTTTCCCCGAAGCAAGAATATTGTGGCTGATGTGCTGAAGGGGAACTTCGCCAAGCTCCCCCAGATTGGCCGAACGTCCAGCCGAATCCGGAAGGTCGGCAGCGGTGACCACGGCTTTCACGCCTTCCAGAGCGAGAGCTTTATCGGTTCGTATGGACTTGATTCGCGCGTGCGCGTGGGGGCTTCGCAATACCTTGCCGTACAGCATGCCTGGCAACTGCACGTCCGCGCCGTAGACCGCCCGTCCCGTCACCTTGTCCACGCCATCATGGCGAACGGGCCGCTTGCCAATCACCTTGTATTGCTGTTTCGTTTCAGTGGTGCTCACGTTATTTCGCCTCCAACCGTGTTTCAGCGTCCAGAACGGCGCGCACAATCTTGTCGTAGCCAGTGCAACGGCACAGATTGCCGGCGCACCAATGGCGAATTTCGGCTTCTGTGGCCTTTGGCTTATGGTCGAGCAGGGCTTTTGCAGAGATGATGAAGCCCGGAGTGCAGATGCCGCATTGCAGCGCGGCGTTTTCCAGAAATGCAGTCTGCAGTGGATGCAGTCCCTCAGCTCTCATGACGCCTTCGATCGTCTCCACCGTGCCGCCGTCTGCTTCCACGGCCAGCACGATGCAGGAGTTCACCAACAGGCCATTGAAAATGACATTGCAGGCCCCACAGTTTCCGTTGTTACAGCCTTCCTTGGTTCCCGTCAGCTTCAATTCGTCTCTCAAAACCTCCAACAGGCTCTGGCGAGGTTCGCAAAGGAATTCGGCGGGTTCACCGTTGATCGTTGCACGGACTATGACTTTATCTGACATTGGCCGCCTCCTGTGCTCGCTCGAACGCTTTCAACAAAGCTCTGCGAGTAAGGACACCGACCAGGTGCCGGCGATAGTCTGCCGTTCCGCGCATGTCGGAAATGGGACGGGCCGCTGCTTGAGCGGCCTCGGCGGCTTTTCCCACAGCTTCGGTCGAGAACTCACGCCTCGACAACGCTGCTGCGGCTTCTTCGACCAGCAAAGGCGTGGGAGCGACCGCGCCCAGAGAAACTCGAGCGCTGGCCACCGTCTTCAGATCGCTTTCGAGACTTAACGACGCGCCACAGCCGACAACGGCTATATCCATTTCGTTGCGGGGAATGAACCGAAGATAGTTCGCTCCGAAGCGCGGCGGCGGAGGAGGAATGCGAAATGCCACGAGCAACTCGCCGATCTGGAGAGCATTTCGCCCCGGCGCGACGCAAAACTGTTCGACAGGCAGCTCGCGTTCTCCCTTCGGTCCCGCAATGACGGAAACCGCACGGTAAACAATCAGCGCTGGAATCGAGTCGGCTGCTGGAGAAGCGTTGCAGAGATTTCCACCCAGGGAAGCCCGGTTCTGAATCTGTGTTCCACCAATCAGGAAGGCGGCATCCACCAGTCCAGGGTAGATTCGGCTCACGACGGAATGCTCGTAGATTCGATTGCAAGCGACCGATGCGCCAAGCGTCAGGCCGGTCGTGGCGTCGTAGCGAATCTCCAGCAACTCCGGGATCTTCTTCACGTCGACCATCAAATCCAGGTCGCGCCGTTTCTCTCGGACTTGAACGATCAGATCGGTGCCTCCACTTAGAACACGGGCACGGTCTCCCTTCTGGCTGAGCAGGGCAATGGCATCCTTCAAACTCTTGGGTGCGGCATAGTCAAAGGCGCGCAAGCGGTTTCCTCTCTTTCCTCTTAGTCTTTTGACGGGCCCAGCGTTTTCTCTGGCGGGAAGTATGAAAGCAGAGTGCTGGCCCGAGGCATCATAAGCGAAGGCCACTGCGGCGCGCAACGAGGATCAAATGTTCAGGAGAGATCGCAACCAAGACGAATTGAGACCGTTGTCGCTGACGGGGCAGACGATGTATAGGTGCGTTACTTGCCGTTCATGCGGAGCCTGCAAATTGAACGTTTTTCCACCTCCCTGCCTGAGATCAGGAGGGGATGTGCCGCATAGCTGCACGGGGGTGGTCTGAGAGATGCATCGGGAACCGTCATTCAAGCGTTTGTTTGGAGGAACAGCCTCTGCCGCACGAAACGTTCGATTGAAGGTTTCCGCAAGGGCCGATCGCACCACCCCGGCGCTGGCTGTGCCATCGCCAGCCCCTCCTCAGACGAGGAGGGGAATCAAGATGTCCCCTCAATACGGGGCTGCGGCGCGCTAGGGAACGTAAACGCGTGCCCTTTTTCCTAGACACTGTTGAATGCTTCATCTAAGATTTCGCGTGCTTTGCGAAGGACGCAAAGCACGCTTTCAGGTCTCGGGCTCCGTGCAATCTGAAACCGCAAACCCCGCCAGGTTCGGAAGAAAGCAACGGTAGTGGAGCTTCAGGTGTGCCGCGGAATCACCCGGGGCCTGACCAGATGGGCTTCGTCAAAGACGGTAATGTCTGGCAGGGAGCGTGGTTAGCCCCCTCTATCTGCCCGATCCGCTGATCCCCGAACGTCCGCACTTCCAGACTCGAATCCCAGCACATTGCCATGAGCTACCAGGTGATTGCCCGCAAGTATCGTCCCCAGACCTTTGACGAGGTGGTGGGACAAAACGCGGCCGCGCAAACGCTGCGCAACGCCATTTTGCAGAACCGCATTGCACACGCCTATCTGTTTGCGGGTGCACGCGGAGTCGGCAAGACCTCCACAGCCCGGATTCTGGCCAAGGCGCTGAACTGCATACAAGGACCAACGGTCACACCGTGCAACGAGTGCCCTTCTTGTGTTGAGATTACAGCCGGAAACTCGATCGATGTGCTCGAGATCGACGCGGCTTCAAACCGAGGCATCGACGAGATTCGCGAACTGCGCGAGAACGTGAAGTACGCCGCAGCGCGGGATCGTTACAAGGTCTTCATCATTGATGAAGTGCATATGTTGACCACGGAGGCCTTCAACGCGCTGCTCAAGACGCTGGAGGAACCGCCACCACAAGTCACATTTATCCTGGCGACCACTGAGCTTCATAAAGTGCCGTCGACGATTCTTTCGCGCTGCCAACACTTTAACTTTCGAGCCATCAGCTATCTCGAAGTGCTGGGGCAGTTGAAGAAGATCGCCAAAGAAGAGCAGATTCAAATCAGCGACGAAGCTCTGAATGCTATTGCCCGGGCATCGGAAGGTAGCATGCGGGATGCGCAATCGCAGTTGGATCAGATCATCGCGTTCTGCGGGGATGCAATTGAGGATGAACAGGTTCGGGACCTGCTCGGAATCGTCCCGCAGCAGATGCTGGACGATTTCACGAACGCCATCGTTCAACAGGACGCTCGCAAGGTCCTGATGCTTATTGACCAACTTGTCGCGAGCGGTCTGAACCTCCAGCATTTTGTTCGAGAGATGTTGGGGCATTTTCGTAATCTATTGATGCTGAAGATTGCCGGCGAAGACCCCAAACTCATTCCTCTGGCTCCAGCAGAAATGGGGCGGGCTTGTGAGACCGCTGCCCATTTTTCGGAAGAAGATCTGACACGCTTCTTCCAAATTCTGGTAACGGCCGAGGGAGAGATGCGCGGGTCGTCGCAGCCTCGCTTCCACCTGGAAATGGCGCTTACCCGAGTGTTGCATGCCAGGCGGCTGGTTTCGATCGAAGAACTCATCAACCAACTCGGTGGCGTTGGGCAGCCATCGCCGCCGGAACCTCCTGGCCGAGGCTCGACGCAGTTGCCTCAAACTCCGTCAACCAGCCGCTTCACCGCAGCGGCACCCGCCAGGGCGCTGGCAGAGTTGCCTGCTTCGCCTGCTCCTGTGCGGGCTGGCTTCGTTGAATCCCTGAAAACCGCCGTTGCGCAGCGTTCGCCCTTGGTGTCGTCGCTCTTGGAACACGCACGCGACCTCCGGCAAACGAGCGCTGGTGTTGAGATTGAGTTCTGCCCGCCAGACCGCTTTTCCTTGGAGATGCTTCAATCAGCCGAGAACTTCAGGTTGTTGAAGGAAATCACGGATTCCGTGGCTGGCAAGCCGCAAACAGTAAAACTGTTTTTGGAATCCACCTCGGGGGGGGAAACACCTCCTCCCACTGAGGTGGTTGCGGCAGATAGCAAGAAGGAGTTGCTGGAGCGGGTGAAGGCAGACGCCAATGTGAAAGCGTTTCTCGAGACGTTTCATGGCGAGATCACGGATGTAAGAGATTTGAAGTAGAAACGGACGACTGCTCTTTTGCTGACTGTCTGCTGGGGTTGGACGCTCACATCGTTGCTGCGCCCCAGCCGCCGAGCCTTTCTAATTGTGAGTATTTGAGCTATCTTTAGAATCAAACGTCCAAAGCGAGGGCCCATGAAAAACATGCAGCAGATTATGAAGCAGGCCCAGAAGATGCAGGAGCAGCTTCAGAAGCAGATGGCTGAAATGTCGGTGGAAGGGAGCGCCGGCGGAGGCATGGTCAGTGTGAAGCTGAACGGGCTAAAGCAGATGCTCAGCGTAAAGATCGAATCAGACGCAGTCACTTCCGGAGATGTGGAAATGTTGCAGGACCTGATTGTGGCTGCCTTCAACGAAGCTGCTCGCAAGGTGGATGATGAGCTTTCCGGGCAAATTGGCGGGCTCACTGGAGGGCTGAAGATTCCGGGGCTGTTCTAATGAAAGACTATGCGGGACCGGTTGAAGCACTAATTGAAGAATTCAAGAAACTGCCCGGGATTGGCTCAAAGTCGGCTCAGCGACTGGCCTTCTTTGTGATCCGCACGCCGAAGAATGAAGCCGAGAAGCTGGCCCACGCCATCCTGGAAGTAAAGGAGTCCATCCGACACTGTTCAGTTTGTAACAACATGACGGACGTCGATCCTTGCCGATACTGTATGGACTCAACTCGTGACCGCAGCGTGCTCTGTGTCTTGGACGAACCGCATAACCTTCTTGCCATCGAAAGAACCCGCGAATACCACGGCTTGTATCACGTTCTGCTGGGTGTTATCTCTCCCCTTCACGGTGTGGGGCCTGATCAGCTGCAGATTCCCGGCCTCATGAAGCGGCTGCAAGAAGGAGAGGTGAAGGAAGTGATCCTCGCCACGAACCCAAACATTGAAGGAGAAGCTACGGCGCTCTATCTCTCCCGCCTCATCAAACCCCTGAACATCAAGGTTACTCGCATTGCCACTGGTGTACCGGTTGGTGGTGATCTCGAATACACCGATCACATTACTGTCTCCCGCGCTCTTGAAGGGCGTCGCGATTTCTCCGCATGATCCGTGACTCGATCAGCCACAGTCGATCCGGATCTCGCCAAATTAGACCTTGACCGGCCCTAGCTGCTTCTCTATCATCTCCCCACCCTGCGATGTTCGTGTTGGTACACCAATATTTGTACCAATGCTATTTGTTAGGGATCCCGAGTCGTTTCACGGTGTGCAAGCTTCACCATGTGAAGTTTCCTAAAGTGGAAGCTAGGGAGCCCACCTGTTTGCCAGGTGCAAATAGAGTGCCTCACGGCAGAGCGGGGTTTTGTGTTTCTGGAGTGCGAATTTAGCCCGGACGAGTTTCTCCCTATTGACCAAACCCCAACAAACACCTATGGGAGTGAGAATGAATGTCGGATCCCGGTTGATTACGCTGACATTGATGTCCCTGTTCCTTGGTCGTACTTCTCTTCTAGCAGAAGGGGAATGGATTGTGTTGTTCGATGGCAAATCCACGGATGCCTGGCGCGGGTATCAGCGTAAAGAGTTTCCTGACAAGGGTTGGGTGGTCGACGACGGAGCGTTCAAAACGATTGTGGGTGGCGAGCATGTGGATTTGGTTACTAAACAAGAGTTTCGCAACTTTGAACTAGAGTTGGAGTGGAAGGTTTCTCCAGGCGGCAATGGGGGCATCTTTTACCGGGCCGGTGAAGACGACAAAGAAATCTGGCACAGCGCACCTGAGATACAGGTGTTAGACGACGACAAACATGGGGATGGAAAGAATCCGAAGACCTCGGCAGGATCGCTCTACGCGTTGGTCGCTCCCGTTGGCAAGAAGTTGCGGCCTGTGGGCGAGTTCAACCATTCCCGGCTGGTTTTGAAGGGAGACCACGGAGAGCATTGGTTGAACGGAGTAAGGGTTGTCGAATACGAGCTGGATAGCCCGAAGCTTAGAGAATTGATTGCTCAGAGCAAGTTCAAGGACCTGCCCCGCTTCGCGAAGTTGCCTCAAGGCAGCATTGGTCTCCAGCACCATGGCCAGGAAGTTTGGTATCGGAACATTCGGGTCAGAGAGTTGCCCTAACTTGTTCGTCGCCTGGCAGGGGGTTTGTTGGGGCCAACGTAACGCACTTGGGTTGCCGTGATACGTCCTGCTGCTTAGTCCTTCCACCAAACGGTAGCAAACTCTTCACATCGCTTGAGCTTGTCAAATGGCATGCAATTATCCTTTGCAAGAGAACATCGGCAATTTCTACGAAATATTGTAATTGCCATGTTCGTACACTATAATCCCGTCAAAGAAGTACTGTTTGACCTGTTTCACCCCCGAGTCCGGACCGAACCAAGGTCTCCAGCATGTTAATTTCAAGCTTCCTTCTTGTTACATCAGTGTTGGCACTGGTTCGCTCTGGCACCCAGGCAGAGCAGCGTCTGGGTCTGAAACGATTTAGGAGACGCCATGAATTTAGTTATTTATGTTGCATTGGCGGTGGCGATTGGGTTGATTCTGGTTCTTGCTGTAATGCTCCTCAAAAACAGGCAGGTTTTGAATTCGCTGAATGCCGCAGAACAGACCGCTCAAAAAATCATTGGAGACTCGAAGCGCGAAGCCGAGACTATCAAGAAAGAAGCTCAATTAGAGGCCAAGGATAGAAGCCTCAGCCTTCGCGCCGAGGTTGAAAAGCAATCCAAGGATCGCAAAGTAGAACTTCACAATCTGGAAAAGAGGCTGAGTCAACGCGAGGAATTACTTGAGAAGAAAGAACAAGCGCTGATCCTGAAGGAAAGGGAACTGGGCCAGAAAGAGAAGCGATTTGGCGAGAAGGAATATGCACTCGCACTGGACGAGAAGAAAGTCCGCGAACTAGTTTACGAGCAAAAGCGGCAATTGGAAGTGGTTTCGGGGATGACTGCCGAGGAGGCCAAACGGCAGTTTCTGAAGCAGATCGAGACCGACGCTCGCCGCGAGGCTGTTGCCATTACTCGTCGGATCGAGGAAGAAGCGCGACAAACCGGACAAGAACAGGCAAAAGAGATCATCACCATGTGCATTCAGCGTTGCGCTGGAGAGCACGTCGTGGAGTCGGCCGTGTCTGTCGTCGATCTTCCCGGCGACGAGATGAAGGGCCGTATCATCGGCCGAGAGGGACGAAACATCCGTGCCTTGGAAGTGGCGACAGGGTGCGACCTCATCATCGACGACACTCCGGAAGCGATTATCGTCTCTGGCTTTGACCCGATTCGGCGCGAAATCGCGAAGATGTCGATCGAGAAGCTGATCTCGGACGGCCGCATTCACCCGGCTCGCATCGAGGAGGTGGTCGAAAAGGTCAAAAAGGAACTCGACGACAAGCTCTCGAAAGATGGAGAAGCGGCGGCTCTGGAAGTGGGTGTACACGATTTGCATCCCGAGCTGATCCGCATGTTAGGTCGACTCAGATACCGCACGAGCTACGGGCAGAACGTTTTGAATCATTCTAAGGAAGTTGCCTTCCTGGCAGGAATGATGGCGGCCGAGGTACGCGCGGAAGTGGCGGTCGCCAAGCGTGCTGGACTCTTGCACGACATTGGCAAAGCGATCGACCGCGAAGTGGAAGGCACCCACATTCAGTTAGGCGTTCAGGCGGCGCGTAAGTGTGGAGAGACGGAGGCCGTGATCCATGCCATGGAGGCGCATCATTTTGATGTTGAGTTCCGCACGCTGGAAGCACAACTCGTTCAGGCGGCTGATGCCCTGTCGGCCGCGCGCCCCGGTGCGCGGCGGGAGATTTTGGAGACGTACGTGAAGCGGCTAGAGAAACTGGAGAATCTAGCCGACTCGTTTGAAGGGGTTTCCAAGTGCTACGCGCTTCAGGCCGGACGTGAACTTCGCATCATGGTCGAAAGCGACAAAGTGAGCGATGAGCAGGCCTTTTGCCTCACACGTAATATTGCTCGCAAGATTGAGAACGAACTGCAATACCCAGGGCAGATCAAGGTGACGGTGATCCGCGAGATGCGCGTAGTAGACTACGCAAGGTAGTTTCTTGGCCGGTCTTTGAGGAAAGACTTCCGCTGTATTCTTGAGGTGATGCCGGGAATCCTTTAGCAGCAAATCAACAGGGTGCACGGAGCACTAAAGGCCGGAACAGGCTGGTGAGATTTGACTCGCAGCGGGTTCGTGTTGCGGTTAAGCTCTCCCAACCAGGTTGGTCGCAAAGGATCCGGGCATCCTGTTTTTCTTTTGGTGGCTGGAGTTGCGGTTGCGATGAGAATCCTCTTTGTTGGCGACATTGTGGGTCGTCCGGGCCGGGACGCTCTGAAGAATCATCTAGGCCATATCCTCGAATCGAGACGAATCGATCTGTGCATCGCCAATGCGGAGAATTCGGCGGCAGGCAACGGCATCACCCCCCGATTGGGCGAGGAACTCCTGGGACTGAAAATCGACGTGCTTACGTCGGGCAACCATGTCTTTGACAAGAGAGAAGTCCTACCATACTTCGACCAAGAACCACGCTTGTTGCGGCCTGCGAACTACCCGCCAAGTGCTCCCGGGAGGGGGCTGCTGGCGGGTCAAACGAGCAGCGGGATTCCGTACGCAGTAATCAACCTTCAGGGCCGTGTCTTCATGCCTGCGATTGACTGCCCCTTTCGCACCGGCGAAGCCCTTCTGGCCTCGCTGGAACCTGAGGTCAAGGTGATTTTCATCGATTTTCACGCGGAGGCGACGGCCGAAAAACAAGCGATGGGTTTCTATTTCGATGGGCGGGTCTCGGCGATCGTCGGAACGCACACGCACGTACCCACCGCGGATGAGCAGATCTTGCCGGGAGGCACTGCCTACATTTCTGATTCAGGCATGACCGGACCTCACGACTCGATCATCGGTGTCAGCAAAGATATTATTCTCTCTAAGTTTATCAGCCAGATGCCGGCCCGATTTGAGACGGCGACTGACGATGTACGAATCAATGCGGTTGAAATCGTTGTAAATCCAGAAACCGGGCGTGCAGCCAGCATTGAGCGGTTCTGTATGAAAGTCCACGACAACTAGCACGCACGGTTGCTCGCTCTTGAGGATTTGTAATGTTTGATCAGTTGACCCAGAAGCTGCAGAAAGTCTTCAAGAATCTGCGCGGCGAAGGAAGACTCTCGGCCGAGCACATTGAAGAGGCGCTGAAAGAGATTCGCATGGCTTTGCTGGAAGCCGATGTGAATTTCAAGGTTGTGAAGCAGTTTGTCGAGTCTGTCAAAGCGAAAGCCCTCGGACAGGATGTGTTGAGCAGTTTGACGCCGGGGCAGCAAGTGATCAAGGTGGTCCGGGATGAACTGCTGGAGATGCTCGGTGGCGAATCTGCCGGGCTGAACTTTCCACCGAAACGTCCCAATGTCTTTTTGATTGTCGGCCTGCAAGGCTCAGGGAAAACAACTTCAACAGGCAAGCTGGCGCGTTGGTTGAACCGTAATGGACATCGCGCCTATCTGCTCTCGATCGACATCTATAGGCCGGCGGCGCGCGAGCAGTTGG
>Ga0180085_1000377_pt1 | contig 15766 bp, 15 predicted proteins | sample EasRiv730_16_10D_FD_123013 | JGI IMG/M metagenome (GOLD analysis project Ga0180085, IMG submission 123013) | Soil microbial communities from meander-bound floodplain in the East River, Colorado, USA - East River metaG ERMLT730_16_10D | ecosystem: Environmental > Terrestrial > Soil > Floodplain ... | reverse complement strand
GGATCACCTCGTCGTCCATGTTGACGTTGATCCTGCCGTCCTTCGTCTTGCACAACTCCTCGGTCAGGCGCAGCAGGTTGGTCGCGTATAGCGTGCTCGACTGCTTCGCTAGCCGGCTGGGGAGGTCGGTGTAGCCGATGATCGTGACCCCGTGCTTGACCACCACCTGGCCGGGCTCGGTGAGCTCGCAGTTGCCGCCCTGCTCCGCGGCCATGTCGACGATTACGCTGCCGGGCTTCATCGAGCGCACCATGTCCGCGGTGATGAGCTTGGGCGCCGGCTTGCCGGGAATGAGGGCGGTGGTGATGATGATGTCGACTTCCTTCGCCTGCCGGGCGAACACCGCGGCTTGAGCCTTCTGGAAGCCTTCGCTCATCAGCTTGGCGTAGCCGCCGACCCCGGAGCCTTCCTCCTCGTAGTCCACGGTGACGAATTCCCCGCCCATGGACTTGACCTGGTCGCCGACTTCGGGCCGCGTGTCGTTCGCGCGCACGATCGCGCCCAGGCCCGAAGCCGCACCGATCGCCGCCAGTCCGGCCACGCCGGCACCGATCACGAACACCTTGGCGGGCGGCACTTTGCCCGCCGCGGTGATCTGCCCGGTGAAGAACCGCCCGAAGTGGTGCGCGGCCTCGATCACCGCGCGGTAGCCGGCGATATTGGCCATCGAGGAGAGCGCGTCCAGCTTCTGCGCGCGCGAGATGCGCGGCACGCTGTCCATCGCGAGCACGGTGGCCTTCTTCGCCCCCAACGCCTGCATCAGCTCTGGGTTCTGCGCCGGCCAGACGAAGCTGACCAGCGTGCTCCCTGCGCGCATCAGGCCGACTTCCGCCGTGCTCGGCGCGCGCACCTTGAACACGAGGTCCGCGCTCGCCCACAGGCGCGCCGCGTCCTCGATGATTTCGGCGCCCGCGGCGCGGTAGGTGTCGTCGGCGAAGTTGGCCGCGTCGCCGGCGCCGGACTGCACCGCGACCCGGAACCCCAGCTTGATGAGCTTCTCGACGACCTCCGGCACGGTGGCGACGCGCTTCTCGCCCGCCGCGGTCTCACGCGGGACGCCGATTAACTGCGCGATCAACTGCGGCATGGATTTTTCCTTCTTGCGGTGGCGCGAATTCTAGCGCGGGTCCGGGCGGACGAGGGCACGCTCGACCAGCTCGAACGCGGCATGCACCGCGAGCGCCAGCGCCGCGGCGGGAAGCGCGCCGGCGAGCAGCACCGCATGATCGTTGAGCGCGAGGCCCTGCGAGATGCGCTCGCCGAATCCGCCGGCGCCGATGAACGCCGCGATCGTCGCGGTGCCGACGCTGATGACCGCCGCGGTCTTCACGCCAGCCATGATCAGGGGGAGCGCCAGGGGCAGCTCGATCTTGGAGAGGATGTGCCCCGAGGAAAGCCCCAGCGCCGTGCCGGCCTGCACGAGGCCGCGCGGCACCTGGAGGATGCCGGTGTGCGTGTTGCGCGTGATCGGCAGCAGCGCATAGAGAAACAGCGCGATCAGCGCCGGCCAGACCCCGATGGTCCCGGTGACCGGAATGAGGAACGCAAGCAGCGCGAGCGCGGGAATCGTCTGCAGCAGTCCGGTGAAGAGCAGCACCGGCTGCGCGACCCACGCGAACTTTGCCGCGATCAGGCCGAGCGGGATGCCGACCAGCGCCGCGATCGCGAGCGAGGCGAACACGAGCCAAAGGTGCTCGGCCAGCAGGCGGCCGAAATCGGGCGCGAACAGCGCCGACCAGAAGCCGCGCCCGGCTTGCACGTTCGAACCGAGGAACTCGCGTGCCACGTCGGCGAATGGCACCTTGTCGAGCTCCGCGCGCGCGTTGAGCCGCACCATGGTTTGCGCATCGATGCGGTTCTGCAGTCTTGCCAATGCGGCGAATTCTTTCGGCAAGCGCTGAGGGATTTCGGCCCGATATAACAGCACGGCGTCGTACGCGGGGAAGAAAGCGCGGTCGTCTTCGAGCGCCACGATCGCATAGCGCTCGATCTTGGCGTCCGTGGTGTAGAGGTCCATGACGTCGATCTCGCCGGCGGCGAGCGCCTCGTAGGCGATGCCGTGATCCAGCCCGCGCGGCTTCTGCGGCAGGCCATAGGCCGCCTGCAGCCCGGGCCAGCCGTCGCGCCGGCCGAGGAACTCGTGCGACAGCCCGAATCTGAGTTGGGGGTGATTGACGAGATCAGAAACCGATCGGATGCGCAGCCGTTCCGCGTCCTTGCGTAGCATGCCGAGCGCATAGCTGTTGCTGAACCCAAGGGGAATGGACGCAGCGAGGCCAAGCGCCGCGAGCCGGCGGTTGATCGCTGAAAGATCAAGGCGTTCCTCGGACTTGAGAATCTCGCGCGCGATGGTTCCCGTGTACTCGGGATAGAGGTCGATCGAGCCGGCTTTGAGCGCCTCGAGCAGGATCGCGGTGTTGCCGAGCCCCGGCTTGTGCGTGCCTTCCGCCGTCCGGCTGATGATTTCACCGAGGATGTAGGACTCGGTGAAGCGTTTCGAACCGACCGTCAGGCCTTGCGCGTGAATGCTACCGGCGAGCGCGACGAGCGCCACGAGTCCGAACAGCTTCATCCGTCAGTAGCCGGCCGCCTTGAGCATCGCGGCGAGCCGCTCCTCGCTGTAGCCGTTCATGCGCTGCGCGCCGACCAGGATCACCGGAACGCCGCGCGCGCCCATGCGCTGGTACTCGTCGCGCGCCGCGGCCGATTTCTCGACGTCGAGCTCCGTATAGCGGATGCGCTCGCGCGCGAAGAACTCGCGCGCCTTGCGGCAGTAACCGCACCAGTCTGTCGAATACATCCTGATTTCCGGCCGGGTCGCGCCCGCCGAGGCGGTGCCCGAAACGACGGGCGTGCCGCTGTAGGAGCTGATGCGCGCCTGAACCGGGGTGGATTTAACTCCCGGCGGCGGCTTGTCGCTGTACTGCACGCGGCCGTCGGCGTCGACCCAGCGGTGGATCTGCTGCGCGCTAGCCGGAATGCACGCCAATAGCGCGCAAAGCGCGATGATCTTTTTCATCTCTGCCTCCGAGAAACTGCAGGCGCGCCAGGCTCGCGTACAGGCCGCCCTGGCGCATGAGCTCGGCGTGCGTGCCCTGCGCGGCGATTTCGCCGCTCTCGAGCACCACGATGCGCCCGGCGTTCTGCACCGTGGCGAGGCGGTGCGCGATGACGAGCGTGGTGCGGCCCTTCTCCAGCGCTTCCAGGCCCTGCTGCACGAGCCGCTCGGCGGCCGCGTCGAGCGAGCTCGTCGCCTCGTCGAGCAGCAGGATCGGCCGGTCGGCGAGCAGCGCGCGCGCGATCGACAGGCGCTGCTTCTGGCCGCCGGAGAGCGTGACCCCGCGCTCGCCGAGCGGCGTATCGAGGCCCTGCGGCAGGCGCTCGATGAATTCGAGCGCGCAGGCCTGTTCGCAGGCGGCGGTCACGGCTTCGCGCGTCGCCTCGGGGCGGCCGTAGCGCACGTTCTCGAGCACGCTGGCGGCGAAAATCACCGGATCCTGCGGCACCACCGCGACCAGGCGCCGCGCCGCGCGCGGGTCCATATCGCGAAGGTCGATGCCGCCGATGCGCACCGCGCCCTGCTGCGGATCGTAGAAGCGAAGCAGCAGGGCGAAGACGGTGGACTTGCCTGCGCCCGAAGGGCCGACCAGCGCGAGGCGCTCGCCGGGCGCGACCTGCAGCGCGAAGCCCTCCAGCGCCGGGGTTTGCGGACGCGCAGGATAGGCGAAACGCACGCGGTCGAACTCTATGTCCAGGAGAGAACCCGCTGGCGCAGCGGCCGCCGCGGGCGGCGCGACGATTTGCGGCGGCGTATCGAGCAGCTCGACGAGCCGCTCGGTCGCCCCGGCCGCGCGCTGCAGCTCGCCCCAGACTTCGGCGACGGTGCCGGCGCCGGCCGCGACGACCGCGGCGTAGAACACGAAGGCGGCGAGCTCGCCCTGGGAGAGGCGCCCGGCGAGGACGTCGTGCCCGCCGATCCAGAGGATGATGCCGATCGCGCTGAAGGCGATGAGGATCACCGCGGAAATCAGGAACGCCTTGTGCGAGATCCGCGCCACGCCGGCGGCATAGGCCGCCTCGGCATGGCGCGCGAAGCCCGCGCGGTCGGCATCCTCGTGCGCATACGCCTGGACGGTGCGGATCTCGTGCACCGCCTCGTCGACGTAGGCCGAGACGTCGGCGACGCGGTCCTGGCTCGCGCGCGACAGGCGCCTGACCCTGCGGCCAAGGAGCAGGATCGGCAGCAGCGTCGAGGGCGCGCCGACCAGCACGAGCAGCGCGAGCTTCCAGCTCGTGACGAAAAGCATCGCCGCCGCGCCGACCATCATCAGGCCGTTGCGCACGAACATGGAGAGCCCATAGCCGATTACCTGCTGCAGGAGAGTCGCGTCGTTCGTCAGCCGCGACACCACCTCGCCGGTGCGCTCCTTCTCGAAGAACGCCGGCTCGAGCGCGAGGATATGGTCGAACACCGCGCGCCGCAGATCGGTGACCACGCGCTCGCCCACGCTCATCATGAAATAGAAGCGCACCCAGGTCGCCGCCGCGTACACGGCGACCACGGCGATCATGGCGGCGAGCGCCTGGTCGAGCAGCCGCGGATCGCCGCTGCCGAAGCCGCGGTCGACGACGTGCTGCAGGCCGCGGCCGAGTGCGAGAACGCAGCCGACACCGACCAGGAGCGCGGCCACCGCGAGCGCGATGCGAATCCGATAAGGCCATAGAAAGCGCCCGATCTTCATCGGCCAAAGAAGCGGATCTGGTTGCGCCCGAGCTGCTTCGCGCGGAAAGTCGCGGCGTCGGCGTTGCGCAGCAGCGCCTCGCCGTCGCCGCCGTCGGCGGGAAAAAGCGAGATGCCGATGCTGACCGCGAGCTTCAGGCGCCGCCCGGCGACGCGGAATTCGGGCGCGAGCGCCTGCAGCAGCTTCTCGGCCACGACGCGGCAGTCGGTCCCGTCCCCGAGGTCGCAGACGACGAGCGCGAACTCGTCCGCGCCGGCGCGCGCCAGCGTATCGGCTTTGCGCACGCAGCCCGTGAGGCGCTCGGCGACCTCGCGCAGCACGGCGTCGCCGACGCCGTGGCCGAGCGTGTCGTTCACCTGCCTGAAGTCGTCGAGATGAACCAGCAACGTTGCGACCATCCGGTCGCGACGTTGTGCCAGGCGAATCGCCTGCCGCAGCCGGTCGTCGAGCAGCCGCCGGTTCGGCAGCCCGGTGAGCGTATCGTGATACGCGAGGAAGCGCGTCGCCTGCTCGGCGCGGCGCAGCTCACTGATGTCGGCGACGAGCTCGACGCTGCCGCCGCCCTCGAGGCTGCGCACCGTGCGGCGCAGCCAGCGGCCGTCCGCGCTTTGATATTCGGCACTGTCGCCGGCCGGAGCCCCGGCGGCGAGCCGCGCGTACAGATCGCTGCAGGCGATCATGCGCCCGTCGGCGCCCCACACGGCCAGCGCATCGGGAAAGCTCTTGATCGCATCGCGCAGCAGCCGCAGCTCGTCGGCCTTGCTCACGCCCGCTCGACTTGCACCCTGCAGTCGTAGAACGTCGCGCCCCCGCCGAGATCGGCGGTGCGCTGCGAGGTCAGGTTGTTGGCGTTGCCGCGGTCGGGCGAGTATTTCTTCCACCACACCGAAGGCGCCACCACCACGCCGGGGCGCGGCTTGCCGTTCACGCGCGCGCGCAGCCGGTGGCTGCCGCGATCGTTGAACACGCGCACCATGTCGCCGTCGGCGATGCCGCGCTCGGCGGCGTCGCGCGGGTGCATGTCGAGATGCGGCTCGCGCTCGAGCTCCCGGAAGCGCACCATGTTCGCGAACGAAGAATTCAGGAAGTTCCTTGCCGGAGGGGAAAGGAACGCCAACGGATAGGTTTCTTCGTCCTTGTTTATTTCGGCGGGCGGGTTATAGAACGGCAGCGGGTCGATACCCTGCTTTTCCAGCGACGCGCTGTAGAACTCGCACTTGCCCGAAGGCGTCGGGAAGCCGCCCTGCGCGAAGGGCGCGAAGCGCTCGGGAACGTCGAGCTTCTGCCAGCCGGCTTCCTTCAGGCGGTCCCAGGAGACGCCCTTCAGCGCCGTCCTGCAGAGGTCCTCGTCCGAATCGCGGAAGCAGGGCTCGTCGAAGCCCATGCGCGCGGCGAGCCGGCGGAAGACTTCCGAGTTCGGCAGCGACTCGCCCACCGGCGCGATCGCCGGGTTGTTGGCCAGCATGTAGAGATGGCCGTACGACTTGTGCACGTCGTAATGCTCGAGCTGCGTGGTCGCCGGCAGCAGGATGTCCGCGTAGTCGGCGGTGTCGGTCTGGAAGTGATCCATCACCACGGTGAAAAGATCCTCGCGCGAGAACCCGGCGAGCACTTTTCCCGAGTCGGGGCAGACGGCGACCGGGTTGTTGTTGTAGACGATCGTCATGCGCACCGGCGGCTCGGCGCTGGTCAAGGCTTCACCGAGTCTCGAGTGGTTGATCACCCGCGGCCGCCGCCCGGCGAGCAGATCCGGCCGCTCGAGCGCGGCGTGGTCGAAGCCGTAGAAGTCGGCGGTCGTGAGCACGATGCCGCCGGCGGTGTCGCGCCAGGCGCCGGTCAGCGCCGGCAGGCAGGCGATGGTGCGCGCCGCGATGCCGCCGCCGGCATGGCGCTGCATGCCGTAGTTGAGGCGGATCGCCGCCGGCTTCGTCGTGCCGTACTCGCGCGCGAGCTGCACGACGTCGTCCGTGGAAATACCGCAGACGCGCGCGGCCCACGCCGGGGAGTATTCCTGAAGAGCTCTTTTCCTAAGCGCCTCGTAGCCGAGGGTGTAACGCTCGATGTAATCGTGATCGATCAAGTCCTCGGCGATGAGCACGTGCATCATGCCGAGCGCGAGCGCGCCGTCGGTGCCGGGAAGCAGCGCGATGTGCTGGGAGCATTTCTCGGCCGACAGGCTGCGGTAGGGATCGATCGCGATCACTTTCGCGCCGCGGCGCTTGGCCGCCTGCACGCGCGACCACAGGTGCAGGTTCGACACGACCGGGTTGGCGCCCCACAGGATGATGAGGCGCGCCTCGTCGAAGCGCTCCGGGTCCATGCCGACCGAGCCGCCGAGCGTGGCCTTGAGCCCGAACTTGCCCGCGCTCGAGCAAAGCGTGCGATCGAGGAGCGAGGCGCCGAGCTTGTGGAAGAAGCGCCGGTCCATCGACGTGTACTGCACCATCCCCATGGTGCCGGCGTAGCTGCAGGGCAGGATGGTTTGCGGATTCTCGGCCGCAGCCGCCTTCAGGCGCGCCGCGATCTCGTCGAGCGCTTCGTCCCAGCCGATGCGGCGGAACTTGCCCTCGCCCTTCTTCCCGATCCTTTTTTGCGGATAGAGAAGCCGGTCGGGCGCGTAAGTGCGCTCGAGGTAATGGGCGACCTTGGTGCACAGCGTGCCCTCGGTGAACGGCATCGCCGGATCGCCGCGGATTTCGGTGGCCACGCCGTCCTCGACGGTGACCAGCATCGCGCACGTGTCGGGACAGTCGTGCGGGCAGGCGACCCGGACCACTTCGCGCACCACCTCGGCCATGCGGCGATTCTACGCCAGCGCGGCGTCGACGAGCTCGATCCAGTGGCGCACCGGCGTCGCTGTCGGCCCCTGCAGATGCGCGAGGCAGCCGATGTTGGCGGTCGCGATCGCCTGCGGCGCGCCCTCCTCGAGCGCGGCGAGCTTGCGCGCGCGCAGCTCGGCGGCGATCTTCGGTTGCAGCAGGGAATATGTACCCGCAGAGCCGCAGCAAAGGTGCGCATCGCGCACCGGCGTGAGCTCGTACCCTACGCGGGCAAGGAGCGCCTCCACCTTGCCGCGGATCTGCTGCCCGTGCTGCAACGAGCACGGCGACTGGAATGCGATGCGGCCGAGCTTCCCCCGGTTGGGAAGGTCTTCGGGGCGGATCACTTCGCACAAGTCGAGCGTGAGCTCGGACACGCGCTCAGCCTTGCCCCGATACTGGGGGTCGATGGCAAGCAGGTGCCCGTAGTCCTTGATCGTCACGCCGCAGCCGCTCGCGGTCGCCACGATCGCCTCGATCTCGCGTCCCGCCACCATCGGCCTCCAGGCGTCGATCAGCGCGCGCATATCGTCGCGCCCGGCCTCCTGATCGTTGAGATGGAAGCGCAGCGCGCCGCAGCAGCCCGCGCCCGGAACCTCGAGCAGCGAGATGCCGCTACGATCGAGCACGCGCGCCGCCGCGGCGTTGATCGAAGGGGCGAGCGCAGGCTGCGCGCAGCCGCGCAGGACGAGCATCTTTCGGGAATGGCGCGGCGCGGGCCACGCGCCAGCCGGCCGGGTTTTCGGCGCCATCCTGAAGAGTTGTCCCACTCGCAGCGCAGCGGCAAACAGCGCCGTGCGTGGCACACCGAACGAAAGCGCGGCGCGCCGCAGCCGATCCCACGGCGTGCGGCGCGTGTGCTTCTCGACATAGGCGCGGCCGATATCCACGAGCCGCCCATAGCGCACGCCCGAGGGGCAGGTGGTCTCGCAGGCGCGGCAGGTGAGGCAGCGGTCGAGGTGGAGCCGGGTCCTGGCGCTGACCGGCGCGCCTTCGAGCGCGCGCTTGATCAGGTAGATGCGGCCGCGCGGGCTGTCGAGGTCGTCGCCCAGCACCTGGTAGCTCGGGCACGTGGCGGTGCAAAAGCCGCAATGCACGCACTTGCGCAGGATGCTTTCGGCCTCCCGCCCCTCGGGCGTGTCGCGGATGAAGTCGGCGAGCTGAGTCTGCACCGGCCGCTATACTTTTCGCATGAAGATGGCTGCGTGGCTGCTGACGCTCGCCGCGATCGGCGTCCTGGGATACGCGCTCTGGACCTGGCGCCGCCGCTGGCTGGAGCGCCAGCGCGCGTCCGAGGAGCGCTTGGCGGGCTTCATGGCGCAGGCGAAGCCGCCCGCGGCGGCGCCCGTGGCGGTCGATTCCAGCTTGCCGCTGCAAAAGCTCCTGCTCGAAGCCGGCGCCAAGGCCGCCGAAGCGGGCGAGCCCGCGCTTTCCATCCAGCTGTACGCGCGACTGATCGCCCGCTTCCCACAGGGCGCCTTCGCCGCGCAGGCGCGCGCGGCAGTCGAGGCCCAGAAGCAGAAGCTCGCCAAAGCTTAGAGCTCCGGATACATCCGGCCGGGATTGAAGATGCCCGCCGGGTCGAAAGCCGCCTTCAGTTCGCGATGCACGCGCTCGAGCACCGGCTCGAGCGGCGCAAAACAGCCCGCCGCCTTGTCCGCGGCGCGAAACAGCGTGGCATGGCCTTTCGCGCGCCGGGCCGCGTCCCGGATGGCCTGCGGGCTTTCCGTCGATTTGATCCAGCGCAGCGCGCCGCCCCATTCGATCAACTGCGGCCCCGCCAGATGCAGCGGGGGCGAAGTCGAAGGAAGCGAAAGGCGCCACAGGGGCTCCGGGCCGGAAAAGAACGCGTGCCTCTGCTCGCGAATCCCCGGCCAGAACGGCTCGTCGAGCGAAGCACCGCCGATCTTCGCGGCAGCTGCGGGCACGCCCGCGGCGGAGCCCGACAGCCGCACGGTGAGCTCGCCGTCGTGCCAGGCCGTGGCGCTGATCGGAAACGGCTGGCCGGCCCAGCGATTCATGAGCTCGAGCGCGCGCGCCTGGGGCGCCTCCAGGCGCAGCGTAGTCTCGGCCTGCGGCCGGGGCGCAAGCTTGAGCGATACCTCGGCGATCAGGCCGAGCGTGCCGAGCGAGCCGGCGACGAGGCGCGACACGTCGTAGCCGGCGACGTTCTTCATCACCTGGCCGCCGAAGCCCAGCGCCTGGCCGCGGCCGTCGAGGAGCTTCAGGCCGAGCACGAAATCGCGCAGCGCGCCGGCGCTCGCGCGGCGCGGCCCGGAAAGCCCGGCGGCGACGCAGCCGCCCACCGTTGCCCCGGCGCCGAAATGCGGCGGCTCGAAGGGCAGCATTTGATTGTTTTTGGCCAAGGCGGCCTCGAGATCGCTGATGGGTGTACCACAGCGAGCGGTCACGACGAGTTCCGTCGGCTCATAAGCGACGATGCCGGCATAGCCGCGCGTGTCGAGAATGTCGCCGCGCAACGCATTGCCGTAGAAGTCCTTGGTGCCGCCGCCGCGCAGGCGCAGCGCACCGCGGCGCGCGGCCGCCTCGCGAATGGTGTCTGCGAAAGACTCGATCAAAAGCGCGGCAGCTCGGGGTGCGGCAGCCGGCCGCCGTGAACGCGCATGCGGCCGTATTCCGCGCAGCGCGCGAGCGTGGGCACGGCCTTGCCCGGGTTGAGCAGCCCCTGCGGGTCGAAAGCGCGCTTCACGCCGTGGAACAGCTCGAGCTCCGGCGCTCCGAACTGCACGCACATCTGGTTGATCTTCTCGACGCCGACGCCATGCTCGCCGGTGATGGTGCCGCCGACCTCGACGCATTTCTCGAGCACCTCGGCGGCGAACAGCTCGGTGCGGTGCAGCTCGTCGGCGTTGTTGGCGTCGAACAGGATGAGCGGGTGCAGGTTGCCGTCGCCGGCATGGAACACGTTCGGGCAGCGCAAGCCGTATTTTTTCTCCAGGGCGGCGATGAAATTGAGCACTTCGCCGAGGCGCTTGCGCGGAATCGTCCCGTCCATGCAGTAGTAGTCGGGCGAGATGCGGCCGACGGCGGGAAATGCCGCCTTGCGGCCCGACCAGAAGCGCAGCCGCTCGGCCTCGTCGCGCGACACGGTCATGCGCGTCGCGCCCGCGCGCTCGAGCACCTCCTTCATGCGCGCGATCTCGTCGTCGACCTCCTCCGGCGTGCCGTCGGATTCGCACAGCAGGATCGCCGCCGCCTCCAGGTCGTAGCCCGCGGCCACGAACTGCTCCACCGCGCGGGTGGCGGGACGATCCATCATCTCCAGGCCGGCCGGGACGATGCCGGCGGCGATCACGTCGGCGACCGCGGCCCCGGCCTTCTCCACGTCGTCGAACGAGGCCATGATGACGCGCGCGCATTGCGGCTTCGGTAGCAGCTTCAGCATCACTTCGGTCACCACGAAGAGCATGCCTTCGGAGCCCACCGCGAGCGCGAGCAGGTCGTAGCCCGGCGCATCGGGCGCCTCGCCGCCGAGCTCGAGCGGCTCGCCGTCGATCGTGAAGCCGCGCACGCCGAGGACGTTGTGCAGCGTCAGGCCGTACTTCAGGCAATGCACCCCGCCCGAGTTCTCCGACACGTTGCCGCCGATAGTGCACGCGATCTGGCTCGACGGATCGGGCGCGTAATAGAGGCCGAACGGCGCGGCGAGCTCGGAAACCACCGCGTTGCGCACGCCGGGCTGCACCACCGCGACCCGGGCGAGCGGATCGATGCGCAGCACGCGCATGAACTTCGCCATCGACAACAGCACGCCGTCGCCGGGAGGCAGCGCGCCGCCGGAGAGGCCGGTGCCCGCGCCGCGGGGTACGACTGGAATCTTCATGGAAGAACAAGTCATCAGGATGCGCCGCACCTGCTCTTCGGTCTCCGGCAGGGCGACGACCATCGGCAGCTGGCGGTACGCGGTGAGGCCGTCGCATTCGTACGGGCGGGTGTCTTCTTCCTCGTGAAGGATCGCGCGCGCCGGCAGGAACTCGCGCAGGGCTCTTACGACAGGTAGGGCCGCGCCCACGTCAGGCCTTCCAGCGTGTCACCCTTGGGATTGTATTCGCATCCCACCCAGCCCGAGTACCCGATCGCGTCGAGATGCCGCAGCAGGAAGTCGAAGTTGATCTCGCCGCTGCCGGGCTCGTGGCGGTCGGGCACGTCGGCGAGCTGGATGTGCCCGATGCGCGCGAGCAGCCGCTCGACGCTTCTCGCCAGGTCGCCTTCCATGATCTGCATGTGGAAGAAGTCGTACTGCAGGAAAGCGTTGCCCTCGCCCGCCGCGTTCAGCACCTCGAGCGCCTGCGCCGAGCGCGACAGAAAGAAGCCCGGCACGGTGCGCGTGTTGATCGGCTCGAGCGTGAGGCTCAGGCCGGCGGCGCCGAGCTTGCGCGCCGCGTAGCGCAGGTTCTCGACCAGCACGGCGAAGTGCTCGTCATCCGGGGGCGCGAGGCCGGCGAGGCAGTTCAGGCGCGGGCAGCCCGCCGCCTTGGCGTAGTCGATCGCCCGCTCCACGCCTTCGCGAAACTCCTGCTCGCGGCCCGGCAGGCATGCAATGCCGCGATCGCCCTTCGCGAAATCTCCCGCCGGCAGGTTGTGCAGCACGACCTGGACTCCGGCCTCCCGGGCGCTGCGCGCGATCTCTGCCGGATTCCATGCGTACGGAAACTGGTACTCCACGTAGCGGAAGCCGGCCCCGGCCGCGGCGGCGAAGCGCTCGAGGAAGCCGAGCTCGGGAAACAGCGTCGAGACGTTGGCCGCGAGTTTCGGCATCGATCGAGCATAGCGTGACCGACGGTGCTAGACTTTTTTAGCTGTAAACCCATCATACGAACAGGGAGAAAAGCATGGGTGCCATCTTCCAGTCGCTCGGCCGCACGGTCATCGCTGGGGTCGTCCTCCTCGTCATCTTCATCATCCTCGCCGGTCTGGGCACCGGGTCGTGGATCCGCGCCGGGGACCACGCCTGGTGGGCGTTCTTCATGCGCTGGCTGCACGTGCTCTCCGGCGTGATGTGGATCGGCCTGCTCTGGTACTTCAACTTCGTGCAGACGCCCTCGATGCCGAAGATCCCCGACGAGCACAAGCCGGCGGTCAGCAAGGTGATCGCGCCGACGGCGCTGTTCTGGTTCCGCTGGGCCGCGATGGCGACGATCATCACCGGCCTGATCCTCGCGTGGATGAACGGCTACCTCGGCAGCGCGCTGTCGCTGCAGAAGGGCTACCACGCCATCGGCCTCGGCATGTGGCTCGGCGCCATCATGTGGTTCAACGTCTGGTTCATCATCTGGCCGAACCAGAAGAAGGCGCTCGGCATCGTGCAGGTCGCGCCCGAGGAGAAAGCGGCGGCGGCGCGCATGGCCGGGCTCACCTCGCGCTTCAACACCATGCTGTCGATCCCCATGCTCTACGCCATGGTGGCGCAGCAGAACGGCGGCCTGTAGAAGGGTCGTAGCGGGGTCGGCCACGCGGCTTTGGCAGGTCTGGTGGCTGTGGGGAGCCGCGGCCGCCTGCGCCATCGTCGGCCTGGTGCTTCTCGCCGAGGCGGCGCGACGCGCGGGGGCTGCAACCCAGGGTAACCTGCTCGACGCCCTTCGCCTCGCGGTCTACTGGGCGTGGGGCTGGGCGGTGTGGAAGTCTTCGCGCAATGTCGCGCGTCCGCTGTGGACGCCCCTCGCGCGCGCCGCCGTGGTGGCCGGGCTGGGGCTGATGTTTTTCCTCTAGCGGAGCTTTTCCAGGCCGCTCAGTTTCATGCCGGGCTTGATGCCGCGCTGGGCGAACCAGCCCTGCGCCATCTCGAGCGCGTAGACCGCCGGCCGCGAGGCGCAATGCGACTCCTCGCTGTGCGGCTGCATGTCGGCGATGTTGATGATCGCGCCCTGCGCGTCGAGGAAAGCGACCGACAGCGGAATGTAGGTGTTCTTCATCCACATGCAGTGGATCGCCGCGGCGTCGAAGATGAACAGCATGCCGGCGTTCGGAGCGAGCGACTTGCGGTGCATCAGGCCGCGGCCGCGCGAGGAGTAGTCGGCAGCGACCTCGGCGCGGATGAGGTGCATGCCGGCGCTCAACTGCACTACCGGCAGCTGCTGCGCCAGGGCGGGCGCCGCGACAAGCATCAGGGCAGCGATAAGGCGCATAAATGAAAAAGGCAGGACATTGTCCTGCCTTTCTCTCGATCGGACGCGGGTTACTTCTTCGCTTCTTCTTTCTTCGGGGCGGCCTTCTTCTGCGCTTCTTTCTTCGGAGCGGCTTGCTTCTTCGGAGCGGCTTGCTTCTTCGGGGCGGCTTGCTTCTTCGGGGCAGCCTTCTTCTGGCCTTCCGTCTTTGCAGCGGCCTTCTTCTCGTCCTTCATCTGCGCGCCGGCGTGCGACGCCGCGAAGGCGGAAGCGCTAACCGCCGCAAACATCGCGGCAACGATCACGGACAGCAGCTTGCTCATTTCCCTCTCCTGGTTGGTGTTCGAACACTGGGCCGAGGCAACTTCCTCCGTTGCCCGAGCGCGAATAACGCGCCAGTGGCGAAAGCGGTTGACCGAGCGCTGCTAACGTCTTGTTTCCAAGAACGAATGGCTGCCCCGTGGCGTGCCCGGCGCGGGCGATGAGCGCGGCTCGCGGCGTTTATAATTCCGCCCCCTATGGCCTACCAACACATCAAGATTCCCTCCGGCGGCGAGAAGATCAAGGTCAACAAGGATTTCTCGCTCTCGGTGCCCGACAATCCGATCATTCCCTACATCGAAGGCGACGGCACCGGGGTCGACATCACGCCGGTGATGCTCAAGGTGGTCGACGCCGCGGTGAAGAAAGCCTACGGCGGCAAGAAGAAGATCGTCTGGATGGAGATGTTCGCCGGCGAGAAATCCTGCAAGGTGTACGGCGAGAACGTGTGGCTGCCCGAGGAGACGCTCGCCGCGGCGAAGGAGTACGTGGTCTCGATCAAGGGCCCGCTGACCACGCCGGTCGGCGGCGGCATCCGCTCGATCAACGTCGCGCTGCGCCAGGAGCTCGACCTGTACGTGTGCCTGCGCCCGGTGCGCTGGTTCCAGGGCGTGCCCTCGCCGCTCAAGTCGCCCGAGAAGGTCGACATGGTGATCTTCCGCGAGAACGCCGAGGATATCTACGCCGGCATCGAGTGGCCGGCCAAGTCGCCGGAGGCGAAGAAGGTGATCGACTTCCTCATCAAGGAGATGAAGGTCACGAAGATCCGCTTCCCGAATACCTCCGCGATCGGCATCAAGCCGGTCTCGATCGAGGGGTCCGAGCGCCTCATCCGCAAGGCCTACCAGTACGCCATCGACAACAAGCGCGACTCGGTGACCCTGGTGCACAAGGGCAATATTCAGAAGTTCACCGAAGGCGGGTTCCGCGACTGGGGCTACCAGCTCGCGGTGAGGGAGTTCGGCGCCAAGCCCATCGACGGCGGCCCGTGGCACAAGTTCAAGAACCCGAAAGGCGGCCCCGACATCGTCGTCAAGGACGTGATTACCGATGCGATGCTGCAGCAGATCCTGCTGCGGCCGGCGGAATACGCGGTCCTCGCGACCACCAACCTGAACGGCGACTACATCTCGGACGCGCTCGCGGCGGAGGTCGGCGGCATCGGCATCGCGCCGGGCGCGAACATGAGCGACTCGGTGGCGATGTTCGAGGCCACGCACGGCACCGCGCCCAAATATGCGGGCAAGGACTACGTCAACCCGGGATCCGAGATCCTGTCGGCCGAGATGATGCTGCGCCACATGGGCTGGGTAGAAGCCGCCGACGCGATCATCAAGTCGATGGAAAAGGCGATCAGCGACAAGATCGTCACCTACGACTTCGCGCGCCAGATGCAGGGGGCGAAGCAGGTGTCGTGCTCCGGCTTCGGCCAGGCCATGATCGAAAGGATGTAGGCCAAAGCCCCACAAAATAAAAAAGCCGCCTGCGGGCGGCTTTTCTTATCGTGGGTTCTTGTTAGACCTTCTGGATGTTCGAGGCCTGCTTCCCCTTCGGCCCCTGCACCACGTCGAAGCTCACTTTCTGACCTTCTTTTAGGGTCTTGAAGCCCGACATGTTGATGGCCGAAAAATGCGCGAACAGGTCTTCGCTGCCGTCGTCCGGCGTAATGAAGCCGTAGCCCTTCGCGTCGTTGAACCACTTCACGGTGCCTGTTGCCATACCCTCTCCCTGATTTGTTGATTGAGCTACCGGGCGTTTT
>Ga0180085_1000376_pt1 | contig 15780 bp, 11 predicted proteins | sample EasRiv730_16_10D_FD_123013 | JGI IMG/M metagenome (GOLD analysis project Ga0180085, IMG submission 123013) | Soil microbial communities from meander-bound floodplain in the East River, Colorado, USA - East River metaG ERMLT730_16_10D | ecosystem: Environmental > Terrestrial > Soil > Floodplain ... | reverse complement strand
GACCCGGGGCCGACGCCGACCGTGTAGATGCGGGTGCCCGTGAGGACCGCCGCATCGAGCAGCGAATCTCGCTTGACCGTGTCGGTCGCGAGACCATCGGTCAGGAGGAGCAGCGCACGGCGCTCGCCGGCGGCGCTGGTCGTCGTGTCCATCCAGCGGACGATCGCCGCGTTGGTGGAATAAAGCGGCGTGAACCCGCCTGTCGGCGTTTCCATCTGGGCCAGTCCGGCCTCGAACGTGGAGAGCGACGACGTCCACTCCTGCAGCACCCGAACCCTTGTCCAGCCTGGAGTCACCGAGGACTCAATGGCGGCGAACTCGAAGAGCGAAAGGCGGCTGGCGGCATTCTCGGCGAGAATCGTCTCGGCGAATAACTGCGCGGCGTCCTGCCGCTCGAACGCCGGATCACTGCTCTGCATGGAGGACGAGGCATCGAGGCTGATCGCGGCCGCGAACGGCCGGGTATCCGGAATATCGAGGGTCTGGGAGAGGAGTGTGACCGTGTAGCCGCCGTTGAGCGTGACCGTCGTGGTCCACTCCTCGCCCACGAGGGAGGTCCCGCCCGGCGTGCTTGGGATGAGCTCGAGGCTGAACTCGCCCGAAGTCTGCAGTTCGGTGGTGTCGATCCGTACCCCGACCGCCAGGCCGAGCGCACCCGGATCCGTGGGGTCGGACGGCGTCATTCCGCCATCATCACTGCAGGCGATCGGCGTGCCGAAGGCGAGTCCGACCAGAAAGAGCCGTCGAATGACCGTACCGCTCATCGTATCTCCATGGGCTACGCTGTGTTCCGCCAAGGGGTTGCGGTGAGTCGGCGGGGAGGTCCCCCAAGGCCGATTCATTCAATGCGCGTGCACGTTTCGTGCCGCTGACCTTATCTTCTACCCCAATGCCATCCATCCTCCTCGTCGACGACGAAGCCAACATTCGCCGCATGCTCGGCGCCCTGCTCCGGGCAGAGGGCTATGAGGTCGAGGAGGCCGCCAACGGGAATGCAGCGCTGCTGGCCGTGGAGCGCCGCGAGCCCGACGCCCTGTTCCTCGACCTGATGATGCCGCCGGGCCCCGATGGAATCGCCACGCTCGGGACCCTGCGCGAGCGCGGGCTCGTCGCACCTGTCATCATGATGAGCGGCAAGGCGCAACTCGCGGACGCGATGCGGGCGGCCCGGCTCGGCGCCTTCCAGTTCCTCGAAAAGCCCCTCACCCCGGAATCGGTGCTGGTCACCCTGCAGGCCGCCCTGGAGCTTTCACGGGCTCGCGCCGAGAATCGCGCGCTCCATGCGGCGCTGGTGCGCCGGGATGAGATGGTCGGAGACTCTCCGGGCCTGCGCGCGGTGCGGGAGCTCATCGCCCAGGTGGCGCCGACCGAGACCCGGGTGCTCATCACCGGCGAATCCGGCACCGGCAAGGAGCTGGTGGCGGCCGCGATCCATCGCGCCAGCCGCCGCGCGCAGCGCCCGTTCGTTCCGGTCAACTCGGCGGCGATTCCACGGGAGCTGGTGGAATCGGAGATGTTCGGCCACGAGCGCGGCGCCTTCACGGGTGCCCACGACCGCCGGATCGGCCGCTTCGAACTTGCGGACCACGGCACCCTCTTCCTGGACGAGGTCGGCGACCTCCACCTCGAGGCACAGGCCAAGCTGCTCCGTGTACTCGAATCGGGAGAGGTTCAGCACGTCGGTGCCGAGCGAGCCATTCGGGTGGATGTGCGGGTGATCGCGGCGACGAACCGCCGGCTCGACCAGGCGGTGGCCCAGGGGCAATTCCGCGAGGATCTCTATTTTCGACTGAATGTGTTCCCCATCCACCTGCCGCCTCTCCGGGAGCGGCTCGCGGACCTCCCCACGCTCGCCGCCCATTTCGCCGCCCGGGTCCGGCCGCGTGCCCCACTCGTCTTCACTACGGAAGCGATCGCCGCGCTTGCCGGATACAACTGGCCCGGCAACATCCGGGAGCTGGCGAACGTGGTGGAACGACTGTCCATCCTCGGCGGCAATCACGTCGGGGCCGAGGACGTCGCGCGAGTCCTTCCAGGCGCCGGAGGGGCGCGGCCGTCGGCCGCCGCGGCCGCTTTCGCCCCGGAGATGGCCCTCGCCGACGCGCTGGATGCGCATGAGCGCGGACTCATCGCCGGCGCGCTGGCCCGGGCGGAAGGCAACGTGGCGGAGGCGGCGCGAATGCTGCAGACCGATCGGGCGAATCTGTACCGCAGGATGAAGCGATTGGGATTGGGAAGTTAGGAAGTCAGGAGGTTAGGAAGTTGGGAAGCGGGGAACTGGGGAAGTGTGAAGCGGGGAGGCGGGGAAGCAGGGCCGAATCGAGGCATGTCAGCCAGGGACCAGTCAGGAACCGTCATCCCGAGCGGAGCGAGGGATCTTGCCCGATGCCAATTAGACGTCGCGTGACAGCCTCGGCAGGTGCCTGCGCTGCGCTGGTGCTCCTGACGACGCTGCCGCTCTACGCGCAGGACAGCGTAATCGTCATCGACCCCGACGCGCCGTTCGCGGATTCCGCCCCCGGCGGTGGCCTGCCGCGGGCCGTGATCGATGAGGTGCTTCGGGCCTGGAACGACTCGACCGCCGTCCGGCTCATCGGGCAGGCAGAGATCCCGGCCGGGACCACGGTCACGGGCCACGTAGCCGTGTTCCGGGGCATCCTCCAGGTGGCGGGTACGATTGACGGTCCCGTCACCGTGATCAACGGCAACGCGATCCTGCTCCCGGGAGGCCGGATCACGGGCGGTGTTCTCGTCGTGGGCGGCCGGCTCGTGGTCCAGGAGGGCGGCGTCCACGAGGGGGATGCCCGGGAGTACTGGGATATTGCCCCTGTCTACCGGGACCGCGACGGGCTGCTCGCCGTGCGCGAGCCGCACAACTTCACCGATCTCGGTACCGCGGAGGCGAGCTTCGATCTCGGCGAGGTCCGGGCCACCGTGCACGCCTCCACGGGCGGGACCTATAACCGCGTCGAAGGTTTCCCCCTCGCGCTCGGACCGGAGTTCGCCTGGAGGCCGGGGCCGAGCGACCGGTTGCGACTCGACCTCACGGGCATCGTCAGGACGACGACGGACCAGGCCGGGATCCGGAGCGATTTCGGGTACCGGGCGCGGCTCGACTGGCGCAATCTCGGGGAAATCGGGTTCGGCGCCGGCATCGAGGCCTACAGCATCGTCACCGCGATCGAGGAGCAGAACCTCTCGCTGGCGGAATCGGGCTGGTCTTCCATCCTGCTCCAGCGCGACTATCACGACTACTACGACAACCAGGGTTACGGCGGCTACCTGTTCATCGAACCGGCCCGCCAGTTCAAGGTCCAGTTCTCGCTCCGGCGCGATCGGGAGCGGACGGTTCGCGCGAATGACCCCTGGTCCCTTTTCCGGAACACCAGCACCTGGCGCAGCAATCCGCTGATTGACGACGGCCACTTCGTGACCGGCGGGATCGACGTCACCCTCGACACCCGGGATAGCCGCTCGCTTCCGTCCCGCGGCTGGTACGCGCGGGCCCGGCTCGAGATCGGTTCCAGCGATGACGTGGCGCCCACGGACCTGCCGGCTGGCGTGCGGGGCCCGATTCCTACGGACGGATCCTACGAGTACTCGCTGTTCAGCCTCGATGCCCGCCGGCACATCCGGCTCTCGCCCGAAAGCCGCCTGGGCCTTCGGCTGTATGGCGCCGGATGGGTCGGGGGCGATCCGCTGCCCGTCCAGCGCCGCCAATCGGTCGGCGGGTTCGACATCCTGCCGGGACACGACTTCCGCGCGGTCCGTTGCGCTTCCGCCGAGGATTCCGACCCGTCGAATGCCAGCCTCTGCGACCGGATGGCCGCCGCCCAAATCGAGTTTCGCACGCGGCTTTCACTCGGGTGGCGCTACCGGCTGCGCGAAGGCGAGCGGCCCGACCTCGACCGGATCATCGGCATCGAGAGCGCCGACCTCGTCGTCTTCGCCAACACCGGCAATGCCTGGCTGACCGGCGACGGTCCCGGGCGGGTCCCCACGAACAAGCTGCCTTCGCTGGACCTGTGGAAGGCCGATCTCGGCGTCGGCGTGGACGTGGGCTTCATCGCCGCCTACCTCGCCAAGTCGGTGACCAACGGCGAGCCGATCAAGTTCTCCGTGCGTCTGCAGCGACGGTTCTAGGATGCTTCGCAGCGCAGCGATCGCATTTGTCCTGGCGCCGCTCCTGCTCCCGGATGCCCTCCGGGCTCAGGGCGGCGACGCGGTCCGCCTGGAGGTCTCGCTCGTGGCGGACGCGAGCCGACAGAACGGCCGGGTCCCCGAGGTGCGGGTGCGCGGGCTCCTGGATGACGACCGCTGGAGATCGTCCCTCCGCAGCGGGTTGCCGCTCCGGCTGCACTACCGCCTGGAGCTCTGGCGCTCGCGCGGGTCGTGGTTTGACGCCCTGAACCGCACGGTGGAATGGGATGTGGTGGTCCGGCGGGAACCGCTGCTCGATCAGTACTCGGTCACGACCGTGCTGCTGGGGCGCACGCGTCATCGCCGCTATCCCGATCTCGGGGCGCTGGATGGAGCCCTGTCGACGCCCTATCGCATCACGGTCCGGCCCGAGGACAAGGGCGAGTTCTACTATGCCGTGACGCTCCAGGTCTCGACACTGTCCGACGCGGATCTCGACGAAATGGACCGTTTCCTCCGTGGCGAGGCCGGGCCGGGGCCCGAGGAGGATCCCGGGATCGGAGACGCCGTGGGTCGCACGGCGCGCCGGTTCCTGCTGCGTGTGGCGGGGTTACCGCTGATGCGGGTGGAGGGGAAGAGCCCGAAATTCAGAGTCAGATAGGGCTGAGGACTGAGGACTGAGGACTGAGGACTGAGGACTGAGGACTGAGGACTGAGGACTGAGGACCAGAAGGTCGTTCGCCCTCAGTCCTCGCACCTCAGTCCTCGCTTCAGAGTCCCCGCAGCGCCCTGAGCGCCGACTCCCCGTAGAACAGCTTGATGTACTTCGCCTGCGTGATGGTCAGGCGCCGGACGGCCCAGGCCAGGTGCACGAAATGCGGCTCGACCGGCGGATGCAGGGGGGTCATGCCGCACTCCGCGGGCAGGTGATTCCCCTTGCGGGTGTTGCAGCTGCTGCACGCCGTGACCACGTTGGTCCACTCGTTCCCGCCACCCCGCGACATCGGCACCAGGTGATCCCGTGTCAGGCACTCACGATGCCGCAGGTCCGCCTGCGTCCGGTGACAGTACTGGCAGCGGTAGTCATCGCGGGCGAAGAGGAAGGTGTTGGTGACGTGGCGGCGGAAGCGGCGAGGGACATGCACGAACCTGACGAGCCGGATGATGGCGGGCCTTGGCAAGGCCAGCCGTTCACTTCGGACGAGGTCGTGGCCTTCCGCCTCGACGATCTCCGCCTTCCCCTCGATGACCAGCCGAAGGGCCCGGCGCACGGGCACCATGGTCAGGGGTTCGAACGACGCATTCAGGGCAAGGCAACGCACCACGAGTCACTCGAGGACGGCGGTTGCCACGAATCGTAACCGCCGCTCCCGGCCGGATCAAGGAGCCAAGGCCCGCCGATAGACGGTTCGCCCGCCCAGCAGGGTCTCCCGCAGATCGCGCACATCCGATCCGAGGGCCGCCTCGTACGCGAGATTTGGTGTCGCGGCCGTCGGGATTCCGATTGCCGCGATGTCCGCCCAGGCCCCGCACCGCAGCACCCCGACCTCCCCATCCAGCCCCAGTGCCCGCGCGGCCTCCCGCGTCACCATCGCCAGCGCCTGTTCCGCATCGAGCCCGGCGAGGGTGCGCGCGGCCCTCGCCTCCGCGAGGAGGTCGAGGCGCCCCACGCTGGCGACCGAATCGGTGCCGATGCCGACGCGGATCCCGGCATCCAGCAAGGTCCGCAGCGGGGCCTCACCGTGACCGTGCCGGCGATTGGAAAGCGGGCAGTGGGCCACGGCGGTCCCGTGGCGTGCCAGTCGGGCGACATCCGCGGTATCCACCTGTACGGCGTGAATCGCAAGCGTGGCAGGCCCCAGGACACCGTGGCTCTCCAGCCACGCAACCGGCGACCGGCCGGGCAGCGGCGGCAGCGGAATTCCTCGCGCCGTCCAGGCCTCCGCGAACGCGCCGCTCGCCGAAGCGAGCAATTCGGATTCGGCGCGGGATTCGGCCAGATGGACGGCGATGGGCCACCCTTCCCGCTCCGCCCATCGCGCCACCGACATGTACAGCGGCGCACTCACGGTGTACGGGGCGTGTGGCGAGACGCCAAGTCTCACGCGCTCGGATGTGAACCGGCGCAACTCATCCACCCGGCGCTGGAGTCCGGTCAGGCTCTCGACCAGCTGGTCGGGGTGCGGCCCGAAGACCTCGTGATAGGCGATCCCGCTGCCGCCCGCTTCACTGAGTGCCTCGATCACCGCGCCGGAATCGCCGGTATCCGCCACGGTGGTCACGCCGGCGGAGTAGCACGCCGCGAGCCCGCGGCGGGCAGCCTCCAGGAATTCGGTGGAGTCCCGCTCCGCCTTGAGGCTCCGAACCCGACGGATCCAGGCCGAGAAGTCGTGTTCCGGGACCCGGCCCTCGAACCCGGTCAGCTCGAGGTGGGTATGGGTGTTGACGAGGCCGGGGAGGAGCATCGAGTCCGGGTGGTCAGTCGCCGCGGTGCCGGCCGGAGCGGGGACCGTCGCATCGGGACCGACGGCCTCGATCCGCCCGTCGTCCCCGACGAGCACCGCCCCCCGCGGAATGGGGGGCCCGTCCATCGGCGCCACCCACGCGGCGGTCAGGCGCCGGCGTGGCATCTCAGGGTACGGGGGTGGGCCGGACCATTCCCGGCACCGCGGCGCCGCTGAATGGTGAGTGCACCGGGCAGGCTTCGTTCGGTTCGGTGCCGGGGAGGAACCACTCCATGACACGGACGGTCGATGGGCAGTAGGGCGTCGCGCGGAATCCGGTCGTCTGGTCGATCTCCGCGCTGATCAGCGATTCGGGGCGGAACCACCCGCGGGGGGTCGGCCGCCGCTCGTAGACCTCCCCCATCATCTGCCGCCAGGCCGGTGCCACCAGCACGCCGCCCTGGGCATTGGCCTTGATCTTCTCGGGCCGGTCCAGACCGATCCACATTCCCGTGACCAGATTCGACGTGAACCCCACGAACCAGACGTCGAAGCCGTCATTCGTGGTGCCGGTCTTCCCGCCGACGGGGAAGCCGAGCCCGGAGCCGGCGGCGTGGCCGGTTCCTCGCCGCACGACATCCTGCAGCAGGTCGTTCATGAGCCAGGCGAGCGGCGGCTCCATCACCCGCTCCCGCCGGGCGCGCGGCTCCCACAGGATGTCGCCGTCCCGGTCCTCGACCCGCAGAATTCCGACCGGTGAGACCCGCTCGCCGCCGTTGGCGAAGGCGGTGTAGGCGCCGATGAGCTCGATGGGGCGCACCACCGCCGAGCCCAGGTGAATGGACGGGTAGGGCGGGATCCGCTCCGACACGATGCCGAAGCGGGTGGCTTCGCTGATGACCGACTCCTCACCGATTTCCATGCCCAGCTTGACGGCGATGATGTTGACCGACTTGTACAGCGCCTGCCGCAGCGTCATCGGTCCCTGGAACTCGTTGTCGTAATTCTTCGGCTCCCAGGGCGGTTGCCCGCCGGGCATTTCGACGGTGATCGGCTCATCCACCATCACGGTGGAGAGGGGGATCCCGCCCTGGAGCGCGGCCGTGTACACGAACGGCTTGAAGGTCGAGCCGGGCTGGCGGAGTGCCTGCGTGGCGCGATTGAACTTGCTGTCCTCGAAGTCCCGGCCGCCGACCATCGCCAGAATGTGCCCATTGCGCGGGTCGATCGATACCGCGAGCCCCTGCAGGTACGGCGTGGTGGTGTGCTCGACGTCTTCTTCTGTCTCGGCCTTCTGCTCGAGATACGCGGAGTAGGTCAGGTGCCGGTAGGCGCCGTACGTGCCCGCCTCGATCGCGGCAAGTTGCGCATCGAGCGCCCGTTCGGCGGCCTGCTGCACATCGAGATCGACCGTGGTGTAGATGCGGAGACCGTCCGTATAGAGCCGCCCGCCGAAGCGGGCATCGAGCTGCTGGCGCACATACTCCACGAAGTACTCGGCGACGCCGCTGTAATCGTCGCGACTCGACAGCAGGAGCGGGTAGGCCCGCCAGCGCTCCGCCTCCTGGCCCGTGAGGTAGCCCTGGTCGGCCAGCAGCCCGACGATCAGGTTGCGCCGCTGAATCGCGCGCCGCGGGTGGCGCCGGGGGTTGTACCGGCTGGGCGCCTTGGGCATCGCGGCGAGGGTTGCCGCCTCGGCGACGTTCAGATCCCGGGCGGACTTGCCGAAATACCGCTGTGAGGCAGCCTCTACGCCGAACGCCCGGTTGCCCAGGTCGATCTGGTTGAGGTACAGCTCGAGGATCTTCCGCTTGGGATACCGCTGCTCGATTTCGCGCGCGACGTGCGCCTCGCGAAGCTTCCGGCCGAGCGACCGATCCTGCCGGTTGATGTCCTCGGGAAAGAGATTGCCGGCCAGCTGCATGGTGATGGTCGAGAAGCCTTCGCGGACCGCGCCGGCCAGGAGGTTGGCCTTGAGCGCCCCGAAGAACCGGACCCAGTCGATGCCCCGATGTTCGAAGAACCGCTTGTCCTCGGTGGTCAGGAAGGCCGCGATCACCGCCGGGGACATTTCGTCCAGCGACACGACCGTCCGGCGCTCCTTGCCCAGGTCCGTGATGAGCCGCCCGTCGGCCGCGTACACCTTCGAGGCCTGGTCCGGATCGTAGGAGTCGAGCCCCTCGATCGACGGGCAGCGGGTGCCCGCACAGACCCGCATCCAGATGGTCAGGAAAGTGACGAACGTGAACGCCGCCACCCCGAGGACGGAAAGCAGAAAGCCCCGTCGGATGCGGGGCGTGTGCCACCACCGGGACAGCGTTGAGCGAAGGGACGCGAGCATTGGAGGAAGGTTAACGGGACCCCGGGGATGGGGAAAAGCCCATGCCCCATTTCGGCGGTCCCCTGGGGACCTTAGCTTTCCCTCCCATGCCGTCTCTCCTCGCCACACTCCGCGCCCGCGATCTGGTTCACGACGCCACCCCCGGGCTCGAAACCCGGCTCGCCCGGGGACCGGTCACGGCGTACGTCGGCTTCGACCCGACCGCTGACTCGCTTCACGTCGGCAGCCTGCTCCCGGTCATGGCCCTCGCGTGGCTGCAGCGTATGGGAGGACGCCCGATCGCGCTTGTCGGCGGCGGCACCGGGATGGTCGGCGACCCGAGCGGCAAGCGGGCGGAGCGGCCGGTGCTCCCGGTCGAGACCATCGACGCCAACGTCGCGGGCCTCCGCCGCCAGCTCGAGCATTTCCTCGACTTCGAAGGGCCGGCGGCGGCGCGCGTGATGGACAACGGCGAATGGCTTCGCCCGCTCGGGCTGATGGAATTCCTCCGCGACACCGGCAAGCACTTCACGATCGGCTACATGCTGCAGAAAGAATCGGTGAAGAGCCGCCTGGAGACGGGGATTTCGTTCACCGAATTCAGCTACATGCTGGTCCAGGCCTACGACTTCTGGCACCTGTACCGGACGGCCACGTGTGAGCTGCAGATGGGCGGGAGCGATCAGTGGGGCAACATCACCGCCGGCATCGAGCTGATCGGCCGCCGGGAACAGGGCGACGCGCACGGCCTGGTCGTGCCGTTGTTCACGACCGCGGGAGGCGGGAAGTTCGGGAAGACTGAGGATGGCAATGTCTGGCTCGACCCCGCGCGGACCAGCCCCTACAAGTTTTTCCAGTTCTGGCTGAACGTCGACGACCGCGACGTCGAGCGCCTGCTCAAGTTCTTCACGTTCCTGCCGCTCGACGCGATCCAGGCCGTGATGCGCGAGCAGGCCGCGGATCCGGGGCGCCGGCCGGCGCAGCGCCTGCTGGCCCACGATATCACGACTCGCGTGCACGGCGAGGCGACGGTGGCCCGGGTGACCCGGGCCAGCGCCATCCTCTTCGGCGGGTCCGACCTGCGCGACGCCGACGCCGGCGTCTTCCAGGTGCTGGCCGGCGAGGTGCCGACGGCGGAGCTGCCCCGCGGCGCGCTCGACGGCGGGCTCCCACTGGTCGACGCGCTCGTCACGGCGGGGCTGTCCCGCTCCAAGAGCGAGGCCCGGCGCGGCATCGAAGGCAAGGGCTTTGCGGTGAACGGAGAGAAGGTCGGCGACGTCGAGCGCCGCCTCACCGACGCGGACCTCCTCGACGGCGGCCACGTGCTGCTACAGAAGGGGAAGAAGAATTACGCGCTCTTGAAGGCTAGGAATTAGCCCCGCCCTTTCTCCGCGCTGCCATTCACCACCCCCCAGTACCGCTTCACCAGCCGGTCGTTCAGGCGCTCGATGTCGTAATCCTGCTCCACCGCCCGGCGGGCCGCGACGGCGACCGGGACACACGCTTCAGGCGCCTCGGCGATGCGCCTGACCGCGGCCGCCAGGGCCTCGGCATCGCGCTCAGGCACGAGCCATCCCGTAATGCCGTCCTGCACCAGCTCCGGGATGCCGCTGTGATTCGTGGTCACGATCGGCAGCCCGACCGCCATTCCTTCCTTGATCGCGTTGGGAATCCCCTCCTGGTCGCCGCTCTCGGCCACCACGCTCGGAGCCAGCAGCACGTGCGACCGGCCAAACTGTTCGATCACGGCCGGGTGCGCCACGGTGCCGGGAAGGTGCACGCGCCCCTCGAGCTCCAGGACGGAGACCATGGCCTGGAGCTCGTCGCGCAGTGGGCCGTCTCCCAGGATCGTGTAGTCGACATCGACGCCGGCGCGCGTGAGGATGCCCACTGCCCGAATCGCGACATCGAGACCCTTCTTTTCGACGAGACGCGCCGCCGAGATCAACCGCAGGGGCTCATCGGGCCACGGCAGCTTCGGTGCGAAGGGGATCCGCCCCACGGCGATCCCGGTCCGGTGGACCTCTATGCGATCCGCCGGACAGCCCATCGCCTCCAGTCGGGCCGCGAAGCCCTGGCTGACTGGCAGGAACAGTTCCCCCCGTGCGAAGAGCGGCCGGTACACCTCGATGCCATTCCGTTCGACATAGCGGGTAACGTCGTGGCCCCGGAAGGACGTCACGATGTGGCCCCGTACGGCTCCGATGGCGCGCAGCCGTTCCGCCTTGATGCCATCCGGGCCGAAACAGCCCTGGATGATGTCGTAGATCCGGCCCGGCAGGAACGGGACGCTCGAATAGAGCAGGCGGAGGGATGAGGCGTGGCTGCCGAACTTCCGGATGTTGAGGGCGCGGCGCAGGATCTCGCCGCCGTGACCGCGGTGTTGCCAGAGCAGCTCGAGGGCGCCCGCCCAGCGCGCGGCCACGCCGACGGGGGGCGCCGGCGGATAGTAAGTCCGGCGCAGCAGGCCGAGGCGGTCCACGTCGGCGTGGTGCCGCCCGCCACGCTCGGGATGCACCGCGAAGATGTCGACGTGATGCCCGCGGTCGACGAGCCCGGTGATCTGGTTCAGGAACGGCGTCTCCGAGACGACCGGAAATGCCGTCACCAGACAGGCGATCCGGAGCGGCCTCATGGCCGGTCGAGGATCTCCGTCACCTTCACCATTTCATCGATGGTATTGAATACGTGCGGACTCAGCCGGATCGCGCCTTCGCGCAGGCTAGCGACGACGCCGGCGGCCTTGAGCCGCCGGAAGGCGTCACCCGGATCAGGCGGGACGACGCAAAGGATCTGGGAACCGTGGGTGCCCACCGGCGACGCGATCGGATAGCCGCGCCTGGCGGCCCAGTCGCGAACCGGCGCATGGAGCGTTCCCAGGTACGCCTCGATCCGGCCCACGCCGAGCTCCAGCAACAGTTCCAGGGAGGCATTCATGCCCGCGAAATCCTGGAACGGGAGGGTGATCATCTCGAAACGGCGGGCGTCGGCGCGGAGCGTCGGGTGGTAGGTCGTCAGGTGAGTGAAGTCATCAGTCCCTTCAAACGCCATCCACCCGGTCACGACTGGGTCGATCCTGGGGATGAGGTCGCGGCGCACATAGGTGAAGCCGCTGCCCCACGGCCCGAGCAGCCACTTCTGGGCCCCACAGGAGAGAATGTCCACGGGGGTCGCCCGGACATCCACCGGCACCGCCCCCAGGCCCTGAATCGCATCCACCACGAGAAAGGTATCCGTCTCGCTTGCACGGGCGGACAGCCGGGCGAGGTCCACCTGGTACCCATTGCTGAACTGCACCAGGGACACGGCGACGACGCGCACCGCGGGGTCGCTCATGCGATCGAGCAGGCGCGGCTCATCGGGCCACCCTTCGGCCGTGACCGGGACCAGGTCGAGGCGCACGCCCCGGTCCTGCAGCCGGAGCCAGGGATAGACATTGGCCGGGAATTCCCGGTCGCTGGCCACGATCACGTCGCCCGCCGCGAGCGGCAATCCCCGTGCGGCGAGGTTGAGCCCGTAGCTCGTGTTGAAGGCCAGGGCGATCTCGGCCGGACTCGCGTTGAGCAGCCTGGCCACCAGCGCGCGCGACACGTCGAACACCTCGAAGAATTCGTGGTCGCCGAGGAGGTACGGCGCCGCGCGCTTCCGGTTGAAGGCCTCGAGCGCCAGCCGGGTGCGCTCCGGCAGCGGCCCGATCGAGGCGCTGTTGAGATAGGTCGCCTCGGCGGTCCAGGGAAACTCCTCCTGCCGGAGGCCGGCGACGTCGAGCGCGGTGGTCGCCTCAGCGATCATAGCGGAGCCTGGGATCGTACACCTCCCTGAGTACGTCGCCCACCAGATTGAATCCCATGACCGCGAGCCCGATGGCGATCCCGGGGGCAAATGACACCCAGGGCGCCACGCGGAGGAGGTCGCGTCCGTCCGACACCATCGCCCCCCAGCTCGGGGTCGGCGGCTGAGCGCCCAGCCCGACGAAGGAGAGCGCTGCTTCGGCCATGATGGCGCCGGCCATCCCGAGAGTGGCGGCGACGATAACCTGAGCCCGCACGTTGGGGAGCAGGTGGCGGAAGAGGATGCGGCGGTCGCGCGCGCCGAGGGCGCGGGCGGCCTGCACGAATTCCGCGCTCTTGAGGACGAGGACCTGGCCACGGACGAGCCGCGCCATCGCGGCCCACCCTACGATCCCAATGACCAGGAACACGACCGGCAGCGAAGGGCTCACGGCCGCGGCGACGGCGATGAGCAGGAGGAGGGTCGGGAAGGCGAGCGTGATGTCGGCCAGCCGCATCACGACCCCATCCACCCAGCGGCCGTAATAGCCGGCGAGGAGGCCAAGCGTCACGCCGAGGAGCGAGGCGACGCACTGCGAGATGATCCCGACCCCGAGGGAGATCCGGGCGCCGTAGATCACGCGGCTCAAGACGTCCCGACCCTGAGTGTCGGTGCCGAGGAGGAATGCACCGCCGGGGGCCGAGAGGTAGTCCCGCCCCTGGTCACCTCGGTAGGGATCATGGGGAGCGACCAGCGGCGCGAGGATGGCCGCCGCCACGACCAGGAGGACCAGGAGGAGTCCGAACTGAAAGAGCCGGTCCTGGCGAAGCCGGACAGCGAGGGGTGACGGCATACCCGACAATATAAGAAGGACTGAGGACTGAGGACTGAGGGCAAGGGTTCAGCCCTCAGTCCTCAGCCCTCGAACCTCGTTACTTTGTTGCCATGTCGGCTTCACCCGCGTTCACCCTGGTCCTGAGTGGCGGCGGCCTGAAAGGGCTGGCCCACATTGGCGTGCTGCAGGCCCTCGAGGAGGAGGGTCTGGTGCCGGGCGGGGTCGTCGGTTCGAGCATGGGTTCCCTCATCGCCGCGGCATGGGCGGCCGGGAGAACGGTCGAGGAGCTCCGCACCCGGGCCCTGGGCCTCAAGCGGCGCGACGTGTTCCGGGTCGCGCACAGCGACATGGCGTTCAAGCGCATGCAGGCGCCCGCCGTCTACCGTCGCGAGCCCCTCGACGAACTGATTCAGGATCTGGTGGGTGAGCGGACCTTTGACGATCTGATCCACACACTGATCGTCAACACCGTCGACATCAACTCGGGCATGCAGGTCCTCTGGGGGCTGCCCGGGCTGCGCTACGCCGCCGTCGCCGATACCGTGTTCGCCTCGTGCGCCCTGCCGGGGATCTTCCCGCCCCGCGAAATCGCCGGCCGCTATTACGTGGACGGCGCGGTAGCTGATAACCTGCCGGTGAAGGCTGCGACCGCCTGCGGGCCGGGCCCGGTCGTCGCGGTGGATTGCGGCGCGGCGCAGGCGCTGCGCTCGGAGGTCGAACGCGGCGGCTTCGCGGCCACCTACATCCGCGGCCTCGAGATCGTGATGCAGACGATGCTCGAGCGCACGATCCGGCTGTGGCGGGAGCCGCCGCTGCTGCTGGTGCACCCGCGGGTCGAGGACTATTCCATGTTCACCTTCGACCGGCCCACCGAACTGATGGCGGAGGGGTACCGGGCGATGCGCCAGGCGCTCCCCGAACTGCGCCGGCTGATCGCGGCGCCCGAGCCGGGGATCTTCCCCAAGATCCCGGTGCGTCTCCACGTGGATCGCCACCGATGCGTCGGGTGCGGATTCTGCGCCCTCAGGGCGCCCGGAATCTTCAGGATGGACGGTTCGGGAAAGGCCGAGGTGATCGCGCCGAATCAGTGGTGGTCGCCGCTGGATGGGGTGTACGTGCGGAACTGCCCCACGTGGGCGATCAGCGCCCGCCCGGTCTCGGGAGAGTGGGTCGGGACGCCGCGTCCGCCAGTTGCCTGAGGTCCGCGACGACCCGGTCCCAGTTGAAGTAAGTCTCCGCCGCCCGCCGACCCCCGGCCCCAAGCCTGGCCGACAGCTCCCGGTCATCGAGCAGCGCCCGCACACCGGCGACCACGTCTTCGACCCGGTCGGGATCCACGAGCACACCGGTCTCACCGTCCCGCACGGCATCTGCCGTCCCGCCGCTCCGTCCCGCCACCACCGGCAGGCCGCACGCCGACGCTTCGGTGAAGGAGATGCCGAATCCTTCGACCATCAGGTCGGACCGGCGAGAAGCCCCCACATATACGTCACCGACGCCGTAGAGCGCCGGCAATTCGTGATCGGCGGCGTCCGTGACGAAGTGCACCCGTGCCGCGAGTCCGAGCTCGCGCGCCAGCGTGCGAAGCGCCGCCTCGCCATCCCCGAAGCCCACGATCAGGTACCGCACGTCTCCGTAGGAGGGGCCAAGCGCGGCGAGCGCCCGCAGCACGGTGTCGATGCCCTTGTGGGGCGTGAGGCGCGCGACGGTCACGATCCACCTCCCCGCAGGGAGACTATACCGGTCGCGCACCGCCGTGGTGTCGAGACCCGGCCTGAACCGGGCTGGATCCGTGCCGAGCGGCACGGTGTGAAGCCGACCCGTCAAGTCCTCGAGGCCCAGCTCCTCAAGCAGATCGCGGCATAGCCCCGTGGTGAAATGGCTGTTGGCCACCAGCACAGCCGCCGATCCGAGCAGCGCCCGCGCGGTTGTGCGCTTGATGCGGGATTGCCGAACCCGCTGCCGCGTGCTGAGCAGGTCGTGCCCGTGCAACAGGATGCCGTAGGGCAACCGGGCCCGCGCGAGGGCCCAACGGGCGGGATACGCCGCGGGGCGGAGGTTGCCGCACCAGGCGAAGCCCGCCGGGAGGTCGCGGGCAAGACGAACAACCCGCCGGGACCAGAGCACGAGCCCCTGAACGGTGCGGAGGTGGCGCGCCTCGATCGGCAGCCGGTCGACCCGGTTGGGCAGCATCGAGTCTACCCGGTCACTTCCGGGCATCCGCCCGGTGGACACGACCAGCGAGCCCGGTGGATAGCGCCGCGCCAGCT
>Ga0180085_1000374_pt1 | contig 15838 bp, 16 predicted proteins | sample EasRiv730_16_10D_FD_123013 | JGI IMG/M metagenome (GOLD analysis project Ga0180085, IMG submission 123013) | Soil microbial communities from meander-bound floodplain in the East River, Colorado, USA - East River metaG ERMLT730_16_10D | ecosystem: Environmental > Terrestrial > Soil > Floodplain ... | reverse complement strand
CGGGGAGCGTGTACTCCATCTGCTTGAAGCGGTAGTCGTGCATCCGCGCCGCGTAGACGTGGCTGCCGACGAGGCGCGAGTCGAACGCGCGACCGAGCTCGACCGCGCGGGCCACGGCCTGGTTCGAATAGTCCGAGTTGTCGACGGGCACGTAGATCGATCGGTACATCGTGACCTCTCCTTGGCTTCCCTAGGATGCGCTGCGGACCGCTCCGCCGGCGACGGGTCCGGGTGTCGCGGCTCCCGTCGCGTATTTCCGTCGCACGAGCGCGACGAGCAACAGCTCGACCACCAGCACCAGGAGCCCGGCGCGGAGCATCGGCCCGGTCGCCGACGCCTGCACGGCCGGCTCCACGTAGACGTACTGCCACAGCGAGAGCGCGCGCTTGCTGCCGCGCTCGCGGCTCCCGCCGTCCCACACCGAGAACCCGATCGGGAGATACTGCCCCTGCTCGAACGTGACTCCACCCTCGCCCTTCATCGAGCGCTTGAACACGACCGACCACTCGCCGTGCTCGTAGCTCACTTCGGTCTCGATCTCGTCGGCCAGCACGGGCTCGAGGCTGCCGCTGCCGCGGCCGACGAACTGCTGGACGCGCGACTTGGCCAGGTCGACGAACCACAAATCGACGGCGGCGCCCGTGTCGCCGAAGAGGAAGTACGGCTTGCGGATCCCGACCGGTGGGTCCTTGGGCAGCTGCAGCGCCACGGCGTCCGAGAACTCGCTCGCCGGGCCGGCCGCCGCGGCCGGCGCGGCCTCGCCCCAGAAGTCGCCCGCCGCTTCTTCGGCGGCGGCGGGCGTGGCGGCAGCGTCGCCCCAGAAGTCCTCTCCCTCTCCTCCTGCGGCGGCCGGCGCGGACGCGGCTTCTTCCTCGATCGGCACCGCGAGCGCCGGGCCGTTGTGCCCCGTGCGCTCGGCGCGCAGGTCGTGCCACGTGACCCGGATCGCGATCTCGCGCCGGTTGTGCACGGCCTGGGCCTCGAGCGAGGTGACGAGCGGGTGGAAGTTGCGCACGGGCTCCATGATCTGGCCGACCAGCGGGAAGCGCACGCGCGGCGCCCCCTCGAACAGCGCCGCGCCCTCGGTCAGGTCGAGGTCGCGCTCGACGAACCGGACCGTGAGCAGGTTCGTGTAGCCCGGCGTCTCGGCGCGGCCGCCGAGCGAGGCGATGTAGTTCACGAGGTGCCAGCGGTCCTCGACCGCGATCGACTCGGCGTAGGCCGGCATCGGCGTGCCGTTGAGCCCGGTCGTGAACGTGCGGAACACGTCCTGGCGCGTCGGGCCGCCGCGGAAGGTCCAGGGCATCGTCAGATCTGCGGGCTTGAGCGCGTTGCCCCAGTCGTCCTGGAGCGTCGGGGCCGACGGTCCGTCGCCGCGGCCCAGCTCGCCGTGGCACTGGACGCAGCCGTTCTGCACGTACAACTCCCGGCCCTTGGCCACCGATTCCTCGGTGTACGTCGGCGGGTCGGGGATCTCGTAGGGGTCCTTGTGCCGCTCGGGGTTCGAGAACGTGTCCGCGGCGAGCGACTTCACGTAGTAGACGAGGCTCTGCACCTCGGTGTCCGTGAAGCTGGGCCAGGCGGGCATCGAGGTATAGGGGAAGCCGTTGCGGATCGAGCGCGCGATGTCCGCGTCGGTCGGCAGCGAGCCGCTGGGCGTCGTCCGCACCTTGAACTTGCCCGATGTGAAGTCGCGCGGCTTGGGCAGCACGCGCGGCGTGGCGATCCCCTGACCGTTCCCGGTCTCGCCGTGGCACTGCGCGCAGAACTTGTCGTAAAGAACCTTCCCGGCCTGACGTTGGGTCTCCGTGCCCAGGTCGGTCGAGGCTCGCGCAACGCCCGCTCCCGCGAGCAGGGCCAGGAGCACAAAGGGAGCGTGTCCCCTTGTCATTCGTGCTCCTCGCGGGCCCGCGGGGTGTGACCCGTGAACTCGTACAGGTACAGGTTCACGTCCCAGATCTCGTCGGTGGTCAAGAACTGCTCCCAGCGCGGCATCGCCGAGTCCCACGGCCCGCCCTCTTCGGGGAGGCCGGGGCCGCCTTTCGACACGCGCCAGAACACGAACGACGACTGCAGCATCGGCAGGTTGCCCGGATCGACGAAGTCCGTCGGCTGCGGGCTGATGCCGTAGACGAACATGCCGTCCCCCGCCATGCGATCGCCATGGCAGTAGAAGCAGTTCTCGTAGTACACGCGCCGGCCGTTCGTCGCGTGCTGGGCGTACTGCTCGGGCTCGTGCTGCTTCAGCTCGGCATACGGGTTCACGGCTCGGATCAGATCGACTTCCTGCTCGTGCACCGTGACCGTCTCGGGCGGCGCCGGGTGCACGGTCCGTCCGAACACCGGCGCCTCGAGCGGCACCGTGGCCGCGCGCCAGGCGCTGAAGGCAGCTAAGCCGGGCAGGAGCACGAGCAACGCCGCGAGCCCGAGGCGGTAGCGTCGCTCGACGACCAGTCGCACGAGCGGTCCCGTGACCGCAGCCACGCGCTCGCGGCTCGACGTGACGTAGGCGAAGAGCGCGAGCGCGGCGATCCCCGTGTAGAGCCGGGCCACGGACGACGGGATCGGCTTCTCGAAGCCGAAGCGGAAGAACAGCCAGCACGCGGCAGCCCAGGCGGCGACCCAGGCCAGCATGCCCGCACGGCGCCAGCGCAGCACGACGAACAGCGCTGCCAGGCCCGCCAGCACCAGCCAGTTGAACCCGCCCCAGGCCAGCATCAAGCGCCCCCCGCGGCCCAGCGCAGCTTCGTCTGCATCGTCACGCTCGGCGTCCCGCCGAGGCTCTGCAAGTAGGCGATCACGGCCAGGATCTCCTGGTCGGTCAGATCGATCGGCGGCTTGTTCATCGTCGGCATGCCCGGATTGAACCCCGGCACGACGAACGCATCGGGCTCGTAGAGCGACAGGCCGAGATACTCGACGTCGCTCAGCCCGTCGATCCGGGTCGCCGCGCGCGAGCCGATGCCCTGCAGGTCGGGGAAGCGCAGGGCGCCGCTCTTGCCGATCGTGTGGCAGGTCGAGCACAGGCCCTTGCCCTGGAAGATCTGCTGGCCGATCGGGATCATGTCCTGCGTCGTGAGGTCGTCGGGCAGATCGATCACCTGGGGCGGCAGGACCTGCTTTTGCGGCACGAGCTGGCCGATGTAGGTGTAGAGCGCGGTCGTGCCCACGACGAGCGCGGCGATGCGCAGCATCAACGGCACACGGACCGTCACGCGGCCCCCGCGTCGCCGTGGCCGGGCTTGTCGTGCAGGCTGGCGATCCAGAACACGAAACCGATCAGGGCGAAGAACACCAGCACGGTCACCGACACGACCTGGGTCGCGAAGCCCAGCGTGGGCGTGAACGCGTCGACCGACTCGTCGCGCATCACGCCGAAGACGTGCCAGTGCTGGCGCAGCCCGGAGCGCACGTAGCCCATCAGGCCCATCAGCCAGGTGAAGCTGACGGCGATGAAGATCAGCGTGTACTGCGAGATCGGCGGGAGCTTGCCCCAGCGGACCTGGCCCGTCTGGCGCGCGCCGCGGTACAGGAACACGTCGATCAGCGTGATCAGCACCATCGCCGCGAGCACCGACAGCACCTGCGGGACCGAGAACTTGATCCGCACTCGGGCCTCGACGAAGTAGCCGTAGATCCCGAAAAAGATCACGATCGCCGCAGCGCCGAAGAAGATCGCCTGCTGCGCCAGGTTGCCTATCCTGCGCCAGGCCACCGTGGCTTCCTTGCCCGTGCGGCGGAACAGCAGGAAGCTCATGAACGTGGACAGGATCAGGATGTTCACCGCGGTGTTCTTGGCCGACATCACGCCCAGGTAGCCCAGCACCGGGTGCGTCGAGCCGCCCATCGCGCGCACTTCGGACACGCTGGCCAGGATCGAGCGCGGCGTGGCCCACACGGCGAAGCACAGCGCGATCGCGATCAGCAGGTACTTGATGAACTTCTGGTAGTTGCCCGCGCCCTCGATCCGACCCATGCCCAGCCACAGGTAGTAGTTCGCGGCCAGGAACAGGTTGCCGATCAGCGTGGCCTGGATGATGAACAGCCAGGAGAACGCGCCGCCCATCATCGTCAGACCCATCGTCTGGGAGAACGCGTAGATCTCGCTGGCCAGGTAGTAGCCGGCGAAGGGCAGCGGCAGGAACGCGCAGATGGCGACGAAGTTGCCGATGTAGCCCATCCAGTCGTAATGCGCGCGCTCCTCGTCGGTCGTGGCCTGCAGGTACTTGAACGCGGCGTAGGCCGCGGCGATCGAGCCGCCGAAAGCGACGTTCGCGATCACGCGGTGGATGTTGATCGGCATCCAGGTGTAGTTGAAGAACGCGTCGTGCAGCGAGAGCAGCGCGCCCTTCTCGGACACCCCGGCCGGCGACATCATGAACGTCAGCCAGGCGTTGGCGATGAACATGATCGCCGTGCCGACGAGGTTGAGCATCAGCCCGAGGAACAGGTGCACGCGCGGCGAGAACTTGCCCCAGCCGTAGTAGTAGCTGTAGAGGAAGCCGGCCTCGAAGAAGAACAGCAGCACGTAGGGCAGGAACGTCGGCGAGAAGATCTCCATCAGGTAGTTCGTGAACTTCGGGTAGAGCGCGATCAGCGCGAAGGTCAGGAACGCGCCGAACGTGGCGGTCAGCGAGAAGGCGGCCGAGAGCAGCTTGGTGAACTCGTAGGCCAGCTTGTCGTAGCGCGGATCGCCGTTGAAATACCCGATCAGCTCGATGAGGAACGCGAACAGCGGCACGGCCAGCACGAACGCAGCGAAGAGCAGGTGCAGCTGCGCCAGCACCCACACCGCGACACGGCTGCCGACCCGCGGGAAGGCGCGGTAGTCCGGCGGGACGTACGGCTTGGCCCGGTCGGCCTTGTCCTGCGCTGCGCGCTCGTCGGTCAGCCCCTGATCGCGCGGCGTGGCCTCGGTGCGGTCCGAGCGCTCGGGCGCGCGGTACTCCCCGCGGACCAGCCACTCGGCGACCCGCACGGTGGCCACGAGCGCGAGCAGCGCCGCGATCACCCCCAGGACGAGCTTGCCCCGCGTCACGTCAGTTCGTCCCGGCGAGCGCGGCCTGGTCGGCCAGGCGCTCGCTCTGCAGCCGGCGCACGTGGGCCAGGATGGCCCAGCGGTCGGCCGGCGGGATCGGGTAGCCGTAGGACGGCATCAGCCCCTTGCCCTGGGTCACGACGTCGAAGATCTCCCCGTCGGCGAGGCCGCGGATCCGCTCCTCGTGCAGCGACGGCGTGGGGACCTTGCCGCGCTCGTACAGGATGCCGCGCCCGTTGCCCCGCAGATCGTGGCACGGCGAGCAGTAGATCGCGTAGCGCTCCGCTCCGCGCGCGAGCAGCGCCTCGTCCACGGCGACGGGCGAGCTGCGGACGAAGGCCCCGCTTTCGTCGCGCCCGGTGTGCAACGCGTCCTGGGCCCAGGCGTCCCCGCGGGCCACGGTGCCCGGGATCGGCTCGCGCATCGCCTTGCCGTCGTAGAAGAAGCGGCTGGCCTCGAACGGCTGGAGCTTGGGCTGGTTGTCCATGTTGGGGTTGATGTGGATCGGTGAGCGCGAGGACAGGCAGCCGCGCACGCAGCCCGCGAGCGTGAGCGCGAGGAGCCCGAGCGCGAGCGCGCGGACCGCTCTCATGCCGGATGGCCCTCGGCAGCCGGGTGCTCCTCGACCAGCGCCGGGTTCGGGTTGCGCAGCTTGGCCAGGAACGAGGTGCGCGGCTTGGTGAACAGGTCCTCGAGCAGCGTGTAGTCCCGCGGCTCGGCCTTGCGCTGCGCGACCTGGCTCTGCGGGTCGAGGATGTCGCCGAACGTGATCGCGCGCGTCGGGCAGGCCTGGGCGCATGCGGGCACGACGTCGCCATCGGCGAGCGGCCGGCCGGCCAGCTTGGCCGCGATCTTCCCGGCCTCGATGCGCTGCGTGCAGTACGTGCACTTTTCCATGACCCCGCGCGAGCGCACGGTCACGTCGGGGTTCTGCGCCAACTTGAGGGCTTCAGGCGTGTCCTTCGTGTAGTTGAAGAAGTTGAAGCGTCGCACCTTGTACGGGCAGTTGTTCGAGCAGTACCGCGTGCCGATGCAGCGGTTGTAGACCATCACGTTCAGCCCCTCGCCGTCGTGGACCGTCGCGGCGACGGGGCAGACCTGCTCGCACGGCGCGTTTTCGCACTGCATGCAGGGCATGGGCTGGAACACGACCTCGACCGCGCTTCCCGCGTCGCCGGCGAAGTAGCGGTCGATGCGCAGCCAGTGCATCTCGCGACCGCGCCGGACCTGATCGCGACCGACGACGGGCACGTTGTTCTCGGCCTGGCAGGCGACGACGCAGGCGTTGCAGCCGTTGCAGGCGGCGAGATCGATCGTCATGCCCCACTGCGGGGACTCGGTGTAGGTCTTGTCGGGCCACATCGAGCGGCTGACCGGCACCTCGACCACGTGCTGGGCGAACTCCGGATGCTCGCGGAACCGCTCGAGCGTCGCCTCGCGGACCAGCGGACGCCCCTCCATGCTCCCATGGTCCTGGGTCTGCGCGATCTCGGGCGCCGGGCCGACGAGCGTAACCTCGACCCCGGCCACGAGATCGAGCGCGTCGGTCGTCCGGATCGGGTAGGCATCGACACCCACGCCGGTCCCGACGCGGCCGGCCTTGGCCCGCCCGTAGCCGAGCGCAATTGCGACCGTGCCCTCGGCGATCCCGGGGACGATCCATGCCGGAAGCGTGATCTCGTGCTGGCCGTGGCGGACGCGGACCTGCTCCTGGCGCGCGACGCCGATGCGCTCGGCCGTGGCCGGGCTCATCAGCGCGGCGTTGTCCCAGGTGATCTTGCTCAGCGCGTCGGGCAGCTCCTGGAGCCAGGCGTTGTTCGCGTAGCGACCGTCGAGCATGGCGGCCGACGTGGTCAGGACCAGCTCGATGCGGTCCCCACCGGCGGTGGACGCGAGCGACTCCGCAACATGGACCTCGACGGGCGCCTCGGGCAACGCGCCGTCGCGCAGCAGGCCGTCGTGGAGCACTTCGAACCACGCGCGCTCGAACGACGCCGTGGGCAGGATCGCTTGCCAGGTCTCGCGCACGCGGTCGTAGGCCTGCGCGTCCTGGCCCGTGGCCAGCAGGCCGAGCAGGTCGACCGCGCTCTTGCCGCCGTAGAGCGGGAGGATCAGCGGTTGCACCACGCTCGGCGTGCCATCGGCGGCGCGGGCGTCCGACCAGCTCTCGAGGAAGTGCGCTTCGGGGATGTGCCAGCCGTCGGGCCGTGACGTTTCGTCGTCCTTGGCGCCGAGGCGCACGACGCGTCGAACCGCTTGAACCGCCTGAGCCCAGTCCAGGTCGGCCGGGGCGTCGTAGGCCGGGTTGCCGCCGAGCACGACGAGCGTCGTCACCTCGCCGCCGCGCATCGCGCTCACGAGCGCGGCGAGGTCGCGCGTGGCGGGGAGCGCCGCGTCGACGGGATCACGGTAGCCGACGGTCGCTCCGAGGTTGCCCAGGGCGGCGTTCAACCGGAGCACGGCGGCATGAACGGCAGGCGGCTGACGCCTCCCGACGACGATGAGCCCGGCGCCGCGGTGCTCGAGGAGGTCGTGGGCCAGCGCCTCGAGCCAGCGCTCGGGCACACCGGCCGGCGGTGTGGCCACGACGGCCCCCGGAGCCACGCGTGCCGCGAGCGCGGCGACGAAGGCGCCGATCTGCGAGGTCGGCACGGCGAGCCTGTGGTCCGCGTTCGCGCCGGTGAGCGACAGGACGCCTTCGACCGCGTAGAGCCGGCTCATCTCGTCGCCGGGGGCCCGGACGCGCCGCGCGGCGGCGAAGTCCGCCGCATGCCGAACCGCCTCGGACTCGGTCAAGAGAAAGTCGCAGTCGAGCGCGAGCACGACGCGCGCACGATCGAAGTGGTAGACGGGCAGTCGCGCAGCGCCGCTCGCGGCCTCGAGGCCGCGATGGACGTTCTCGTCGCTCACCGGCTGCCAGGTGGCCCAGCGCGCGCGGGGGTATCGCTCCTCGAACGCTCGGCGCAGGCGCGCGAGCGTCGGCGACGAGAAGGGCGCGGACAGCACGGCCAGGCCCGCACCGCCTGCGGCTTCGTGCTCGGCCGCGATCTCGCCCCAGGCGCGGACGAAGTCGTCCCAGGTCTTCGCCTCCTGGCCCATGCGCACGGTCGTGGCCCGATCGGGGTCGTAGAGCTCGAGGATCTCGGCCTGGGCCCACGCGCTCGTCGAGCCGAGCGATGCGGGGTGCAGCTCGTTGCCCTCGATCTTGGTCGGCCGCCCCTCGTGGCTGCGCACGACGAGGCCGAGCGCCCCGAGGCCGGTGGGCATCGTCGTGGCAAAGCGGCGAGCCTGGCCCGGAACGACCGACTCCGGCGCGCTCACGTACGGGACGATCTCCTCGACCGGCCGCCGGCAGCCGGCCAGGCCGGCGAGCGAGATCGACGCTCCGAGCAGGCCGAGCATCTGCCGCCGGGTCACGCCTTCGGGCAGCTCTGAGGCTCCCTCGGGGAACTCCCGCTCGAGCCAGGCGCGGACACGCTCGTCCCCGACCCGCTCGTCCAGGCTCCGCCAGTACTGCTTCGTCGAGGGGTCGCTCATCGGTGGCATCCCGAGCAGTCGACCGGAGGGACGAGCTGCTTCTCGCGGACGATCGCGCTCGCGACCTCGACCTGGTTCGCCGGCGGCCACCAGTCCATGTCGGTCACGGCCTCCCGGGGCCGCAGGTGCGGCAGCGGGTTTCTGTGGCAATCGAGGCACCAGCTCATGCTGAGCGGCTCGACCTGCGTGACCTCGGGCATCTCGCTGATCTTGCCGTGGCAGCTCGCGCAGCCGACACCGGCCCGCACGTGCACGGCATGGTTGAAGTAGACGTAGTCGGGCAGGTTGTGGACCCGGATCCAGCGCATCGGCCTGCCCGAGGCGGCACTGTCGCGAATCGGCGCCAGGAGCGGGCTGTCCTTCTTGATCAGCCGGTGGCAGTTCATGCAGGTCTGGGTCGGCGGCACGGTGGCGGTCGAGGAGACCTCGACCGTGGCGTGGCAGTAGCGGCAGTCGAGACCCAGCTCCCCGACGTGGAGCTGATGGCTGTAGGGAACGGGCTGGTGCGGGCGATAGCCGACGTCCGTGTAGCGCGGGGAGCCGTAATACCAGACGCCCCCGACGGCGAGCGTCCCCGCGAGCGGCCCGGCCACGGCGAGGATCAGCGCGAGGTAGTTCGCCCGCTTCGGGAACAGCTGCGCCAAGCCTGGCTACCCTCGCGAAGCCCGGAACCGCCGGGGCGGTCGGCGAGTTTAGTCGGGTGGGTCGGGAGGGGTCAAGGGCCGGTATCATCCGGATCCTTGCCCGACAGCGGCCCGGAAGGTAGAATCTTCCTCGGATTCTAGATAGGAATCGACGTGGCTCTCAGCATCAAGAACCCAGAGGCGGATCGACTCGCCCGCGAGTTGGCGAAGGCCACGGGCGAGACACTGACCGAAGCCATCGTTCGGGCCCTACGCGAGCGCTTGCGCCGAGAGCGCGGCCGGCTGCGCGCGCCGCGCCTGAAGGAGGAGCTGCACGCGATCCGCGAACGCTGCTCCAAGCTCCCGGTTCTCGACGCACGGAGCCCGGACGAGATCCTCGGGTACGACGACGCCGGCCTGCCGCGCTGAATGACGGATGGTCCTCGACACTTCGGCCATTCTGGCGATCCTGTTCAACGAGGAGAGCGCAGATCGACTCGAGAGCGCCATCGCGAGCGATCCGGTGAGGCTCGTCTCCGCGGCAACCGTTCTCGAAACGGCCATCGTCGTCGAGTGTCGATTCGGCGAGGCCGGTGGGCGCGAGCTCGACATCTTCTTGCACAAGGCCGGCCTGGAAGTGGTGTCGGTGGCGGAAGAGCAAGTCGACGTGGCCCGAGGGGCGTACCGCAAGTACGGCAAGGGAAGACACGCTGCGCGGCTGAGCTTCGGCGATTGCTTCGCCTATGCGCTGTCCAAGACGGCAGCGGAGCCGCTGCTGTTCGCCGGGGACGATTTCGCCAAGACCGATGTCGAGAAGGTCCTCTGAGCGGACTCAGCCTCCGGTCTCCCGATCGTAGGGCACGATGTGCTCCCACTCCTCGGCGTCGGAGCGGGCCACCACCGCCACGACCGGCTCGCTGTCGCTCAGGTTGAACACCTCGTGGGGCACGCCGGGCTCGATGAAGATGAAATCGCCGGCCTGGTTGTCCACGACCCGGCGCAGCCCGGGACCGTACTCGTGGCGCACGCGGCCCTCGAGGATGTACAGCATGACCTCGAAGCCGACGTGGATGTGGGCCTTGGCCACGCCGCCCGGAGGGATCGTAGCCACGTTCATGGACAGCTTCGTCGCGCCGACGTTCGTCGCCGACATCCCGACCTTGTAGCGGATACCGTTCCAGCTCCGGGAGTTCCCGGGGCCGCGGATCACCAGCACGCCGTCTGCGCCCTCGACGGGCCGCCTGAGCTCCTCGTTCGTTTCCGGCATGGATCGGCTCCTCCCTGGGTGGATGATACGCGCGACGGCTTGACAACACCTCGGCGCTCCGGGGACGATGAGCGCCACCGTCGCACCGGTCGAGGAGGTCACTCATGGAGTCGATGCGGTCCGTCGAACGATGGGCCATGGCCCATCGCGACCTGGGCTTCGAGCTCGTGCGGATCTATCTCGGGGTGGGCCTGTTCGTGAAGGGCCTGCAGTTCACGCGGGACACCGATTTCCTGATGGGGATCTTGCGGGACTCGCACACGGTCCAGTTCCGCTTCAACTTCATCGAGACGTTCATCGCGCACTACATCCCGCTGGCCCACCTCGGTGGGGGGCTCCTGCTCGCCGTCGGCCTGCTGACGCGGGTCTCGGCGCTGTTCCAGCTTCCGGTGCTGTTCGGTGCCGCGTTCGTGGTCTACGGCCGCGAGGGGATCTTCGGGCACAACCAGAACTTCCAGTTCACCGCCTTGGTCCTGTTCCTGCTGCTCCTGATGCTGGTCTACGGCGGCGGTCGCTGGTCGGTCGATCACCAGCTGCGGAAGCGGTGATTCTCACGCCCGAAGAGATTCAGTTCGGGCAGCGCGCGATCCGCCGCCGGCGGCTGTTCCTCGGTCTCGCCATCGCCGGGGTCGCGATCGGCCTCACGTTCGCGGGCTTCACGGGCTATCGCGCCGCGGTCGATCCCGGGGCCCCGACGGGGCCCCGCGTCGCGCTCGTGGTGTTGATCCTGCTCAACGCGCGGCAGAACCTGCGCCAGTACCGCTTCGCCGGGATCCTGGAGAAGAGGGGCCTCGGCTAGAATCCGGGGCGTGTCGAACCCGGTCGATCCCGCGCCCGGTCTGCCGGCGACCGAGCCGCGACGCTCCCTGCTGCGCAGCCCCTACGCCTGGGTCGCGCTCGGCGGGATCGCGGTGCTGACCGTGCTGCGCGCGCTCTTCCCGCCCCCGCCGCCCGCGCCCATGCTCGGCCGCGTCCCTGCGTTCCAGCTCGTCGACACGCGGAACGAGCCCTTCGGCAGCGCGGATCTCGCGGGACATCCGTGGATCGCGAACCTGTTCTTCACGCGCTGCGGCTCGATCTGCCCGAAGCTGATGAGCGACACGGCCGCGCTCGCCGAGCGACTGCTACAAGCCCGCGCGGTCGGCGTCCGCATCGTCAGCATCACGGTCGACCCGGAGCACGACACGCCCGAGATCCTGCGAGCCTACGGCGAGGCCCGCTCGATCGACCCCCAGCGCTGGGCGCTGCTGACGGGACCGTTCGCGGACATCGAGGCCGTGGTGACTGCGGGCCTGGCGCTCGGCATGGGCCGGCCCTCGACCGACGCCGCGGGCCTCGTCGACATCGCCCACGCCGGCAAGCTCGTCGTGGTCGACGGCTCAGGGTGCATCCGCGGCTACTTCGACACGGATGCCACGGGCCTCGATGGCGCCTATCGCACCGCGCTGCTCATCCGGGCCGACCCGTGCAACCCGCTGCTAGAATGGCCGCTTCCGGACGAGGCCGAGTGAGCGACACGGGGCTGCTGCTGGTCAACCTGGGGACGCCGCAGAACCCGCGGCCCGGGGACGTTCGTCCCTACCTGCGCGAGTTCCTGATGGACCCGCGCGTGATCGACCTGCCGGCGTGGCGCCGCTGGCTCCTCGTCAACTTGCTGATCCTGCCCTTCCGGCCCAAGGCGTCGGGTCACGCCTACGCGCAGATCTGGACCGACGAGGGCTCGCCGCTCCTGGTGCACAGCCGCGCGCTCGCAGCGAAGGTCGCGACGCGGCTCGGCCCGAGCGTGCAAGTCGAGCTGGCGATGCGCTACGGCCAGCCCGCGATCGGCGCGGCGCTCGATCGGTTCTGCGCGCACGGCGTGGACCGCATCGTCGTGTTCCCGCTCTATCCGCAGTACAGCTCGGCGGCGACCGGCTCCTCGATCGAGAAGGTGTTCGCCGAGGCGGGCCGGCGCTGGAACACGCCTTACCTGCACGTGATCCCGCCGTTCTACGACCATCCGGCGTTCATCCGCGCCTGCGCCGAGGCGGCCCGCCCCGTGCTCGACGAGATCCGACCGGACCGAGTGTTCCTGAGCTTCCACGGCCTCCCCGAGCGGCACGTGATCCAGAGCGACACGACGGGCGCCCATTGCCTCGAGCGCGACGACTGCTGCGCGCGCATCGTCGAGGCCAACCGCCACTGCTACCGCGCGCAGTGCCTGGCCACCGCGCGGCTCCTGGCCGATGCGCTCGACGTCCCGACGGGCGACCGCGTCGTGTGCTTCCAGTCGCGGCTCGGCCGAACGCCCTGGATCCGACCGTACACGGACGAGGTGCTGGTCGCCCAGGCCAAGGCCGGCGCGCGACGCGCCGTCGTGCTGTGTCCCGCGTTCGTCGCCGACTGCCTCGAGACGCTCGAGGAGATCGGCATCCGCGCACGGAACAGCTGGATCGAGAGCGGCGGCGAGCGGCTGGCCCTCGCGCCCGCGGTCAACGCGAGCGACACGTGGGCCGACGCGCTGGTCACGATCGTGCGCGAGCACACCCGCTGGCTCGACCACACGGCACGCCCGCTGAGCTTGCGGGCCGGCGCATGAGCGGGACGCTCGTCGATTTCCCGGGCTCGCGCGAGACGCTGCGCGTCGTGATCGCGGGGGGCGGCATCAGCGGCCTCGCCGCAGCCCACCACCTGCAAGAGACCGCTGCGCGCGGCGATGGGCCGCGCATCGAGATCCGCGTGCTCGAGGCAGGCTCGCGGCCGGGCGGGCTCGTGCGGACCGAGAGCGTCGCCGGTCTCGTGCTCGAGACCGGTGCCGACAGCATGATCGCGCAGAAGCCGGCCGGGCTCGCGCTCTGCGAGCGTCTCGGCCTGGGCGACGAGGTGGTCCGGCTCGACTCGCCGCGCCCGACGATGCAAGTCGTCCACCGCGGCCGGCTCGTCGATCTGCCGCCGGGGTTCGCGCTCCTGGCCCCGGCGCGGCTGCGCCCGCTTCTCGTCTCACGCCTCTTCTCCTGGCGCGGCAAGCTGCGCATCCTGGCCGAGCCGCTCGTGCCGCGCCGGCGCTCCCCTGCATCCGACGAGAGCCTGCGCTCGTTCGTGACGCGGCGGCTCGGCCGCGAGGCGCTCGAGCGCGCCGCCGAGCCGATCGTCTGCGGCCTCTACACGGCGGACGCCGATCGGCTCAGCGTCGCCGCGACACTGCCGCGCTTCCTCGAGCTCGAGCGAACGCACGGCAGCGTGGTGCGCGGGCTCCGGCGCTTGACGCGCGCCCACGCTTCCTCCCAGGGCGCGCGGTTCGTCTGGCTGCGCGGGGGGATGGAGCGGCTCGTCGATCGGCTGGTCGCCGCGCTCGCGCCGGGCACGCTCGACCTCGGCGCGCGCATCGAGCGCGTGCACCCGGACCCCGGAACCGGGCGCTGGTGCATCGACGTCCAGGGCCGGCCGGCGAGCCAGGCCGACGCCGTGATCCTGGCCACCCCGGGCTGGACCGCGGCAGAGCTCGTGAGCCAGGCCGATCCGTCCCTGGCGCGGGACCTGGCGACGCTCCAGTACGCCTCGTGCGCCACGGTGCACCTGCTCTACCGCGCGGCACAGGTGCGCGCGGCACTCTCGAGCTACGGGTTCTTCGTGCCGCGGACCGCGGGGCTGCCGATCCTGGGCTGCAGCTACGTCAGCCAGAAGTTCCCCGGCCGCGCCCCGGCCGATCGCGTGCTGCTGCGCGCGTTCCTCGGCGGCGCGCTCGATCCCGACGTGCTCGAGCGCAGCGAGGACGAGCGGATCCAGATCGCGCACCGCACGCTCGCCGCCCTGCTCGACATCGAGGGCCAGCCCGAGCTGGCACGAGCGCACGCCCACCCGCGGTCGATGCCGCAGTACGCCGTCGGCGATCGCTCGCGCATCGAGCGCATCGGCGAGCGGCTCGCCCTGCATGGGGGCCTGCTCGTCGCGGGCAGCCTGCTCGGCGCCGTCGGCGTGCCCGACTGCATCGAGTCGGGCCAGCGCGCGGCCGAGCGAGCGCTGGCCTACGTCGCCGCGTTCCGCGCGAGAGCAGCCCGGATCGCACGCGCATGAAACGCGGCTGGATCTCGATCACCTGCGGGGCGCTCGTCGTGGCGAGCCTGGTGCTCGTGGTGCTGAACATCCAACCGCCGGGCCGCCCGCTCCCGGACCTGACGGTGCGCGACACGGGCGGCCGCGCCTTCGAGGTCGGGGCGCTCACCGACTCGGTGTGGATCGCGAGCTTCGTCAGCCGGCGCTGCCTCGAGGCCTGCCCGAACACGCTCGAGCGCCTGGCCGCGCTGCACGACGACATGCCCGAGGGCATGCTGCTCGTGACGTTCGTCCTCGATGCCGAGGGCACGTGGCCGCCGCGCCCCGCCGCCGCGCGGAGCCGCGAGCGCTGGGTCCTGGGCCAAGGCAACGACGTCGACGCCGATCCCGAGTCGGCCGTGCGCGCGTTCGCGACCGAGCACCTCAGGCTCGACGCCGCGCGGCTCGCCGCACTCGGCAGCGGATCGCCCGGCGCGATCGCGGTCACGGTCGATCGGCTCGGCCGGCCGCGGCGCGCGAGAGAAGTGAGCGAGACCGACGCGTCGAGCCGCCGTCCCCTGCGCTCCGTCGTCGGCGACGCGTTCTTCCTGGTGTCGCTCGATCGACACCCGGCGCTCCACGCGCTGCTCAACGGGACGACGGCCGCACTCCTCGTCGCCGGGCTGCTGTTGATCCGGCGCAAGCTCGTGCGCGCTCACCTGACCTGCATGATCGCCGCGGTGGCCGTGACCTGCGTGTTCCTGGTCTCGTACCTGGTCTACCACTTCAACGTCGGCTCGATGCCGTTCCGCGGCACCGGCTGGTCGCGGCCGCTCTACTTCGGCGTGCTGCTCTCGCACTCGCTGCTCGCCGCGTTCATCGTCCCGCTCGCCGTGCGCATGCTGTGGTTCGCCTACCACAAGGAGTTCGAGCGCCACAAGGCGCTCGGGCGCTTCGCGCTACCGGTGTGGCTCTACGTGTCCTGCACCGGCGTGCTGGTCTACTGCATGCTCTACGTGTGGTTCCCGGCGCAGGGCGGGTAGCGGCTTCGCCCTACCGCACCCGCGCCAGGAGCAGCGTCTGGTCGTCGGTCTGCGGACCGAAGGCGCGCGCCGCGGCGAGGATGCTGTCGTGGATCTCGCGCAGCGGCCGGTCGGCGTGCTGCACGACGAGCCGCTCGATCCGCGTCTCGCCGAACTCCTCGCCATCCGCTGCGAACACCTCGGTGAAGCCGTCGGTCAGGATGACGAACAGATCGCCTGGGGCCGCCTCGACCGCAACGTCGCCGAACACGCGACCCTCGATCGCCCCGAGCGGCGGGTGCGCGTTGGGCAGCTTGTCGAGGACGCGCGCGGCCGCGCG
>Ga0180085_1000373_pt1 | contig 15838 bp, 18 predicted proteins | sample EasRiv730_16_10D_FD_123013 | JGI IMG/M metagenome (GOLD analysis project Ga0180085, IMG submission 123013) | Soil microbial communities from meander-bound floodplain in the East River, Colorado, USA - East River metaG ERMLT730_16_10D | ecosystem: Environmental > Terrestrial > Soil > Floodplain ... | reverse complement strand
GCTCGGTGTTTTCGTCCGGGCCGTCGTCGATGCAGCGCGCGAGCACGCTGCCGGCGGGCTCGAGCGGCACGAACCAGGGCGCGCCGCGCAGCGCCTCGCCGGTGGCGAAATGCCAGTCCTCGGCGAACACCTCGGCGAGCTGCGCCACCACCGGGCCGCGCAGGCGGAAATGCAGGTCGCGCGAAGCCTCGGCCGGTGTTTGCGGGCTCCAGTAGCGCCGGTCGATGTTCATGCCGCCGGTGAAGCCGGTCGCGCCGTCGACCACGAGGATCTTGCGGTGGTTGCGCAGGTGCACGGCGTTCAGCCGCGCCGGCACCAGCGGCGGGTTGAACACGCCGAGCGGCACCCCGGCGCGGCGCAGCGGCTTGTAGGCCGAGGAGCGCGTGAAGCGCACGTCGACGTCGTCGACCAGCACGCGTACCGCCACGCCGCGGCCCATCGCGCGCGCCAGCGCGTCGACGAATTGCGCGCCGATGCCGTCGCCGTGGAAGATGTACGAGGCAAGCACGATCGAGCTCTGCGCCGACTCGACCGCCTCGAGCATCGCCGGATAGGCGTGCGCGCCGTCGATCAGCTCCTCCACCGAGTTCCCCTCCACCAGCGGCCGCTCGACGACGTTGTTCAGCATGCGGGCGAGCGGCGCGAGGTGGGTTCCCTGCGGCTCGCCCGGGGCGGCCCCGGGCTCGGCGCGATGCCGCACCCTGGCGCGGCGCAGCCGCGCCGCGCGCCGCTGCACCCGGTTGACGCCCATCAGGAGATAGAGGATGGGACCCAGCACCGGCATGACCCAGATGAGGACCACCCACAGCGCCGCGGAGCGCGACTCGCGCTTGTAGATGACCGCGTGGCCGGAAGCGAACAAGGCGGCCACGAGAACCGCGGCGCCGAAAGCGAGATCGATGGGATCGCTCATCGCGTAGCCGATATCGCGTGAGAAATGGGGACAGGCCCCATTTTCCTACGCAGCCTTCAGTACGCCTTCATCCGCTTCTATCGGCAGCGGCTTTGTGTTTCTCGACACCACCCAGTCGGGACGCGTATTCGGTCCGAACTTGGGCGCGTTGGCGCAGGCGTTGAACGAGATGTAGATGTGCCAGCGGTCCTCGGCGGTGAGGTTGTGGCCCGAGGCGTGCAGCAGGTTGCAGTGGAAAAGCACCGCCGTTCCGGCAGGGCCGACGATGGACACCGGGGGTCTTGATTTCCTCAAGACCTTGATGACCTCGTTCTTCGGAACGGCCCAGAATTTGTACGAGGTGCTCTCGTCGTAATAGGGCTCGATGCGCCCGAGCTTGTGGCTGCCCGGGATGACGTAGAGCGCGCCGTTCATCTCGATCGAGTCGGTCATCATCACCGCGAAGGTCGCCATGTCGGGGCGCGGGCAGCCGTCGCGCTGCCAGGAGCCGTAGTCCTGGTGCCACATCCAGACCGTGCCCTCGATCGCGGGCTTGGTGTTGATCTTGGTGTGATAGACGTAAACCCCGCGCGTGCCGAGCGCCGCCATGGTGGGCTCGAGCACGCGCGGCGTGCGCACCAGCGCGCGGAACGCCGCCGAGCGCGTCGCGCCGTCGTCCTCGTGGACGCGGAAGATCGAGCGCACGCCCCCGGTGCGCTCGCGAATGACTGTTTCTGCCTGGAGGTTAGATAGCCTCGCGGTTTCCGCGCGCAGGACGGCGATCTCGGCCTTGGAGAACAGCCCGGGAAAGATCTGGTAGCCGTCGCGCTCGAAGTCGAGATTCATCGCGGCGATGCTAACATCGCCGCCGAGGAGGTCTTTCATGAAAACCCTGATCGGAGCGCTGCTCGCGCTCGGCTTCGCACTCCCCGTTGCAGCGCAATATCCGGATCGGCCGGTCACTCTCCTCAACGGCTATCCCGCGGGCGGCAACGTGGACATCGTGTCGCGCCAACTGGTCGAAGGAATGAAGGCCAGGTTCCCCAGGGGTCTGCCGATCGTCTACAAGCCCGGCGCGGCCGGGGCGGTCGCGGTGACCGAGCTGACGCGCAGCCAGCCCGACGGCTACACCATTATTTTGACGCCGCATTCGGCGCTGGTGATCGCCGCGCAGGTGCAGGACCTGGCTTACAAGACGCCGGACGACTACGAGCCGTACGCCAACGTGGTTTCGTATTACCCGATGCTCGCGGTACGGACCGAGTCGCCCTACAAGACGCTGCAGGACCTAGTCGCCGCCGCCAAGGCGGATCCGGGCAAGATCAGCGTGGGCTCGCCGGGCGAGGGCACCTCGAGCCACCTGAACCTCGAGGAGCTGATGATCAAGGCCGGCGTCAAGATGACGCACACGCCGTTCAAGGGCTGGGGGCAATCCAGCCCGGCGCTGCTCGGCGGCCACATCGACGCGCTGGTGGCGCAGCCCGCCGAGCTCAAGGGCCAGGTCGACGGCAAGCGCATGCGCGTGCTGGCGGCGTTCCAGCCGACCCGCCACCCGGTGTTCCCCGACGTGCCGACCGCGAAGGAGGCCGGCTACGACGTGGCGAACGGGGTGTGGTTCCTGCTCATGGCGCCGAAAGGCACGCCGGCCGCGGTCGTGAAGTACCTGCACGACGCGGCCAGGGAAGCGGTCGAAGACCCTAAATTCGTGAAAGCGATGGCCGAGCGCGGCATCGATGCCGACTACCGGCCGGGCAGCGCGCTGCGCGCCGACCTGTGGCGCGAATACAAGGCGCACACCGACATCCTGCGGCGCATCGGCATGCTCAAGAAGTAGCTTTGGCTTTCGCGCTGATCGGCGGCCGCGGCAGGCGCGCTTCGCCGGGCTCGATGACGAAGGTGAATTCGAGGAAGTAGCTGCCATCGGGGCGCTTGCGGTAATTCCCTATGAGAGCTTGAGTCACCCCGAACTGGCTGTCGGTCTCGAGGTGCGGGTCCTCGGGGTCGTAGATCTGCGAGGCGATGGTCTTGAAGCCCGGCTTGTAGATGAGGAAGTGGAGGTGCGCGGGGCGCAAGTTGTGGCGCTTCTGCGCCGCGAGCAGCGCCCCCGTGGGGCCGTCGATCGGCACCGGATAGCCCGCCGGTTTCACTGTGGCGAAGCTGAACGAGCCGTCCTTCTGCGTGACGAACTTGCCGCGCAGGTTCATCTCCGCCTGGCTCGGATCCTGGTTCTCGTAAAGGCCGACGGGCGACGAATGCCACACATCGACCTCGGCGCCAGGGACAGGGTTGCCTTTCAGATCCCTGACGAAGCCTTTGAACGCGAGAGGCACTCCGGGAGTCGGCGAGCGCAGCAGCGATTCCCCGTCGGCGCAGCGCGGCGCGCCAGCGCGGTAGAACGGCCCCAGGTTGTTTGCCTGCGTCGGCTGCGTGTTGTTGATCAGGCACACGAGGTTCGAGACGCCGAGCGCGCCGGCTAGCAGCATCGCCTCGTTGTGGCTCGGCGTCGTCTTCTGGCCGATGGCGTTGATGGTGCCGATCGCTTCCTGAAACTCGCGCTCCGTAAGCCGGGTTTCTCTTACGAACGCATGCAGGTGCTTGACCAGCGCCGTCAAAAGCTCCTTGGTGCGCGCATTCGACGTGCGGTGCATCTCCCGTAGCACCGCCTCGGTCACGTCTTCCTGCTTCTCGATGATCATGGGCGTCTCCGTGCGCCCATTAGATCATGGCCGGTCGCGGTGCTTCAGCGCCTGCTACCGGTGTGGGAGCCGCCGTTTTGCCAGCCGCGCGCCTGCCCGTGGACTTGCGGTGCGTGCCGCGGCCCGAAGGCCTGCTGGCGTTCGTGATGCTGGCCGGAGCGCTTCGTCATCTGCGGGCGAACTTGCTGCTCGCGGTCGCCTCGGGCTTCCTGCCGTGGCCGCGCGTGTGAAAAGCCGTTCGCCGCCGGCATGTGCTGCTGCACGATCGGCCTGCGCTGCGATTCGGGCACGCGCACGTGCGGCTTCACGACGACGTGCTTCTGCGGTTGCCACTTGCCCCGGTTCACGACATGGACGTGGCGGCCGTGCCAGTCGGGCTTGGTGTGGAAGAACCCGTGCGCGAGAAATACCGGCCGGGGCGCCCAAGGGCGCCAGAACACCGGGTGATAGTGGGGCCACCACCACGACCCGTACACCACGTACGGGTCGTAGTAGCGGACGTACACGATCTGGGTGCGCGGCTCCACCACGATCGCCTCGCCCTGCGGGTACACGGTGTACTGGTCCGTGCTCGCGAGATTGCCGGCCGCTTGCGCGCGCTGGCGCAGCGCTTGCACCGTGTCCATCACCTGCGCTTGCTGCCGGAGGAAAGCTTCACCGAGGTCGTGCAGCCACTGCGGGCTCTCGTCCATGCGGATGAGCAGCTCCGGGAACGCCGTCAGCGCCTTCACCGACGGGTCCCAGGGCTCGTTTTGCACGGCGCGCACGGCATCGTCGCCGCGCAGGTGAGGGTTCGCGCGCGACCAGCGCGCCGCGGCGGCGACTTCATCGGGGTAGGTCGAGGCGATCAGGACCTGCGACACCACGCCGTCGGGCTGCAGCGCGATCGGCGCGAGCATCGCATCGAGCTCGCCCTGGTGGTACACGCGCTGGGCTTGGGCGGTGTTCGCCAGGAGAAGCGCCGCCAGGGCGGCAAGGACGATCCTCATGCGGCCAATCTAGTACCGCTGCGCCGACGTGTCTGTCCGAATGTGTAACTAGATGTATTGCTCAGGCACGCATCCTGCGGTATCCGGGCCATGGGACCGGCAGCCACCACCGCCCTTGGAATACACGGCCGATGCGGAGGTTCTCCCGGAGAAAACAGGCTCGCTCCGATCGCTCGACCTGAACGGCGACGGAAGGCTCTCGCTCGCCGAGGCCGCGGGCTACTCGGAGATCGTGACGCGCTTCGACCGCGCCGACCGCAACAGGGACGGCAAGCTCACGCGCCGCGAGTTCGACCGGCTGGCGAAGCTTCCGCCGCCGAAGGCCGGAAAGAGGAAGCAACCGCGTCGCGCTCAGACGACAAATTCAGGCTGACGAGCGCCTTTACCGGCAGGTGGTCCGAGGCCTGCTCGGCGAGCGGGCTGCGGTGCGCTTTCAGCGCGAGCAGCGCGTGGCGCGGGCGCACCCAGACGCGGTCGAGGGCGACGAGCGGCCAGCGCGATGGAAACGAGCGCTCCGTGGGCGAGCGCCCGAAGAGCGCATGCATCCAGCGCAGCGGCCGCCCCAGGGGCAGCCACTCGTTGATGTCGCCCAGAACCACTACGCGCTCGCAGATCGGGGTTTGCTTCAGCATTTTTAGGATCTGTCTTACCTGGTACCTCCGCTCCGCCGGCCACAAGCCCAGGTGCGTGACGATCACGCGCACGGTCTCGCCCGCCACTTCGAGATCCACGTCGAGCGCGTTGCGCGGCTCGCGCCCGGAATAGGTGAAGCCCAGGCGCCGCACGTCCAGCACTTTGCGCCGCGTCAGGAGGGCGTTGCCGAACGGCCCGTCGTGGCGCGCGAGGGTGAGGCCGGGAATCGCCTGCATGCCGAGCGTCTCGGCGATGTAATCGAGCCGGTAGTCGACTTCCTGCAGCCCGACGGTGTCGCAGCCGCACTCCTGGATCACTCCGACGATGCGCTGCGCGTCCTTCCTGCCGTCGGTGCCGCAGCAGCCATGGACGTTGTACGAGGCGATCCGCAGCACATCCGGACCGAGCTGGGCGTCGAGCGCGCTCCAGTTAGCGAGGCTGTCCGCGGGCCTCGCCATGCGCCTGCATCCTGCGCTCCATCCGGGTGAACCAGCGCTTCACCGCCCACGCGCCGCCTGCAAGCAGCGCCAGCGCGCCCCCGACGATCCACCAGTTCACCTCGCCCGTGCCGGTGACCGCGGTCTCGATCGCGTCGCCGAACACGGTGGTGGTCAGCGTCCCGGGAAGGAGGCCGATCGCGGTGCCGGCGACCACGTGCCAGAGCTTCATGCGGATGGCGCCGGCGACGATGCTCTCGACCGCGAACGGCGCCAGCGGCACGAGACGCAGCAGGGTCATGGCGAGCAGGCCGCGCTTCTTCAGCACTTCGATCATGCGGTCGAGCTTCGGCCCGGCGAGGCGCCGCACCGTATCGCGCCGCATGTGGCGCCCCATGGTCCAGGTCACCCCCGAGGAGACGCAGATGCCCGTGAGGCTGTAGGCAAACCCGAGCCACGGCCCGAATGCGATCACCGCGGCCAGCGTGATCAGCGGGCGCGGGAACAGGACGAGGCAGGCCGGGGTATAGGCCGCCATCAGCGCAACCGGCGCCCAGGGCTGCTTGCCGAAGGCCTTCGCCCACGCGATCGCCGCTTCGGCGCTCGCCACCTCGCGCAGCGGGGTGAAGCGCCACAGCGCCATGAGCGCGACGATGGCGAGCACCAGGCCGGCGAGCTTGCCCCAGGAGGGTTTTTCACTTGAAACCACTTCTCGGGCGTGGCGCTCGGAGAGCAGCGTCTCGAGCGCGATCGGCTCCTCGGGATCGGCGACCGAGGCGACGCTCAGGATGGTCTCGGGCCATTCCGGCAGCTCGTCGAGCGGCCGCAGCGTGCGCGGCTGACTTCGCCACGCCGCGATCGCGCCGTGGACGCTGCCCGCTTTCTCGAGCTCGTCGCGCACGCGCGCGGGCTGGGTGTCGAGGTGCTCGGCGAGCAGCCGCTCGCGGAACTCGCGGATCGCCGCCGCGATGCGCGCCTCTCCGCGCGCCTCGACCACGAGATCGCACTCGGTGTCGAGCGCCATCGAGCGGTTGCACAGGTTGGACGAGCCGATGCGCAGCACCGCGTCGTCGACGATCATCAGCTTCGAATGCACGTCGACGCAGTTGCCCTCGGGCAGCCCGGGAACGTGCGGGTAGTACACGCGGAAGCGGCCATGGCGGTCGGCCTGCTGCAGGCGCTGGACGAGACGCGTGCGCAGCACGTGCATGGTCGCTTCCTCGAGCCAGCCGTGCGAAAGAAGGCGCAGCACCAGCACGACCTCGGGCCCGTCGGCCTCGGCGAGGCGCTTCTCCAGCGCCGCGGCGATGCGCGGCGCGGTGAAGTACTGGTTCTCGATGTAGATCGCGCGGCGCGCCAGAGCGATCATGTCGAGGTAGAGCTTCTCCACCTCGCGCACCGCCGGCAGCTCGCCGCGCGGCGGCACGGTGCGCGCGATGCCGACGTCGGCGCCGGAAACGTCGGGCTCGAGCTCGCCCGGCCATGGATCGGAGTCTGTCTCGATGGGTTTCAGGCGCTGGCCGGTGGCGAGACGCCAGCGCTCGCGCGCGAGCTCGCCGAGCCGCCGCGCCGCGTCGCCGTCGACCGCCATCATCGTGTCGTGGAAGGGCGGATAAGGCTTCTCGTACGCCGTGCGGCGCGGATCCTCGGCGGCATGCTCGCAGCAGTCCCAGCGCCGCACGGTGAGATCGATGCCGCCGGCGAAGGCGAGCGCGTCGTCGATCACCACGATCTTCTGGTGCTGGCTCGCGCCGACCGGATGGGTGTCGTCGTAGCGCAGGTGCACGCGCCGCGCGGGCGTCCAGCCGAAGCCGTAGATCGGCGGGAATTCCCGGTCGGCGCCGAACACCATCGGATAATCCCAGTTGAGGACATGGATGTGCAGCCCGCGCCGGCGCCGCGCGAGGAAGTTGAGGAACTCGCCGAGGAGCGCCGGCGGCCCGTCCTTCGGCAGCGGGTCGTGATGCAGCCGCGTCTGGCTGTTGAAGTCCCAGCCGAGGATGAGGATCGAGCGCTGCGCGCGCAGGGCGGCGCGGTGAAACGCCTCGAAGTAATCCTTCGCGTCGATGATGAACGCGACGCGCTCGGCATGCGCGATCGCCCAGCAGTTGTAGCCGGGGCGAAGGAGGCTTTGCGGCGCCGGACGGTCTGCTGCCTTCTCCTTCCTTACGAGCTCGACGCGCGCATGGCGGCGCAGCCTACCGTCGAGGTGGGACACGCTTCCCATCGAGCTACCTTGCGGTCCTCGGGCCCGGAAAATTGCTTCCCGGCTGCGCCGTCGCGCCATGACAGGCTATGGCTGGCGCGGCTACAAGAGCGAAACGGGCAGGCGATGGCATGGAGCCTCCTTTCGGGAAGGCTCATGCACTTTTCATGCCGAAGAAAAAGGGGACAGAGCAATTTTCCGATAACCCGGGGATCAGATGAACTGTGTTTCCGGAAAATTGCTCTGACCCCTTTTTCTACATCCGTGCCCGAGCGCGCGCCAGGACCTTCTCTGCGGTGCGCGGCATGTGCTGCCGCAGCCAGAGCATGACCGCCTGGCCGACCGGCATCTGGGTGCCGGGGCGGTGCTGCGCGGAAAGCGAATGCAGCATGCCGACGAGCTGCGGCTCGAGCACCTCGCGGATCGCCGAGCTCACCGCGTCGTTGAAGGCGTTGCAGTCGCGCGCCGGCACGAGGTGGGTATGCAGCGCGCATACCCTCTGGAGCGCGCCTTCGTAGGCGCGGCCGTCGAGAGCGTCGAGCGGGCAGGCGCAGAGCAGGGAGAGCGGCTGCCCTTCCACGAAAGCGTTCCAGAAGCGCTCGATCGCCTCGGCCGCCTCGCGGCGGCCCTCGGCCCAGAGGATGTCGGTGATCTCGCCGAATACGCGCAGCGCCGGATAGCGCATGCGCATCAGGCCGAGGATGCCGCCGATCGCCTCGTCGAACGCGAGGCGGTCGGGCACGCCGCGGCCCATGCAGCTCGAGAGGATCACCTTCGCGTCGAAGAGGCGCAGCTGGCCGCGCAGCACGGCGCCGTGCGTGTCGATGCCGCCGGCGCGCAGGCGCCCGGTCAGGGCCTTCCAGCGCGGCGCGCTGCCGATGACGACCACGCCTTCGCCCTGCGCGAGCCCGCCTTCGGCGAAGCGCGCAAGCGCGTCCACGAGGTCGCTTTCCTCGTGGTACAGCTGAACGGAGTGATGAAAGGGACGACTCTCCCCCATGGCTCCCACCATAACCCTGCTTCATGAACCGTGATGTCGCCGTCCCCGCAACCGGCTGTAGCGCCGGAATGACAGCCGCTAGTGGCGGAAAGGGAAGCGGCCGCGGCGGTACTGGATCATGAGCCAGCCGCCGATCATGCCGCCGAGGTGCGCGAAGTGCGCCACGCCCGCGGCCGTTCCCGTCACGCCGAAGATCAGCTCGAGCGCAGCGAACACGATCACGAACACGCGCGCCGGAAGCGGTATCGGGGGAAAAAGCAGGAGCACCCGGCGGTGCGGGAAGTAAACGCCGAACGCGAGCAGCAGCCCGTAAACGCCGCCGGAGGCGCCGACCGTCGGGTAGGGCGGGGCGCCCATCCAGGAGGTAACGGCGAGGTGGCAGAGCGCAGCGCTCACCACGCAGCCGAAGTAATACGCGGCATAGAAGCGCGACCCGAAAAGCCGCTCGACCTCCGAGCCGAACATGTAGAGGCCGAGCATGTTGAAGAAGATATGCGCGAAGCCGCCGTGCAGGAAGGCGTAGGTGACCAGTTGCCACGGCGCGAAGTGCGACTCGAAGCCGCCTGGCGGCCAGAGGGCGAACTCATCCAGGTGCAGGATCCCCGTCTCGCCGAGCAGGAAAACCGCGATATTCGCGAGCAGCAGCGCTTGGGTTACCGGAGCCAAGTCTTCAGCGCGTCGCGCACGCGGTCGGGGTAGTCGCTGATGATTCCATCCACCTTCATCTCGAGAACCCACGCTATAGCGGCGGGCTCGTTCACGGTCCAGGGGATGACTTTGACACCTAGTTCACGCGCCACCGCCAGCGCGCGCGGTTCCAGGTCCTGGAAGTTGGGCGACCAGACGGCGCCGCCGGCTTCATGCACCAGCCTGGGGATTGCCTCGCCCTTCTTCCCGGACGTCAGGTAGGCGGTCCGGATCGCAGGCGCCTCGCGCTGCACCACCTGCAGAGGGCGCCAATCGAACGACTGGATCGTGGTGCGCACCTCGACGCCCGCCTTGCGCACTTCGGCGATCAGCGCGCGCGCGAACAGTTCGGGCGGCAGAGTCTCCTCGGGCGCGTCGGGGACAAGCTTGGTTTCGATGTTGAACTTCACCCGCGGGCCGGCGAGCGCAAACAGCTCCGCCAACCTGGGAATCCGCGTGCCGTCGATCGGCTTCTGGTGCGGGAAGCGCTGCGCGTACTCGGACCCCGGACGGATGCGGCCGACGTCGTAAGTCATGAGTTGTTCATAACTGAGCGAATAAATCGCAGGCGCGGGCGCAATGACCCATTTGCCGTCCGGGCCGCGCGCGAGGTCGGGATTGAGGCGCCGGTCGTGATGGATGACCACGACGCCGTCGCGCGTCACGCCGACGTCGAGCTCGAGCGTATCGACGCCGATGGCGAGGGCGCGCTCGAAGCCCGGCAGCGTGTTTTCCGGCGCGTGGCCGCGCGCGCCGCGATGGCCCTGCAGGTCGAATGGCGTTTGGCTGAGCATGAGGAGCGTGAGGACCGCGGCAAGCCCGCCCATCGGCCTAGAGGATTACCTGAGTCTGGATGGTCAGCGACAGCAGCTTGCCGCTCGCGTCGGTCACGCGAGTCTGCCACACGTGCGTGCGCCTGCCCTTGTGCAGCGGCGTCGACTCCGCGCGCACCACGCCCTTGAACGCTGCGGCGAAGAAATTGGTCTTGGATTCGAGCGTCGCGGTGTTCTGCCCCGGCTCGAGATTCACCACGGTGCCGGCGGCGCCGATGGTGTCGGCGAAGGCCATCAGCGTGCCGCCGTGCAGCGCGCCGGTGGTGGTGAGGAGCTCGGGCCGGATCTCCAGCTCCGCGATGATCCGGTCCTTCTCGGTCTCGATGAAGCGGATCCCGAGGTGCTTCACCAGGCCGCGGTTCCAGTCAAGCATCTGCACTCCCTAGTCTGCGGAGACGAATCCGATTCGTCTTCTGGGTCTCGGCTCTACCGGTACCGCGAGTTCCCGAATCGCGTGCACGATGCCCGTAATCGCCTCATCATGTCCCGATACCCTGCGCTCGAGTTCATCCAGTTTCTTTGTAAGCTCGCTGTGTGCTGCGGCCATTTCTCGCAAGCGCACGAAGGCTCGCATTATGGCGATATTTGCTGCGATGGCGCGCGCGCTTCGCAACACGGATGACAACATTGCTACACCCTGTTCGGTAAATGCGTACGGTCTTGTGCGGCGCCCGCCCCACGTTCGCGCCGTGAAGTTGGCGCTCGCGATCTGTGACCTCAGCTTGGTTAGTTCTTCTTCGGTGAGAGTGAACATGAAATCCGGCGGAAAGCGTGCGCGATTGCGCTTCACCGCTTGAATAAGCACGCCTGTCGCCACGCCATAAAGATTCGCAAGGTCCTCGTCCATCATGGCGCGGTGCCCGCGCACGGCGAAGATGCGCGACGCGATGAATTTGGCGTGCGGCGTTGCTGCGCTCACGGTGTCGCACGTTGAACGCGCTAAAAGGCTGTCCGTTGACTGAACTTGATATCACAATCTGTGATTTCAAGTCTCCAAGCCAATGATTTAAAGGGACTATTCTCGAACCGGTCGCAATTTGCGATAGGTTCAGAACGCCCGCTCGACCTCGCCGGCGAAACGCTCGATGCGCATGTGCTTCTCGAACGGCGCGCGCTCGCGCGCGAACTTGGCCTTCAGGGCGGTGTTCGCTTCATAAGCTTCGGCGACATGCCCGCCGTCCAGCCAGCGCATGAGATGCGCCTCGGCCTGCGGCTCGACCGAGAAGCGCACGACCAGAAAGAATTCAGCGTCTCTCATCGAGCTCCGGGTAGCGGCGGAAGATGCCGTGCTGGTTGAAGGGAATGCGCCGCTCGGAAGACAGGTACGCGGCAAGGCGCGGCCGCGCGGCGACGCGGTCGTGCAGTTTTACAAGTTTTCCATGCTTCTTCTCAAGCCTGTGCATTGCATTCGGAAAAGCGTAGCGCAGGCCCTCGATCATCTGGAAGAGCGACAGGTGGACGTACGAGAATCTGTCGTCCACCGCGCGCTCGAAGTAGCGCATGAATTTCGGCAGCCGCTCGCCGAGGAAGATGCCGGCGCGGCGCTTCGCCTCGCGCTTCTGGTCCTCGTAGTACAGGCTGGCGGCGATCGGGTGGTGTGTGTCGTGCACCTCCGCGAGCCAGTCGGCGATGGTGAGCTGCTGGCCGTGCAGCCGCAGCCGTTGCGCCTCGGTTTTCGGCGCCAGGCCCAGCCGCGGGCCCAGATAGAGCAGGATGTTCGCCGTTTGCGGGATTACGAGCTTCCCGGCCTTCAGGTAGGGCGGGGCGAAAGCATGGCGGCTGGGGTCGGGCATTTTGTTCCGGTAAGCCGCGCCGGCATCTTCCAGGGCGAGCCGGATGAACTCGCCGCGGCCCTGGATCCCCGGCCAGTAATGCAGCTCGTAGGGCATGCGCCGAAGGGTACATGACCCCGGGCATGCAGATTGCACGGATGGCCTGATGGCCCAAGCGTCGGTAGTTGCCTGCGATACCTGCGGCCTCGTCCAGGAAGTGGACGCCCTGGCCCCGGGGACCGCGGCCGAATGTATCCGCTGCGGCTCGTTCGTCGGCGCGCGCAGCAGCACGCGCAGCCTGGAGGTCACCGCCGCGCTTTCGCTCGCCGCGCTCATCCTCTACCTGCCGGCGAACATCTATCCCATCATGAAGATGTATCTGTACGGCGGCTATTCCGAGAGCACGGTATGGGACGGGATCGTGCTGCTGATGCGCAACGATCAGTGGTTCGTCGGGGTCGTGGTGTTCCTCGCGAGCATGGGGGTTCCGCTGGTGAAGCTCGCCGGGCTGTTCTCGCTTGTGGTCACCGCGCGCATGGGCTGGGGCCGCCGACTGCGCAGCCGTACGCGGCTCTACAAGTTCATTGACGCCATAGGCCCCTGGGCCATGCTCGATGTCTTCCTGCTCGCGGTGCTGATCGCGCTGGTGAGGCTCAACACATGGGCGAAGGTGCTGCCCGGCCCCGGGCTGCTGGCGTTCACGGCGATGGTGGTGCTGACGATGTTCGCATCCGCAGCGTTCGATCCAAAGCTCATCTGGCAAAGGCGATGACGGGGGAAGAGCTGCCGAAGGCGAGAATCCGGCGCCGGCGCCTGTTCCGGCTGGTGTGGGTGGTTCCCGTGGTCGCGCTCGCCGTCGCGGTGTACCTGGTCTGGCAGCACATGCGCGCCATCGGGCCGGAGATCTCGATCCGCTTCAACGACGCAGCCAGCCTGCGCGTCGGCCAGACCCCGATCAACTACCGCGGCGTGCAGATCGGCGAAGTGATCGGCATCGAGCTTTCCGAGGACCGCAAGCGGGCCGTGGTCAAGGCGCGGCTGCACCGGGCGGCAGAGCCGATCGCGACCGAGGGGGCGGTGTTCTGGATCGTGCGGCCGCAGATCGGCCTCAACCAGGTCACGGGGCTCGGCACCGTGCTGAGCGGCCCCGAGATCCACGTCCTGCCGGGGAAGGGCGAGGAGCGCGTCGCGCAATTCAACGGCCTGGACAGCGCGCCGGTGGGGGTCGACGCGACCGGCCTGCGGATCGTGCTGCGCGCCGAGCGGCCGAAAGGCGTGCGCGTGAGCACGCCCGTGAACTACCGCGGCGTCGAGGTCGGGGCGGTCGAGAGGATCACGCTCGCGCCCAACTCGGCCTCGGCGGATATCCACATTCTGATCCGCAGCCGCTATGCCAGCCTGGTGCGCGCCGGCTCGGCGTTCTGGAACGCGAGCGGAGTGCATGCCTCCGGCGGCATCCTCAAAGGCATCGAGCTCGAGATCGAGTCGCTGCGCACGCTCTATACGGGGTCGATCGAGTTCGCGACGCCGAGCGAGAAGGCGGCGCGCGTCAAGCCGGGCACCGTCTTCTTCCTGCACGACAAGCCGAAGGACGAATGGTTAAACTGGTCGCCCAGGATCGCGCTCGGCGGCCAGGAAAAAGCAAACTAGAGGTATCCGGCCTCGCTGGTGGCGGATCGCGAGCACGATGACCCGATCCTCCGCCTCATCGTAGTGATAGAGCGCGATATACCCGGTGCGGCCGCGCGAGATGACAAGCTCGTGCAACCCGGCCTCGGTCGATCGTCCGATCAAAGGGTGCGACGCCAGGATGTCGATCGCCGATTCGATCAGGGACTTGGTTGCGTCCGCGGCCGCCGGGTCCGACTCGACCAGAAATGCGGCGAGGCGCTCGAGATCGTCCAGCGCGCCCGGCAGGTAGAAAACGGCCGCCATGGCGGCGGGCTATGCCTTGACCGGCTTCGGCCTCTTTACCTTGCGCCCCTCGACGAGAGCGCCCAAATACCGATGGACGTCGGCTGCCCGGTAGGCCGCTCCGGTTTGCCTGAATTCCGCCAGGCGCGAGCGCGCCTCGCCGTAGAACGCCTTCCGCTTCTCGGCCAGGTCAGCCTGCGCCTCGAGCGCGTCCACCATCCATGCGTGCGGCGTCTTGCCGGCAGCGTCCGCGAGGGGAGCGATGCGCTTCTTGAGCGAATCGGGTAGCTTCAGTGTCGTGGTTGCGGCCATCGGTCGGTTCGGTGACACCACGGTAGCACTGGGATCGCGACGCGGTCAAGTCGCCGGACATCACGAGCATGTCGACTTTCATCCTTGTTCACGGAGCCTGGCACGGCGGCTGGTGCTGGCGCTTCGTACGTCCGTTCCTCAAAGGACATGAAGTCTTTGCGCCGTCGCTGACCGGCCTGGGCGAGCGAAGACACCTGGCGCGGCCGGACATCGACCTCGACACGCACATCTCGGACGTCGTGTCTCTCCTCGAGATGGAAGACCTGCGCGAGGTCGTGCTCGTGGGCCACAGCTACGGCGGCATGGTGATCACCGGCGCCGCCGACCGCGCGCCCGAGCGGATCGGGCGCCTGGTCTATCTCGATGCCTTCGTCCCGGAGAACGGCAAGTGCGCGCTGGATTACGTCGTACCCGAGCGCGCCGCGCGCATGCGCGACGAAGGCGAACGAGTCGGCAGCATCACGCCGCCGCCGCTATCGCTCTGGGGCCTCGCGGAGCAGGAGCACATCGATTTCGTCAAGCCGCGCGAAGTTCGGCATCCGTACCGGACCATGTCGCAACCGATAAGGCTCTCGGGGAATCTCAAGAACGTTCCCAAGACCTTCGTCTACTGCTCGTCGCCTGCGACCGGCTCCTTCGACCAGTTCGCGGCGAAGTACCGCAGCGACCCGAAGTGGAAGTTCTTCGAGCTCAAGACCGGCCATGACGCGATGATCCTCATGCCCGAGCGCGTGGCGGAGATCGTGCAGCAGTAGCGAGATCGCTGCGCAGCTGCGCGAGCGGGGCGCTCCAGTCGCGGCTCGCGTCCTGGCGGTAGACGCTGAAGCCGGGAAACCACGGCGAGTTGCCTTCGGTCCGCATCCAGCGCCACTCGGGCGGGTAGGGTACGAGGACGCGCGCGGTGCGTCCGAGCCCGGCGCACAAGTGGATGTTGGTATTGCTGACTGCGACGTAGTCGTCGAGCGCGGCGAGAACCGCGAGCGCTTCGCGCAGATCTTCGTTGACGGCGGACAGGTCGTGCACCTCTTTCCTCGAAGCCTCGCGCAGTGCGCGGAGCTCGTCGGGTACGGAACCGCGTTGCAAGCTGACCAGCGTGCCGGGCCAGCCGCGCAGCGCCCGGCCGAGCAGCTCCGGCGGGATCTCCTTGAAGAGGATGCGCTGTTCCACGCCGAACTCGCGGCTGCGCCTGAGGTCGGTGCCCGCGCGCCAGGTGATGCCGAGATGGGGAGGCGGGCCCAGGGCGGCGAGCCGTTCGCGCGCATCGGCGCTCGCGCGCAGCGGAAAAGCCGCCGGGGTTTGCGCGGTTTGCAGCAAGGACGGCAGGTCGGCGATCCACACCGGCCAGTCCGAAGCCTGCGGCCGGGCAATTTCGATCTGCCCGGCGAGCAGCGGCGCGAGCTTGGCCACCTGCGGCGGCAATTCGAGCGCGATCTGCGCGCCGCGTGCTCGCAGCTCCGGGGTGAAGCG
>Ga0180085_1000372_pt1 | contig 15843 bp, 16 predicted proteins | sample EasRiv730_16_10D_FD_123013 | JGI IMG/M metagenome (GOLD analysis project Ga0180085, IMG submission 123013) | Soil microbial communities from meander-bound floodplain in the East River, Colorado, USA - East River metaG ERMLT730_16_10D | ecosystem: Environmental > Terrestrial > Soil > Floodplain ... | reverse complement strand
CCGCCTCACGGCGACGCAGTGGCAGTCGGTTACAGGCCGGAGAGGGCGTACCTGAAGAGGACTTCCACCTCTCTGACCAAATGCGCTTTCAGGCGCACGATTCCCGCTTTCGCGGGAATGACAACCAAGGCGAAAGGTTGGCTAGAAGAGCTTGAAGTTCTCAACGTCCACACACCTTGCTTGATGCATCAGTACAGCATTCATCAGTTCAATGGCCAGTCGCGATTCCAAGGTGACCCCAGCTCGAACGCCTACGCAAGGATCGTGCCGGCCCGACTTCAGCTCAAAGTCGATTTCCTGAAGATTCTTCCTTACCGATTTCTGCGGCAATGTGATCGTTGAGGTAGGTTTAAAACCCACACGGCAGACTAAAGGCATCCCGGTCGTCACGCCACCGATAAGGCCACCTTGATGATTCGTCTGGTAGCCTGTACTCCGAATCGGATCGTTGTTCTGGCTTCCCCTCCGTTCGATAACCTCATAGCCCGAACCCATCTCGCAGGACTGGACCGCGTGCAGTCCGCCCAAGGCCCCCATCAGGCGTAGCTTCAGACTTTCGTAAATGGGTTCACCCACCAACGCTGGAACGTTGATCGCTACCACCTCGATGGCTGCACCCAGTGAATCACCTTCCTTGCGAGTCTCTTTGATGAGTTCACCGGCCCGCTTCGCAAATTCACCATCCCATGAATAGATCTCCGCAGCTTCCATCTCTGCCTGAATCCCCTGAAGCTCCGCAAGGGAAACCTTCTGGTTGGGGGCGTTGCGCCGGATTTGCTCAAAGTGATTGGCCAGCATCCTGGTAGCCCTGAGGGGACCGACTTGGCAGATCGAGGATAGGACGACCGTTTGAAAGTGCTCGCGCAGGAAGATGCGCGCGATGGAACCAGCCACAACATCCGAAATCGTGGAGCGATAACTCGACCGTCCGCCGCCTCGCGGATCGGTGAAGCCCTTCGACTGATGAAATTTGACCAGATCGGTGTGGCCCGGCCTTACCTCTCCTGCCGGTCCAGTGAACTGCTCGTAGTCCTTCGATTTTTTGGCGGCCGACAAGACAAGCGCTGCAATCGGTTCCCCGGTTGTGAAGCCCTCCTCGTAGCTTGACGTCACTGTTTCCAGTTCGCTCGCTCGAATGGCCAGGTGCGGTCCCGAAACGAGAAGTGTGATGTTCTCAGAATAAATTCCTGATAGCAGGACCACTTGGTCGTCTTCATGTCGCGGCGTTCCATGGCGGTTGCTGCCAGGACGGCGGCGATCCAGATAGCTCTGCAGCTCCTGGCGAGTAATTCGGAGTCCCGGGGGGCACCCGAATACAATCGTAGTCACTGCGGGTCCGTGTGACTCCCCTGCGCCAGCGACTCCAAAAATTGGACCTCCCAGGATTTCCATACTTGGTTTCCTACACCGCCACAGTTAGTTTCTACCTTATACCACACTTGGATCGCGCACAGGTTCACGGGCAGGCGGGAATGGAGTTGAAGTGGTTGCTGTACTAGAGCCCAACATCGTTTTCTTCTTCTAGTTGCCGCCGAAATTGACATTGCGGCTCCGCCTGCGTAGCATCGACGCGTATCTCGCTCTCTCAACGTTGCCGCAAACAACTCAGCCCTGAAGCCGTGCTTAAGAAGCCCCGGCAAGCGAACCTGTCAACTCAAGGTGGCCGATTGAGTTCTCTGGTGGGCTTCTGGATCGATCCTGCAGCCTATCCTGCTGCGGGATAGGCTGCAACGTGCCGTCTATTCTGCAATCGGGTCACGAAGGGTTTCGAAGTCAAGTATTGGCTGGTCAATAGGTTTAAGGATTCTTAGTAGATTAGCCAGATTCACGATAGGCTGCAAACAATACGGCCTACAGCGATCACTTGTTAGCTGCTGCCATATGAATCGAGCACTTCTCATTATCGGCGGACTGGGGTGCTTTCCCTACCTGGACTATGCCTACCCATTTTGGGAAATTGAAGCGTGGCCATTCCTGGCCGCCTTTGCTCTCGGTGCTGTTTCCTATGGTCTCTTCTTATACAAACGAAGGTGGATTCTTGTCGTTCCGCACCTGTTGATCGCATCCGCAGCGGTGCTAGCTTTCAATGTATTTACTTTGGGCTTTCCTTTTGGTGGGCCGGGAACTTGGACCTATCGCTATTACGCTAATAAGAAGTTCGATCGCATCCTTGGGGAGTTTTACAGTGCGCAAGATTCCGAAAAACCCATCACGAATCTTGTCTCGCTCTTGACGACGGGTTCTGAATCTATTCGCATAGACGCGGCTCTCGCACTGCGTACCGCTGCCTCGCGGTTAGGCAGAGATCTTCAAAAAGCCTCTTTCGCCCGCCATGCAATTCCTGCCCTGGGAAAGGCTCTCGATGACTCGAGCGGCGTTGTCCGACGGGAAGCGGCTTTGGCTCTTCAAGCATCTGGGCCGGTCGCGTTGGGAGCCCTTCCACAACTTATGTCTCGTGCGTCGTATCGCGATGACACCGCTTCTTTCAGCATCGAAACCATCGGAAACCTCGGTACGGCGGCATCTTCCGCTGAATCGACTCTTATTCAGGTGCTCCGACAACAGTATGCTCCTGGGAGTTGGAACGCAGGCCTCCGCGTAGATGCTGCAGAAGCACTGGGCAAGATATCGAGCAGTCAAACAACCATCTCTGCCCTACAAGCAGTACTGGATGATCCTGACTCCGCGGTACGAGAAAGGGCAAAAGAGGCCCTAGAAAGAATCAGGAACCGCAGCTAACACTGCATCCAGCCGACCCGCCGCCAAAAGCAGCGGCGGGCGGCTGATGCTTGGCCGTTAGATGCCTCCGCGTGATACTGACACAATGCGCAGGATGAGCGTAGGACGACCTTTACTCATACTTGGGATGCTAATCCAGATCCTAATCCAGATTCCAGGTGTCTCGCTTGTATCGAGGTCTCAAGGATCGCCGGCGTTCGCTGCAGCAATCCAAGGGCAAGTTGTCGATCAACGTGGGGCGACCCTGCGTGGGATGAACGTAACTCTTGAAGGTGTTGGTGGGGTTGGCGTCGGTCACAGGGTGAGAACTGCAACGGCCGACGGCGAGGGAGTTTTCAAGTTCGAAGGACTCGCAGCTGGCCACTACCGCATTACCGTCTCAGGTGTATGCAAGGACAAGGTTGTTGACGTGTCGATCGGAGATGCGGAAAGCATCAGTGTTCGTGCTCAGATGTGTCTTGTATGCGAGGACGAGAAGGTGCCCAACATGGAACTCACCGATGCAGACCGAGCCACAATTCTGAGCTACCTCGCGAAACAAGCGTTCGGCCAGACGAAGCTTAAAATCCTTCTCGACAGCGTAAAGCGAGGGTTAGTCCATGAGGTGCTTTCTCCAGACATAGAGATTCTCCGCTTGGGACAGATTCAAGAAAGATCGCGCCAGAAAACAATCGAATATGTGCAGCTCGCAGAACTTAAGTCGCATGGTAGCTGTGTGGAAGGCTCTTACACCATAGGCTGCATGTTTCAGGCGAAGGGATGCCCTCTAGGTGGTCAGGTATGATCTATGAAGTTCATCTCCGGGATGGGCGGTGGGAACCACAGTTCGTGCGTGGTTGGATACATTGACATTGAAGTAACGGCATCTAACACCGCATCCAGCCGACCCGCCGCCAAAAGCAGCGGCGGGCGGCTGATGCCTGATCGTTAGACAAGCCAATCCCATACGCCTTGATTACCAAGATTGTGAAGTTCAGGGTAAGAAAGAATTTGGAAGGAGCAGAAGCAAAGGGGAAGAAGCGATAGGATGCGGTACTGATCGCACCAAAGGATGACCCCTCGCCTTCGTGCCCGTCGCGACGTACTGGGATTGGCAAATTATCGAGCCACTCCTACGATCTCGCCTGAGACAGCTACAAGTCACGAGCATTGGCTCCCCTCGCCCCGAGGTGGAAGAGGTGGACCGAAGTCTGTCTTGCCGCGAAAAGGAGACCCAACTTGGCGACCATCTATCACCAGCGTTCGATCAACACGCCGGCGGCGAAGGGCGCCCGCTGAGCGATCCGAGACTCGCTAGATCTGATGCTTCAAATAGACGGTGCGCAATTCGGAGTAGAAATCAACAGCGACACTTCCCTGCTCGCGGAAACCCGTGCTGGAGGCTTTGGTGCCTCCGAAGGGGAGCTGGTATTCCACGCCCGCTGAGGGCAGGTTGACGATGATCAAGCCCGCCTCGATGCGGTTAATGTAGCTGAACACTTTGTTCAACTGATTGGTGAGCAGCGAAGCAGATAGACCAAACTTCACATTGTTCGCCATCTGAATCGCGGTGTCGAAGTCCTTCACAGGCATGACGGCCAGGACCGGTCCGAAAATCTCTTCCTGAGCAATGGTCATTTCCGGTGTGACCTCGGAAAAAATGGTGGGCTCGACAAAGTAACCTTTGTCGTACCCGGCGCCGGTGAGTCGGTTCCCGCCGCACAACAGCCTGGCGCCTTCCTTCTTTCCGACCTCGATGTAACTCAGGACCGTTTTCATCTGGCCCTCATCCACACAGGGGCCCATATCGACGCCTTTTTCCATGCCGTTGCCGACCCGCAGCTTGCGGGTCTTCTCCACCAGCAGTTTGACGAATTCTCCAAAGATGGGTTCTTCAATCAGCGCCCGGCTGGTGGCCGTGCATTTCTGGCCGGTCGAAAAGAAGGCCGCGTTCACAACGATGTCGGCGGCCATGTTCAAGTCCGAATCGCGCAGCACGATGGTCGGATTCTTGCCACCCATTTCCAACTGCGTTTTGATGCCACGCTGCACGGTCTTGCTTTGGATGCCATTGCCCACTTCACAAGAACCTGTGAACGAAACCGCCTTGACGGCCGGGTTGGAAATGAGTTCATCGCCAATCGCCCCACCAGAACCCGTCACCATGTTGATGACACCTTTGGGCAGGCCGGCTTCGTGCAGAGCTTCGATCAAACGGACGGTGCAGAGTGGCGCAACCGATGCAGGCTTCACTACCACCGTATTTCCTGTAATCAACGCAGGCGCCATCTTCCAAGCTGGAATGGCGATGGGGAAATTCCAGGGCGTTAACAGCGAAACCACTCCCAGCGGCTTGCGAAAGGTGTAGGCAAAAACTCCGTCTCTTTCGGAAGGTACCGTTTCGCCGCTCAGCCTCGCGCCTTCACCACCGAAATAGCGAAAGATGTTCACAGCCCGTCCCACTTCGCCTTTGGCTTCGGGCAGGGTCTTCCCTTCCTCGCGGGTCATGTCGGCCGCCACACTCTCGGCCCGTTTTTCGAGAATCTCAGCAGCACGCATCAAAACGATGCCGCGGTTCGGCGCCGGCATGCCTGCCCACGCCGCCTGCGCTTTTTGGGCCACGTCGAACGCATTTTTCACGTCCTCCGCGGTAGAGGATTGATAGCGAGCCACCAGTTCATCGGTGTTGGCGGGGTTGGTGCTGTCGAAGGTCTTCCCGGAGGAAGCCTTCACCCACTCTCCGGCGATAAAATTCCCGTAAGTTTCAGCCATGGATTTTCCTCCACTCAATGATGCCTTGACGACGAGTCCAATAAAGATGGGTTCCCAAAGAAGCCCGTCGTCATCTTAGGTTTTTGGTTTCTGCTTTGTCAATTGAACCGGCTTGGACGCCACCGTCACGCAACTGGTTGCGCCGTGGCGAAGCTCACCCCTTCGCCGAACCGAGAACTTCGCTCAGCCGCTGCGCCACAATCTTGTGCTCGCCGGGCCGCAGCATCCACACAGAAACCGTCAATCCCTTCGGGCCACGCTGGGAAACCTCAATTCGCGGATCTCCACTTCGCAGCGACGCAGCCACTTCTTGAGCGGACAGTTTCACTGGGCTGTCCCAGTCGACGGCTAGATGCGGAAGATGGTTGGCAATTTCGGGAACAAGACGTTCTGCCTTCACGCCCCGAATTCCCGAAAGGGCTTTGGAAATCTCGCTCACCCGCGCATCCAGTTCACGGAACTCCGCCTCATGATCGACTTTGAGGTAGCGTTCCAAGGCTGCGACCAAGCCGATAATCTCCTCTTTCCCGACCTTCATGCCCCGGCCGATCCCCCCAAACGGACTGGAATTGATGCGCGCTGCGTCTACCAGGTCCTTCCGACCTAGCAGGAGGCCCGAGCACTGCGGCCCCAACAGTCCTTTGCCTCCGCTGAAGGCTACGAGGTCGAACCCCATGCGGCAGTATTCCGACAGGTGTGCCTTCGGAGGCAGATCGGCCGCGGCGTCATTGAAGGTGGGAATCTTGTGCTTTTTCCCCACCGCAATCCATTCGTCTCTGCGGATCTGCCCGTCGGGTTCGGCCTTGTTCAGAAAGAAGAGCATCGCCGTTCGATCAGTGACGGCCGATTCCAGCTCGGCGCGGGTTTCGACCTCGATAACCTTGGTCCCAACCAGCAGTATCTGGGCTTCGTATCCGGAGCGATGGGTCTTTTGCATGATGACTTCGTTCCGCATTCCGCGGGTGTCGGGCAACTGGCGTATCTTTTGCGGATCCGTTCCGGTCACGCACGCAGCGGTCGCCAGCGTGATGGCTCCCGCAGCCCCGGTCGTGACCACAGCCGCGTCCACACCCAGCAGCCGGGCAATGTGCTCTCCGGATTTCTCCAGCAACTCGGGCATGGAAACGAAATGCCGTCCCGCTTCCTCCATGGCCGCCACAACTTCAGGCGGCATGATGACGCCACCCAAGACCGTGACGGTGCCGATCGTGTTGATCACGGGACGAACTCCCAACCGCGTGTATATCTCAGGTGAGGAATCGAACTTGTGGGCCGAGGCGTTCTTTCCCGCAGCTCGCGCCTGTAGTTTCATGGGAATCAGGTTCGCAAGAACCGAGACAGCGCTTGCCAACCCTAGAAATTGTCGTCGTCCCGTTAAGTGCAGTTTCATGGCTAAGCCTCCTTGTTCGTCAGACCGTGAATGCAAAAGATGTGTTCGACGGGAGATTATCTGGGAAAGACTACCGTTGCAAGCACAGCATTGATCAGCACCGCGTTGGTCGCCTAAGACCGCCAACCGTGCCTGCGACGATGATTCGGAAGATCTGTTGACACGACCAAGACGTTTGACTGGGAAGCACAACTGCTCCAGCCTATGACATAGGTTAAGATGTACATGGACTTCCACATGAGTGTTCGAACCGCCACTAAGTTGTTAAATGTTTTTCTTGCCCTTGCCTCCTGTGGGCTGAGCCAAGCGGGACAGCAATCCTTGCCAAGCCGGACTGCATCGGTCGAGTCCAGCAACGATTTCCTGGCGAAAGTTCTTCAGAGAATCCAGATGGAGTTGAAGCAGATTGCGGAAGATATCAACACCGTCGATGCCATGATGTTGCAGGAGTCACACAATGGCCGCGATCAAACGGTCACGACCGCACCCAGAATCCATGAGCTGTTGAAGAATGATGATCCAGCGACGCTCATCCAGGATTTCCTTCGTGCCCCGCAAGATCGTTTGCGGTTTGAGTCGTGCTTGAAAAGCGGAAAGCTTTATAGGAATCTCGCTGCCGAAATCTTCGCGATTCGCAAGACTCCAACACTTGAAAGTGGCCGGGCAACCGGTCAACCGACTCTGGGCCACGAATTCGCTCAAATGGCCCAACTCTTTTTCTTGTCCAGGATGATCCCGGAGTTGGAGCTTCAGTACGGAGAGTTTCAGTCTCGAACAAAGGCAGTTCCAGATGCCAAGCAGGCGGAACTTTGGCAAAAGCTGCGGGAAGCGCTGCAGCACGATGACGAGCTTTTGCTCGCGAAACTGAACGCGATCCTAGCCTCGGCCGGCGAATCCGCCAACCAGTTTGCCGTGAGAGTTCTTTCTCAGGCTCAGAAGACCTCACCTTTCGCAGCGGCAACGATCGTGGAAAGTATGGCGATTCTTAACGCGGCAGGACATATGTGGAAGCTAACCGAAATACCAGGAATCAATCCGGCTTTCCTGAGCGCCCTTGAATGCGAGAAACGAGCGATGAACAGTGTTCTGGTGGCAGGTTTCCAGGCGGTACTTCAAGCCTTCAATTGCCGGGCCTCTGCGGATGGATCATCGGTGGAAGCCTTTGCCACGCACCCGCCACAACCCGTCGAATCTACTTCGAAGTCTCCTCCGTCCGGTCCCAATGAGATCCCTCTTGGCCGCGACATCTTCCGCTTACCTACCGAAAAGGAGCTGCAGGATCTTCAGAATCAAGACTCGAAAGGTGACACCCTCCCGACGGCACCAAGTCAGCCGACAGGCTTCGGCGTCTCGAACACTCCGGTCAAGCGACCGAAGATTCCGTCCTGGTGGATCCGCTGTGCCTGTCCATCAGACCACCCCGACGCCGGTATCGTCTTCGAAGGAGTTCGATGGCACGCACCTGTGCTGCAATGTCCGAACCCTGAGTTGAGGCGTCTGGAGGTGAAGTAGCCATCGGGTGCAATACGACGCCGGACCAAATGAAAGAGCCCGTCACGGGTCCGATGGATGCGCACGTGAGAAGGCAAGTCCACTAGATCGAACCCCAGCTGGTGAATTTAGTTTTTGGGCTGACCCTGTCCCCCCGCTCCCGACCCTCGCCCCTTTTATTGGTGAAGAAGCTGTGTGAGCCATGGAAAATACTGCCTAAAGAAGCTAACCGCCTCAGGGTCCTGATGCAAGGCCCAGACCGTATGGACGCCGACAGCACCACCGCCGCAGGCGTAATAGCCACAGGCCCCGCCGCCGATGGCGATGAGCCCAATCGCACCGCTACCCAAGGCGACACCTCCAACGGCCCCACCTCCGAGTGCCACTAGGACGCCGATGGCGCCACCGCCGAGCGCAAAGAGGCCGATGGCAAGACCGCCGACCGCGAAAATGCCACGTGCTAAGCCGCCACACGCAAACCAACCGGTCGCCATGTCGCCCAAGGCGAAGATGGCGCGCGCGTGACCGCGCATCTCGCCGAGCTCCCAATCCGGACCGAACGCGATAGCCCAAAGCGGTAAACCGCACAGTTTGCGTGAGGACTGACGACGGATGCCCTTAAAGGGAAGACCTGAGAATCGCTGGGCGGATAAAACCTGACTCTTTGCCTTGGTGAACTCCTCTGCGGTCAGTAGACCATCGGCGTGGAGTTTGGCGAGTCGTTCAAGTTCATGGGCGAGGTTCATGTGGTGCCAACGGAGAAGACGCCTTACATTTCGTTAGGCCCGCGTGTCAGCTGTGTGCTTGGTTCTGCGGGAAAGAAGCGCGTCGTCGTGTCGCTGCGCATCTACCCCTTTTCGGCTCTCGGCTCAGCTGCCCCGCTCCCACTGCCGGGGCCTAGCAGAGACGGATGTGGAAGCTTCAACCGTAGATTCCAAAAAGAACGCGGTGGCGGCGGGTTCTCGGTCAGGTGGACGCTTTCGTTAGACATCTCTCCTCGATAGTTGTTGTCGTTCACCCGCCAACAGGTCTTCGGGATGGCGCTTTCTTGGTCGTCCGGGAAGATTCCCGGCTGGGCGCCTTCGGGATCTTCGCGAGAAACTGCCGCGTATGCTTTGCGACGGCGTTTAACCACTCGAGCTGAAGCAGGCTGCCGGTTCTGAACATGTCCACGAGTGGTGTGGGCAGGACCGAAAAATCGACCGCCAGCCTTCCCCAGTCAGGCCGACGGCCGTCATAGTCGGTGAACTTGTATTTCCGGCTGAGTTCCCACGAACTGAGCAGTTGACCCGATCGGTTGAGAACGTTCGGGTCTTGCGCGAGCGCGGCCACCGCCCGGCCGATGAACAGTGGTGATTCGGACTCGAGAAAGTTCTTGTCCTTCGTTCCAGCGTCCCGCCAGTTCGCCTCCGTTACTCCCATACCCTCCAGCATCGACTCGGAGCGGAGGAATCCCGGTGTGATGGCAACTGTCGCGACGCCATGTGATCTGAGTTCGGTCGCCATGTTAAGTGCCAGCCCTTTGAGCCCAAGCTTCACGACCAGCGCCATTGGATTCCCACCCCCGCCAAGGATGTCACTCTCGGTCACCTCGACGATCAGACCGCGGCGCTCGCGAATCATGATCGGAGCGGCGTGCTTCGCCGTGATGATGTGGGAGATGAGGGACTGCCGGAAGATGGCGCCGGCGTGAGTCAAGTCGGCCTCCCAAAATGATCCCCACTGGCCCATCATTGGATCTTCACCGGCGATGCTGTTGACGAGGATGTCCAGCCTACCCTGTTCACGATCGACCCGCGTGAAGAGCGATTGGACCTCGGATTCAACGGTGTGGTCGACTCGGAGGGAAATCGCAATGCCGCCCCCAGCCACGATCATATCTGCGGTTTCGTCGATGGTCTCCGGGCGCCCATAGGGGGAAAGGTTGCCGCGCACACTGCGCCCTGTGCAGTACACAGTCGCACCGGCGTCGCCCAGGGCACGCGCGATGCCGCGTCCGGCACCGCGCGTGGCGCCAGCGACGAGGGCGACCTGCCCCTTCAAGGGTAGGGTTGATTCCTGTGGCGTCCTCACATCACTTCCCTGCAGCCTTTCCTCGAACTGTGTCGAATGCGATCGATCTTGAGCGACCACGCCAGATACGCGGCTGCCGTTACATCGTACGTCAGACAGAACGCTGGCCACCAAGCCGGTACGCCTGGATTGGATATGACTCTGCTGTGTGCAAGATCGAAGACGCCATGGGCCGCTAGCGCAAACACGACAACCCAAAGCGATGACCTGAAGCCAGATACTGCAACTGCAAGGAAGACTGCGCCCACCACGGACTCAAGCACGAGTGCATTCGTGGATGCGCCCATGACCGCAAACAGCACATAGTAAGACGCGATGACAATCGTCACGGTTGGATAAAAGGCACGGTCACGGTCCAACCCGATGGCCGTGGCCAACAGCCCCACTCCGAATGCAAGGAGCGCTCCCACAAGTAGTGCCACGATGCGCCTCCTTGCTTGATCTGCCGACCTAACGTTCGGGTTCAGGGGCGTAGGCCAGCAAGCGCAGCGCCGCGGCCTGCGTCCCCTGGAACCCGCAGTTTGGCAACGAATTCGGCGATGCTCGCATACTTAGAGTAGTACTGCCCCGCAAGCGGGACCATTTATGTCCGTCCACCAAGACATTGCCTGAAGTGTCTATGGTGATTCGCCTAAGCACGCGCGCCATTCGTTCATATGCCGCAATGACCTCGGGTTGTTCATACACCTCAACCTTCTTCGCTGGCACTCACACAATATAGAAGAAGACAAAGGAAAGAAGGAACCATGCGGCGGTTATCGCCAGCTTTGGTACGAGCGGTAATGCTGTTACCACGGCGCGAGCTTCTGAATTGACTCAAACATGCGTAAGCCCTCTTCTTCCACACTTCGCAATAGCAGCCCTGCGCTGACTGAGCTTACAGCCGCTGAACTTGCCGGCGACGCCCAACGATTCCCGCATCACCCGCCGCCGCTGCTTTTGGCGGCGGGTGCGGTGTTAGCCCGCGTGTTCCTGTTGCTCGGAGTCAGTGCCAAACACGGCCGCGTAACACAGAACGTCGATTACGCCCGCCTCCAGGTTGGGAAACTCCAAATAACGACGCAACATTCCCTCTCGCTCGAAGCCACACTTTTCCAGCACTCGCCAGAATCGACGATGCTGTGGGTGACAGAGAGCGTAGGGTCGCAGAACGCCGATCGCTGGTGCGATCTCCATGATCGCGCGAAGTGTCTCAGTCGCATATCCTTGCCCCCAGGCATCCCTGGCCAGTACATAACCAATCGCCGCACGATACGGAGTTTCGAACGTAAAGCCGCTACTGCCCAGCAACATGCCGTCGGCCCGCGACAGGACGAGATACGGGCCAGCCGGCCACCGTTCCCATTCAGAGTCGCTAATCTTCAAGAACGCCTGGGTATCAGCGAGGGATCGATGCATGGGCCAGCCCAAAAAGCGCGTAACTTCCGGATCACCTGCGTATCGTTCGAATATTGCAGTCGCATCCCTACCCTGCGGCCGCCTGAGCATGAGGCCGTCAGTTTTGATACTTGTTGGGGCCTTCAACACATGACCTCAATTTCTCGGAACCCGTGCCGATCCAACGGGCTAACGGCTCCCGGCTAAGCTGCCCGGCTTCCCACTGCCGTGGAGCCGAAGAGAACCTTGGAAGCTTTCACTGCCGTTTCCAAAAAGAACGCGTAAGGCCGGGTCAGCTTCAGACGAAGCTTAGGCCACGTCCCTGAGCGGCCTGACCCTGGTCACCGCCCGAACAGGGCGCGGGCGTTCTCGTAGCGGATCTTCGCCTTCTCGCTTTCGTCGAGGGCCAAGCGGCCAAGCGCACTCACATTCTGCTCAAGCGAATATTGCGGATAATCCGAGCCCAGCAGCACGTGATCGATCCCGACATTGCGCATCGTCCAGACGAATTCGTCCTCGATCGGTGAATTGGCGACCAGCACGACGATCGCCGAAATGTCGAAATAGATATTGTCGCCAAACAGGCCTTCGGCTGTCCGCGCCGCTTTAAGGACATTCCAGAAGCGGAAATTCATCGCGCCCAGATGTGCGAAGATGAATTTGGTTTTGGGAGCCTTGAGCGCAAGGTTGAACAGCTTCTCGCTGTCGCCTGGCAGGATGTTCGCATTATCGATCAGCGCGATCACGCCGAGCTCGCCGGCGCGCCGGACGAGCGTCAGCACACGCGGATCGTCGGGATCGAACTTCTGAGTGTGCGGGTGTAGCTTGAGGGCCTTGATGCCCTTAGCCGCGATGCGCTCCAGCTCCGCCACCATGGCCGGGCCGTCATAGGGGTGGACGGTAGCGATCGGCATCATCTTGGGGTGCTTGGCGGCCAACGCGATGATCCCATCGTTGCCCGCCCGAATCTGTGTCGGCCGTCCAGCGAGCGCCTGGTTCGGACCACCGAACCACATGGCGCCGATGCCCGCTACCTCCAGCCGCCGCTCCTTCAGCTGCTCCTCATAGGCCCGCAGCGACTCCTCGCCGTTCCACAGATGGACGTGCGAGTCGAAGAGCAGCGATTGAGCGGCTGCAGCCTGCGCCATCAGCGCCAGCGCAACGGCCAGGACCATGACGCGGCCGCCCACTAGCAGAACATCGAGGCGATTGGTCTGTGCACTAAGCCTTGGCAATGGCCATCCAGTCAGCGCGATGGCGAGTACTCGAACCAACCGACTCAGTTGGTAGCCTAGGATCATAGCGTCTCTCAGAACTGTGTGATCTCACGCCGCAGGAAACGTTCACGTGTCTCGTTTCGGACTGACGCTCATCACCGTGGACGACCGAAAAACAAGACATAGCCGTCGGCGTCCTTGAGCTCGAAACCACGCAAACCGTCATCAGTGTCTTTCAGTGGCTCGGAAAACTCGACATTGCGCGAAGCAAATTCGGCCGCCAGTAAGTCAGGATCCGGGACGTCAACGAATGCGTCCCAGCGGGCGATACCTTTTTTGACGTCTCGCTTGTAGTTCGGCAGTGGACCTACGCCAACGTCTTTGAGCAGGATCTGCGCACCGCCCCTGCGAACGATGCCGAAGAAGATGTCGTGAGGAGCAGGCCCCTGGAAGGTGATCTCAAATCCGAGCCGGTCTCGGTAAAACGAAAGCGATGACGGTACGTGGCTCACGATAAAAAAGGGTGAGATGCCGGAAATCTCTGCCTGTATCATGTGGACTGCTCCGTGCTTTACGCCCAACGATCCCGCCTCAGCCGCGCCGGTGTTTTTGGCCGGCGTCGGCTGGAACCGGCGGGTTAGATAGCCCATGTGCTATGTTTCTGGTTGACCACGGTCCGTCAACGCGGTGGCCCCAAGACACCCTCGCGCTGACTCCATCTGTCCGACTGCGTCGACTGTCACGCTGGCCTTCGCGAGACCGAATGGTGGCATTCCGCTGTACACGTACTCGTATTCTCCGGCGCGGACTCGGTAGGTCTCGTGCCAGATACCTACGTCTTCTCGACTACACTCTGGTTGAACGCCACCCAGGCCGGCCAGTGTAGCTGGTTTGCGTCTCGCGCATAGGCCTCGAGTTGCTCGAAGGATCGCCAATACTGCACGATGACTCCCAGACCCATGATGTGTCCCAAGAAGCCCGACCCAGGATGCTGCTCAAGCTCCCGAATCATCTTCGGCATAGCCCGGAACACCGGAAACCACTTGTGAAGTTTCCACGGTTTGTTGATTCTCATGCCGATCAAGAAGACGACGAAGTCGCCCTCAATCGTGGCTGTCACACGCTTTGCAGCAACCTTCACCATTCATCTTCACCTCATCACCAGGTTAGCGATCTAACGATCCCGCTTCAGCCGCCGCGCTTTTCAGCGGTCGGCTGCAAGCGGCGGGTTGGGCCGCCGCATCATAGTCGAAGCCAACTCGCCACAATCCGGTCATAGGCTGAGTCGTAGAGCCAAATCCCGAACCATTGCCGACGAAGGCCCTCTTCTTCCAGGATTGGTGTGGCCCACATTGCTGGCATTTTGGACGGATGCAAAACACCGTCAATATAGATCAATAGACTCACCGGCCTTCCCCGAGTTTCATGCGTCTTACCGGCCTTCCTGGCGATGGTGTCGCGAAGGGCTGCCCGGTCATCATAGCAGTCCGCTTTCACAATGGGAGCCGACCCAGTCTTGGAAAGCTGGGAAAGATGTCCCCCCATGACTGTCGCGGAACCCGGATGGACCATTCGGGTCAATTCGAAGTACTGGGGTACTCCTGCAACGCGGCACGAAATGTCTGGGTACGGAGGTTTGACGCTCCTAATACTCCGGCTTTTGATTTCAAGGCCAGACACTGCTGCAAAACGCCGGAAAACTTGTCGCTCGTTCTCACGCTTCATGTCACCGTCACGGATCTGTGGCTTGACCAGAGGATTGCGCTCCAGAGGCTCTTTCTTCAACTGCCCAGCGTGGTGAAGAGATCGCAACGCTTTGCGTAGCAACTCCAACAAGAGAAAGCCAACACTCCGAGAGATGGACGAGGCTAATCAGTACAAGCCGTTTTGAGGTACCAAGAGAGGGCCAGTTGTCTCTGCTGTTTTCCACGCCGATGCTGTTGGGATGATCACGATCGGTACCGTCTGAGGTGTTTGCAGTCTGGCTGTTTGCGGATGTTGACCCAATACTCTTCTCTGGAATTCTCATCAATTTCGACCACACCTCCATACAGTTTGTCATGACCGTCCTTCTTTGGGTCTGAGACCCAATAGCGGTCACTAGTTTCTGCATCAATGCAATTGTACTTGTATCCGCTTTTGGTCTTTTGAGGGCGTCTCCCCTTGTAATAGAAGGACCGAGCGGACTTCAAAAACTCAACCCAGCCGATCGTCCCAGGTCCATCTTAGACCGTCGCCCTTGAACTCAATGTACATCACGCGACGCTTGACCTTGCAGCTTCCGGCCCAACGCCCCGCGTAACCGGGCGCGCGAACTGCACTGGCTTTACGCATGAGAAATCCGCTTCGCGCGCTCCGGTTCACGCGATTGTTAGGCGGCGCATTATTAGTGCGGAAGGTGAATGCACGAGTACGGTCGCCTCGACAACTGCAGCGCAGCGTTAGGCAGCGCTCTGCGTGTTATCCACTCCTCGGCGTGTTCATATTTCGAGAAGATCCTTGCCGACAATCACTGGGCCGTCAAAATGCGCCCGCGCCGCGCTGATCCACATCTGATCCGTGATTGTCGGGTCATCGGCCGGGATCAGATGAGAGAGTACCAGGAGTTTGACGCCAGCAGCTTTAGCAACACGCCCGGCGTCTTGGGCGGTCGTATGGCTGGCAAGAATATGTTGCTTAAGCCTCGTGGCGTTCGGCACTCGTGCCGCGAGGCGATCGATCGCCGGCAGGTACATCACCTCATGAACGAGCACGTCGGCACCTTTGGCAAGTTGGATGAGACTGTCGGAAGCTGCCGTATCCCCT
>Ga0180085_1000371_pt1 | contig 15856 bp, 12 predicted proteins | sample EasRiv730_16_10D_FD_123013 | JGI IMG/M metagenome (GOLD analysis project Ga0180085, IMG submission 123013) | Soil microbial communities from meander-bound floodplain in the East River, Colorado, USA - East River metaG ERMLT730_16_10D | ecosystem: Environmental > Terrestrial > Soil > Floodplain ... | reverse complement strand
CAGCATGGCCACGTCCGCCTCGGCGAAGGAGTAGCGCGAGTGCTCGACCTCCTCCGCGCGCCGCACGTCCCCGTAGGACAGGCTCTCGTTCCACGGAATATCGAAGATGTTGCGGATGTCGTTGAGGAACATGCAGATGCGCTCGATACCGTACGTCAGCTCGACCGAGATCGGCGCGAGCTCCTGTCCGCCGACCTGCTGGAAGTAGGTGAACTGCGAGATCTCCATCCCGTCCATCACCACCTGCCAGCCCACGCCCGCGGCGCCGAGCGTCGGCGCCTCCCAGTTGTCCTCCTCGAAGCGGATGTCGTGCTCCGACGGCCGCACGCCGAACGCGCGCAACGAGTCGAGGTACTGGTCCTGCACGTCGAGCGGTGCCGGCTTGAGCAGCACCTGGTACTGGTAGTGCTTGTACACGCGCATCGGGTTCTCGCCGAACCGTCCATCGGCGGGGCGGCGGGACGGCTGGCAGTAGGCCACCCGCCACGGCTCGGGGCCGAGCGCGCGGAAGAACGTGTCCGGGTGCATCGTCCCCGCTCCGACCTCGAGATCGTACGGCTGCTGCAGGATGCAGCCGCGCTCGCCCCAGAAGCGGTGCAAGGCGTGCAATAGCTCCTGGAAGTTGTTCACCCTGCGCTCCCCGGACCCAGGGCCGCCGCCAGATGGCGATAGCTGCGGAAGCGCGCCTCGGCGAACGACTCCAGGGTCCCGCGCAAGAGCACCTCGAGCGTGCCGTGCGGACGCGCGGAGGTCTGTGGGATCGCGATACGGTCGGGCGGATGGACGCGCGCGTCGGCGAAGAACGCGAGCTCGCCCGGACCGAGACGTCGCCCGCCGTGGCCGGCTGCCGTGTCGCAGCTGCGGCACACTACCTGACCTGCTGCCTCGACGTAGGCCGCTTCGGGAGCGACGATCGGCGCGCTGCAGCGGCCACACGCGTCGAGCTCGGGCAGCAGGCCGTGGATCCGCAACATCCAGTACTCGAAGTAGCGCACCACGGTCGCGACGTCGACACGCGCCTCGAGGGCGTTCAACACCGCGCCGACCAGACGGAAGGCCGGCGGGTCGGGCTGCTCCTCGTGGGCGAACGCGGCGCAGACCTCGCTGATCACCGCGCACGCGGCCTGGAGCGCGGGCTCACTCTGCATTGCGGCGAACGAGCGCTCGTTCTCGACCCCCTCGATCCGCACCAGCTCGCGCCCCGGCGCATCGGTCCAGGCGACGCGCACGTGGGTCAAGGGCTCGAGCGCCGAGCCGAACCGCTTGCGGCTGCGCCGTGCCGAGCGTGCGACACCGCGCAGCTTGCCATGGCCCAAGGTGAAGAAGCTCACGATCAGGTCGGCGTCGCCCAGCGGCTGGGTCCGGAGAACGTAGCCCTCGTCCGTGAGCTGCCCCATGGACCCGCTCGGCGGGTCGACGATCCCTGCCGGCCCGAAAAGGGGCGCATGCTATCACATCGGCGCGCCGCTCAGCCGACTCCGAGCTCGCGCAGCACGCGCGCGTCGTCGCGCCAGTCGCGGCGCGTACGGACCCACAGCCGCAGGAACACCGGACGCCCGATCCGACGCTCGATCTCGAGCCGCGCCGCGGTCCCGACGTCCCGGATCCGGGTCCCGCCGCGGCCGATGACGATCTTCTTTTGACTATCCCGCTCGACGAGGATCGAAGCCTCGATGTCGACGCGGCCGATCGACGTGTCGGTCTCGACCCAGCGGTCGACGACGACCGCCGTGACGTGCGGGAGCTCCTCTCGCATCTCGGTCAGGAGCTTCTCGCGGATCCACTCGGCGACGAGCGCGCTTTCGGGCTGATCGGTCAGGAAGTCGGCCGGATAGGGCGCTGGTCCGCTGGGTAGACGGTTCAACAGCACCGTGAGCAGCTCCGCGGTGCCCTCGCCCGTCGAGGCGGAGACCGGCACGACGTCGGCAAACCCCAGGCGCCCGCCCAGCTCCGCCATCAGCGGCAGGAGCAGCGTGCGCGGTCGCACCAGGTCGATCTTGTTCAGCACCGCGACGCGCGTCGCCGCCGAACGGCTCACTAGCTCGGCGGCCCGGCGGTCCCCCGGCCCGATGCCGCACGCGGCGTCGATGACCAGGGCCGTGACGTCCCCCTCCGCCGCCGAGCGGCGCGCGACCTCGACCATCGTTTGATTCATGCGGTGGCGCGGATCGTGGAGGCCCGGCGTGTCGATGAACGCGAGCTGCCCTCGACCGGGGAGCGTGAGCACCGCGACGAGGCGGCGCCGCGTGGTCTGCGCGGCCTGGCCCACGGCGGCGAGCTCGACACCGACGAGCCGATTGAGCAGCGTCGACTTCCCGACGTTGGTCCAGCCCACCAGGGCCACGAAGCCGCTGTGCTCGCCCGGTTGCGGCTCGATGCTCACGGCGACCCCGCCGACTCGATGCGCTCGCCCGCGCGGCGCACCCGCACGCTCTGCACCCTCCGGCCGTCGGCCCGCAGCACCTCGACCGCCAGACCCTGGACCGAGGTCGTCTCGCCTACCGTGGGAACCCGTCCGAAGCTCGAGACCACCAGGCCTCCGACCGTATCGAACTCACGCTCGCCGAAGTGCACGTCGAACAGGGCCTCCAGCTCCTCGACGTGCGCCACGGCGTCGACGACCCATGCGCCGTCGCCTTCGGCCCGCACCAGCGGCTCCTCGGCATCGTGCTCGTCCCGGATGTCGCCGACGATCTCCTCGAGCACGTCCTCCAGGGTGACGATCCCGGCGACTCCGCCGTACTCGTCGACCACGACGGCCAGGTGCGTGCGTTGCCGCATCTCGGTCAGCAACTCGGCCGCCGAGAGCGTCTCGGGCACGAAGATCGCCGGTCGGACGTAACGCGTGATCGGGCCCTCGTCCTCGTGTTGCTCCCAGGCCTGGAACAGGTCGCGACCGTGCAGCACGCCGACGACGTTGTCGATCGAGTCCTGGAACACCGGCAAGCGCGAGTGGCCCACCTCGAGCAGGCGGCGCCGCGCCGCGGAGACGCTCGTGTCGGCGGGCAGCGCGACGATGTCCGTGCGCGGGGTCATGATCTCGCGCACCAGCGTCGCGTCGAGGTCGACGATGCCACGCATCATCTCACCCTCGGCGGCCTCGAGCAGCCCCGTGCGCTCCCCGACCTCGATCAACGCTTCGACCTCCTCGTCCTGGCTCGCGTCGGTGGCCTCGCTGGCCTCGGGCGCTCGCGCGCGAATGCGGTCCTGGATCCGGCCCAGCGGGACCACGACCGGAAGGAACACCACGTGGGCGACGCGCAGCAGCCAGGCCGTGGCCCGCAGCGCGCGACGCGGGTCCCGCGCGGCGAGCGAGCGCGCGAGCCCGGCCTCGATCGCCAGCGCGCCGAGGAGCGCCGCGGCGACGCAGCCGGCGCTGGCCGCGGCCGACGCACCGAGAGCCGAGGCGGCAAGCGCGAACGAGAGCGCGGCGCCGAGCAGGCTCAGCGAGCGCAACAGCAGCGCCGCCGCGCGGTGACGCGACGACGGTCGGGCCACGGTCTCGAGGAACGCGAGCGTGGGGGCGGACTCGCCAGCCATCCGGCGCAAGGCCGGACGCGTCAACCCGGCGACGGCCTCGAGCGCCACCGAGGCCGTGAGGTCGATCGCCAGCAGCACCACGCCGCAGCCCAGCGCGAGCGGAACGGGGACGCCGCCGCTCATCGCGCGCGGGCCAGGCGACGGGCGAGCCGCCGCTCGAGCCGGACCATCTCGCCGTCGTCGCGTTCGTGGTCGTGGCCCAGGAGATGCAGATAGCCGTGCAGCACGAGGCGCTCGATCTCCCGCGCCAGCATCCCGGTTCGGCCGGGGGCCTGTCGCGCGGCCTGGGCCACCGAGACCACGATGTCCCCGAGGTAGAGCCGGCCGTCGGGGCCGCGTCGCGCGCCGCCCGGGAACGACAGCACGTCGGTCGTGGTGGCCCGCCCGCGGAACGTGCGCTGCAGACGGATCATGGCGCGGTCGGAGACGAGACACACCGCGAGCGCGTCCCCGCGGCTGGGCGGATGCGTCGCCAGCAGCCGATCGACGAACGCGCCCAACGCACGCGTGTCGACCTGCCGGCCGCGCTGCCGGTTGACGATTCGTCGCTCGACGATCATCGCCGGATCGTCGCCGGCGTGCCGGCCGCCCGACGCCCCGGGCCGAAATCGTACCCCGGATAGTCGATGCGCTGGTGGTGCATGCTGACGAGCAGGCGCAGCAGCGCGTCGTGCACGCGCTCCAGATCGGCGAACGTCAAGTCGCACTCGTCGAGCTGCCGGTCCAGGATGATCGCTTGCGTCACCTGGCGGATCACCTCGTGCAACCGCGGGCTCGTCGGCTCGTCGACCGTGCGCGCCGCCGCCTCGACCGCGTCGGCGATCATGAAGATCGCGGCCTCGCGGCTCTGCGGCTTCGGGCCCGGGTAGCGGAAGTCCTCCTCGCGCACGGAACCGACCGGCGTGCCGGCCCGCCGCGCCTTGTCGAGGAAGTAGGCCATGGTGCGCGTGCCGTGGTGCTGCGGGATGATCTCGACGATCTGGGGCGGCAGCCCAGCCTCGCGCGCCATGCGCACGCCGTCGATCACGTGGCCGGCGAGGATCTCCGCCGAGCGCTGCGGGTCGACGTGGTCGTGCGGGTTCGTGCCGCGCTGGTTCTCCACGTAGTACTCGGGGTTCGCCAGCTTGCCGATGTCGTGATAGAAGCCCGCCACGCGACACAGCAACCCGTTGGCCCCGATCGCCTTGGCGCCCTCCTCGGCCAGCGTGCCCACGATCAGGCTGTGGTTGTAGGAGCCGGGGGCCTGGACCGCGAGCCGCGACAGCAGCGGGTGGTTGGCGTGCGACAGCTCGAGCAGGCGTACGTCGGTCAGGACGTTGAACAGCCATTCGAGCGGCGGGAGCGCGAACGACACGAGCAAGCCCACGCCCACCGCGCCGCCGACCCAGGCCAGGAGCGCGCCGTAGAGCGCGCCCTGGGCCGCCGCCGGGCCGTTGCGCAGCACGTCGACCGCGAGCGCGGCCACCGCGCCGACCGAGCCGATGACCAGCCCGGCTCGCAACAGCGCCGCGCGCTCGCGGTAGGCCGAGATCGCGTAGACCCCCGCCAGCTGCACGATCATCGTCCAGGCCATGGCGTAGGCGTCGCCGCCCGTGACGAGCGTCACGAGGACCGTGGTGAACGCCGCGTACACCGTGGCCACGCGGCCGTTGGCCAAGAGCGCCATCAGCACCGCGCCGGCGCCGAACGGCACCAGATACAACGTCCGTCCGGCATCATCGAAGGGCGGCCCGAGATCGGACACCAGACGCGCCACGACCCACGGCGCGACGTGGGCCGCGAGCAGCATCGTGAGCAGCACGAGCGTGAACAGCGCGTGCAGCTGCCGCACCTTGCGAAAGCGTCGCTGGTGGTAGGAAGCGTAGCGCCAGGCGAAGAAGGCCAGAACGCCCAGCACGAACAGCCAGCCGACCGCCCGAGCGGTCCCGGCCTGAGCGCCGGTCGCGCGGCGCGCCGCGTCGAGGCGCTCGAGCGCGGCCTGCGTGACGGTCTCGCCCTGGCGCACGAGCGGCTCCCCCGCTGCGACGCGGACGACCACGTTCGGCACGTCGGCCGCGGCCTCTTCCCGTCGCCTGTGCGTCGCATCCGAGTCGTAATGCACGTTGGCGTCGACGAAGGAGGCGACGAAGGCGATCAGGGCGCGTTGCTCCGCCGCGGGCAGCTCGAGCGCATGGCCCATGGCCTCGCCGACCCGCCGGCGCGCCGCGTCGACATCGACGAATCCGCCGTAGTCCGTGACGCGTTGCGCCCGGTGCCCGGGCACGCGCAGCAGCACGATCGCCGGCTCGCGCTCGAGCAGCGCGCGGTTTCCGACCACCAGGCGGTCGAGGGCGTCCTCGAGCGCCGCCGAGGCGCTGCGCTCGATCGCCGGATCGAAGCCCCGGCGGACCAGCACGTCGAGGGCCTCGGCCGGGACCCGGCTGGCGAGCAGCCGGCGCGCACGGGCGTCCGGCGCTTCCGCCCCGTCGCGCGCGCCGTCCTCGAGCAGCGCTCGTCCCTCGCGAAACACCGTGGCCAGGGCCGCGGCGAGCTCGTGCCAGCGCTCCGCGTCGTGCACGTAGACATCGCGCACCCGCGCGCGGGCCTCGCCGCGCAGCTCCTCGGTTCGCGCCTCGTCGACGACGTCGACCTCGTGCGTCGCGCGCACCTCGAACGGGGCCGGCGCACCGATGCGGAAACGAGCCGGATCGGTCTCGCTCGGGTCGGGGGCGAGCACGAGCAGCAGACACGAGCCGACGAGCAGGGCGCTCCACAGGCCGTCGGCGCCGAGCACGCGCTCGACCCAGCCGCGCAGCCGTTCGCGCCCGCTCGCGGAGAGGCGCGGCCGCCGTCCCAGGCGGGCCAGCCAACCCCGCGGCCCTGCGGATGGCGCCTCGCCGCTCATCGGCCGCCGTTCCCACCGTCGGCGCGCCCCCCGGACTGCCGTCGCTCGGCGTCGTGGCGGTCGTAGGCCAGGATGATGCGCTGCACGAGCGGATGCCGGACGACATCGTTCTCGTCGAAGGTCACGAACTCGATGCCGCGGATCCCGGCCACCACGTCGCGCACCTCGACCAGGCCCGAGACGCGCGGGGCCGGCAGGTCGATCTGCGTGACGTCGCCCGTCACCACGGCCTTCGAGTCGAAGCCGATGCGGGTCAGGAACATCTTCATCTGTTCGGTCGTCGTGTTCTGGGCCTCGTCGAGAATCATGAAGGAATGGTCGAGGGTCCGCCCGCGCATGAACGCGAGCGGCGCGACCTCGATCGCACCCTGCTCCATCAGGCGCTCCGCGCGCGAGGGCTCGAGCATGTCGTACAGCGCGTCGTAGAGCGGCCGCAGGTACGGGTCGACCTTGGCGGCGATGTCGCCGGGCAGGAACCCCAGCCGCTCGCCGGCCTCGACGGCCGGTCGGGCCAGGATGATCCGGCGCACCCGGCCGGCGTTCAACATCGACACCGCCATGGCCACCGCGAGGTAGGTCTTGCCCGTGCCTGCGGGACCGATGCCGAACACCAGGTCGTTGTCGCGGATCGACTCGACGTAGCGCAGCTGGTTGGCCGACTTCGGCACCACGGATTTCTTGACCGAGGTGTCGATCCGCGCCTCGACGAAGTGCTCGATCAGCCGCACGCCCGGATCACGGCGCTTGAGCGCCACGGCCGTGCGCAGCTCGCTCCGTCCGAGCGACACGCCACGATCATGCAGGCCGGCGAGCTGCTGCAGCAGGTCGGTCACCGCGGCGACGGACTCCCCGTTCGGCTCGCCCTCGGCGACGATCGTGATCTCGTTGCCTCGCGCGCCGAGTCGAACGCGGAACTGGTTCTCGATCAGCCGCAGCGCTTCGTCGTGGTGGGCGGCGATGGCCTCGATCAACCGCGCGTCCAAGGTGATGGTGTTCATGGACCGGACGCTCGCCCGCGGGCCGTTCTCGCGAGGCCCCCGATCGGGCCCAAGACGGCGTCCCTCGACTCCTCCTGCGCTCTCCCCGAGCCGGGGCGGTTCCCCGCGGGAAGGGTGGCCCCACGGGGTGGGGAAAGCAAGCCCTGGCCGGCCCTGCCGGACGGCACCGCCCTAACCCTTTGATTCAAATAGGCTTCGGTCCGAGGCGGCGCTCGAGCCCGAGCTCCGCGAGCTGCCGGTCGTCGACCGGCGCCGGCGCGGCGGTCATCAGGCACGACGCGCTCGTGGTCTTGGGAAACGCGATGACGTCGCGAATCGACTCGGCGCCGGCGAGCATCGCTGCGATGCGGTCGAATCCCAGCGCGATCCCGCCGTGCGGCGGCGCCCCGGCGTCGAGCGCGCGTAGCAGGAAGCCGAACCGCTGCTCGGCCTCGGCACTCGGGATCCCGAGCGCACGGAACACCCGCTGCTGGACGTCGCGGCGGTGGATCCGAATGCTCCCTCCGGCGATCTCGGTCCCGTTGAGCACGAGGTCGTAGGCCTGGGCGCGCACCTCGCCCGGCCGCGCGTCGAGGGCGTCGAGGTCCTCCCAGGCCGGTGCGGTGAACGGATGGTGCACGGCGACGTGACGACCGGCCTCCGCGTCCCACTCGAGGAGCGGGAACTGCTCGATCCAGAGCAGGCTCCACAGTCCGTCGGGGATCAACCCGCGCTCGGCGGCGATGCGTGTGCGCAGCAGGCCCAGGACGCGCCGCACGGTGGGCAGCGCATCGGCCACGAAGAGTGCCAGGTCCCCCGCCTGCGCGCCGACCGCCTCGGCGATCGAGCGGCAGCGCTCCGGACCGAGCGCCTGGAGCGCGGAGGAAGCGAGCTTGGTCGGGTCGAGACGGACCCACACCACGCCGCCCGCACCGGCCTCCTTGGCCCATTCGGCGTAGCGCTCGAGGTCCTTGCGCGAGGCCGCGGCGCCGCCCGGCACGGCCAGGCCGCGCACCGCCCCGCCCGCTTCGAGCGCCGCGTCGAAGACCCGGAATCCGCTACCCTGCACCGCCGGGCCCGGATCGCGGATCTCGAGCCCGAAGCGCGTGTCGGGGCGATCGGTCCCGTAGCGCTCGAGCGCGTCCGCGTAGCGCATGCGCGGGAACGGCGGGCGGAGCTCGACCTCGATCTCGCGGAACAGCGCCACGACCAGCGGCTCGACGATCGCGTACACGTCGGCGGGACGCACGAACGACATCTCGAGATCGATCTGCGTGAACTCGGGCTGCCGATCGGCGCGCAGGTCCTCGTCGCGGAAGCAACGCGCGAACTGGTAGTAGCGGTCGAAGCCCGCGATCATCAGCAGCTGCTTGAACAGCTGCGGCGACTGCGGCAGCGCGTAGAAGCTCCCCGCATGCACGCGGCTCGGCACGAGGTAGTCGCGCGCGCCCTCGGGCGTCGAGCGCGTCAGGATCGGCGTCTCGACCTCGACGAACCCCCCCGTGTCGAGGACGCGGCGCGCGGCGATCGAAAGCCGATGGCGCAGGCGCAGCGCCTGCTGCAGGCGGGGCCGCCTCAGATCGAGGAAGCGGTGCGTGAGGCGCGCCTCCTCGTTGGCCAGCGGCCCTTCGCCGTCCTCGGCCAGCGGGAACGGCAGCGCTTCGGCGCGGTTGAGCACCTCGAGCTCGGTCGCGTGCACCTCGATCCGCCCGGTGGGCAGCCGCGGGTTCGGCGCCGACCGGCGCAGAACCGTCCCGCGCACGCCGACCACGGATTCGGCGCGGAGCGTCTCGGCCAGGGCGTGGCGCTCGGCCGACGCGGAGGGGTCGAAGACCACCTGCACCAGGCCCGTCGCGTCGCGCAGCTCGACGAAGATCAGCCGGCCCAGATCGCGGCGGCGATGCACCCATCCGGTCAACAGCACCTCGAGGCCCCGTTCGGCATCGGCCTCGCCCAGCTCGCCGCACCCGCGCGTGCGTCGCAGCAACGTCGGCTCGTCGATCATGTCGCCCCCCCCAAGCGTGCGAGGAGCCCGCGCTCGTCGAGCGCCTCCTGCACGCCACTGGCCAGGTCCTTGACGCCGAACGCGCCGCGCTCGATCTCCGCTTGCCCGACGAAGACGGCGAACCGCGCGCCTTCGCGGTCGGCACGCTTCATCTGTGCCGCGAGCGGACGCTCGACGAGCGTGACCACGATGCTCCAGCCGGCGCGGCGCAGGCGCGCGGCGAGCGCGTGCGCCGGGGCCAGTCCAGCGGCCCCGAGCGGCACGAGGATCGCGTCGGGCCGTGGGCGAAGCACGCGCGACTCGTCGAGCAGCAGCACCGCGCGCTCCATGCCCATGGCGAAGCCGAAACCGGGCACGGCCGGACCACCCAGATCCGCGACCAGACCGTCGTAGCGACCGCCGCCGAGAATCGCGTTCTGCGACCCGAGGCGCGCGCTGAGCACCTCGAACACCGTCCGGCGGTAGTAGTCCAGGCCTCGCACCACGCGCGCGTCGATGCGATAGCGCACTCCGGCCGCGTCGAGGCCGCGGCGAACCGTCGCGAAATGTTCCGCGCACGGCTCGCACAGTCCCTCGAGCAGCGTCGGCGCGGCGGCGAGGAGCGCGCGATCTCGCTCGACCTTGCAGTCGAGCACGCGCAACGGGTTCTCCTCGGCGCGACGCCGGCAGTCGTCGCACATCCCGGGCAGGTGCGGCGCGAGCCACGCGCGCAGGCGCTCCTGGTACGGACCGCGGCAGGTCGGATCGCCCACGGATCCGAGCACCAGCTCGCGATCCGGGATCCCCAGCTCGTCGAGCAGCAGCTCGACGAGCTCGAGCGTCTCGACGTCGCACTGCGCGTCGGGCGCTCCGAGCACCTCGGCACCGATCTGGTGGAACTGGCGCTGGCGGCCCTTCTGCGGGCGCTCGTGGCGGAACATCGGTCCCATGTAGAAGTAGCGCTCGGGATAGCCGCGGGCGACGTCGCGATAGAGCGCGTGCTCGACGAAGGCGCGCACGATCGGCGCCGTCCCCTCCGGGCGCAACGTCATCGAGTCCTCGCCGCGCTCGAGCGTGTACATCTCTTTCCGTACGATGTCGGACGACTCGCCGACCGAGCGCACGAACAGGCGCGTGGCTTCGAACAGCGGCGTGCGCACCTCCCGGAAGCGGTGGCGCGCGAAGACCGAGCGCGCCGTGCTTTCGAGAAACTCCCAGCGCGGGATCTCGCCGGGCAGGATGTCGTGCGTTCCGCGCAGAGCCTGATAGCGCTCGCTCATGCTCCCCACGCGCCGGAAAGGCCGCACTTGTACCACATCGGGGTCGGCGTCGCACGGTAGAATCCGCTCGTGCTCCGCACCACGCTCGCTCCCGCGGCATGGGCCGCCATCGCCACGACCGCCCTGTGCGCCGCGTTCCTCGGCGCGAGCCGTGCCCAGCGCAGCGACGACCGGGCCTCGGAGCTGATGCGCGACCTCGAGACGGTCCCACCCCCGCGGCTCGCGCCGCCGTCCGTGGCCTTCGCCGTGCTGGGCCAGGTCACGATTCCCGGACCGCTCGAGGGCGCGGGACCGGAGCGACACGAGAGCGGCGTGGCGGTGCGTGGGGCGGGCGGGCTGCTGCTCGTGCCCTGGAGCGCGGAGGGCGGCCTCGGGGAAGTCGTCACGGGGCCTGTCGACGCGCCGCCACTCGACGAGCGGCGCTTCGGCCTGGCCCCCGACGGGAGCGCACGCGCGGGTGTGCTCGAATCGGGCCACCTCGTCGTCGAGACGGCGTGCCGGCGCTGCGGCGACGGCTGGAACCGGCGCTTCCGCTTGCACATCGTCGGGACGAGCGGCGCGCCACCGCTCGTGACGGATCGGCGCGTGTTCTATGCCGCTCGGGACAACGTGGTCTATTGCGTGCGCCGCGACAACGGCCATCGGGTGTGGGAGCGTCTGACCGCAGGCCGCGTCGTGCCGTCGCTCGTGGCCTGGAGCGGCGTGCCGCGCGGCGCGCTCGAGACGGCCGAGGCCGCGTCGCTCGTTCTGGCCGTCACGGACGAACCGTCGGCCGTGGTGGCGCTCGATGCGCGGACCGGGGAGCAAGCCGCGCTCTACGACGCGGGACCGGAGCGCACGATCGTCGGCGCGCCCTTCGTGCTCCCGGACGGCCGCCTCCTCGCGGCGCGCCAGGACTATCGTTCGAGCGATGCCGCGCTCGTGTTGCTCGAGATCGTGTGGCGCGATGAGCGGCCGCGCGCGAGCTAGCGGAAGAGAAACAGCACCTCGCCGGCGCGCACCTCGCCCCCATCCCGCCCGCGGAGCTCGACGACCTCGGCCCGCTCCGGAAAGCCCGGTCCGGCGTAGGTGAGCTGATGGAACGTCTTCATGACCTCGACGATGCCGATCGGCTGGCCCAGGTGGACCGGCTGACCGACGCGCACGTAGGGCTCGGCGCCGGGAGACGGTGCGCCGTAGAACACGCCGTCCGACGGTGCCACGACGGCGCGGGTCCCCGCGGGTAGATGCGCTCCGGCCGGCCGGCCGAGCGTCGCCGAATCGCCCAGCTCGAGCGTTCCCGCCCCCAGCGGAACCAGGCGCAGCAGCGGCTCGTCGTACTCCACCGCGACGATGCGCCGCGACCGAGCACCGTCGACGACGCGGCCCGCCGCGCCCTCCGGAACGACGAGCTGATAGCGACGCGAAAGGCAGGCCAGCCGGCCGAACGAGCTGCCTGCCCCGAGGAGCGCCCCTGCCGGCGGTGGGTCGATCCACCAGCCGACCGCCGGGGACAGGATCCACACCGAGCCGTTCGGCTCCGCGCGCAGCCGCCCCAGCAGCAGCTCCTCGCCCCCGCCGCTCATCCGAGGAGCACCCGCAGGTCGTGCAGCGACCAGATCCGCGGGTTCTTGACCCGCCGATATCCGGTCGCCTGGTAGGCCATCTCGACGGCCGCCTCGAGATAGGTCCGCAGCTCGGAAGGCTTCACCACCTCGTCGATGTCCCGTCGTGCGGCGGCGCCGAAGGGATCCATGTCGCTCTCGATCCGCTCCTCGACCCGCCGCATGCCGGCGCGAATCGCCTCGCGCTCTTCCTCGCTCGGCGCCACGATCTCGAACTGCTCGTCGAGCCGCGTGCGGTAGGCACCGATGGCCAGCGTGCGGCCCTCCATCACCGCCAGGCGCGTGATCGGCGTACCGAGCTGCAGGATCGGGCGGTAGGGCAGGCCGGCCATGGCGTAATACCCGGCGCCGGAGGCCTTGCGCAGCAGCACGCTGAACATCGGCACGCTGTTGGTCGAGTTGGTGTAGATCAGGCTCGAGCCGTAGCCGAGCAGGCCGTGTTTCTCGGCCTCGGCACCGATGTCGAATCCCGAGATGTCCTGCAGCCAGACGAGCGGGATGCCGTCGTCGTTGCAGGCGCGGGAGAACTGGGACACCTTGGCGATCCCCTCGCGGTACAGGATCCCACCCGGGCGGTGCTCGTCGCGGCGCTCGGGGTGCGCGGTCAGCTCGGGATTGTTGGCCACGAAGCCGGCATACAGCCCGCCGATGCGCGCCACACCGCAGATCATCTCGGGCCCCACGTGCGGCAGGACCTCCCACAGCAGCGAGTCGTCGGTCAGCCGCGCGAGCACCTGACGCATGTCATAGCTGCGGCGGTGGTCGACCGGGAACAGCCCGTCGAGCTCGCGCGGATCGAAGCGCGGGGGGGCCGGGTCGGCGCCGTAGCGGTAGTACGAGCAGGCCGCGCTGGGCAGCCGGGCCACCTCCTCGCGCAGGCGCCCGAGCAGCACCGCATCGTCCGGCACGCGGTGGTCGGCACAGCGCGAGAGATGCACATGGACGTCCGGTCCGCCGATCCCGAGCGAGCTGGCCTCGGCGCCCTTCGCGCCGCGGATCAGGGCCGCGCCCGCGATCACCATGTAGGCCTGCTCGGTCATGTACACGACGTCGCTGATGATCGGCATGTAGCCGCCGCCGGCGATGCAGTCGCCATGGACGCCGGCGATCTGCGGCACGCCGGCGGCGGACAGCAGCGCATTGGCGCGGAAGATCGCCCCGGCGCCGCTGCGCCCGGGAAACGTGTTGGCCTGCTCGGGCAGGAACAGACCCGAGCAATCGACGAGATAGACCACCGGCAGGCGCAGCCGCAGGGCGACTTCCTGGGCGCGCTGGATCTTCTCGGGGGTCTGCGGCCACCAGGACCCCGAGGCCACCGTGTTGTCGTTCGCGATCACGACGACCCAGCGCTCGTGGACGCGCACGAACGCGGTCACGACCCCGGCGCCCGGCGACGGGCGCGCCTCTGCGCCGAACGTGCGCTGGTCGTTGATCAGCGTGCCGATCGCGAGCACCGGACTCGACGCGTCGCGCAGCCGATCGACACGCTCCCAGGTCGTCAGCTTGCCGCGCTCGTGGACCCGCGCGGCGTAGCTCTCGCCCCAACCCGCGCGCACCGTCGCGCGCCGGGCGTCGAGCGCCGCCCCGCGCTCGCCCATGCGCGCGAGCTGCGCCGACCACGTGGGCTCGTCGACGAACGTCTCGCGCGCGGCGCCGATCGGATCGAGCAGGACCTTGGCCATGCTCAGGATCCAGCCGCCGCCGCCCCGGGCGTGGCGAGCAGGCGCTCGACGAGCGACGTGTCGTAGACGCCGTCGCGAAACGCGGGCAGCCCGAGCAGCCGGCGCTGGAACGGGATCGTCGTGCGAACGCCGCCGATGGCCAGGGTCCCGAGCGCCTGCTCCGCGGCGGCCAGCGCCGTGGGGCGGTCCGCGGCATGCACCACCAGCTTCCCGAGCAGCGAGTCGTAGTGCGGTGGGACGCGGTAGCCCGGACGCACGGCCGAGTCCCAGCGCAGCCGGGCGCCGGCCACGCTGGTACGGGCCTCGACGAAGGAGGTGATCGTGCCGGGGTCGGGCCGGAATCCGTCCTGCGGGTCCTCGGCATTGATGCGGAACTCGATCGCGTGGCCCGTCCGCACGACCTCGCGCTGGACGATGCGCAGCGGGACCTGCGCCGCCACGCGAATCTGCTCGGCGACGAGGTCGATCCCGGTGACCGCCTCCGTGATCGGGTGCTCGACCTGCAGGCGCGTGTTCATCTCGAGGAACGCGAACTGCCCCGCCGCATCGAGCAGGAACTCGACGGTGCCGACGCCACGATAGCCCAGCGACCCGACCGCCCGCACCACGCGCCGCCCGAGCGCGTCGCGCGTTCGCGCATCCAGCGCCGGCGAGGGAGTCTCCTCCACGAGCTTCTGGTGCTTGCGCTGCACCGAGCATTCTCGCTCGCCCAGGTGAATCGTGGCGCCGAATGCATCGGCCAGGATCTGGAACTCGATGTGGCGCGCCGGAACGACGAGCTTCTCCAGGTACAGCCCACCGTCGGCGAAGGCTGCGTGCGCCTCGCCCGCCGCCTCGTCGAACGCACGCTCGAGCGCTTGGGCATCGTCCGCGCGACGCATCCCGCGCCCGCCTCCGCCGGCGGCGGCCTTGAGCAGCACCGGGTAGCCGATCGCCTCGGCCGCGCGCCGCGCGTCGGCCGCCGTGGCGAGCCGGCCGCGCGAGCCCGGCAGCACGGGCAGCCCCGCGCGCTCCATCGTCCGACGCGCCTCGGCCTTGTCGCCCATGCGGCGGATCGACGCGGCGCGGGGACCGATGAACGCGATCCCGTGCTGCTCGCAGCGCGCGGCGAAGGTGGCGTTCTCGGCCAGGAATCCGTAGCCGGGGTGGATCGCCTGGCACTCGCACTGCTCGGCGGCCTGCAGAATCGCGTTGGCGTTGAGGTAGGAGGCCTCCGCGCGCGCGGGGCCGATGCACAGCGCCCGCTCGGCCTGCTCGAGCCACGGGGCGTCCCGATCGGCCTCGGAATAGACCGCCACGCCGCGAATGCCGAGCTCGCGGCAGGCCCGGAGCACGCGCAGCGCGATCTCTCCTCGGTTGGCTACGAGCACGCTGCGAAACACGCGCGCTTCCTCCGGCGGCACGGGAGTTTAGCAGGTCGGAAGCGGCTTTCGCGCCTCGCCGGCCTCGGCTACACTGCCCGGCCCATGCGTCTCGTTCCGCGCCTGTCGGCTCGCGCAGCGGCAATGCCCGCCTCGCCGATCCGCCGCCTGGCTCCCCTCGCCGCAGCAGCCCGGGCCGCCGGCCGGCGCGTCTATCCGCTGAACATCGGCCAACCCGACATCGCCACACCGCCCGAGATCCTGACTCGGCTGGCGCGCTTCGACGGAGCGAACGTGGCTTACGGCCCGTCCCAGGGGCTGCCGGAGTTCGTCGAGACCCTGCGGCGCTACCACGCGCGGCTCGGGATCGACCTGACCCCCGAGCAGCTGTTCGTGACCACCGGCGGGAGCGAGGCCTTGCTGTTCACCTTCGCCGCGATCGCGGATCCCGGCGACGACGTGCTCGTGTTCGAGCCGTTCTACACGAACTACAGCGGCTTCGCCGGCCTGGTCGGGGTGCGCACCGTGCCGGTCACGACCCGTG
>Ga0180085_1000370_pt1 | contig 15860 bp, 11 predicted proteins | sample EasRiv730_16_10D_FD_123013 | JGI IMG/M metagenome (GOLD analysis project Ga0180085, IMG submission 123013) | Soil microbial communities from meander-bound floodplain in the East River, Colorado, USA - East River metaG ERMLT730_16_10D | ecosystem: Environmental > Terrestrial > Soil > Floodplain ... | reverse complement strand
TTTCCTTCGGAGCGGAGAAGACAGATCGAGCGTAGCGGAGACTCACCCACGAACACGATGGAACTGGACGAGTTTCATTCTAACCGGGTTCAGACGTCTGTGGGTGGGTGCCTTGGCGACGGCTTGGAGAGTCCGCAGCATCCGCTTGGACAGATTGAGTTGGCAAAGCGGAGTCGTTTACCTACTGATTTGCCTAACTATCATTACGGTCGCTCTCTTTGCCGTTGGATTCCACCATGTCTATTTCGACCGAACCAACCTGCCTGACATAGGACCATTCACCCGCTTTGAGTTTCCGACGATCGGCCGCATCTACGACGCCACCGGTCAGCCGCTCATTGAGCTGGCAAGAGAGTATCGGCAGATCACCCAGTATGAGGACATTCCGCCCATTGTTCGCGATGCGATCCTCGCCACCGAGGACAGGAACTTTTTTTCACATGCCGGAGTTGACTACTCCAGGATCCCCCGCGTGCTGGGCAAAGTCAGGATTGGAGCCCTGCTGGCGCAGCTTGTCGGTCTGGGTGGGCAACCTGAGAATAGCCCGGCGAACTTCCCGCAAGGCGGATCGACAATCACTCAACAGCTTGTGCGGGGTCATTTTCTCCAAAGCCTCACGGTGTTTCAGAACCTGACGGCTCGTGAAAACAGCACCCAACTCCGCCAAGGCGTGCTTCTGCCCCGCCTGCTTTCCTGGCTGATTGGCGGGCGAAGCGCCAACATGGTCGTTCGGAAGCTGGAGGAGATTCGACTGTCGTTGTGGGTCGAAACCGAGATGCAGGAGTGTTTTGGTTCGAAGCGGCGTGCCAAGGAAGAAATCCTGGCCCGATATGCCAGCTTCATTTACATGGGCAACGGTCAGTATGGGTTTGCGAGGGCAGCCGAATACTATTTTGGCCGGCCTCTCGCCACATTCACCATGGAGGATGCGGACAAGGCAGCGTTGCTGGCAGGCATCGCAAAGTCGCCTCGTGACTACGCGCCCAGTGCGAAGGACTCTGGGAGAGTCCTGCGCCGCCGAAACCAGACCCTATCGCTGATGGTAGCGAACGGTTTTATCTCTGTCGACGGGGCGAAGCGAGCCCAGCAGTGCCCCATTCCAGTAGTCCTGGAAAACAAGGGCGAGAGTGTCCAAGTAGCGGCCGCGGTTGACAATGTTCTTAAGGAGCTCAGCGATCTCGGCGCTGACCTTAGCATTAAGGACCTTCTCCAGGGACGGATACAGGTTTACTCGACGGTAGACGTCCGGGTGCAGCACATTGTGAACGAGGCGCTAGAGCACGGCCTCGAACTTTATGAGAAGCGGCACCCGAGAGCCAGGGGACTGGTTCAGGGTTCGGCCGTCGTCTTGGGAAACCGCGATGCGAGGATTCTCGCCGAGACTGGGGGCCGTCAGTTCTACGCAGACCGCTCCGCGTCATATAGCGACTATAACCGCGTCACGGAGTCCCTGCGGCAACCTGGGTCCGCAATGAAGCCCATTGTCTATCTCGCTGCTTTTCGCAAGGGGATTTTCAATCTTGAGAGCCTGGTTCCCGACGAACCCATCAGCGTGCCCGATGCAGGGAAGCAAAGCACGAAATGGATTTCAAACTACGATGGTCAATTCAAGGGTTTGATCCCTCTTCGAGAGGCGCTCGCGGAGTCCAGAAACGCCGTCGCGATTTGGATCACAGAGCAAATTGGGATCACCAGCATCCTGCGGACGTCGCAGATTCTAGGAGTCCAGACAACATTGCAGCCTTACGCCACCACCGCGCTGGGTGCGTCCGAAGTAAATCTGCTGGAGCTGGCCAATGCGTACCGCACCATCGCATCGGGCATTCTCTCCCAGCCGTATGTGATACGGAAGATCGTCCGTAGTTCGAGCCAAGTAATACTTGGTAACGAACACGGCGGGTCTCCAGTCTCTATCGATGACTCCGCACTCTCACTGATTCAGGAAGGTCTGCGCGGTGTTGTGCGTCTGCCCACCGGCACGGCTCACGCACTGGATTCGGGCTCCTTTCCAGTCGCTGTTATGGGAAAGACAGGAACTACCAATGAGTTCAGGGATGCGCTCTTCGTGGGCTCCACTTACGGCCCCGAAGGAATCACTATCGCCGTCCGTATAGGCTTTGACGACAACCGTTCCCTCGGACCCAGGGAAACCGGCGGCAGGGTTGCGCTCCCGGTGTTCAAAGAGATCATGCTCAAGGTGTACCGCGAAAAGCTGACGGGGCCTGTCCCGAAGTTTCCGGCTCGCATGGAACAGAGCATTAACGCTTACCTAGAAGGCGACTTGCCAGATGGTGAAGACCTGCTGCGGTTGGGCATATCTGCGATCAGGACGCTCGACCCACCCGTGCTCGAACCACACGGAAGGCGCACTTCACTGAGCAATTTTGACCAAACTGGCGAGCGGTACTGAACTGACCGCTCGATGGTCCCATTTAATAGTTGTGACGAGTCGATCGCGGTTCGCGCATCGAAATTTCAGTTAAAACCATCAAAGTTGGAGGAAACATGAATAAATCGTGCTTTAGATTCATTGTGTCAGCACACAAATTGGCGTTGTTTATTATTCTCGCCGCAGTCGCCTCAGCGAGCGCCGCGCTTTTTACACCGGGAGCGGGAATTAGCTCATTCGTTCACGTTAGGGCGAGTTTCGTCGACCCGACCGATATCAAGTTCAAGGTAGGGGACGGCAAACAGGAAGTAATTCACGTGCCTGACGCGCGTGAAACCGTAGTGCAGCAGATAACTATTGGACCGGGCGGCCAGACTGGTTGGCACAGTCACCCCGGCCCGGTAGTCGTTCTGATCAAGGCCGGGGAACTCTCCTTTTATGACTCCGACGACCCGACGTGCACCGTTCGTTCCTACTCGGCTGGTCAGGCGTTTATTGACAGGGGCCAAGGGCACGTTCATATCGCCCGAAACGAGAGTACGACCCAAAACCTCGAGCTCTGGGCGACGTACTTCGATGTCCCGCCGGCCGGGGTGTTTCGAATCGATGCTCCTCTTCCCGGGAATTGTTCGTTTTAGGACCGTTGAAAACAGTTGACCCTTCAAAATCTAATTGGATGTGGAAAAGGCATCTCGTCGATCAGACTAAAACTGTTCGCGAGATGCCTTGACGAAGACGCAGGCCGAATCGACATCCGGCGACGATCGAACTACGTAAACCGCTAATGCGTCATGCAGCCATTCTCCGCGAATGGTCGCCATCAATTCGCCACCAGGGCCGAATCGGTCTTCCTGATTCCTTCGGTACCGAGAATTCCGATAAGAAAGGCTCATCGCGATCAGAGGGACTGACGCCGCAGCGAATACTTTCCCGCCGAGTCGGTCACATAATTTAGCTTCTGGTTGTCGGGTAACCATGGCGTTGTGCTCACAGGCAGCGCTTGCACTGGACCCCTCGGACGACTCAGCAACTTGCGGAGCTATACCGACTTGAAGGGCGGGCAATCAAGGACACCCGGAGTTTGCTGCGAGCATGGAACAGAGCATCAACGCTTACCTGGACGGCGACTCCCCGGGCGCGGACCTGTCGGTGTTGAGCATTTCTGCGATCAAACCTTGAAGCGATCCACCGTTGTTGAACCTTCTGAAAGCTTCAGTCACTGAGCAGTTTTGACCAGACGGGCGAGCCGTACTGAACTGACGGGTAGCTGGCCCCAGCATAATAATTGTGACTGCGACGAGGGATGTCCTCGGGTTCTGTGGGTGATGACTCATGCGGGAACAAACAAAATACTGTGCCTCATGCAATCACCACAGTCTTGAACATCGGAGACACCAATGCGGAGCGTGTGCAACCTGCGGTTTGGATCGAATGGTGTGTGAAACATTGGCACTGCACGGGCCCAACCCGTGCAAGTGCCGGAACTTTGAAGGAGCAATAACCTGGCATTTCAATACTTTGAGAGCATGGATGGAGGAGGCTGTTCCCCGTACTATCAGGGCGGTTGAGTAACAAAAAGCGCCGCCTTTTCTGCAGGTGCCTGATATTCCTCAGGGAATCAGATGGCTCAACAATTTCCTAAAAGGAGGAAAAAATTGATCGATTCATAGTAGTCGCATCAATCACTTGTTACACCTTGGGGGCTTTAGCGCTTCCAAGCCGAGTCAACGCAGACGCGTGGGACAAGAAAACGATTGTGACATTCAGCCAGCCGGTCGAGATCCCGGGTGTGGGCGCCCAAGTTTTGCCGCCGGGCACGTATGTGTTCAAGCTGTTGGATTCGTCCTCCAACCGAAATATCGTTCAGATCTTCAATAAGGACCAAAACCACGTGTACGCAACGATCCTCGCGATCCCCAACTACCGTTTGCGGGCGACCGACAAAACGGTCATGACTTTTGGGGAAAGAGCTGCCGGAACGCCGGAAGCCATCAGGGCATGGTTCTATCCAGGGGCGAATTGGGGCCAGGAATTTGTCTATCCAAAGTCAAGAGCAATCGAGTTGGCGAAGATAACCCATCAGCCCGTTCTGGCGATGCCTGAGGAACTGGCGGCAAACCTCACCCAGCCAGTAAAAGCGGCGGACGAACCGCCGGTAGTCGCGTTGAAGGAAGCTCCTGTCACGGCCGTTAAACCCACGGGAGACGAAGTTGCGCTCACAGAGGTCGTTGAGCGTCCGCCAGTGCAGACAGCCTCGGCAATGAAGCCAGAGGTCACCAAGCAACTGCCGAAGACGGCCAGTCCATTGCCACTTGTGGGATTAGTTGGCCTGCTGTCGCTAGGCACGGGCTTTGTCCTTTCGGTCATTCGGAAGAAATCTGCTTGAGGGCTGCTTGATCATCCCCTGTTAGTTTAACCGCGTGCCCAGGGCATGCTCTTCGAGTCCGACGAGGTCTCATTATCAGGGTAGCCACGGTCAGTGCTTGATGCTGGCCGTGGCCTTTGATCTTCTGCCTCAGACTTACAGCAATCTAGACGGTGTCGCAGGCGTCTTGCGCCGGATGTCAAGGGCAAGTCCCTTGTCTAGTTCGTCAGGGGGTCGTCTTTCTCTGGGAGAGTAGAGTTAATGCGCGCTGCGAGATTGTTCGGCGCGGGAAGTCGCGCCAAGCAATTGTGGGCTTCCATGAACCGATATCTGGCTGCGATTGTCGTCATCATATATCTAACAACTGTTGCTAGAGCCCAAACCGGCTCGCAGTCGCCGAGCCGGGAGGGTAACCCATACACGATTGACGTGAGCGTTGACATGGTCGTTTTGCACGCGACCGTGCAAAACAGCAGAGGAGTTCTTGTTTCGGGGCTCGGCCAAGACGACTTCGAGGTGTATGAGGACGGAGTTCTCCAACAGATCAAGTATTTCAGCCAGGAGGACATCCCGGTCACAGTGGGCTTGGTTGTCGACAACAGCGGCAGCATGCGACCGAAGCGCCGCGAAGTGATTACGGCTGCCCTGGCGTTTGCCCGCTTTAGCAACTCGGACGACCAAATGTTTGTGATCAGCTTCAACGAGCATGTTTCGTTTGGCCTTCCTCCAGACACCGCGTTCACTGACAAGATGGCGACATTGGAAGTGGCACTGTCCAGAATTGCGGCTGACGGTATGACGGCGCTTTACGACGCTACGGCTGCTGCGCTCGAACACCTGAAGAAAGGAAATCGGGACAAGAAAGTGTTGATTGTAGTCAGCGATGGCGGCGACAACGCCAGCAAACACAGTTTGTCCGAGGTCATGTCGTTGGCGGGCCGGTCTGAGGCAATCATCTACGCCATTGGTGTCTTTGAAGAAGAAGATCGCGAACGGAACCCTCGCGTGCTCAAGCGGCTGGCAAAGGCCACGGGAGGTGAGGCTTTCTTGCCGAAATCTCTGACGGAAGTTGTCCCTATCTGTGAGCGAATCGCGCGTGATATTCGCAACCAGTACACCCTCGCCTATGTGCCCACGAACCAGAGGCGGGACGGACTCTTTCGGTCTATTCAAGTGAAGGCGCGCCCCTTGAGTGGACAACGATTGGTGGTTCGCACCCGCGTTGGTTACTACGCTCCCTTGAAGGCTGATGCCTTGCCGGCCACCTCAGCCACAAACCCCTGATGTAAGCCATTGCTGTCTGCCGAGGACGGCAGGCCTGTCCAACCGCTCTATTTGAACCGTTGGTGAAGCAGCGCGCTCCATTCAGACCCCTCAGTGGAAGTTGCTTTGCGAGCCAGCGCTTTCATGAGATGAGCTCACGGGGTTCTTCTTTCCATTTAGTGGCGTCGGTGTGCAGTTTTGACCAGTCAGAAGAGCGGTATCGACCAGCCAAGCGACTTGCTCCGGGGTTAGCATAAGACCGGTGGATTGGCTGCCCAGGGCCTCGGGAGAAGGACGACATGTTCGAGCAGACAAAGAAATTCGTATCGACAGCCCGACCGATGTCGCGTCCATCTGGAACTCACTCGCTCCTTGGTTGGGGCCAGTACGCTTCCTTTGCGATCGGAATCCTTGCACTCACTTATGCCATTTCCGTGCTGCTCGACGCGAGGCTATACCAGGAATATCAAACCTGGCGATTTGAGCAAGGATTGAAGAACAATGGTGAATCCATCAGCAACAACGGACACCTCGATCTGCCGCCCCTGCCCGGAATGTCGGAGAAGAGTGAGCCGGTTGGGACTGGGGCGTTCGACATCGGGGGCCGTGACGGGACTCCGTTTGGGCGAATTGAAATCAGCAGGATCGGCCTTGGGGCGATGATCTTGGAAGGCACTGATGACACAACGCTGCGACGAGCGGTCGGTCATATTTCGGGTACTGCGCGTCCGGGACAGTTAGGGAACCTGGTGCTTGCGGCGCATCGGGATACGTTTTTCAGACCGCTGCGTAATATCCGCAGAGATGATGTGATCACGTTGGCGACGTACGACGGGTCCTATAGCTATCAGGTAGACTCGACCATGGTTGTCGAGCCCGAGGACACCTATGTGCTGGACGATTCCGGCGAAGCAATCCTGACCCTGGTGACCTGTTACCCGTTCGAGTTTGTTGGCTCCGCACCCCGGAGATTCATCGTCCGTGCGCACAGGGTGACCCCCGGACAAACTGTCGTCCGTTGACACTCTAGCCAAAAGTTGAGAGTTGTCTGTACCCAATTTCCCAGTTAGCTCAGACCACAGTGCGTTCAGTGTTGGGAGCTGAGAAACTGGACGATCTCACTGAGCCGGCGAGGAAGCAGAACGTGAGAAGCGGGCTAAAATCATCCACGCCTCGGGAGAATTTGAAGCGGCTGCACGGCTGGCCGAAGCCGCCGCCGTGGTTGCCAAGGAGCCTGTCGCAATCCAACTCCGGTACTTGCAAACCTTGACGGAGATCGGAGTTGAAAAGAACACGACGGCTATTTTCCCCGTCCCCATTTGATATTTTTCAAGGATTCTTCAAGCGATAGGGAGAAGCAATGGCCCGTTGTCTTTGATCCGAAGGGGCGATTGAACTCATGAATAACAAGAGTGCTGGGCAAGACAAAACGCTTTGGGAAAGGATTATCAAGCAGAAAATGGTGACGGTTCCAGGAAGCAATTCAACCTACAAATTGAACGACAAGAAGAATAGCTCCGTCGAGATTCACTATGGCGCCTCGCCGTTGAAGGTTCCTCTTCGACGCAACGGCCAGCCAGCCGAAACGCAGCCAGCTGTGGGCCGAGGAAACGCGACCTTGGACATTGCCAGTCCAGACTTTCTCGTCCTGAGCCGGCACCCAGCAGCAATGAACTACAAGCACTTCATTCCCTGGAAAAGAATCGTCGAGATCGTCTTCCTTGATGCGTAGTCGTTTGGCTCTTGAATTGGAACGACGCACAGCCCCACGGTCAAGACTCGGTTCATGAAGATCTTCCACTTCCCTCGCCACCTATCTGACCTCGGAGTCGATGGGTCGCTCTACGAGGTCATCCAAGACAATCTCGTCGACTTCAGAGCTGGCGTTCCCTCAACAAACTGGCGGGACTGTCGTGTGCGGAAGATCTTGATCGACAAGCCCAGCAGTAGGCCGCCTTAAGAGACTCATTGAGGCACCGCCTTAGGCGGGGCCCAGAATCCCAGAACTCAGTCTGAATCAAAATTCCCGGCCGAACATGAGACTCACCCCAAGGAACTAATCCCGTTTTCATCCCTTAGAGCGATTCTCTTCTGAAATAGCCTTGCATAAGCTCCCTACGTAATTAAGCACAGAAGAGAAGATTCATCCCTCGGTTAGAGCAGTTCTCAGCATTCTTGGCATCTCTAATCCCTCCTTTGTCGTACAGGTCTTATAGGGATATCATTGAAGCACTCTATTCCTTTGGTCCGAACTAATATCCGGAGCTGGCAGCGTTCTTCTCGCGTTGCTCCTCGCCACTACTGCACAGCCAGGTATTCCTGGCTTTCACTTTCCAAACCCACTTCCAGCAGGAGGACGTATGAAGGTTCAGTTCGTGAATCCTCACAACGACTCAAACATGTACGCGGCTCCCAAGTTCTTTCGCTATGCCTCGAGCGTATCGAACAGTCTTAACTTCAACGCGACAGGAGCGCTCTTTCCGCCCTTGAATCTGGCGACGCTGGCTGCGCTGACTCCACCTGAGCATACGGTGGCTATCGACGACGGCTGCCTGGGGCCGGTGCCTGCGAACCGGTCGGCTGACCTGGTGGCGATCACGGCAATGACGGCCCAAGCACCGGCGGCCTACTCCCTGGCCGACCAGTATCGTGCCCGTGGCATCCCGGTGGTGTTAGGGGGGATTCACCCTTCAATGTGTCCGGACGAGGCTGGGCAGCATGCCGACGCAGTCGTGCTGGGGGAAGCGGACCGCCTCTGGCCAGATCTGATTCAGGACTTCGCACACGGCTGCATGAAGTCTCGCTATCACGATCCTGAGCCCATTGACCTGGCGCTGATCACTCTTCCTCGCAGGGATCTGCTCGATCCCAAGGGTTACGTGATTTTCAATTCCGTGCAGACAACGCGGGGATGCCCCTTCAACTGCAACTTCTGCTCGGTAACCACGATGTCGGGTATCAAATATCGCTTCAGACCGGTGGAGAAGGTCATCGAAGAAATTAAAGCGTTGGAGAATCGCTTCATCTACTTCGTCGATGACAACATCATTGGAGTGCCACGACGAGCCAAAGAGTTGTTCAAGGCTTTCACCCCACTCAAGCTGGGCTGGGCTTCGCAGGTTACCATCAATTTTGCCCGCGACCAGGAGTTGATGCGGTTGGCCAAGGAGAGCGGCTGTCATGGGGTGTTTATCGGTTTCGAGACGTTTTCCAATCAGAGCATTCGCGATGCTGGCAAGGGAGTCAACCGCCCTGATGAATATCTCCGCGATATTGGTCGCATTCACGCCGCCGGGATCAAGGTCTGGGGGTCATTCATTTTCGGCTTTGACAACGATTCGTTGGAAGTATTTCGCGAGACGTTAAGTTTCATCGAGAAATCAAGAATGGAGTTTGCCCAGTTTTCCTTGCTCACGCCGTTGCCGGGAACCGCTCTTTTCCGGCAGTTCGAAGAAGAACATCGGATCGTGCACCGGGATTGGTCGAAATACGATCTGGGGTCAATCGTTTTTCAGCATCCACTGGTCAGTGCCCAGCGACTCCATTTCGAAAAGAACCATGCATGGCGGCGCTTTTACTCAATCCGTTCGATCATAAAGCGATTGGGCATGCCAAAGAGCCGGGGCGATCTCATCCTTTGGATTGCGAACCTGGCGGTGAATGGCGCACTGACCTATCGTTGGGGCAAGGACTATTGGAAATGGAAAGGTACGGAGTCAGGCCTGCTGCCGCAACCCCTCGCAACGGCTAGCCATGGTCTGGTCAAAGTGCAAGAAGACGACCGGTTGGTAAAGGCGGCGGCTTCTGGGTCGTCAAGATAGCTTTTAGGCACCACAAACAGCCGGTAAGGCGTCGTCGTCCCGCCAGTTCCCCCAGGCATCACAAAAACCCAGTCGTACACCCAACGTTGAAAGCCACATCGGGGGCAGAAAAAGTGAATTCTCAGGATGCTCGGGGGATCAGCTCAGCCCGACGCGTAGGATGGTTGCGGGGGCGTGCAACCGCCGGTACTTGCAGCTGTGGAGTGGAGCGGCGTGAGGTGGATGGAGCAAGACAGTGTTACGACGGGGCCGATGATGTTAACAAGGCGCGTACGTGTGCGGCGATCGCTTCGGTGCCGCTGTCTGTGTTGCCCAAAACGACCAGGACGTAGCCGAGATCCGGATAGAACTCGACCTGATTCGACGAGCCCGCAAGTGAGCCACGGTGCCCCGCGATCTTCACGCCGTTTACGACCCGCGTCTCGAACCCATAGCCGTCGCGACCACCATAATCCGCGTCTATGTAACCAGTCAGGACCAGAGCCGTCATATCCCGGTTGAGAATCCGATTGCCCACGAGCGCGTCGGCAAAACGGGCCAGGTCATCGGCGGTCGAGTAGCCGCCGCCCATCGGCGTGCAAGGGATGCAGTCGTCCCCCGGCTTGGGTTCTTCCCAAGCTGGATACCAGCGAGCGGGGTCCGCACGGGCGCCTACGGGTGGAGTGCGTGTATAACCAAGCGCAGGCTGGGGAGAGCCGCCGACCTCATATCGTGTATTCGCGAGACCGAGCGGGCGGAATAGCTCAGCCTCGACCACCGAAATAAACCGGCCGCCGGTCTGTCGTTCGATGATCGCTCCCAAGAGAAGGAAGTTGGAGTTACTGTAAGACCACTGAGTGCCGGGACGGAACTGCAACGGCGACGTCGCGAAGTATTTCCAGAAATCCATCGGCGATTTGATTGTCGCGACTTGGGCCCAGAACTCGGGCACTCGAAACAGATCTGGGATGCCCGAACTCATCGTCAACAAGTGACGCACCGTCACCTGATCACGTGCTTCAGCAGATGGGTACTCCGGCAGAAGCGAACCTAGAGTGCTGTCGAACGATAACTGCTTCCGTTCGACTAGCCTCGCGATGGTGACCGCGGTGAACATCTTGCTCACGGATGAGAGCATGAACGGAGTCTCGGGCGCATTGGGCCGTCCTGCCTTGCGATCCGCCAAGCCGTACCCTCGCCTGATGAGTGGCTGACCGTGGCGGGTCAGCAGGACGACTCCAGAGAACTCGTCGCTGGCTGCCACTTTCGTCACAAACACATCAACATTCGCAGCCAATGCCGCGTCGAGATCGTCTCTCGCGGTGCTTGGGCGGCTGCAGCTCGTCACGACAGACGCCGCGACGATCGCCGCGACGAGTCTGATGTTGAAGGAACTGCTCATTTGGGCTGCACCATTGAGGGCTTCTTCAAGCCGCCACGACACTGATCCGAGCTGCCTTCCTCGAGCGGGGTTTGCGCCGAATCAGGATCTGGACATCTCGGTCGAGGGCCGTCAACAGGTTCATCAGACGTTCGACGGAAAACCCCGCGAGCTTGTAGTGCCGAAGCGCAGACACTTTGGGCTGCGTGACTCCCAGCACCTTGGCAGCATCGGCCTGAAACCGGCTCCAACGACCTCGTGCTCCCCGGCGTTGGCTGCAGCGATTTGATACTCATCATGATTGTTGACAGGACTTCAATTCAGTCCGCAGATTCGGGTAATCGCCAAGATGTTGCCGCTGCCGCCAGCGGGGTCTTCCAGTTCTCAATTTGCTGTCGGGTTCCCACGTGTAGTCGGAGGCATTGTTTTAGGTAAACACGATGCAGCATACCCCTCGAGCATGTGAGCAATTGGTGCATGTAACGAGGCGTCCATGATGGCAGGCTGACATTCCGAATCAGTCGAGAGGTACAAGCCACGTCACCCAATGGATCGCCCCGAGTGGCCCTCCCCCAATCGATGACTATTGGCCCACGCGCCGTAAAGAGAACATTCGCTGGATGAAAATCACCATGACAAAGCGCCTCTCCGTCGGGCAAGTCAACGAGGGCGCGTTGCGCTGCTTGCTTCTGCGTCGCGGATAACTCAAGGGACCTGTCAATCTCGCCTCTAATCCACTCGCGCTGCGAGGGAAGCTCAACGGGAACCACACAGCCATGGATTTGAGCATGCAAATTCGCCAACTGTCGAGCCGCGCTAAAAAGTGTCCACGGTTTTGTTTGGACGTGGTCAAACATCGAAAGGCCCTCTACCCGCTCGAAAACGATCCCGAGTCTCCCTTGGACCGCGACGCGTTCGTAGGTAGCAGGTGCGGTCAACCCTGCGGCATGCAGAGCCTGCGTCACCTTGTACTCCCGTTCCACCTTGTAAGCAGGAACCCATTTGTGAAAGAGCTTCAGAACTCGTCCTTCACCCCACGCAAAGACCTCTGAAGTGAATCCCTTGTCAACGAGTGAGGTTCTTCGGAGTTGCTCAGAAGACGTTGCCTCTGGTGACGCCAACGCGCTCATAATGCCTAACTACAAGTAGATCCCCTAAATGAGCTATTCTTTTCCGTCAATCTCAAGGCAGGGTAGTTGCGGCTTGATTTGACGTCAAGCAGTTAAGTCTCGCATCATAAACAGTGCAGCGGTCAAGCGAATGGCATCCGCGCCTTCTCTGTACACCCCGGCGGAATCTATACCGATTTAGCGCATCACCTGTCGGCTGAAGAACTCGCCTTCGACGGAGAGCTAAAGACCCCCGAACAGGGGGCAGCGACGAGCGTCTGGTGCGCGACGAGTCCTCAGTTGGAGGAGAAAGACGGGGTTTACTGCATGGACGCCGACATCGCGGAGGTCATTCCGGATTTCACCCCACAGAGGCTGGGCCAACAACCCACTGGAGTGCTCCCTTGGGGTATTGCCCCCGACTTGGCGGAGCGATTGTGGCGTCTTAGTGAGAAGATGACCGGCGTTACGGTCAGCGGCTGACCTCGCGCATCTTCAAGCGGCAGTCTCGCTGGTAGTAATAGGTACTTTTCAACCATGTCTGGATACTGAAAGGAGGATTTATGGCAACTACAAAAGTCGCAATAGCACCAATGAAGGTGGCGCAGGTTCCTAAGGGAGGAGCTGATTTCCAAATCGTCGAGCGCGAGGTACCCAGCCCGGGTGTAGGACAGGTCCGCATCAAGGTGCAGGCCTGTGGTGTTTGCCACAGTGACGTGCTCACCAAGGAAGGCGCTTGGCCCGGAATTCAATATCCCCGCGTTCCAGGACACGAAGTCGCGGGCATCATTGATGAACTGGGTGCCGGTGTTTCTGAGTGGAAGCAGGGGCAGCGGGTCGGCGTCGGCTGGCACGGCGGCCACGACGGTACCTGTTCCTCGTGTAGGCGGGGCGATTTCATTAATTGCCGCAATCAGAAGATTGCGGGCATCAGCTACGACGGTGGGTACCAGGAATACATGCTGGCTCCGGTGGAGGCTCTGGCGGCCATACCGGACGGTCTTAGTGACGTTGACGCTGCACCGCTGCTCTGCGCCGGAATTACCACTTTCAACGCACTGCGACACAGCGGTGCGCTCCCCGGTGATCTGGTTGCGGTGCAGGGTGTCGGCGGCTTGGGCCACCTCGGAATTCAGTTTGCGAACAAGTTTGGTTATAGAGTCGCGGCGATCGGGCGCGGCTCCGACAACGCGGCTCTCGCAAAAAAGCTCGGAGCAAGCCTATACATCGATAGCAAATCGACGAACGCAGCAGAGGAATTGCAAAAACTGGGCGGTGCACAAGTCATTCTAGCGACAGCGCCAAGCTCGAAGGCGATGTCCGCACTGATCGACGGTCTGGGACCGAACGGCAAGCTCATGGTAATAGGTGCGGCATTTGATCCCATTGAGGTCACACCGATACAGCTTATTTCCGGCAGTCGAACGATTCAAGGCTGGGCTTCGGGGACGGCAGCCGATTCTGAGGACACACTCCGCTTCGCCGAACTGACCGGCGTGCGTCCCATGATTGAAACATACCCGCTCGAAAAAGCGGGCGAGGCTTACGCCCGAATGATGAGCGGCGACGCAGAGTTCCGCGTCGTTCTAACGATGTGAAATTGGCCGACAAAGCATTTCGAGACTAACTGCGAGTACTGGTCTACGAAGAACCGCCCCCGGCCCCGTAGGGGCGAAAACCTTTGCTGGAAATGCGATTCCACGGCCTTCTATTGGAACGTTGTAGTCGTTTTCTCTCCCCACAAACCGACACGAACGGGAGAGGGCGCTACTCTCACAAATCTGGCCGAACTCCGCTCACGCGTTAGCGCGCCGTCACGTCCTAGGAACAAACGCTGCTAGCTTAGACACTGCTCGCGCCAAATCGAACGGTAGTGGTTAGCGTGTGCTTTCCCTTTCTGTGGTCTTCGCCTATGATCGATTGTGCAATGTCCAATTCGGAAGGAGCTTTAATGACCGCACAACGCTTTCAGGGGAAAGTTGCCGTTGTCACGGGCGGCAACAGTGGCATTGGCTTAGGTGTTGCGAAAGCCTATGCGCAAGAGGGCGCGCAGGTGGCAATTACCGGTCGGAACGGAAGGACCTTGGAGGCGGCCGCCAAAGAAATCGGCGATGGAACCCTCGTGATTCAATCGGACGCTGGCAAAGTGGCGGAAATCGAAGTGGCAATGAAGAAAATCAAGGAACGCTTCGGTCGAATCGATGCACTGTTCGTTAACGCGGGCGTCGCGAAGCTCGTGCCTTTCGAACAGGTCACCGAAGAGTTATTTGATGAGACGGTCGGTATCAATTTGAAGGGAGTCTTTTTTACCGTCCAGAAAGCTATCCCGCTGATGCCCAAAGGTTCCGCCATTGTGCTCAATGCGTCGATTAACGCGCACCTGGGCATGCCGGGGACAACGGTTTACGGCTCGACCAAAGCGGGCGTGGTTAACATGGCCAAGACGCTCTCGGCCGAGCTCTTGGAAAAAGGGATTCGGGTGAATGCCGTCAGCCCGGGCCCAATCACCTCAGCGCTTCTGCGAGATGGACCCCAGGATAAAATTCAAGAAACCAAAGAATGGATTCAAGGCCAGATTCCGCTCAAACGGTTTGGTACGCCGGAGGAGATTGCCGCCGGAGTTCTTTATTTGACGTCGCCGGAATCCGCTTTCGTGTTGGGTGCGGAACTCATCATTGATGGCGGCATGTCGACGCTTTAGGGCGCGCAGACTATTCCGGTCGAAAACCTGCACGCAAGAACACGCCACAGCTAGCGCCAAGCGTGAATTGGTAGACCTCAATTCAGCGACCAAGGAAAGTTGGCAGCGCTGCCTGCCTACGCGCCGGACTCAAGAATGTCACACCACATACTCTGAGACACACCTTTGCTTCCAGGCTGGCGAAACAAAACGCTTAAGGAACTCGGGAGATGGAAGACAGCGGAACATGATTGACCGCTACCCCACCTGTCGCAAGAACACCTTGCCCAAGCCCTTGAGAGAATCGGCTCAAGCGAGCCGCACTTCACTACTGGATTCACTACAACGGAAAATCAGAAAATATCAGGTGGTCGCTAAGTGGTGCCGGAGGGGGGACTTGAACCCCCACGATGGGTGACCATCGCTAGATTTTGAGTCTAGTGCGTCTGCCAATTCCGCCACTCCGGCTAAGTGGGTTCTCGCTCACGTCAGAGCCAAATGAAGGCTGAAGATAACATGAGGTACTAGGCTTTGCAAATCCCAGCAGGGCTAGCCCCAACTGCGAAAACCCTATTTGACAATATCTGTTGAGCAGTGTTAAAAACCTCCTGCTCGCGAAAGTCCTGCCTTCTCCGCTGGGAGGTCGTCCAACGGTAGGACTGCAGACTCTGGATCTGCCTATCGGGGTTCGAATCCCTGCCTCCCAGCCAACTATTGACCAAAAAAAGTCGTAGTATAGAAGGGCCGCTCGTTGGGAGGTTGCGATGAGAAGTGTGCCGATACTCCGTTCCCGAGTCGTCGTTGCAAGGGTGTTCGCTGTCGTGGCATTGTTTTCCCTGCCACTTGATGCGGCCCAGGTGTCCCAGGGCCAGG
>Ga0180085_1000369_pt1 | contig 15932 bp, 10 predicted proteins | sample EasRiv730_16_10D_FD_123013 | JGI IMG/M metagenome (GOLD analysis project Ga0180085, IMG submission 123013) | Soil microbial communities from meander-bound floodplain in the East River, Colorado, USA - East River metaG ERMLT730_16_10D | ecosystem: Environmental > Terrestrial > Soil > Floodplain ... | reverse complement strand
GTTCCGTCGGCGAGCAGCCGCGCTCCGTGGCTGGTCAGCGACAGCACGGCGCCCGTTTCCTCCTGCCCGTGGTAGTAGTCGCCGCCGATCAGGTTCGCCACGAGGTGCAGCGACTCGGGCTCCCAGCCGCTGCGCAGCACGAGCTTGTCGGGCACGCGCGCACCCGTGAAGTCCATCGGTCGCAGGGGCGCGCCCCACTGCGTCGGCCGGCGCCAGACCGCCTCGAGCCGATCGGTGATCGTCGATCCGCTCCCGCCGAGGGTCCAGGTCCTGAACCACAGGTCGGCGCCGGTCTTGCTGTGGATGCCGGCCCACAGCTCGCCCACGGGATAGCGATCGATGGCCTTCATTGCGCTCCCCGCCAGATCGCACGCTCCGTCGGCGCGGATCTCGAGGAAGTACGTCTGGCCCACCGTCACGTCGACGAACGGCTCGAAGGCGATCGTGCGCCAGGCCCCGCCGGTCGCGAACGGGAAGCGCTCGGCGTGGATCGGCGTCGCGGCCACGGTCGCCGAGCGGCTGCCGAGCCAGGACCACAGCCGGACCTCGCCGACGACCGGCGCGCCCCCGTCCCGCGCCTGGACCTCGATGCGCACGAGCGGCGTGGCCTCGGCGACGAACGTCTGCGCGAGCGGCGTCGTGCCACAGGGCCAAGGCGTGTCGCTCGTCGCGTCCTGCCGCGCCGCGACGAGCGGAGCCAGGCTCGTCGGCGCCGCGACGGGCGTCGTGGGATCGTGCGCGAAGTAGGCGTGCGCGAACGCCGGGTACTCGTTGTAGACCGCCTGCCACGGCTCGACCGGCGTGCCGTCGATACGGGTCGCGCGCAGGTGCGTCCGCTGATAGTCGAACACGCGCTGGGCCAGCCAGCGGTAGCGCGGATCGCCGAGCCGGCGCGCGGCAGTCTCGAAGACCCAGGCAGCCGTGCCCCAGGATTCGTTCCAGCCGAGCGTGTCGCCGTGGAGCGCGTGGGGGCCGAGCGGCGTGTGCGCGGCGAAGCCGCGGTCGACGAACGCGCGAAAGGCCGGGCTCGACCAGAGCGCGCTCTCGTCGCCGTAGAGCTCGCTCAGCTCGAGGATGTGGCGCAGCTGGAAGTAGTGGTACTGGCTCGCGTCCTCCCAGATCTCGAAGCGCGTCTTGTATTCGCTCCACTGCGCATCGGCGAACGACTTCCAGGCGGCGTGCGTGGATGCGGACGCGGCACCGCCGCTCAGGGCCGGGAAGTCGCCCGCGGGCACCAGGTCGGTGATGAGCTTCAGGCTCAGCGTGCAGCCCAGCGCGTGGTTGTCCATGCCCGCTTCGAGCACCGGCGCGAGGCCCAGCCCCTGGAGCACGAGCAGGCGGCGGATCCGCGCGTGGCTCGCCGGCGAGAGCGTGGAGCTGCCCGCGATCCAGCGGTAGGCCCACCCCGCGTACTCGGTCCAGAACAGGCTGTACTTCGCGGTCGGGTTGGCCTCGCGCCAGGTCAGCGCGCGGTCGAGCAGCGCGAGCGCCTGCGCGGCGTGCGATTCGTCGCCCGTGGCGCGGTAGAGAAAGGCGTCGAAGAACGCGTACTCGTGCGCGTTGCTTCCGTTCCCTGCCAGGACCGAGGCGCGGCCGTAGTCGGCGTAGCGCTGGACGATCTGAAGGTAGTCCTCGGCGCCGAGCGGGGCGCCCGCGGGGGCCGGCTCGACCCATGTGGCGGCCGCCGAAGCGCACGGCGCCGGCTCGCCCGTATCCTCGCAGGTCGAGGGCGCCGGCGTCCCGACCGGCGGCCCGTGGGTCTCGAACCACAGGTCGACGAACAGCGCGGTCGCCGGGACCGACTGGAACCGTCCGTTCAATCGCGCCCCGCCCAGGCCGTACGGATCGACGCTCGCGCTCTGCGCGGTATACGCCGTCCACTCGCCGTCGCCGGTGTCGTTCGACAGCTCGAAGTAGTGCGGAACGCCGGGCCGCACCGCGACATGCGGATACAGGGCGAAGCGCTGGCGCTCGGGCGGGCCGGCCAGCGCCAGGCGGTCGGTCCACAGCGGCGGGCGAACCACCGTTGCCGCGTACTCGGAATCCTCGGCCAGGCCGTCGCCGTCGCCGTCGACCCACTCCCACAGGCGGATCGTGAACGGCCGCCGGTCGTGGCGGTTGAACAGCATCAGGTCGAGCCGCTCGAGCAGGCCGGCCGTCGGAACGAACGACTGGCCCACGCCGTGACCGTTCTGCATCCCGGCGTAGGGTCCGATCGTCGTCTGCGCCTGATCGAGCAGCTCGGTGTCGCCATCCGGACTGGTCCACAGCCAGCGCTCGGCGGCGACCGGGAGCGGCGCGCTGGCCACGCCGAGCACGAGCAGGCAGCGCAGCGCGAAGCAGCGGCCCATCGCCCGGCCCTCCCTGTGAATACAGGCAGTGTACGGAGAGCGCCAGGCACCGGCAAGCTGCAGGTCGCAGGTTCGGTCCTGGCATGACCTTGACCCTGTCGAGCGAATCGACCGCCAATTGGGAAGCGGCGAGCGGGGAAGAGTGGACGGTGCCCGTGATCGTCCAGCTGAGCAAGGTGACGCGGTTCGGCCCGTTCCCGTTCAGCGTGGGCGGCGGCCTGGGCTACTACCTCGAAGCGCCCTCAGGGTGGGCCCGAGTGGAAGCTGCGCATGGCGTTCACGCTGATCCTGCCGGCCGAGAAGTGAGCCTCCTTCAGATAGGGCGAGCTTCCCGTCGCAGCCGCTCCCATGCGTCCCGGAGACCCAAGTCTCCGGCCCACCGATCGAGGTAAACCATGTCGAGCTGCGGCTGCTGAACCTCGAAGACCCGTAGCGCGTCGATGAATTGCTTGGTGCTCCCACCCGAACGTTGCGCCCAGCGCAGCTTGGATAGAATGATGTCCTCCGGCGACGCGACGCAGACGATGGCACCGAGCAGGTTCTCGCTCCGCCGGCGCTCGAAGCACGCTTCGTCGTAGGGCTCGCTGCCGCGCATCCAGAAATCGACTTTCAAGCCCGTGGCATGGTCGATGTAGTTGAACATCGAGGTGTCGCGCTGCGCGCGGCGCATGCCCTCGAGGTCCACGTAGCCGTCGAACGTCGCGAGCGCCGCGTGGAGCGCCGGAAGCCGTTCCTCGTCCAGGGCGACCACCACGTCGAAGTCGTGCGTCGCACGGGGCTCGCCGTAGAGGCTCGAGACGAGCGAGCCCGTCATCATGTACGGGACCCGCGCGTCGTCGAGGGCGCGGACGATCGCGATCAGTAGTTCCTGTTGTGACACAGGTCCAGCCTGGCGCGGAGCAGGGCCCGGAACTCGGTCTCGCCGAGGTGGCCGAACCGACGGCGCAGCCCCTGTTCGAACAACCGGCGCGTCCGCTCGGAAAGCTCGAATGCCTGCAGGAGCCGGGCTTCCGGGGGCATGGAACGCAAGACGCGCAACCGGTGCGCATCCGCCTCAAGGTCGGCCATGCCGCAAGGGTACCCGTTGCCCAGCGCATCGTCGAGACGGTGTCCCCCGTTTCCTTGCGCCAGGCCGCGCGCCGTGTGACCCCTGACGCACCGAGTTGCGCTCTCGAGAGCCAAGCGCCCGGCTTCTCCGCCTCATCGTTGCGGTACGACTCTTGCTCTTCATGCATGAGGCGGCGACGGGGGGAGGATCCCGTTTCGCGCCGCCGTTGCGGCCCCCCTCACGCTGCGCCGATGCGCCGGAACGCGCAGAGGGGGTCGCGTATGAATCGTCGTATCGCAACACTGGGCGCAGTTGCGCTCTCGGCGATCGCGGTAGCGATCGCATCCGATACCGTGCCCACGGACATCCAGATCCCGGGCACGCAGCCCGTGCCGGTCGATAACCCGCCGATCATCTCGTCGGTCGGGAACTGCGGCTGCCACGATTTCGCGAGCGCGAACAACCTCGTGCCCGAAGCGGTCCCGGTCCATGGCTGGACCGGCGGCATGATGGCCAACGCCGGGCGCGATCCCCTCTTTTGGTCCACAGTCGCCGTCGCCGAGCAGGACTTCCTTCCGGGAAGCGGCGGTGTGGGCGACCTGTGCCTGCACTGCCACAGCGTGAAGGGCTGGCTCGAGGGGCGCTCCACGCCGACCGACGGCTCGGGCCTCGTGGCGACGACCGACGGCGAGGGGATCATGTGCGAGTTCTGTCACCTGGTGGTGGACCCGGACCAGGCGAACTCGATCCCCAACCCACCCGAGGGCACCTACGTCGAGGAGCAGCACGCGCCGTTCGAGGCTTTCGATCCGACGGGCGGCACGGGCTACTACGGCGGCGCCGAATACGTGCTGAACAGCGGCGGAACGCGCCTTGGCCCGTACAGCGACAGCAACGCCAAGCACGCTGCGATCCCCTCGCCGTACTTCCGCGACGCACGCATGTGCGGGACGTGCCACGACGTGAGCAACCCGGCGGTGGGCGACCTGGCCCACAACCACGGCTCCATGGGACCGCTTCCCGGCACCTCGAGCGGCGTGCCCAACGGCCCCGTGGCGGCCAAGGCCGCAATGAACAACCCCCCGGCGAGCTACGGGATCGTCGAGCGCACGTTCAGCGAGTGGACGGCGAGCGCGCTCGACACCTGGCGCGTGAACGACTTCGCCGCGCTGCCCGCGGATCTCAAGGTCGCTGGCGGCTCGCTCGAGCGCGCCTGGCGCGCCTCGACCTGGGGCACGTGCAGCGGCACGACGAACCTGTGCAACGAAAGCGCGAACTGCGCCGCGGGACAGACCTGCACCATCCTCACCGCCGACTACCAGCAGCCGCTGGTCTCGCCTCCTGCCGCCGGCGCCCCGCGCTACTTCACCTGCCAGACCTGTCACATGATGGCCACGGGCGGCGACGGCGCGAACCAGGGCCGGGGCAACCCCGGCGATCCGTGGCGCGGGAAGATCCGTCCCGATCTGCCGACCCACGACCTGACCGGCATGAGCTACTGGCAGCACGACCTCGTGCAATGGCAGGACCAGCAGGGCACGCTGCTCTTCGGCGGCGGCCTGACCTGGCCCGACCAGCGCATGACGGACGCGAAGGCCCGCTCGCAAGCCCACCTGCGCGCGGCGGCGAGCCTCGCGGCTGCGCAGAACGGGAGCCAGCTCGAGGTACGCGTGACCAACCTGACCGGCCACAAGCTGATCAGCGGCTACCCCGAGGGCCGGCGGATGTGGCTCGATGTGCGCTGGTTCGATGCCGCGGACGCGCTGGTCGCCGAGAATGGAGCCTACGGCCCGCTGCTCGACGAGCACGGCTCGCCGGTCCAGGTCCAGGATCGCGACGGCACGACCTGGCAGGTGCAGTCGATCCTCGACGTCGACTCGACGAAGATCTACGAGGCCAAGCCGGCGATGACCCAGGAGTGGGCGACCCAGCTCCTCGCGCTCGGGTATCCGGGCGGCATGGTCCTCGAGTGGGACCGCACGACGAACACGCCCGCACATACGCTCGGGGAGCTCGGCGCCGAGGCGCCGGGCGCGCTGCGTCACACGTTCCACTTCGTGCTGAACAACGCCGTGGAGCAGGACAACCGCATCCCGCCCTACGGCTTCCGCTACGACGAGGCGCTGGCCCGCAACGCGTTGCCCGTGCCCACGACGCAGTTCGGCGACCCCGGTCCGGGCGGCGCCTACAACCACTTCGACGTGGTGCCGTTCCCGATCCCGGCCAGCGCGACGCGGGCCGAGGTTCGGCTGCTCTACCAGGCCACGAGCTGGGAGTACATCCAGTTCCTGTGGAAGCAGCCGACGAGCGCGCCCGCGCCGACCAGCGCGTTCCTGGCCAACGAAGGCCTGCACATGCTCGACGCCTGGCTCAACACCGGCATGGCCGCGCCGTTCGAGCTGACTGCGACGAGCCTGGCGCTGGCCCCGATCGCCGGGGTGCCCGGCGAGGCATCGGCGCCCGACCTGCCGGCCGAGCAGATGCGCGCGAGCTGGAACGCGACGACGGGACGAGTCGAGATCACCTTCACGCCGTCGTGCGACTCGACCGCGCACACGATCTACTGGGGCGACCTGGCCGGCGTCTCGACGTACGCCTACTCGGGCGCGCTGTGCGGGGTGGGCTCGGGCAGCGCGAGCTTCGATCCCGGGCTCGAGCGAGCGTTCTTCCTCGTCGTCGGCAACAACGGCGTGGCGGAGGGTTCGTACGGAACCTACCTCCCGCCCGGCGGACCGCCGACCGAGCGGCCCGAGCACACGGGCACCCCGGGCTGCGACTACTCGCAAGACCTGGCCGGCGTGACTTGCGAGTAACGGTAAACGTACCGCTTCCCTAACCCGGGGTTAGGGAAGCGGTACGGAAACCCGGGTTGGGGAAGCGGTACCGTTTCTACCGGTTCTTGCCCAGATAGAAGCGGGCGAAGGCGCGCAACGTGTCGGACTCGTCGCCGAAGGCGAGGTTGGCGCCGACGGAGAAGCGGCCCGTGAAGTCCCAGATTCCCTGGATGGAGAACGAGTTGTTCTCGAAGCTCCCCACATCGGTGCGGTTGGCGAAGCCGCCGATCTCGAGCCGCTCGGCGACGTACCAGCGGACACCCGCCGTGGCGCGGTAGCCCTCGTCCGAGTCCGCATCGACATACGCCGCCTCCGCGACGATGTCCGCCCGCTGTCCGAGCAGACCGTGCCATCCGCCGCCGGTCTGCCACACCTCGAAAGGACCCTGGTCTGCGTACTCGGCGAAGAAGTGGAAGCGCCGGGTGCTGAACGAGCCCCCGGCGAACCAGCCGTTATCGGTGCTGCCGCCGTCGGGGTCCTCTCGCACCCACCCCGCTTCGACGAACGTATAACGCGGCTCTTCCGCCGCTTGCGCAGGGGCGAGCGGAGCGAAAGCGAGCGCGACGAGCAAACACCCGCCGTAGATCCACCGTCTCGACATGGCTCCTCCTTCTGTGGCGGCTGAGCCTACCACGGCCGCGCCACGCGCGGCCCCTTGGCGCCCGAACGCGGACTCCTTTAGTCTCTGACCATGCTCTCCGCGGGAACCCGGCTCGGTGCGTGCTACGAGATCCTCGGCGCGCTCGGCGCCGGTGGGATGGGCGAGGTCTACCGCGGCCGCGACCTGCGGCTCGGTCGCGAGGTCGCGATCAAGGTCCTGCCGGCGGACGTGGCCGGCGACCCGGCCCGCATGGGACGCTTCGAGCAGGAAGCGCGCGCGGCGTCGGCGCTGAACCACCCCAACATCGTCACCCTGCACGATCTGGGACGACACGGCTCGTCGGCGTACCAGGTGCTCGAGCTCGTCGCCGGGCGCACGGTGCGCGACCTGCTGGCCGAGGGGCAGCTACCGCTGCGCCGCGCGCTGTCGATCGCGGAGCAGATCGCGGCGGGACTCGCGACGGCCCACGGCGCGGGAATCGTGCACCGGGACCTCAAGCCCGAGAACGTGATGGTCCGCGACGACGGCGTGGTCAAGATCCTCGACTTCGGCCTGGCCAAGCTCGAGCGCGCACGGGTCGATGCGGGCTCGCAGATCGCGACCGCGACCGGCGGTACGTCGCCCGGGATGGTGCTCGGCACGGTCGGCTACATGTCGCCCGAGCAGGCGCGCGGCGGCACGGTCGATTTCCGCTCGGACCAGTTCGCGCTCGGCGCCGTGCTCTACGAGCTGGTCAGCGGCGCGCGCCCGTTTCGCGGCGAGAGCGCGGTGCAGACGCTGTCCGCGATCATCGAGAAGGAGCCCGAGCCCGTGGCGCGGCTGCGCAGCGGCGTGCCGCGTCCGCTGGTCTGGATCGTCGAGCGCTGCCTGGCCAAGGACCCGGCCGAGCGCTACGCCTCGACGCTCGACCTGCAGCGCGACCTGGCCCGGGTGCGACAGGAGCTGTCCGAGGTCGCGGTATCGGGCGAGCTGTCCGCCGCGCCCGCGCCCCGGGCGAGCGGCTGGCGCGCTGGCGCAGCGGTCGCCCTGCTCCTCTGTGGGGTCGCGGTCGGCTTGCTCGCCGCGCGCCTGGGGTTCGGCACCAGCACGCCGGCGCCGCACGTGCCGCCGACGCTGCGCACCCTGACCTTCTCGGGCCAGGATTCGCTGGCGTCGGCCTCACCCGACGGACGGACGCTGGTCTTCCGCTCGACGCGGGACGGGATCTCGCGGATCTGGCTCAAGTCGCTGACCGACGGCACCGAGGCGCCTCTGACCGCGGGCAGCGACACGCGCCCGCGCTTCTCGCCCGACGGCACGAGCGTGCTGTTCGTCCGCGACGAGGGGGGACGCGTCTCGCTCTTTCGTGTGCCGGTCCTCGGCGGCGAGCCGCGCCGCGTGATCCCCGACGCCGGGGACGGGGACTGGTCGCCCGACGGCCAGCGCATCGTGTTCCTGCGCGTCGGCAGCGAGGGCGGCAAGACCGTGACCAAGATCGGCCTGGCCGAGAGCGGTGGTGGCGCGGAGCGGATCCTGGCCAGCGTCGATCAATACTCGATGGCCAGCCCGCGCTGGTCCCCCGACGGCGCCTCGATCGCCGTCTCGTCGAGCCAGTACGGCACGTCCGAGGCCGCGGGCAAGTTCGTCCTGCTCGTCCGGACCGACGGCTCGGGATCGAAGCGTCTCTTCCCGCCGCTCGAGGGTGGCGACGTGTCGGGCATCGCCTGGCTCGGAGACGGCGACGCGATCGTCTACGCGCAGGGCGAGTCGATCTCGACCGTCGTTCTCTCCGCCACGCTCGTGAACGCGGGGGCGAGCCGAGTGATCCGCCAGCAGGTCGAGTCCGGCGCGGCCGAGGTCCTGCTGTGGACACCCAGCCTCTCGGCACAGGTCGAGGTGGTGGGTCCGGGACATCTGGTCTTCGACTCGATGTCGGGGCGGCAGAATCTCGAGGAGTACGTCGTGGGCGACGCGCCCGCCACGTCGGGTCGCCTGCTGGCCGCGGGCACGAGCATCGATCGCCAGCCGGTCTACTCCCCCGACGGCGAGTGGCTCGTCTTCTCGTCGAACCGCTCGGGCAACCTCGACATCTGGGCCCGCTCGCTGCGCACGGACGATCTGCGCCGCTTGACCGATCACCCGGCCGACGACTGGGACCCGGCCTTCACCCGGGACGGCGCGCACCTGATCTGGACCTCGCGTCGCAGCGGCAACTTCGAGATCTGGATCGCGGATCGGGACGGCAGCGCGGCGCGACAGGTCACGCGCGACGGCGCGGACGCCGAGAACGCGACGGCCACGCCCGACGGGGAGTGGCTGGTCTACAACTCGGGGCACGAGCAGAAGTCCGGCCTGTGGAAGATCCGCGTCGACGGGACCGAGGCCACGCGGCTCGTGGCCGGCACCTGCCTGTGGCCGGAAGTGTCGCCCGACGGTCTCCATGTCTCGTTCGCTCGCGTGTCCGGAAGCGGCCAGGTCGAGATCCGCGTGGCACGCGTGGCCGACGGCCACATCGAGCCGTTCCACATCGTGCTCAACGTGGGCGAGGTGATCGGGGGACGCACGCGCTGGCTGCCCGACGGCTCTCTCGCGTTCAACTACGGCGGGCTCGATCGGCCCGGCATCTACGTGCAGCGCTTCGAGCCCGGGACCGAGGTCGTGGCGCGCTCGACCTGGCGACCGCTCGTCGGGCTCCCGCCCGGCACGCTCCCCGAGTCGTTCGCGGTCTCGCCGGACGGCTCGCGCGTGACGCTCGCCGCGAGCATCCGCTCGTTCGCTCTGATGAGCTCGGAGAACCTCCCCGGCATCGTCCCGCCACGACGAGGAGAATCGAAATGAGCTTGCTGCGCACGCTGCTCCTGCTCCCGTTGCTCGTGCCCACCGCCGCCCGCGCCGCGGAGGCGCCGGACGCCGCGCTGCCCGCGGGGGCCGAGGCGGCGAAGGCCGCGCTCGAGTCGTCGCCGCGGCACGGCGAGTACGCCGACGTGGCCCACCCGGGGGGCGGAAAGCCGATCCGCACCTGGATCGTCTATCCCGAGCGCAAGGACAAGGCGCCCGTCGTGATCGTGATCCACGAGATTCTCGGCCTGACCGAGTGGATTCGTGGCGTGGCCGATCGGCTGGCCGCGGACGGCTTCGTCGCCGTCGCGCCGGATCTGCTGTCGGGCCTCGGCCCCGGGGGCGGCGGCACGGAATCGATGGCCGGTCGCGACGAGGTCACGGCCGCGGTGCGTGCGCTCGCGCCCGAGGAGGTCGTCGCGCGCTTGAACGCCGTGCGAGCCCACGCGCTCGCGCTGCCCGCGGCCTCGGGGAAGAGCGCGACGGTCGGCTTCTGCTGGGGCGGCGCATCGAGCTTCGCCTACGCCGCGGCGCAGCCCGCCCTCGACGCCGCGGTCGTCTACTACGGCACGCCGCCCCCCGTGGACGCGCTGGCGAAGGTGGGGGCGCCCGTGCTCGGGCTCTACGGCGGCGACGACGCGCGGGTCACGGCGACGGTGGCCGAGACCGCGGCGGAGATGAAGAAGCTCGGCAAGACCTACGACACACACGTCTACGAGGGGGCGGGCCATGGCTTCCTGCGCCAGCAGGACGGCCGCGAGGGCGCGAACCTGAAGGCGACGCGCCAGGCCTGGCCGGCCATGCTCGCCTTCCTGCGCCAGCACCTGGACTGAACGTGTGAACTGGGGTCAGACCCCGGATTGACCGACCCCGCGCTGCCCGACGGGGATTTGCCCGATCTCCACGACCTCGGGTCAGGAGAGCGACCTCGGGCACGGGCGGACGAACACGAACCCCTGCCCGTGATCCACGCGCCGAAGGCGTGTAGACTAGGCCATGCGGGTCGGGCTCACGCCTGACCCCACCGCACCGAAAGGACGGTTCCGATGGGCCGGTCGTCACGCACGTCGATCCTCAAGCGCCAGCGCGAGATCAAGAAAGCCGAGAAAGCCGCGGAGAAGCGCGCGCGGCGCCACGGTAAACCCGTCGACGGTTTCACCGAGCCGCGTGCGAACGCGCTCCAGCCCGCGGAGAGCACACCCCCGAGCGCTCCCAGCCCCGAGCGGGAGAAATAAAGCAGGGGGTCAGGTCTCGAATCTTGGGGTCGTGGTTGCCGCGACCCCAAGATTCGAGACCTGACCCCTCAGCAATCTGCCGCCCTCAGTAATCCCCCGGACAGGGCGGACCGGGATCGAACGGGAGCGGCGCCGAGGCCCGCCCTGCGGCCGGGATGCCGTACTCCTCGAGGATCTCGGCCGTCGCCGCCTCGAGCCCGGCCGCCTCGAGCACGATCTCGCGGCGGAACCCGTTCGGCGCGAGAACGATCGTATGGAAACCGTCCTGCGGACGCTCGAGCGCGCGGTTGAGCCCCTCGATCGAGTCGATGACGATCCCGTTCACGGTCTCGACCGGCAGGTTCTCGAGGCCGTGGTAGCCGATCGTGTAGGCGGAGGGCAGCACGGCCGTCAGCAGCACGATCCGCCGGCGCTCGGGCGTCTGGCCGTTCTGCTCGGTGTTGAAACGGCCGAGGAGCCGCAGCGGCGCCTCGGACGCCCAGTCTCGCCCCCACGTCCTCAGGTACTCGCCGTCGAGCTCGCGGAATACGAGACCCCCCGCGATGCGATACGGCGGCGCCCCGGATCCACTCTCCGCGGGGATCAGCTCCTGGGCCGCCGGATACGCCCGGAGCATCATGCGCAGGTCGAGACTCACGCCGCCGCGCAGGACCTGGATCGGCACGACCTCGCCCGCCGTCCGGTCGATCACGAAGATCGCCGGGAAGCGTAGCTGCCCGTAGCGCGGGTGGGCGAAGAACCCCTCGGCATCGATCGGCTGGCCGTCGATCGAGAGCAGGATGTCCCACGGCTCGAGCACGCCGCAGGCCGAGCTGCCCCAGGGAATCTGCCGGATCAGGATGCCGCGGGGCTCGCCGACCTGCCCGAGCCAGGCGGTCAGCGCCGGATCGGTGTTGAGCTGCCACAGTGCGCCGAAGACGGGGAACGGCCGATAGGTCGCGGGCTCCTTGGCCCGTTCGAGGAATCGCGCCAGGATCTCGACCGGGAGCACCCGTGCGCGGCGCTCGTTCTGCGACACGGTGATGCCGACGAGCTGGCCTTCGAGGAACACGGGCTCGGCCCACCCGCCCCCGTCGAGATCGGTCTCGACCGTGAGAAACGGATGCTCGACCGAGGTGAAGGTCGAGGACTCGACCACGATGCGCTTGACGCGCGACGCCGCCGATTCGAGCTGCTGGTTGCGCCAGCGCACGGTGCGCAGGGTCCCCTCGGACGGCGCGAGCGCGGCCAGGGGCGCGGCCACGAGGTCCGAGAAGAACGCGGGGTCGTCGACCGCGATCAGCGCCAGATCGATCTCGGGATCCACGAACTCGACCCGCGGGTTCGCGCGCGTGGAGCGGCCGAACTTGTCGGCCTGGAGGAACGTGGCGTCGGCCACGATCTGGGCGGTCGTGAGCAGCCGGGAGCCCTCGACCACGACCGCCGAAGCCTGGCGTACGCCGGGGCGCTGCTTGGCCCACGGGCGATCCGCGTCCCAGCCCTGGTAGGTCACGGTCAACGCGACGACGCTCTGCTCGTATACCTCGCGCACGGGTGGCGCGGCCGTACTCGGCGCGAGCACGAGGCCGAGGGCCAGCCCGAGCAGCGGTCCGCCGCGACGGCCCGTCACAGGCGTCGGTCCGCGACGATCCCGTAGCGCGCGAGGATCTCGGCGTTCGCGGCATCGGCCGCCCGGCGATCGAGCACCGAGAGGCGCCGTAGATGCGCCAGCTCGAACACCTGGAGCTCCCCGCGATTCGACTCGACCGCGTCGATCAGGTCCTCGAGGCCGTCGATCGCGCGACCGTTCACGCGCTCGACGACGGCGTAGCGGTGCCAGGCCATCCGCCCGTTGACCGGGTGATCGAGCTTGCGCAGGAGCACGACGCGCTCGCGCCGCATCAGCTCGGGCTGCTGCAACGGCTGCTGGTAGAACGCGTCGAGCAGCAGCTTGTCACCCTGCGCGACCCAGTGGTCGCCGAACGTCTTGAGCAGCTCCAGCTCGAGCGGCTCGAAGACGAGGCCGCCATAGACGAAATAGCGCGGAGCGACGTCGTACGCGTTGGCGTGGCGCCGATGCGGAGGATAGATCCGTAGCGGCACGGGAACGTCGATCCGCGCGCTCCCGCGCAGGACGCGGAGCGCGACCGACTCCCCGGCCTGCAACCGATCGGCGAGCAGCCCGAAGCGGATCCGTAGCTCGCCGTCCGCGACCGTGCCGTCGTTCGCGATGGGGCGGCCGTCGATCGCGAGCACGATGTCCCCCTCGCGCAGCAGGCCGTCCCCGGAGCCGCCGGGATCCACCGCGTCGATGCGCACCCCGGACTCGTCGTCGCGCAGGCCGGCCCGCTTGCGCGCCGCGGGGTTCTCCATCCCCGACTGGCGGATTCCGAGATCGGGGTAGCCGTCGTAGCGCCCATCCGCGACGTCGCGCAGGAAGCGCTCGACCACCTCGGGCGGGATCATGTACCCGACGTTCTCCAGGTCGAGCGAGGCCTGGAAGGCGACGCCGACGACCCGCCCGTCCTGGATCACCGGTCCCCCGCTGTTGCCGGGGTTGATCGCCGCGTCGGTCTGGACCGTGAGGTGGCTGTCGATCCCCGAGTGCGCGTACACCTGGTCGTCGATGCGCGAGACGACGCCGCGCGTGACGGACATCTGCGTGCCGCCGGCCGGATAGCCGAACGTCTCGACGGTCGAGCGCAAGCGCGGCAGCGGGCCGAGCGCGAGCGGCGGGACTTGCTTCAGGATGCCCGGATCTTCCGGGCGCACGAGCGCCAGGTCGCAGTCGTGGGCCACGTGCACCACGCGCGCGGGATAGCCGGTCGGATCGCGATCGAGGAACAGCAGCAGCAGGCGCGAGTCGCTGACGACGTGGGCGTTGGTCATGATCAACCCGCCCTCGACGACGAACCCGCTGCCCGAGCGCTCCTCGACCTGCTTGAACTCCCAGGGCGAGAACCAGTCGGGGCGCTGCGCGTGGACCACGATACGCACGATCGAGGGCTGGATCCGATCCGCGCCGAGCGCGTCGCGCTTGCCCGACGCGTCGCCCGCGGCCGCCAGCACGAGGAGGAGCACGAGAGCACGCGGGAGCAGTCGCTGCATGACCGTCCGAGACTAGCGGTTCGGGGAAGGGTGGGTCAAGGCGAGCGGGGGACCCGGCGCTTCAGCTCCCCGACCCAGTTGTACACGACCCACAGGTCGCCAAGCTTGGCGGTGACTGTGTACGGACCGAGGCGCGTTCCGAGCATCGGGCTCCCTGTTCGGCCGGAAGTCTACGCTTTCTGCTTGTCCGCCGTTCCCCTTCGGAGTAACTACTCCCCAGAACCAGGAGGTCCCCATGAACCGGATCGTTTCGTTGGTGTTGGCGGCGGCGGTCGCAACGCCTGCGGCTGCCGATGCCCTGCGCTGCACTCCGCATCCCGAAACCGGGCTTCCGCTTCCCGACGGCCGAGGCACGTTCTGCGTGAAGCGAGACGATCTTAAGAGCCCGATCGTCCTGGCCGCGGACGGCGGCCTCGTGTTTCTCTTGACGGATGCCACCGACGGAGACGGCTGTCTGCCCAACGCCGACGGCTCGTGCCTGTACCATCGCTACGACGCGCCGGTGCGGATCCTCTTCTGTCCGGACGAGCCGGGGCCGGCGCCGCGCCGGCACGACACGGCCTGCCTGGCCGATGTCGTCTCGGCCGCGCCCGGAGCGTCGGCGTTCGTCGGCCACGGCCGCATGACGGCGAGCGCGCTGCTGCGAGACGCGCAGGTCGCGGACTGCCCGGCCTCGCTCTACGTCGAGGGCGAGCTGTCGAGCCCCGACGGCGACGCGTTCAGGCTAACGGGCGGCATCGTGCTCGCCCGCACGCGTCCGGGATGCGGACCCGTGCACGACGACGTGCGCCTGTCCCTCGCGCGACCCGCGCCCGAGCGAGCGCCTTCGTCCAGGCGCAGCCCCGCGGCAGAGTCGGAGCTGCAGGCGCTCGAGCGGCTCTCCGCGCTCGATCCGGAGCAGGCCGCGCTCGTCGACTACCTGGCACGCCTCGACGAAGCGCGGTGGACGTTGCTGCGACAGCTGCTCCACGCCGACGCAGCTGGCGTCCAGGCGCTCGTCGGAGCCGCGGCGAGCGGCGTCGTCGAGGGGTCGACCGCTCCGCGCGACGACATCCTGAACACGGATGTCGTGGACCAGATCTCGGATCTGATCGACGACCTGTCGTCGAATCTGTCGTCGCTCTCCTCGCGCGTGCCGAGCTTCCCCGCGCTGCGCGAGACGTTCCGCCAGGTCGAGCTGGCGGACCTCGTCCGCATGCTCGATTTCGTCCGCGAGCAGATCGGGGCGCTGTTCGACGTGGTCGAGCGGCTGCGCCAGGGCTACGACACCTGGGTCGGGAACGCGTGCGACGCCTCGAGCCCGTGTCAGGCGTTCCGCGATTCGCTCCACGAGTTGATCGCCGACTTGCGGGAGGGTGCGCGACTCGCGCAGCTCGTCGCGTGCTCCGAGGCCCCGGGTCTGACGATCCGGCCGCTCGAGACGGGTCTGGTCGAGCAGCTGCTGATCGAGGACTCGCCGCCGGTCGTGCTGTACGGCCTCGCGCGCGTGCTCGACGCCGTCGCGCCGGCCGACGCGCGCAGCGGCGAGACGGGCTGGCGGCAGCTGATCCGCCAGTCCCTCGACGCTTTGCCGATCGACTTCGTCCACGACCTCGAGGCGGTCTGCAACAACCAGCCGGCCACGCTGCGCAACAGCGAGGCGCGTCAGATCGGTCGCTCGACCGAGAGCACCGGTTTGCTGATGTGTGCCGTGCTGCGTCCGCCCGAGGTCGACGCGGCGCTCAAGACGGGGCAAGGGATCGGCACCTTCGCGCACATCGCGACGAACGTGATCAATCACTTCACGGCGGACACGAAGGAGGCCACGGTGGGCGCCGTGGTCGGCGGCGGCGCGGCGGCCGGCACCAGCGTCAAGAACCCGCTCAATGTGATCACCCGGCTGCTGAAGCAGATCGCGGACAAGTTCGGCAAGCCCGACGAATCGATCTTCAAGCAGCTGATGGAGATGCGCGACCAGTG
>Ga0180085_1000368_pt1 | contig 15940 bp, 18 predicted proteins | sample EasRiv730_16_10D_FD_123013 | JGI IMG/M metagenome (GOLD analysis project Ga0180085, IMG submission 123013) | Soil microbial communities from meander-bound floodplain in the East River, Colorado, USA - East River metaG ERMLT730_16_10D | ecosystem: Environmental > Terrestrial > Soil > Floodplain ... | reverse complement strand
TAGCCGCAATTCGACTCAGCCAGCAAGGTGGCCGGCTACCTCCGCATCTGCTGCGCGAGCAAGTCGAGCTGGCCTTTCAGATCAGCCAGCAGCAATTGCGGCGGAGCCCCTTCCGCCAAGTGCAGATAGAACGACTGGCTCGGTCCGCTGTGCGAACTCGACAAAAGCGTCGTCGCGTGCCGCACCTTCGAGATCTCGTCGTCCAGCGCCGAAAGCGTCTTTTCGGTCTTGCGGTTGGTTTGCCACAGGCCGTCGAGCTGGAGCACGAGGCCCACGATCAGCGCCGCTTGGCCGCCCAACGCCAGGGGCATGCCCAGCGGCCAGAGATCCTCGCGGTCGGTTGCGAACGACCAGCCCAAGAGCACCGCCCCGCAGGCAAACGTCGCCAGCCCCAGCGAGAGCAGCGACCAGGCGGCCAGGTTGGCCTTGGGCGGCTCGGCTGCGATCGTTGGCGCGGCCTGGTTGTGAGCAGCGGAAATGTTCGGCAAATGCGAATTGACGGTGGGACTGGCCAGATCGATCCGGCTGGTACTCTTCAGGCTCTCGACCAAACGGTGAACGGAGCGAATATCGGCCTCAAGCGCCCAGTCGGCTTCGGGCAATCCCGCGCCCGTCGCGGCTGCCGGCTCGCCTGAGATGACTCGGGCTGCCACCCGCGCTTCTTTCCCATATCCCAGCGTCGTGCCGCACTGAGTGCAGCGCAGCAGCAGCCCCTCGGCATCGGCTGGGCCGACGGGCGAACAGTCGCGCTGGCAGGTCGAGCACCACATGGCCGGTTCGCGAGGAGAGATCCAAGCGCGCCCCGACGACGGAGCCGCCCCTCACGTCATGGAATCGGCCGGTCGCGCGTGAAACTGTATCGAATCTGCCGGTTTTGCGACCTCAACCTGCTAGCAGGCTACCGCACGGGCGCGACCCCCGGCTCGACCTTTTCCATGACGAACTTCGCCTGCGGGCTCCCCACGGCGTTTTTTGCCCCCAATCGCTGCTGAACATACCGCTGCGGCTGGCGCTCGTCGGGGACGCGGAAGTTGTCTCCCTTCTGCAAGATCGGCCGGTCCTCGTGCATGCTGCCGAACTGCCGGGCTTCGCCCGCCGCCTGGCAGGGATACCAATGTCCCTGCCCCGCCGCATCGACGAGGTAAAACTCCGGATAGGTATGGCCCGGCACCCAGACCGCCCGCGCGGGAATCTTGCTGGCCCGGCAGAGCGCGATCACCAGAGACGACAGTTCCTCGCAATCCCCTTGCCCGTCGGCCAGAGCCGCAACCGCCGGCTGAATCTGTTCGGCGAATTCATATTTGACGTTGGCCCGCACCCAATCGAAGATTGCCTCCGATTGCTCCCAGCCGCTGGCCTTTCCCGCAGTGATTTCAGGAGCGAGCGACTTGATCTTGGGGTCGGTGCTTTCGATGTAAGGGCTCGGCGCGAGGAACCTGGCAAGCTCGCGTCCTGGCTTGGCGGGCGCGACCAGGCCGCCGGTATCGGTCGGTTCCAGGATGCGGTGCTTCGTCACCTCGAACGTGACAATTGCCGACGCTTCTTCCCCCGCAGCCAGCTTGGGAATGCTCACGACCATCTGCTTCACGCCCCCGTCGAGCGTGCGATAGTTAATGCGTGCCCCCGGCGAGAGCTGCTCGTCGGTCAGCTTCACCTGCTGCTCGGGCCAGTCCATCGGCACGGGCAACGTGGCCACAAGTCCAGAGGCGGCCCCCTCGGGTGTGCTGATTGTCACGCCAAACCGCCAGGTGCTGGTCGTCGGCTCGGCCAGCCGGATCGCGGCCGGGTTGTCGGCCGCTGAGGCCGGCAGGACGAAGTAGAGTGCGACCAGAAGGATCAGCGATCTCGGCCAGAGGAAGTCCATGAATCCAGTGTCGTTCAGGGAGGGACGGAATACAAATCCGTCCTACCACTGACTCCACTGCTTGTAGATCCGCAGCACGCCGAAGCTTCGAGACCAATGGCTGCGGGGACTGGCCCCAAAATAGCCATAGGCATAGCCGTCGGTCCGCACGTCGTAATAGACGGCGGCCGGCTCGCCAGGGTGGTTGTGCGGCCCGGGCGATTCCAGCTGGCGGAGCAGCAAATAGGACGGCGGGCCGGCCCATGCCGGCGTAGCAGTAACGAGCAAGCAGGCGGCGGCAATCGCGTAAACAGTGGAGCGCATGGGCCTTCCATCGTCGCCTGCCGATTCGCGGCGGCAGCAAATATCAACCAGCATGTCGCCGACGAATAACTCTGTAGCGATTATTCCGGTTGTGGCGCGACGCCCGGCGAGCGGTGGTACATTGGACAACCAACATCCAGTAGCCCGCAGCATATTACAGGTCGGCGATGGCAGTTGTTCCTCTTACCTGCCCCCGGTGCGCGGGTCTGATTCAGCTCGACACCGCGCAGGCTGGGCGGCAGGTTCCTTGCCCTGAATGCCAAGGGCTCATTTCGGTTCCGCCGATCGAGCTGCTCTGCCCGCCGCCGGTCGCACCGCCAGTCGTTGGTCCAGAAATTGAGCCGCCGCCGGTGGAGCTGATGCCGCTCACGTGTTCCGCGTGCCAGAGTCTCTTTCAAGTCGCCACCACGCTGGCCGGCAGCCGCGTCGCCTGCCCCCATTGCAATCAGCTCGTCATGGTGCCGCCGCGAACTTTGGTTGAACCCATGCCGCCACCGCTGCCAATCAACCAGCCCGCAACTTTGCCGGCCCCATCGCCTGCCGCCGCCGAGCCGCCCCCTGCGGAACTCTCGCCCAAGCAACGTGCCCAGCGGCGTCACACGCGCAACCTCATTCTCTGGATCGTCTGCCTGGCGATTCTCGTCGTTGTCGTCTGGTTACTTCGATAAACACTTACGGAGGTGGAAACATGAAACTCGGTTTCGTCAGTGCCATTCTTCCCGACCTTTCGCTGGCCAAAGTGGCCCAATTCGCAGCCGAGACCGGCTATGACTGCGTCGAGCTGATGTGCTGGCCGGTGAGCAAGGCGGAGCGGCGATATGCAGGCGTGACGCACGTCGATGTGACCGACTTTACGTCCGCCAAGGCCGACGAAGTTCGCCGCGTCATGGCCGCCGCAAAGGTCGAAATCAGCGGCCTGGGCTATTACCCCAACCCGCTTTCGCTCAACGCGGAAGAGAGCGACCTGGCTGTCGCCCATCTTCGCAAAGTGATTCAGGCCGCCGCCCAGCTTGGCCTGAAAACGGTCAACACGTTCATCGGCCGCGACTGGACCAAATCGGTCGATGACAACTGGCCGCGGATGCTCGAAATCTGGAAGCCGCTCGTGAAATTCGCCGACGGGAACGGCATTCGCATCGGCATCGAGCACTGCCCCATGCTTTTCAGTCGCGATGAATGGCCCGGCGGCAAGAACATCGCCACCAGCCCCAAGCTCTGGCGGCGGCTGTTCGCCGACGTGGGCTCGGCCAACTTGGGTCTCAACTACGATCCTTCGCACATGATCTGGCAGCACATGGATTACCTGAGGCCAATGCGGGAGTTCAAAGACCGGCTGTTCCACGTGCACGCCAAGGATGTCCGCATCGACCGCGAAAAGCTCGACGACGTGGGCATCCTAGCCCATCCGAGCGAGTACCACACGCCAAAGCTGCCGGGCCTGGGCGACGTCGATTGGGGCCAGTTCTTCTCGGTGCTCACCGACACCGGCTATGATGGCCCGGTCTGCGTCGAAGTCGAGGACCGGGCGTTTGAAGGGTCGCTCGCGACCCGCAAAGCCAGTCTCGTGCAGAGCCACACCTACCTTCGCAACTTCGTGCCACGCACAAACTCATGAACTACTCGTATTCCAATCTCGCCAAGATGTTCGATCACTCGTTGCTACAACCAACGATGTCGGCGAGCGATTTGGAGACCGGCTGCAAACTGGCTCTGGCCTACGACGTGGCCAGCGTCTGTATCATGCCGTATTACCTTCGGCGCTGTGCGGAGATCCTTCGAGGCAGCACGGTTGCTGCCAGCACCACCATCGGCTTTCCGCATGGCGGCCACACCACGGCGGTCAAAGCAGCCGAAGCCAGGCAGGCTCTGGCCGACGGCGGGCAGGAGCTCGACATGGTCGTCAACATCAGCCAGGTGCTCAGCGACGCATGGGACTATGTCCGACAGGACATCGCCGCGGTCGTCACGCTGGCTCACGATTCCGGCGCGAAGGTCAAAGTGATCTTCGAGAACTGCTATCTCAAGGACGAGCACAAGATCCGGCTCTGCGAGATTTGCGGCGAGCTAAGGGCGGATTGGGTCAAGACCAGCACTGGCTATGGCACGGGCGGTGCCACGCTCGACGACCTGGCATTGATGCGGAAGCACGCTCCGCCGCACGTGCAGGTAAAAGCGGCCGGCGGCGTGCGCGACCTCGACACGCTGATCAAGGTCCGTGATCTGGGGGTCAGTCGCTGCGGCGCGAGCCGGACCAAGGAGATGCTCGACGATTGCCGCCAGCGGCTTGGCCTGGCGGCGATCAGTGTTTCGGCGGGACCAGTGCAGGGCTATTAGGCGATTTCAGCGCCATTGGTACATTCGCGGCCGCCACGATTGATCGATCGCAGCATAGGCGACAAGAATTCCGGCCGCACCAGCGTTCTCGGCCTGGCGAATCTGCGCCGCAAGCTCGTCCGCAGTGATGTCGAATCCCTGGACGACCATCATCAATCGTTGCGGTTCGATGGCGCGGCCGCCATGTTTCGGCGGCATCTCCGCAAAGCCGCGAATCGCTTGCTGAACCCAACCTGCTTGCTGCTTGTAGGCGGCCGTGTCCTGACCAAACTGCTTATAGAGGCCGAGCACGCCGATCAGCGGCGCTTCATCGGCCAGCGGCCCCAACTGGTGGGTATACGCCTTCCAGCAGATGCCCTTGTAGCAGCCGACACCGGCACATAGCGCGTCCTTGGCCACGTCGTGCTCTTCGCATTCCGTCGTCCAGACAGGGACGACGTGCACGCCGCTGGGAACGACCTTCCTCACCGCAGCGACATATTTCGCGGGTGCCTCGTCGCCCAGGGGTGTCGCCGTCTTGATCGGGCCGTAATCGGCCGTCCAGCGGCAGACCGGATTGCCGCAGCCGCAAGCGCTCGGCGGCCCCTGCAAATCGTTGAGCCAGACCCGCCCACCGGCAGGCCGATCGGCCAGCAGCCGCTTGACCCGCTCGACGTGGGCGTCAAATGATTCACGATAGAAAACGGGAACCCAAGGGTAGTTCTTTACGACCTCGTTGGTCCGCGGCTGCGGAAAGTCTTTGTGCATCCGCCGCCATTCCGGGTGACCTTGCAAGCTGGCCATCCAGGCGGGATGTTCGTCGGCCAGCTCCGGGCAGCGGCCCACTTCAATCCAGTAGTCGAGACCAAGGCTGGCGGCGGCAACCCTCTGCGCGGCGGCAGCGACCGCGGCCCGCCCCGCGCGAGAATCGTCGTCGAGCACCAGCACCACGGTCGATTGACATTCGCGAGCGCACTGGGCGAGGCGCTGGGTTGTCGCCATCTCGGCAGTCAACAGCGCAGCCCGCAACCGTCCATTCGCTGGCTGCCGATCTGCTGCCTGCCCTGATTGCGGCAACAGCAAACACACCAGCACAACGGCCATCGCGGCAATCACATGCTGCATTCTCATTTGCTCGTAACGATGGCGGTGCCGGGATACTCACTCGACCACGCGAACCAGCGGCACTGAATTCCAGGCGCCCACGTCAACTCTTTCCCCTTGAGCGGTCCATCCACGCCCCGGCCGGCGAGCGTCCAGCGCGTGCCGGTTTCTTTGTCCTTAAAGGGAGCCGTTTCGGGCGAGATCTCGTCGGCATAGAACGAGAGCGCGCGGCCATCGAGTTCTGCCGCGAATGCCACAGCCGAGCGGGTTGGACCGTACCAAAAGGCAGCGATCGACTGTCCGCCGACGCGCCCCATTTGGCAGGCCCGCTCCGCCTTGTCGTCGATCGCAAACGCGCCGACTGCATCGCCCACCTCGACCCCCAAGACGATCGACATCGCTGGCAGCCGCGAATCGGTCGCGCCGCGCGTGGCCTCGGAGTCCTTGCTCGCTTCCGTCGGCAGTGGCGTCACCTGATACTTCTTGCCGTCGAACAGATCGTAGGCTGTCGATTCGGGATGCAGCATCAGCCAGTGCCCCCACTGGGTCGTCAGGCTGGGAATTCGCGTCAGTCGCTTCCCCTTCTGCGGGCCCGTGAAGGCCACGCCGGTCAATGCCGACCACAAAGTCCCGTCGCGTCCCTCGACGACCATCACGCCACCCCGCCAGCCGTGAAACTTGTAGCCGTAGTCCTTCTGATAAGCGGCGACGTAACCGCCGTCGGGGTCGTAGAAGAACAGTCCGTAGGTGTCGTTGACCACGCGCGGGCCGGCCAGAAAGTGCCGCACCGAAATGGCCCCGCCATTGTGCGGGCCGCGAATCCAGGCCAACACCGGGTCGGCCTCGTCGATCAGCCGCTTGCGATGCTGCGTCGAACAATACGAGCAGGGGGGCTCGGTCAGCGGCGTGAACAGATCGGGCTTGACGATCAGCTTGGGCGCGGGCTCCTCAGCCGCGGCGGTCGATCCCAAAAGGAACACAGCGAGACCGATCCGGGCAATTCTCTTGTTCATTGAAATCGACTCCAGCCGGGACTATGTTCTTGAGGTCCGGCGACAATCACTATTGCCGCCCACCCGCTCGCCGTCCAGCACCGTCCCAATCAGGAGCGCCTGCGATGTCCCGCCTTGCCACGCGCCGCCAGTTCCTCACGACTTCAGCCGCCGCTGCTTCGGCCCTGGCGCTGGGGGCCTATGCCAATCCAGCGCCCGCCCAGGAATCGAAATCGCCCAATGAACGGCTGCGGATCGCGGCGGTCGGCACAACCGGCCGAGCAGGGGGCAATCTTTCCGAGCTGTCGAGCCAGGACATCGTGGCATTGGCCGACGTCGATGCCAACCTGCTCGAAAAAGGAGCTGCGAAATTCGGCTCGGCCCGCAAGTACCGCGACTTTCGCGTCATGCTCGAAAAGGAGGCCGACAACATCGACGCGGTGCTGGTCAGCCCGCCCGATCACAACCACGCCCCCGCCGCGGCGATGGCGATGCGCCTGGGGAAACACTGCTATTGCGAGAAGCCGCTGACCCACACGGTGTTCGAGGCCCGCACGCTCATCAATCTCGCCAAGGAGAAGAAACTTGTCACACAGATGGGGACGCAGATCCACGCGGGTGACAACTACCGCCGCGTCGTCGAGCTGATCCAGGCTGGCGCGATCGGCCCGGTCAGCGAGGTTCATGTCTGGGTGCCGACGCAGTACACCGACGGCCGCTTCACCACCGGAACGCCGGCCCCGGCCGGTCTCGATTGGGACTTGTGGCTCGGCCCGGCGACCGAGCGCCCCTATAGCGAGGGCGTACATCCGTTTTGGTGGCGCAAGTTCTGGGACTACGGAACCGGGACGCTGGGCGATTTCGGCTGCCACTACATGGACCTGGTGCACTGGGCCCTCGATCTGCGGGCGCCGACCGCCGTCGAGGCGACCGGCCCGGCCTACGGCCTCGTGAGCTGCCCGGCCTGGTGCATCGCCAACTATGAGTACCCCGCCCGCGGTAAACTGCCCGCCGTGAAGCTCCATTGGTACGACAGCGGCAAACAACCCGAACTCGCCAGCACGCTCAAGATCGGCGGCAAAGCCGTGGGAGACGTCTTCAAGGGGGCACAGCTATTCATCGGCAGCGAGGGGATGCTCGTTTCCAATTACGACCGGCACGTGCTTTTACCCGAAGATAAGTTCGCCGGCTTCAAGCGGCCCGAGCAGACGATCCCCAGCTCGATCGGCCATCACCGCGAATGGGTCGAGGCGATCAAGACCGGGGGCAAAACGACCTGCAACTTCGCTTACTCTGGGGCCCTCACAGAGGCCGTGCTGCTCGGCACGGTTGCTTACCGAAGCGGGAAGCGAATCGAGTGGGACGCCGAGCACCTCAAGGTTGTCAACGCGCCCGAGGCCCAGCAGTTCCTCCACAAGGAATATCGCAAGGGCTGGATGCTGTAAGTCAACCTGGCGTGGCCGCACCGGTCATCGCGCGTCGATTTTCAGAAACCGGCTAAATCTCGCGGATCGCTTTCCCAACCGCGGTTATCCAGTTGCTGGGATTGAGAATCAGTTGGAACGACAACTGCACCCCCAGGCTCCACGAGAGGGCCACCATCGCCATCAGCCCGGCGAGAATGGCATTCGCCGTCCAGGCCAGCGTGGAGATCGTGCGGTGGTCGCCGATCCACAGGGCCACCACGTACAGGCCAACGGCGATGATGCCGACCGCCGACGGGATGATGATTGAAAGGTCCATAAATCTCTGCCCATGTTTCCTATAGCTCATCACGGCCGATTGGCAAATCGCGCCCGAAAACGGACCGCTGTGGGCACTTACATCCTGCATAAAGCGCACGCCTGCGGCGCGTCGCCGCCAAGAATTGCTTTTCGCCAGTAATTGCGGCGGCTATCTTGCTGGTCGTTATTTCTCTTGCTCTTGCCGGCCTGACTCCTGTGGAGAGACCCATGCTGCTCGCCCTTTGGCTGCCCATCGTGCTCTCGGCAATCGCCCTGTTCTTCGCCAGTTTTCTCTCCTGGGTCGTTCTCCCGCTGCACAAGCGCGACTGAGTTCAGCTTCGCGGCGAGGACGAACTGCTCAAGACGGCCCGCGCGATCGGCCTGGCCCCGGGAAGTTACATGTTTCATGCGGCGGCCTCGCCGGAAGAAAGGAAGAGCCCCGAGCATCAGGAAAAGTGGAAGCAGGGGCCGCGCGGAACTATGACCGTCATTGGCGAGGTCAACATGGGGACCAACCTGGCACTGACGGCCGTCTATTTCCTGGTGACCAGTTTCGTCATCGCGTACCTGGCGACGATCGCCCTGAAGCCCGGCGCGGACACTCTGACGGTTTTCCGGTTCTTTTCCACCGCCGGGCTGCTGACCTACCTCTCAGCCATCGTGCAGCATTCGATCTGGTTCCGCTGCCGAATCACCGGTCACGTGATCGAGTCGATCGCCTACGCGGCGATTCTGGCCAGCATTTTCGCGGCACTCTCGCCTCGCTAGCACGCTTCGCAACGACGACTTCAGCGGGCTGACTTCCCCTCCGCATGCGCAAAGCGAACGGCTCGAACGAGCTCAAAGTGGTCGCCCAACCGTATCAGCAACTCGCCCAGCTCTCGATCGGCTGTCCTAGTCTCCACGTCGTCACCGCGGTTCTTGGCCAGGAGAACAGACACTTCGTTTGCTCCGCCGTCCACACCGAAAAGCACCAACTCCGCTTGGTGCCGCATTTTGTGCGGCGGAACTGCCTCAATGAGCTTCGCAAGCTGGATTCCCGCGTCGAGCGGTGTGCGGCGAGCCAGCAACAGCACCGTTTCCATGCCGCCCGTCTCACCGAACTTCCAGCCACCGCCCAAGAGCGGGCTGTACACGATTCGCGCAGCCTGGCGCACGGGGGGTGGTTGGCTGACGTCTTTGATCTCGAGGCTTTCAACATTCCACGGATAGAGCGGCAGCACCTGCCCCTGACAGTCGAGCCAGACGAGGTACGTAAAGGCGTGCTGCTGGAACTGGACGTCCAGGCTCATGCTGCTGCCAGCCCGCACCGGCAAAGCCCCGGGCTCATCGAGCGCTAGGGGTTCGCCGGCCCGCTCGGGCGGCCGAATGAACACCGTCAGGTCCCCGGAGAGCGGCCCGGACGCCGGCCGGCCAGCGGGCCCTGCGGTGGAGCCCTGTCCAGACCCGGCGGCCGGCGTTTGGCCCGGTCTGTGCCAATTGAACCAGAGCGCGGCGACGACGCCACCGGCCACGAGTCCAATCGCGGCTAAGAGAAGCCCGCTGCGGGGGCCGCGTGATTGCAGGGGTTTTTTTTCCATCCGCGTCAGGGCTGCATGTCGAAGTTATGTTCGTTCGGGCCTGGCTTGACTTCCACTTTGAACGTGGTGGTGCCCTGCATGCGGTACCGCTGCGGTATTTCCGGCATGTCCTTTTCCACGGGCGCCGGTGGCGACTTACCGGGGTCCGTATCCACGATGGTGACGGGAGGCGTGATTACGACGAGGTATTGTCCCACCACGGCGCCTCCCTGGATTTCGTAGGCGCCATCCGGTTGGATATCCGCCCCGGCCGTACCGCCCTCCGTGGGATTGAGAAATGTGACGCTGCCCTCCGTCACTGGCTTCCCCTTGAACGTTACCTTGCCCTGGACGTCGCCCATGGGAGGGCCTGAGTCGCAGCCGATTGGAGCGACGGTCAAGAACCCGGTCCCGATGACGAGGAGGGCAGCTCCAGAAAGTTGATGGAAGTGCATAGCGTGGCACGCTGGAAAATGCCAGCCCACGGTGTTGCGTCCGTGGGCTTTGGAGTCGCGGTGATCGGAGAGATGCGGACGGCTAAGGCACATTGATCACCGTGCCGTCGTCACGGTTGACCATTTGCTTGAGAGTCGCCAGGGGCATCGTCTCGGTGATGAACTGGATGTGGCCGTCGGCGAACAGAGCGTTGATTCCCCCCGGATGATGCGAGTTGAGCGGCTTGTTGCACCTCAACTCACCGAAATCGTTGAATAAGAGACGTTTCGTTGCAATTCCGAGCGTGTTAATGGTCGTAGTGTTGTAGCAGCGCGCGCAATTGTTGCCTCCCGTATTGGGGTAGGGGCAATTCGTGGTGTTCGTCATCGTATTGTTCCCGTTGGGGAACCCGACGTGCGAAGTGCCCATGTGGAAACCGCGATTGTTATCGACCCGCCCGTCGTTGTTGATCGAATCGCCGGGGATGGGCAAAGGCAGGCCGTTGTTGTGGTACATCTGCGCGGACTGCTCGCCGACCATGATGGTGGTCGATGTGCCGTCGGTGATGCTGGCGATGGTCTGGCCACGGGCCAGCGTAATCACGCCGCCGTCGGAGACCACGCCGCGAAACTGCGAGTTAGCTTTCATCGCGGAGATGTGATTCTCCGCACCCAGGATGCACGTGTAAAATGGCCGCTGATAGCCCGTGTCAAACAGCGGAGCTGCGCCAGATGTCGAGGTACTGAATCGCGACGCGGCGCCTGACCTGGAGGGGCACTCCATGTACGAGAAATGAACGTTGCGCCAGATTTCCTTGTTGGCGAGTGCCTCAGCGCCGCCACTTCCCAACCAGAAGGTATTGCGGGGAAACACGATCTTGCCGTAGGCGGCGTTTTGCTCGACGTAGGGCATCGTATAGACCCACCAGGTCGGGCCGTGCATCCACGGGTCGGTTTCCACCCGGGTCGCGGCCGCTGGGAACTTGCCGTACACGCCCTCGAAGTTGTGGATCGACAACCCAATCTGCTTCAGGTTGTTGTTGCACTGCGTCCGGCGGGCCGATTCACGGGCCGCCTGCACGGCAGGCAAGAGCAGGGCTACCAAGACGCCAATAATGGCGATCACGACGAGCAACTCGACCAGCGTAAACGCGCGATGAACGGAGCGCATAAAAGACCTCCTTCGCGAAGGCCGACGAGAGGCGTACCACGAGGCCGCCCCTTCGCACAGCCGTATGCTGCGCAAGCGACGCTACTCACAGTTACTGCCTTTTCTCCGTTCATGGGGCTGCGGAATCGCTCCCCAGAAGTGCCGGTATCGTCGCGCGCTGGCGGCCCATCTGTCAAGTCAATCACCACAAGAATAGTGGCATTTCCCGCAAATGGGCTACCAGAACTTCCACCACGGACGCGCTGGCTGATCCGTCCATCCAGCATCAGCGGCTGCCACCTGTTGCTTGATCGCGCTGAGCGAGGCGGCCAGAAAGTTCGATTCCTTGCGCTCCCACCGCTTGGCGACGAAATTGGCCGGAAACACGAGCACGTCGCCGCGACCGGGCAGGGCCAGCACGGCCAAATCGGTGCCGTGCTGGTCCGTGGCAATGACCCACCGGAAGCCGGCTTCGTCCACTAAGAATTGGCCGAAGCGAATCCCCACGGCGCTTATCGCGCCGTTCACTTCGGCGTTGTCCTGCGAGCCCCGAGCGAGCCACGCGGCGAACGCCCGATCGAGAGCGGCCAGCGTGATCGACTGGCCGGCGTCTTCGGGTGAGAACGCATCCACAAATGCGCGAGCGGCGGCCAATTGCTGCTGGTTCCAATCGCGCTCGGCGGCAGTGAGTTCGGAGAATTTGTGACCGGCCATTGCCCGTTCCAGTCAGGCATTTGACACTCGATCGCCAGTGTGCTGGATCTCTATACCAGCGACGCGCGGGCCGGTCATTGGCCGTACGTACCGAGCTACGGCTTCTCCGCCGCCGGTGCTGCCAGGTCCACGTCCTTTAGCTTGCCGCCGAAGTGAGGGCCCGTCGAGCTGAAGCGGGGCGGGTCGGCGTTCCAAACCGGCTTGCCGTCGAGCTGGAGGAACAGGCTGAGATTCGAAAACTCCGCGGCAGCGTAGTGCCAGGCCGGGCCCTTCTCGGTTCGGCGGACTTCGACCAACAGGAAGATCTCGGGATCGGTCTCCTGGCAGAAAGTGAACATGCCGCCGCCGAGATGTGTGGCCTCGCTGGCCGCCTTGTCGTCGGCATGATACTGGTAGAGCGGAGTGGTCAAGAGCCGCAGCTCGTACTTGTCCTTTTCACGGTTGATCAGGTGGGCCGTGAACCGGCGGGCCAGTTGCCGGAGCTGCCGCTCACGGGCGACGCGGCTTTCGGCAGGGGGGGGACCAACGGAAATCGATTGCCAGGCGAGTCCCGCTTCTGCACATGCCATTAAGGGACCACTATTCCAGCGAACCGTCAGCGGCCCGTCAGCCAGCGAATGCCATTCGTTGTACAGTTCATGCTGCTTGCCCCGCGGAAACAGGAACACGTCGCCGACGGCTGCTGGTCGGCCCGACGGTTCGACGAACAGGAAGACGGATCCAACCGACCGGCCACGAGTGGATTGAATGTGATGGAAAACGGGCTCCGGATGGGGCTTCAGCGGGTGCTCCGGGTCGTCGGTGGGAAAGACCTCGCACTCGGCGATATGCTTCTTGGCCGTTTCGACCCAATAGGGCCGCTCCCTGGTTGGCGGCTCGGGCTCGACCTGGCCCAAGAACAGTTCCAGCAAGAGAAGGGCGGACAACATGGCAGTGCCTCCGAAACGAAAATGTGCGACCAGCCGGAGTGAATCCAGCGGCACATATATAAGACAAACTGTCTTAATCGTCAACTGCCGACAAATGCCGCCGCGATCGCGTTCGATAGATGCACCAGCCGCCAGGGCGCTCGAGCCCGTTCGGCCAGCGTGAAGAGCAGGCAGAAGCCCTGCGTGCCGGGATCGACCCACATCAAGTTGCCCGTCGAACCGGTGTGGCCAAAAACCTGCCGGCCGAGCACGTCACACAGTGCGCCGGATGTCCCCGGCGCGCTGAGCTTCCAGCCCAGCCCCCACGGCTGCGTGCGGCGGATCGGCTCAGGCAGTTCAGGGTAGTCGTCGAGCCGGTTCGAGGTCATTTGCCGAACCGTCGCCGGAGAGAGCAAGCGAACATCGCCGAACTTGCCGCCACTTAAGAGCAACTGGCAAATCACCGCAAAGTCGTCGGGTGTGCTGAACATGGTTCCCCACGGAGCCCCCAGCTCGCGCCAATAGGTGCTATTCCAACCGAAGTCGGGGCCGTGCCAGTCGGGCGTTTGCACACGGACCAGGCGGCTGGCCGGCAGCCCTTTGGAACCCAATCGTGTACTGCGGAGCTGAAGCGGATCGAGAATCTCGTGCTGCACGAAGTCGTGAATCGTCAGGCCGCTCAATTTCTGAACTAGCTCGGCGACGACGAGCGTCCCCATGCTCTGGTAGCTAAAGCTTGTGCCGGCTGGAAAGAGCGGCACGGTGTCGCGAATCGCCGCCGCGATGAACTTCTCGAGCGGGGCGTGGGCGGCTCGCAATTCCTTGTCGTTGGGCAACATGTCAGGCATGCCCGACGTGTGCGTGAAGAGGTGTTGGACGAGCGTCGCCTCCTTGTGGTGGGCCGCGAAGTCAGGCAAGTAGCGGGCGACGGGGTCGCTCAGGTTCAAGAGGCCCCGTTCGACGAGCATCAGAGCACCCAAATAGACGACCGGCTTGGTAATCGACGCCATGAGGAAGATCGCGTCGCGCCGTAAGGGCGAGGCGTCCTTCTCCGGGCCTTGGCGGCCAAAGTATCGGGGCTCGACGAGCTTGCCGTGCCGGCCGACAGCGATTACGCCGCCTGGGACGGGAGCGTCGGGGCCGGTCGTCCACTGCTGGAGCAGGTCGTAGGCAAACTGGAGACGAAGCGGATCGAGGCCGATTTCTTCCGGCCGAGCGTAGGGGAGAGGCATGGCAAGGTGTCCGGCGTGACGATTCAATCGCGAAGCATGGTTTTCGTCGCGCTGTCAACATGCGGCAGCGCAGCTCGCAGGTCAAGCGTCACTGGTGCTATGCACCGCGCTTGACTGCATGAACTCAATCGATGAATACGCATAAAGCGCATGGGTGATGTCAACTTTTCTGAACAAAGTGTTCAGTTCGGTGCAAGCCGACGCTAAAAGATCTTGGCATTTCGCGTAGCACGCGCTCACTTTAGAATATCCATGAAAAGTTTGCAAGTCTTTACTGTGTCAAGAGTTGCGATCATTTCGTCAAGAAAATCGCGCGCCGCTTTTGCGTTTGGTACGAGTTGTGCCAATAATCGTAATCGTGCCGGTTAGGCCGGTAATACACGAAGCCAATGCAACTCTAGAAGTGCCGCCGACTTAGCAGGTTTGCTGGTTCGAGCGGCCAAACACCAAGGAGAACGGCCGTGAAGCAGTTTCTTTCCCGCATGTGGCACGAGACGGATGGCGTGCTGTCGTTTGAATGGACGATGCTCACCACCCTGCTGACGGTGGGCGTGGTCTCGGGCGTAGCTGCGGTGCGCGACGCCGTGACTGATGAAATGGGGGACGTGGCCCAGGCGATGGTCAGCCTCGACCAGTCGTACGTGATCCAGCCGCCGCTGGCGATCAACGTCCACACGGTGGGCTACGGCGGATTCGGCAGTTTCGGCTCCGGTGGATTCCTCGGTGGCGGCTGGGGCGGAACGTCGGGCGGTAGCGACTCGTACTTCATCGACGCCAGCAGCTACGAGGATTGCCAGCGCCGCGGGATGAAGGTCATCGAGTTCCCGCGCAAGGGCGATCAGCCGAAACCCGAAGCGCCGCCAGTGGCCGAAGAGGAAACCAAGCCAGCTCTGTAGGGTTGGCCCTTCGTGGCAAACCCGCTCAGGGGCTGAAACACTTGTCAGGGACGCAAACACGTAGCTCGTTGCCGGTCGAGGGAGTGCCCGCCCTTGACCGGCCATGCCAAGCGGCAGGACCGGCTCAAACCGCACGCCTGCGACACTCGTTACCATACTCAACTCCACTCCTTGTGACCCCGCGCGAACCGGCTGAAAGTGCCCTTCAGCCCCGGGGCCATTAACAGGTCGCCGCCGGCTCCGCATTTTGCGGTGCCGGCGGCGTTTTCTTTTGGCCGCGGCGTTTGCTTCCGTAAACACCCTGCATCGCGGCCCTAGCGCGTTTTGTTTCAGCGCGGCAACGTCGGCCCGCTTGCCGGACTGCGGCCGAAACGCTGGCTACCGTGCGCAAGCCCCAATGGGATAAGGGCTAACCGCCGCCGCGCAAGTTTTTTCGCGCACGGATTTTGTCCTGGCACACAAGCTGCATCTTGCGTGGCCACAAGAAAGTCGGCGCTTCGGGCACAACGAGCGCCGACGGAGCGGCTCTATGTGGAGCTCCTCCACACGTGTTTTCGGTGTTCCTGGTACAAGGAGTTTTGGATGAAGAACGTTCTGGCTCGTATGTGGAAGGAAGAGGACGGCGTCCTCTCCTTCGAGTGGGTCCTGTTGGTGACCCTGCTCACGATCGGCATCGTCTCCGGCCTGGCCGGCGCGCGCGATGCGATCATCGATGAACTGGGCGACGTCGCCCAGGCCATGCTCTGC
>Ga0180085_1000367_pt1 | contig 15949 bp, 16 predicted proteins | sample EasRiv730_16_10D_FD_123013 | JGI IMG/M metagenome (GOLD analysis project Ga0180085, IMG submission 123013) | Soil microbial communities from meander-bound floodplain in the East River, Colorado, USA - East River metaG ERMLT730_16_10D | ecosystem: Environmental > Terrestrial > Soil > Floodplain ... | reverse complement strand
GGAAAGCAGGTCGAGATACTGGAGAAAGACCCGTTCTTAACTCTAGATATAAAAGGTGTGGGTGAGTTTATGAAAATTGCCATGGAGAAAGGAAGAAAGACAAGACCAAACCTCAAGGTCGGAATATGCGGAGAGCATGGAGGCGACCCGGCCTCGATTGAATTTTGCCATAGTGTTGGAATGAACTATGTAAGCTGCTCCCCTTATAGAGTCCCTATTGCAAGGCTTGCCGCCGCAAGGGTAGCTTTAAAAGATAAACGCTAAAGACATTATGTAATTGGGAGATAATACTTAATTCGTGAGGCTGGAAACAGGAGATTGAGCAGTAATAACAGCACAAAAGCAGTAATTTTTAGTATGGCGTATAAAAAAAGTGTCCACAGTGCAGTTCCCGGCACACGAAGAAGAACGGGAGGTTCCGTAATAAACAGCGGTACAAGTGCTAGATTGCGGGAAGCAGTTTGAACATAGAAGACGGCCGATGGTAGTACAGAAACAGTTGTGGCAGGACTACGTATGGAAGAAGCAGACTGTAGCTCAATTGGCTGAACAACATCGCCGAAGCATAGACTGGGTTCCTCGTCGGCTAGAAGTAGCACCACTAAGCCACAGCCCTATAATGCCTCAGCCGCTGGTATTTGTTGCAGATGCCTTTTTCCACAAACGAAGCTTTGGGGTTTGTGTATTCCGGTCGCCTAAGCTGAAGAAGAACGTCTATTGGCGAGTAATTGCCACTGAGAGTCCAGCGACCTACCGGCACATGAGGGTGAAGTTGGAACAGAGAGGGTTCAGCTTCCAAGCGATCGTGCTTGACGGCAGACGAGGTGTTAAGGAGATGTTTAGTGATATTCCGGGTCAGATGTGCCAGTTCCACCAGATAAAGATCATTACCAGGTATATAACCGGAAGACCAAAGTTGGAGGCAGGCAGAGAATTATGAGAGATTGCATTAGCGCTTACTCAGCTAACAGAAGCTCAGTTCGCAAATCTCTTAGCCGAGTGGCACGCCAGGTGGACGGTGTTCCTCAAGGAGAAGACCTACACTGAAGATACGAAGCGGTGGCACTACACCCACCGCCGGATTAGGGCAGCATACCAAACCCTTAACACTAACTTGCCATACCTGTTCACGTACCAAAAGTACCCTGAACTTCAAATCCCAAACACTACAAACTCGCTAGATGGCAAATTCAGTCATGTGAAAGATTTACTTAGGCTGCATAGAGGCTTGAAAAAAACAAGAAACCCGAAACTGATTAACGAAATCCTCTTAACATAGCCTCACGCTTTAAGTATTATGCCTCTCAATCTTAAAACAACACTACGCCAACCAGAAAGCTTTTTATTAACCTTCTGGTTGGCCTTCTACAAACCTTCTTCTTGCAATTTTTAATCAGCTATCTGATTATCCTGCCTTAGGCGGCACATATACCCACACTAGCTCAGAGCCATTTGCCATGCAATGGACTTCGTACTCTGTCTGGGGTGGGAACCCTACCCAACTTCCTTCTCCAATAGTTTTGGTTTCACCCTCACTCAAAATCTTAAAACTCCCTTTCGTGACGTAATAAGCAACATAAGTCTCTGAATTCTTAAATCTCTTTAGCTCCTCACCCATATTGCAACGATACCAGCCAAACCAGAATGGATAATTAGCATTGCCAGCAGGGGCATTGCTGAGCGCATCACTGGCTGGACCAAAAGCAAGCGTAAGCATCCCGCTGCTCCCCGGAATAACATCACCACAACTAAATTGTTTAAGCTGTGAATTGCTAAGAAATCCCATTTTTTTCTACCTCCTTCTTACAGATTTATTTGTATCAGGAAATTAAGACAACCCTGTTTTTTAAGAAGCGGTAATCCTAATTATTACTGGCTTCTATATATGTAGTTTTATATCATGTTTTTCAAGAGAAAGTCAACAGAAATTAGAAAAAATTTGAAAATTTGTCTGTAAAAATACGAATTATTACCAAAACATACAAATACGATTGACAAAGAACAAATAGTTCTCTAAAATCTGCAAAACAAACAACTAATCACACAAAAGCATCTAATAACACTTAAAAATGGACGAGTAACTCTTCTATGTGATGAGAAATCTTCTAATAGTTAGATAAAGAGTTAACATGAATAAAACTTCACAAGAAGAAGTCGTAACAACCAAAGAGGCTAGCAAATATCTAAAAATAGCTCCTCGGACCTTATATCGTCATATCAGAGAACATAATATCCCTGCTTTCAAATTAGGTAGAGAATGGCGCTTTATAAAATCAGAGCTTGATAGGTAGCTAATGAAAAAGGTCCAAGAATTATCACAAGAAAGTAGATAAGTGGATAATAAATGAGCAGGATAATTGCTATAATCAATCAAAAGGGTGGAAGTGGAAAAACTACAACCGCAGTAAATCTCGGTGCATACTTAGCAATATCCGGTAAAAGCGTTCTGCTAATAGATTTAGATCCACAGGCGAATAGCACGATCCATCTTGGGCTGAAACCCCATGAAGTAGAAAGAAGCGTTTACGATGTTATGATGGACGAAAGGCTATTTTTAGATGTTATTCGGAAAACAGCAGTTGATAACCTACTCATTGCTCCAGCCAATATAAACCTCTCCGGAGTGGAGATAGAACTTGCAGGAATGGTTGGGAGGGAAATGGTGCTAAAGGATGCCGTTGAAAAAATAGCCAATAATTACGATTACATACTGATAGATTCCCCCCCCTCCCTCGGGCTTCTTACAGTTAATGCATTAACCGTAGCAAAAGAAATAATTGTTCCCGTTCAGACAGAGTTTTTCGCGCTTGAAGGGATGGGAAAGTTATTTCATACTGTAGATATAGTTAAAAAGAGATTAAATCGAGATTTGAAAATAACCGGGATTGTGCCTACGATGTTTGACGGAAGAACAAACCTCTCTCGTGAGGTTATGGAAAAAATTAGAGAATACTTTGGAGAGAAAGTTTATAAAACTATAGTGCGAAAAAATGTAAGGCTTGCCGAGGCATCAAGTCATGGAAAACCAATTCTACTGTATGATCCCCGTTCTGCTGGTGCTGAAGATTATGAAACCCTGTCGAGGGAGGTAGACAGCCGTGTCTAGAAGGAAGGCACTCGGAGCCGATCCACTCAGTTGGATAAAACCAACTGTTCAAGTAGATGATAAAAACCCCCTAAAAGAGAATGAATTGGATACTAGAACGGCATCGGCAGAAAGGGTTCAAGCTAGTAAAAACTCTAGAGTTCCCAAATTCCAGACTTATGAAATAAAACTCACTCTCAGATTGGGAGAAGATCAGCTTGAATTCCTTTCTAGGCTTGAAAGGGAAATAATGAAAAAAAGATCACCTGCCAATAGAAAAGAAAGAATTACAAAAAACTCCATCCTTAGAGCTATGATCAACGCAGCCAGAAACTTTGATATAGATACAAGTGAAATTGGAGATGAAATGGAGCTTATAAATCGCTTTAGGCAGTGTTTTAACTCAAAACGGGGATAATAAACATTTGTTTTAAAGAAATTGTCGAGAAGTGCCCTTTTGTTGTTATTAGTCGCATGTTTTCCTCAGGATTCGGCAATATTTAAATCAGGACTTACCTTTTCCCCCAAAATGAGGATATTTTTTCAGCGGTGAGGGTACAAATGGTAGCAACAAAAAAGCTTCTTGCTTTTTCATAAGGCTTGGGAATCTTACTATATGGAAATTCTAATTTAATCTCCTCTGCGATCTGATCTGGATTTACTTCGATATTATTTTTCGATAATTCATTTACTCTGTTAATCATAATTTCTTTACAGGCTTTATAGGTTCCTTCTTCAACTAGCTCTTCAATTGATTTTGCATTATGTAGGTTGTCGTATATTTCAAAAAGTCTTTCTCTGAAAATCCCATTTCTAAAATACTCACGCACCCTCTCTTTTTTACTTTGAGTAATGTTGGGGAAAATCCCTAAAGTACTATTCTTTTCATTTTTGGTGCTTTTTACCTTAAGGGTGCTTTTATTCTTATTTATATGAGTCTTATTAATATATGAGTATTCTTTGGGTGACATATTTGTCACCCCCCCTGAGGACATATTTGTCACCCCCCCCATGACATATTTGTCACCCCCCCTCTTGTGGGTTTTTGCCTTATCTGTAATATTTACACTTTCTTCTATTTCAGTTTTTGGCATTTCTTCTATAAGTCTTTGTACTAAAGGTCTGAAATCAAAAATCGTTGTTATTTGCGCCCCGCTTTCTTCATCAAATCTTTGTGTTCTGATTAGTAAATTCATTTCTTCCAAATCCTGCACTATTCTCTTTATACTTCTTTCTGCAACACCTGCCCTTTGTGCTAGAGTTGAATAGCTTGGAAAGGGATTTTCCGAATCCCATTTAAATGACATTATATCAATTATTAAAACAAGATGCTGCGGTTTGATTTCTAGGCTTGACCTATATCGGAGGAGTATATTAGGGACACTTGTAAATCCTTCATCTAATACGTCCCCCCAAATCTGGACTATTTTGGATTTGTCTTGTTGTTTTACTGTCATAGTGCACCTCCCGGTTTTTGTTAATCAAAAAGCTTGACATCGTGTCTTGCCAGAAGGTATCATTAAAGCGTTCCACCTTCCGGTTGCCGCCGTTGCTATTAGCCCTCTGCTAGGCTTCGGCGGCTTTTTATTTCTTTTTACACTTACTAAAACGCTATTATATTTTGATGGGCTGTGAAAATCAACTTGATTATTTGCCGTCCCCTAATTTTCAATATTTTTCTTTCTCGACATGCCGAAGTAACTAAGTTACAAACCTCCTAGGTTATTAAGTTCCTAACTTCAGAAGTTTATAAGTAAGGAACTTCGGAAGTAAGTGTTTGTGAAATAACTATTGTTAATAAAACAGTTCCGCTATTGCATTTGCTTAAAATTATAACTTGCAATTAAAGATTAAAATGATTTAAAATAAAAGAAGCTTAGCCAGGGAGGTTTTAATATGAGGGATGTTTATATTCTCGGTGTCGGAACAACAGCCTGTGGTAGGTTTCCTGATAAACCTGCTCACATACTAGGACGTGAGGCAGCATGGACTGCAATCAAGGACGCTGGTATTCATCCGAGAAAAATAGAAATAGCCTTCTGTGGACATGTTTACCAAGGGATGGGAGTTGGACAAAGGACCCTTAAGGAAATTGGATTAGTTGGACAACCTGTTGTAAATGTTGAGGGAGCGTGTGGGAGCGGAACGCTTTCATTGTGGGAAGCTTGGAGATCGATATCGTATGGTCAATATGACATCGTTCTAGCTCTTGGGGTAGAGAATCTTAGCCGTATTCTTTCTGGAGGACCGCTACCTCTTGAAGAAGACGATATAGAAGTTGCTATGGGAATGGGTATGCCAGCTCTTTATGCTATGAGAGCAAAGAGATACATGGAAGAATATGGTGTCACCGCTGAGCAATTAGCAAAGGTAGTAGTCAAAAGCCGTAAGCACGCTGCTTTAAATTCAATTGCTCAATATAGAAAAGAGACAACAATAGAAGAGGTACTCAGTTCACCAATGATTGCTGATCCTCTGACCCGCAGTCAGTGTTGTCCTGTAGGGGATGCCTCGGCGGCGGCTGTGCTGTGTTCGGGGGAGCTAGTGGATAAGCTAGCTACTAAAAAACCTATCAAAGTGCTTGGTTGTGCTGCACAGTCTGGGAAATATAGTACTCCAGAAAAATTGATTTGTGATCCTTCTGAGAACGTTGCTAGGACATCTAGAATGGCGTATGAAATGGCAGGATTGGGGCCTGAGGATATGGATGTGGCTGAGATACATGATGCTTTCTCAATAGCGGAAATGATAGTTTATGAAGCTCTTGGATTTTGCGAAAAAGGAGCAGGAGTTAGACTTATCGAAGAAGAAAGAACATCACTTGGAGGAGATATAGTTGTTAATCCGGGAGGAGGACTCTTATCTAGAGGGCATCCGATAGGAGCTACCGGACTTTTACAGACAGCAGAGATCGTATGGCAGTTGCGTGGCGAAGTCGGAGCACGCCAGGTGCAAGATGCAAAAGTTGGAATTATAGAAACAATGGGTGGAGCCCAGCCAGCTATGGATGGAATTACTTGTGTAGTAAGCATATTAGGTGCTTAGGAAGGAGCTCGAGAAGACATGAGCGAAAAGATAAATGATCAGAATGAGATATATAGACCGGATTTATTCTCTACCACTCCTCGTCCGCATCTTATTGCGGGTCGGTGTAAGGCATGCGGGAAATATACTTTTCCCAAATACTATGCCTGTCCTTTTTGCTTTTCAGACGATTTAGAGGACGCTCCACTTAGTCCAATAGGTACTCTTCATTCATTTACAATTGTCAGAAGAAGTATGCCTGACTACCAAGTTCCATATGGGTTAGGACTGGTTGACTTTCCAGAGGGGGTTAGGGTAATGGCACAGATAGAGGCTGATAACCTCGAGGGGCTTAAACTTGATACAAAAATGGAGATTACCGTTGGACCTGTTCGTAAAAGCAACGATGGAAAGGATATTGTATCGTACAAGTTTTGTCCCGTATCATGAAAGGAAGCCCTCTATAATAGTTTGTGAAACACAAAATATCAAAAGTGTAACTCTAATATACTCTAATCATGTGATTTTTATGGTGGCTAAGGAGTTATCTGTGGATGATATAGATGATATGGCTAGGGAGTTAGTTGAGCTTGTGTTATCTTCATCAAATGCCGTGGCTTTAACCGGCGCTGGCGTCAGCACGGAATCCGGCATTCCAGACTACCGTTCTCCGAGCACGGGACTATGGGAGAAAATGGATACATCTGTAGTTTCTCTCGAAGGTTTTTTTATAGACCCAAACCGTTACTACAATTTTGCTCTTGAGATGTATCCAACACGCCGGTCTGCAAGACCTAACCCTGCGCATCATCTTCTAGTAGAATTTGAACAAAGGGGCTTATTAAAGGGACTGATAACGCAGAATGTAGATGGGCTTCACCAAGATGCTGGTTCCAGTAACGTCCACGAACTACATGGTTCGTTACGACAGGCAGTATGTTTGGGATGTAGTTCCCTATGTCCTATGGATGGAGCTGAGGGAGTTATGGAAAGAGTAATATCGGGAGAGAATCCCCCTTTATGCAGAGATTGCGGAGAGGTACTTAAGCCAAATGCGGTTTTCTTTGGAGAGCTACTACCTCAAGTTCCATGGCAAAGGTCTTTGGAGTTAGCCAGCCAGGCCGATCTATTTCTGGCTATTGGTTCCTCTCTTCAGGTTTCTCCGGCAAATATACTTCCTGATGTTGCTCTTCGGGCTAAGGCAAAATTGGTTATTATTAACCTTACTCCTACCCCTTATGATGGGGATGCCACTTTACTTGTTCGGCATAAAGTTGGAGAATTTGCCTTACTTGCGTTTCAATTCTTTAAATTTGGGACTTTTGTATAAAACGGGATTGGCTATTTTTTGTTTTACTTGTTAAAGTTCGTAACTTACGAACTATAGAAGTAATGAACTTCCCAACTTAGTTAGAATTAAGCCCGTTACTTAAAAAATTTTTCCTTTCTTAAAAAAACCTCTTGACAAGACTAGTCAATTTTTGATATAAATGAAGCGATGGGGTATGGAAACGTGTTTACTTAAATTCGTTTCTCCTCTAGTAGGATTGGTAACAATCCGGTTTTAAAAATCCAAATAAGGAGGTTTTTGATATGCCTACTCATGTAAACGTCCCTACGAAGTATTGGGAACTGACAAAGGAGGTCCCACCACCACCATGTGAGAGGGACATAAAGTCCTGGATCATAGCTAACCCTTCGGATCCACTCTGGGACATTGATGTTCTCCCTCTTACCTATACAGATAGCCGCTGGTCTGCTTTTGTTGTTAGGGTTCCAGAGGCAGCCAGAGCAAGACTCACACCCAACCCACCGCTTAACCTGTGGGATGGAGACAATGCAGACCTAGTTGAATTTTGGTACGTTGAGCATAAAAACACTATGCTAGGTCCGTACCTTGAGTTCGGAGTAACGATTTCCGCTACTTACAAGGACCCTAAGGGTAATGTTTGGAGAGCGGGATATTATCCATACATGTACCTCACTGGTGATGCTCCGGTGGATGCAGGTCGTGTTCTTGGATTCCCCAAGAAGATGTCTTATATCAGAATCACCACTCATGGCGGTGAAAAAGGTACTGATTTCTTTGGATTTGCAATGTCACGTAACGGATATCTGCTGCATAGCGCAACCGGTAAATTCGATGACAAGCCGGTAACACCACCGCACTTCTACGGCAAGGTTGACTGGGGTAAGTTCAATATGAAAGTCGTTACCAGGCCAGATGTCTCGAGTTCTGAGTGGCAGCTAACATACATACCTTCAGAGCTTCCACCCGTGTTTGGCATTAAGGGACATCGCTTCGCGATTAAGCCCGAGCATACCCGCACGGCTTCCGGCGACGCCATTAACTGGTTCATGCAGGGCACGCCGTTTGATAACATGGGCACTGAGCTGAAGATTTCTGAGATTACTGGTTGTATTTCATTCGTGTTTGACCTTGTAATTCCGGTTCCAAAGATACTCTGGAGAGAGACATACGAGCGTCCTGCTTCCTACAGAGGATTTGCAACACCATACAAATATGGTCTCCGTCAGCAGTTCCCAATCAGCCAGGGATCATAAGGGTTTTTGTGTTAAAGAAAGATACAACTAAAATTTGATAAGGAGGTTTATTCAAATGGGTATACAGGGAAATGAGTATAGTTATCCATGGTTGGCAGAGGGTGAAGTACCACCCCTTCCATTGGATAGAGACAGAATCCACATCATAAGCCAGGGCGTAGCAGACCCCGTGTTTGACTACGATATTATTCCCCTGACCTATACAGAGAGCCGCTGGATGGCTTATGTCGTCCGCGCTGATATAAATGCTATGAAGCACGTAACTCCTGAGCCGATCAATATTCAGGATGATGTCATAGAGTTCTGGTACGTCATTCACAGAAACACAATGCTTGGACCGTACATGGAGTTTGGAGTAACCTTCTCCGCTACAGTCAATTCACCGGACGGAAATACATACAAAGGCGGATATTATCCATACATGTATCTTTCAAACGACTCCCCGATTTTTGCAGGAAAAGAGCCGTTTGGATTCCCGAAGAAGGCTGCTTACATAGCCGCATTTGAGCATGGAACAAACAACAACTACTTCAATATGATAATGGAGCGCAGGGGCTACATCCTCCATACAGCCAATGGCCGTTACTCCGACAAGCCACTCTCAGCAAGACCAACGTTTTATGGCAAGACCGACTGGGGACGGTTCAATTATCGTATTACCACAGAGCCGGATGTACTAAAGAGCATACACGAGGTTACCTATCTTCCGTCTGAGCTTCCACCGGGATTCGGGACTGGACACCGCTTCCAGCTAAACCCAGCGAGTGTCCGTACAGCAACTGGCGCTGATATTCGCTCATGGTACATGTCAGGGACACCGTACGACTACATGGGCGGACAGCTTGGTAACGTAGAGGTGGTTGGTCTTATCAGCTTCACATTCAACCTCATCATCCCAGGGGGCAAAACCGTATGGACTAAAACAATCACAAGAGATCCGGATAAAGATTTTGCTATGCTTCTCTACGCCACACCGTTCAAGTACAATATGCGTCATCGCTTCCTCCTCCCACAGTATAGCCAGGGTTAATTTGAGCTAGACTACGAAATTATAGCAGGGATGCTTTGTGAAAAGCATCCCTGCTATCTCTATTAATATAGTTAATTGTAGTTGTGTATCCCCTGGGGGAAAACGTAGGCATTTTGTCTATTTATTTCCGGAGGGGGTTCTTATTTTAAAATTACGGTGAATGTTTCTTAGCACGACAAGCTATTTATACTAAGAAGAAGTAGGTAAAGAGATAGTTTTAGTAGAGCATAGAAAAGATCTCCGTCCTTATTAAGAAGTGGTCTCATCTTAATACCATAGAATTGTCTTGTACTTGTTTAATAGATTTTCCTTCTAGTATATGAAGCACCTTATCATGGGGCCGGAGCCTGTTATAATGTACCTCGGCATAAGTAGAAATGGCTATCAAAATTAAAAGTTTGGGCATAAATTTTGAGGTAATTTCTCGGTGTGAAATTACTATTTATCTTTGAGGTTCCTAATCCCTAGAGCCAAGATTCATAATTTTAAGGAGAAAGCGTTGTGAAAGTCGTTAGTCCAGCCGGTGATTTTGAAATATTAATAAAAGAAGCAGAGATTGAAGGCAATTCCGTTATTATCAAGGGACAGATGGGTGTATGGGATTCAAAGATATATCTTAGCCCTGGTGACCTCTGGCTTTTTGCCTCTATTTTTCTTCGTCCCTCTGTGTTACTTTTTCTACTGCAACTCCCTTTCAGACTTCTTTTTAGACGTAGTCGACAAAATAACAAGACCGATTGATTAAAAACAAACAGCGTGTTTTCCTAGGTACTACGAAGTTAGCTCTTAGGAAAGTAAAATAAAGAGGATCATATCAAGAGTAGATATGATCCTCTTATCCTAGTAATTACTTATAGCATTACTTTACCCAGGGACTCCGCCGAACGGATTCCATTTCTCAGTAAGAAGTAGCATTCCGGGAATTAAAAGTGTTAGAAAAGCCTCGATAATGAAGAGCCATCCTACAGTAGATGCTATTGGCTTTCCCAACGAGAGGGCGAAGAACGCAAGAAGAACAAGCAGTGCCCATGCCAGGCAGAAAACTGCAAACCAGAAACCGGCTGGCCCAAATACAGTAAAGAAGTGGTAGGCGTACCACAAGAACACAATACATGCAAACAAACAGTACCAGCCAAGACCCTTGGCATCATAACCCAGACAAAAGATACCGCCGACCATAAAATAAATCAGAGCAAAGACACAAACTAAAGCAGTAGCAGCAGTCACGCCAAGTGTATGCAGCTTCCATGCCGCTATGGCGATAAATACACCGACCGCCAGGTTTAGAACACCTATTTCCTTTGCTCCGGTCTTTCCAAGCAGGGTTGCGCCATTACCAAAGAACACAAAACCAACCATTAACAAAACATAACCAAGCAAAGCTTCTACAGGAACCATATCTCTCCATACCTCCTTTATTGGTGTTATTTATCCTTCTTAAAAAGTCTCCCTAATTCCCAAAACAACTGCTTTAACTATTATGCAATAGCATTTAGCACACTTTGTATACTCATGTCAAGATATTTTTTCTTACTCAACAAATTTATTCTCTTGACGAGTTACTAAGCTGACTCTATCCAACTGGCAATAAACAAATTTTTGTAGAAAAGCGAATTCCTGATCCTGAGGTTTCAACTCATAAAAACCTCGGCGAAAAGGCTATAATTGAAAACTAAGACTAAGAGGAAGCGATTAATCTGTAAAGATAGGGGAAAAAGCTTTTCTTAAGACTCGTTCCGTTGAACTAAAATTACCCACTTGCCTTTTTGAACAACTTCATCACTCTGATTATGGACATTGACCTCAAATATAAGAAATCCCATGTTGGGACGTTTATGTTCTCTTTTCTCAACGAGCTTCCGTGTTATGCGAATAGTATCTCCAAATTTTACTGCACCAGAAAATCTCCAGTCTTCGAGTCCCATAAAGGCTATTGTGGCAAGTCTTGGCATAGTAAACCAAAGCCCTGAGGCAATCGAAAGAACACAAAGCCCGTGGGCTACTCTGGTTCCAAATACTGTCTTTTTAGCAAACTCCTCATCAATGTGCATGTTATTAAAATCGCCTGAGAGCCCCGCAAAGCTCACAACATCGGTTTCTGTAACTGTTCTGCCACTGCTCTGATGTTCATCTCCCACATCCAAATCCTCATAAAAAAGCCGTGTCATCTCTTGTGACATAGTCTCTCGCTCCTGTTTAGTTAGTATTTAACCGCGGAGTTCAATGAGCCTTGTTTGTTTAGTCAAATTCCCCGTGTTCTCCGTGGCACGAAAAGTTTCTTTATTTACCAGCAGGTTGAAACTTAGGTAATGTCACCTCGGGAGTAACATCATCAAACACCACTTCAACATCCATTCCGATATGAACATCCTTAGGGTCACAGCCTACTATGTTAGTCATCATCTTTACACCCTCTTGAGTTTCTACCAAGGCAACTACATACGCAGGCTCATTCTTGTAGGCTGGCGTAGGTCCCATGTGATGAATCGAGAATGTCCACACCTTCGCCTTACCACTTGCTTTAACCCACTCTATATCCTGAGTCATATCCTCTCCGGGGGAAACAGCGCGTGGATAAAAGAAAAATTCATTTGTTGTCCTTGCTCTCGGCAAAACTAATTCATGCCTTTTACATCCATCCCAGAACGGTTTGGTTTCTGGACGAAATTCCGGAAGTGGTTTTTGATAACCACTGCTTTGAGTAGTAGCTTTTTCAGACATTTTTTTCTCCTTTTAGTTCTTAACTACTAAGGCACTAAATAAAATTTCTCTTCGTGTCTTAGTGCCGTTATGATGATAATTGCTTTTAAGAAAGCGGTTGTTTGCCTAGAAGAATTGTACTGTGAGCAGAAACAATTCCTCCATTTCCATGTACGAGTGCCACCTCAGCATTTTTTACCTGTCTTGGACCTGCTTCTCCTCGAAGCTGCAGTGTCGCCTCAACAACATGGTGCATAGCACCGAGATGAGCCTGAGAAAGAAGTCCTCCATGGGTGTTAACAGGAAGGTCCTTGCCAATCTCCATTCGTCCCTCAAGCGCAAAGGGGCCACCTTCTCCTTTAGGAACAAACCCGAGTCCTTCAAATTCCAGAAGAACCGTTATGGTAAAGCAGTCGTAGAGAAAAGCAATGTCAACGTCTTTTGTGCTGATGCCGGCTGTCTGGAAAGCCCTTTGACCAGAGCTCTCAACAGCATTATAAATCTGGTTCAAGTCCTTCAGTGTGGTAAGGTACTGATGGGAGTAGCCTTGTCCCATACCCCAAAGATAAGCAAGTGGCTTTTGAATTCCCAGCGTTTTGGCCTTTTCCTCAGTTGTAACAATAAAAGCAGCTCCTCCATCTGAAATTATCGAACAGTCATATTTAGAAAGCGGCTCTGCTATTACACGGGATTTTAAAACATCTTCAACCGTAAGGGGCTCTTTATTCATGGCATTCTCTTTCATTCCGGCATGTTTACGCATCGTAACAGCCACAGCAGCAAGGTGTTCGCGTTTTAAACCGTATTCGTGTAGATACCTCTGGGCTGCTAATGCGTATCCTCCAGGAGTAGTTAACCCATAAGGAAACTCAAACTCCGCATGGCACATCTCTCGAATGAGTGCAACCATACCAGAAGAAGAAATTCCAGAAAGAGTATTATCTCCTCTTACGCATAGAACTACCTCAGCCTGTCCAGAGGCAATAGCCATAGCAGCTTCAGCCGCCATCCAAACGGCAGTTGCCCCACCTATTGCGATCGAGGAAAAGTACTTGGGTCTTAAGCCAAAATAGTCTGCAAAGGTGGTACAGTGCATAAATGTATGTTCTACCAATGAAAAAGCGGTTACTAAACCGTCTACGTCTGATTTTTTTATACCCGCATCTTCAATTGCCAGCTTAGAGGCTTCTGAAAGAAACTGAAAAGAACTTTTATTAGGGATTTTGCCCTGTTCCGTTTCTCCTACGCCTGCAATCACGATTTTATGCTTTTTTAAAACTTCACGTGCGTCTTCCACTTTTGGAATTGAGGTTGCCATTTTTCTCCCCCCTTTAGCTTATGTTTTAATACAAGAATTTACCATAACTTGACAAGAATAAAAGTTTTTTTTCGAACTCAGAAGGCTTTGCAATAGCAGAAGTATTCTACCCGTTGTTAAATTCCAAGCTCGCGAGCTATTACAATATGCTGAATTTCAGAAGTTCCTTCAGTAAGGGAAGCAAGCTTTGCATCCCTGTAGTATCTCTCCACAGGATATTCGACCCCATAACCGTATCCACCAAGAACTTGGACAGCTTCAGTGGCTACCCACTGGACTACCTCCGCCGCGTAAAGCTTAGCCATCGAGGCCTCCTTCACACATCGTTTCCCCTGACTATAAAGCCAGGCGGCTTTATAGACCATGAGCCTTGCGGTTTCTACCTTTACCGCCATATCCGCCAGCTTGAAACTTATAGCCTGGAATTTGGAGATAGGTCTCCCAAACGCCTCCCTGTCTTTTGAGTATTGAAGGGCGTATTCAAAAGCGGCCTGAGCCATTCCTACAGATTTAGCTGCGTGAGTAATCCTTGCTCCAAGAAGGGTTGCCATGGCACGCTCAAACCCCCCTTCTCCAACTAAAAGATTCTCTTCCGGGACTTCACAGTTTTCAAAAACGAGCTCTCCCGTGTCTGCCGCCTTGTGGCCGAGCTTATGTATCTTGCCTCCCACTTTAAACCCCGGAAAACCCTTTTCGACTATAAGAAGGCTAATCCCCTCACCCTTTCTGCTCTTATCCGTATATGCCGCGACGATTGTGAAATCCGCCATACAACCGTTTGTAATCCATGTCTTAGCCCCGTTGAGTATATACCTATCGCCCTCCTTAACGGCCTGTGTGCGGATACTGCGGGCGTCGCTTCCGGCGTTGGGTTCGGTAAGTCCGAGGGCACCTATCTTCTCTCCCATGATTCCGGGGACTAGATATTTTTGCTTCTGCTCTTCTGTCCCGAACTTATAGACGGGAAAGCAGGCTAAGCCTATGTGGGCATTTATACACATAGCTATCCCCGCGTTTATCTTCCCCATCTCTTCGGCAAATATACAATCAGTTACCTTGTCAAGCCCCACTCCGCCGTATTCTTCGGGAAACACGATTCCTAGAAACCCCATCTCGCCGAGCTTGGGGAAAAGCTCTTTTGGAAATTCCTCCTTTTTCTCGTATTCCTCGATAAGTGGCTCAATCTCGTTCTTCCCGAACTGTCTTGCTGTGTCCCTGAACATGTTCTGCTCTTCTGTAAATTCAAAATCGAGAGGCACGTTTTTCCCTCCTATTAGATTCTTTGTTATCAATCACGAAAAGTCCGATAAATGAAAACTTTGATTATATCACGTTTTCGCATAATATAAAGTTCACGAAATTCCAGGCTTAGTTTATAATCTACAATATGAAAAAAAGAACAGAAAACCCAAGAAATTTCGTATTGCCTTTTGACAAAGCGAAAGAAAACACAATACAAAAAATCGCTAAAATAGTACGACAAGAAGGGTGGGATTATTATGATCTGAGATATGCTTACGGCAGAGTGAGAAAGCAACTCGACTTAAAACCAACAAAAAGAACTAAGAACCTTCCCCGCGTTCTCTCTGACGAAGAGGTCAAGAAATTCTACCGTGAGATTGAAAAAGCCGACAACCTCCAACATGAGCTTATGTTAAAACTCTTATTCTTCACCGGAGTAAGAAATCGAGAGCTAGCAAACATCAAGATGAACGATATCTATCTGGATGAAAATAAGATTTTTATCGAAAAAGGTAAAGGTGGAAAAGACAGGTATGTTCTCTTCAACTCGGATTTTAAAACAGCACTAAAGATTTATATAAAAACCCATCCAAAGAATAGATATCTCTTTCAAACAAGATTGAATGATCAATATTCACCAAGAAGAATTCAGCAGATAGTTAAACACTACGCCGAGAAGGCTGGAATTAAAGCAACACCACACACATTTAGGCACCAAGCAATAACCTGGCTTTCAAAGCACGGATTTACAGATGGAGAACTTATGCTGATTACCGGGCATAGCTCTAAGGAGAGCCTCAAGATATATCAACATTTAGCTCTAAAAGACATTGAAAAAAAATACCAAGTAGCAATGAAAAAAGTGGAATTTTAATCTAAATCGAGATAATACTTAATTCGTGAGGCTGGAAACAGGAGATTGAGCAGTAATAACAGCACAAAAGCAGTAATTTTTAGTATGGCGTATAAAAAAAGTGTCCACAGT
>Ga0180085_1000365_pt1 | contig 16071 bp, 15 predicted proteins | sample EasRiv730_16_10D_FD_123013 | JGI IMG/M metagenome (GOLD analysis project Ga0180085, IMG submission 123013) | Soil microbial communities from meander-bound floodplain in the East River, Colorado, USA - East River metaG ERMLT730_16_10D | ecosystem: Environmental > Terrestrial > Soil > Floodplain ... | reverse complement strand
CAGGTCCTGCTGACCACCGACAATTCCACCAGCGACGGACCTGTGGCCTGGATTAGCCCCTACCGCAAGTCGCGGGTGGTCTACATCCAGCTGGGACACGACAGTTCGGCCCACCGTCAACCTGCCTACCAGTCGTTGGTCCGTAATGCCATTCTCTGGACAGCGAGCCGCGAGCCTGAATGACCGGCATGTGCCATGCGTCTGTAGTAAACACGGAGGAGGCGCAATCATGAGGCTGAATCGCAGAGATTTTCTCATCCTGCTGGCGGCGTCGGCCACGGCTGCCAACTCATGCGGCCGCTCCTCCACGCAGACACTGCACGCTGTGCCCAACTTCCATCCCGCCTGCATGGGCTGGCTGGCACCCTACTACGTCGAGCGGAACTACTGCCTGTACTCCTATCTCGATCATCAGGACCGGGCGCTGCAAGATCCGGACTATCGCTACGTGCTTTCTGAGATTCCTCACCTCATCACGATGATCGAGCGTCATCCGGAGCGCTTGACCCAGCTGCAGGAGCTGGTGAAGCAGGGAAAGACCGAGATGGTGAACGCCTTCGTGCTGGAGCCCACCATCAATCTTTCGAGCGGTGAGACCCTGGTCATGCAGGGAGTGGAGGGCCTCCGCTGGTATCGGCAGATCATGGGCCTGAGGCCTCGGCATTGCTGGATGATCGACGTTTGCGGCTGGCACGAGCAGATGGCTCAGATCGTCAAGGGACTGGGCCTGGATACCTTTGTGTACTCCCGGTACAACCCCACCGGCTCCGCCGATTCGCCCCACGGAATCGCCAAAGAGATGGACGCCATTCACTGGCTCGAATCGCCCGACGGAAGCCGGACTCTTGCCGTCAACCCTTGCCATTACTCAGATGCGCTGCGCAAGTCGATGTCGGCAACCGAAGCCCTCCCTCCCCAGGAGATCCTCCAGGAGGTGGGTGATCTGGTCAAGCAGCAGAGGTCTCGCTTCCCCGATGGAGCACCTCTGCTTGCCTTTGCAGGCCAGGGAGACTATGCGCTTCCGTTCTACTACAAGGGCTACCCTGCGGAAATGCTTAAAATCTGGCGCGACTCCAATCCCGACGTCGAGTTGCGGTTCTCAACCCTCTCGCAGTGGTACGACCAGTTCTACCCGCGCGTCAACGAGTTCAATCTCAAGACCGTGAAGGGCGGGTCCCGCATCTATGGCTGGTCCGGCTTCTGGGTAAACTCTCCGCTGGTAAAGCAATGGTACAGGCGCTGCGAACATCTGCTGCAGGCATCGGAGGCCCTGAATACAGTTGCCAGCTTGAAGGGCGGCAGCGCTTATCAGAGCCAGCCGATTTCCGATGCCTGGCTGTTGATGGCTCTGAACATGGATCGGAACTTGCTTTGGGCTGCGGGCGTTCATGCGACGTACGAGCACCGGCGCAGCTGGGACATGAGCGATCGTTTTGAGACGGTCGAAGATGCCTGCCGCCGTTGCGGCGATGCGGCATTCCGAGCTGTCGCCAAGCCGGCCGGCGATTCGCTTGCGCTGTTCAACCCGGCCAGCTGGAAACGAAGTGGTCCCCTCGAACTCCAACTCCCCGCGGACCGCACTCTGGCGGAGGGAGAGGCGCAGCTCCTCGAAGATGGGAGGACGGCCCTGGTTCAGGCCGAACTGCCGGCGTTCGGTATCACTTCAATCGCCCTCAAATCGGGGAGGCCGCAGTTGCCCCAGCCCGTGCCGTTGCGTGAGGCAATCGAGACGGACTTCTACTCCGCGCGGATCGACGGGAAGACCGGCGCACTGGTCAGCCTCAAGCTGAAGCCGTCTGGACGCGAAATTTTCGCCGGGCCGGCGAATACGGTTACAGCCGAAGTCCGGAGAGTAGAGGATCAGAAGCAGGTGTTTGCGCACGAGATCCCACGGAGGGAGGCCCGTGTCGTGGTTTTCACCTCAGATAACAAGACCTCGAAGGTCAAGGTCTCAGGCGGATCTCTGGCTACCATCGTGGAGACGGCCGGCCCGTTCCATGGAGGCACCCTGCGGCGCGTGATCCGATTCCACAAACGATCACCACGCATCGACTTTCTGACCGAAACGAACGACTTGCCGCACGGGACCATCGTGACGGCGCTTTTCCCACTGGCCGGGGACGTCACCGAGGTCCGGCGGGCTATCCCCTATGGTTTTGCGCATTGTGCCTGGTCGAAGGCTAATGCCGGGTTGCCCGGCCAGAATCAAGGCATTGTTCCCGTCATCCGCTGGTCTCACTACAGCCTTGCTGGCGGAGGTGGCTCTGCGCTCCTGGATCGGGGAATTCCGGGCCGCGAACTGGTGGAAAAAACCGCCATCATCCTCCTTCACAATGCCACTACCGAATACTACTGGGATAAAAACTCGAAGTGGACCAGCGGAGAGGGTACTCAGCGGTTCGAGTACGCCTTCGTAGCGCACGACGGTGACTGGAAAGACGCACGGGTTCCCCAGATGGCATGGGAATACAATGCGGTACCGCTCGTCTTTGCCGGCTCTCTAAACGTGCCGGCCGGCCTGTTTGTCGAAACCTCGGGCAATCTGATCGTCGAGGCGGTCCGGAGGACCGGTAGCGAGATTGAGATCCGCGCAGTCGAATGCTTTGGCATCGCTGGCGACGCGACGATCAGGGTGTCCCTTCCGCACACCAGCGCTGCTTTGACGAACATGGTGGGCGAGCAGCGAGTGACCCTGGCCTCGCGCTCGAGACAAGGCGATGGAGCTGAATACCAGTTTGCGGTCCGGCCCCAGCAGATTATGACCCTCCGCCTGAAGACAAACGACTCAGCACCTGCGGTTCAGGCATTGCGGACGTTTGACCCCATTGTTCCGGAAGCCAAGAGAGCTGCTACGCGCAACGGTTTCGACCACCCGGAACTCAAGGGTCACCCGCCTCGCAAGCCCGGGGAGGAAAAGCTCTTCATGGATCTGGAGGAGAAGTCTTGAGCCGAAGGTGATCGGTGGACTCACGATCTCGCGGCCGGCCACGCGAAAAGAGAACAACGACCAGCCGTTGTAGTCCGGTGAAGTTGCAGACCGGCTACCGGCAAAGAAACAGCTTGACCTGTGCAAAGTGCCCCAAGGAGGCGACCATGACTACCCGGCGTGAACTGTTGGGAATACAACGACAGGCTACCGTGGCTTCGGGCACATCCCCCAGGTCGCGCCGCGAATTCCTGAAGACCTCTGGAGCGGTGGTGGCGTCAGGAGCCCTGGCGGGCGTATTGCCGCGTCCAGGTTATACGGCTGAGAATCATACGCTGAAGATTGCATTGGTGGGTTGTGGGAGCCGGGGCACCGGTGCCGTGGTGAATGCGCTTTCCACCAGCGGGCCAACCCAGTTGTGGGCCGTGGCGGATGTCTTTCCACAGCGGCTCGAAAACAGCCTAAGACTCTTGGGAGAAAAGCATGCCAGCCAAGTTGAAGTTCCTGCCGAGCGACGTTTTCTGGGGTTCGATGCCTACCGGCGAGCCATGGACACGCTCGACAAGGGTGATGTGGTCTTGCTGGCGACACCGCCGGCGTTTCGGCCGATGCATTTTGAGTATGCGGTGCAAAAGGGCTTGCATGTTTTCATGGAGAAATCGTTCGCCGTCGATGCCCCGGGAATTCGGCGGGTCCTGGCAGCGGGAGAAGCAGCCGCCAAGGCAAATCTCAAGATTGCCACCGGATTAATGAGCCGACATTCCGAACCACTGGTGCAAGCTATCCAGCAGATCCAGGAGGGGTGCATTGGCGAGGTCATCACGGCCTGGGCTTATCGGATGCACGGTCCAGTAGGGCTCATCGCACGATCACCCGGACAAAGTGAATTGACGTATCAAATCACGAACTATAGCTGTTTCACCTGGCTAAATGGCAGCTTCATCGTCGACTGGCTTATCCACAATATCGACATAGCCTGCTGGGCGAAGAATGCCTGGCCGATATCCGTGCAAGGCATGGGCGGACGACAAGTGCGGGAGGCGCCGGACCAGCTGTTCGATCACCATGCGGCCGAATACACCTTCGCCGACGGCACCCGATTACTGGCGCAGGGTCGGCATCAGAACAACTGCCATAACTTTTTTGGCGATGTCATTCACGGGACGACTGGTTCTGCCGTTCTGGGCGAAGGCCAGCCGCGACCACGGTTGTTCAAGGGGCATCGGCAGGACCCTGCCGACATCCTGTGGAGTTATCTAGGCCCTTCGTGCGATGCGTATCAGAGAGAACATGACCTATTCTTTGCGGCGATCCGCAACGATCAGCCGTGGAACGAGACCGAACGATCTGCCAAGTCGTGTCTTACAGCAATCATGGGACGCATGGCGTGCGAGTCTGGGCGGCTGATCACCTGGGACGAAGCCTTGCAATCGTCGGCTGAGCTGGCTCCAGGATTGGATCGAATCACCTCGCTCCATTCCCCTGCTCCCGTGGTGGCAGAGTTCAGCGGGCGTTATCCGATAGCGATGCCTGGATTCGCTCGGGGACTTTGATTCGGGCTACTTTGAAATTCCGTAGAGTCGAGTGTTCTTTGATTTGATCGCGATCATTGACGTCTGCCTCTGGATTGCGTTGGCTGCGGCTCAAGGCTCGCTGGGGGGAGTCTACTGCGGCCGAGTAACGTGGTCTTCCGTCTCTGCCATCATCTTGGCCGCCTGGCTGCTGGAACTCTGCGGCTCTGGCTGCAAAGACGTTACCTTGTGAATCCATTGAACCAATACTCCGGCTGAAGAGGAGAATAGATCCGTGATGCAAAGGCGTCAGTTCGTGAAGACACTCGTCACGTCGATGGCCGTTTCGCCCTTTGCGGCGCCGTGTTCCTGGAGCGCCAACACACTTCGAAAGAAGGTCAAGATCACCAATGTCAAGGCAATGATGGTGAAAGGTCCGACGGGAGATTGGCCCCTGGTCAAAATAGATACGGACGCTGGTGTCTCCGGTTTCGGTGAGTCTTACTGGGGACGTGGCATCAAGGAAATCATCTTGGGTTACCTTCGGCAAGCAATTCTCGGGGAAGACCCGCTTGATATTGACCGGCTTTACACCAAGATGATCCAGCACACCGGAGGTGCAGGCGCCATTGCAGGGGTTACCGTGACTGCCATCAGCGGAATTGAAATCGCCCTCTGGGATCTTGCCGGAAAGCTGTTGGGTGTGCCGGTATGCAAGCTGCTCGGCGGCCAGTACCGGAATCAAGTCCGGGCTTACTCGACTCGGAGTCCGCGGGATCTCCTTGACCCTTCATCGTGTCGTGAGTTCGCTCAAGAGCTGAAGGCTGACCCACATGGCTTCACCGCAGTCAAGACAGATATCATTAGAAACTTGGATCCTCGAGAACCGCACAGCCGTCAACTGAGCAACCGAGAGCTGTCGAACAATGCTAAAGGGTTCGCCAATCTGCGCGACACCTTGGGAGAGGATATCGATATTGCGGTGCATTGCCACTGGGAATTGGACTGGATCGATGCGTTGAACCTGGCCCGAGCCGTAGCTCCGATCAAGCCTTTGTGGCTCGAAGATCCCCTGCCACCCGACTTTGCGGAGACCTGGGTGAAACTCACCGAGCAGTCACCTGTGCCTATTCTCACGGGCGAGAACCTTTATACCCGGCACGGCTTCAAGCCGTTTATCCTGCAGCAAGGATGCCACATCATCCATATCGATATTCCCAAAGCCGGCGGTCTGCTGGAATCCAAAAAAATCGCCGATCTCGCCGATACATTTTACATGCCGGTTTGCGCTCATATTGCATCCAGCCCTCTCGGCTTCATGGCATCGGCTCACTGCGCTGCCGCCGTGCGTAGTTTCAAGGCACACGAACACAGTGTTGGTCGCTTCAGCAAAGCCTGGGAAAAGTTTGTCATTCACGATGAGCCACTGATCAAGGACGGGAGAATTCAGATTCCCGATAAGCCCGGTTTGGGTGTCGAACTCAATGAAGACCAGGTCCGTGCCCATCTTTTTCCCGGCGAACAATGGTGGGGCTGAGACGCAGATTTTCTGAAACGGCTGGAGCCTCGAACCCAGAGTCGCAAGCACACTCAGTCTTGAGCGCAGAGGCAGTGATCCTGGTGATCGACTAAACCGTTTGCTGGTCGCTCCTAAAAGGAGCCTACAATCCAATGAGAGATCATCCGAGTGAAGATCTACTGAACCCCCGCCTCATCTGGGACAGCACGGCAAAAGGGAAACGCGAGCTCACAGGCTTGGGATCGCAGCTCGTATGATCCAAAAACTGGAATGCTCAGTGAAAGCAGGGCCGACGCTGCGGAAAACAGCGAAGAAGAGAGAGTCTTTGACGTCAACATCCCTGGGTTTGATCGGAATCGTGCCTCAAGGCGCTCCGGATAGGAGCCTATCAAGAGCAATCGAGAGACAACTGTCAGACTCAAATCATGGGGAGGTCTACAGTCTGGGTTCTCGTCATGCGGCTTCGCGATAGGAACCGAATTCGCCGGGTGTCAATCTGTTCTCGGAGCACGCGATTTTCCTCAGTCAGATAGTCGATGACCTGATGTTGGTGCTGGTTCATCCATCCCGCTATGGAGGTGACCAGAATTGAAAATGGGCCTAAGGCCGTTCGCATCCGTGCATCCTACACGTGACAGCGAAAGCAACCCCAGACCAATGATGTCAATAAGATCGAGTTGTTGAACACAACGGGCCAGACTGTCAAAATCCTTTTTTTTCGCTCGACCGCGATCGGGGAAGGCCGGTCACCACGACACGGTCACTCAGCACGGCAGATTCGCCAACCGAGTGAGTGAGATATCTGCGGACAGGGGGGGAAGGTCAAACTTGAGTCTAGCGAATGTCAAGCAGCAGACCACGAGATTGGCGGGATTCCATTCTAGTTTTCACCTCCTGGTAGCGGGCCATCATACTGACCGACTCCTGGTGCCGTCCCTGCCTTTGCAGGGCCCGTGCCAGCTGATAAAACGGCTGCGGAGGTGCTTCCGTCATCAAGTGTGGCTAAGCCGCCAGAGGCATTTGGCGGGCACCTGCGCTGACGGACGGGACTGAGTCGAAGAGCGCGAATAGAACATTCTTCGACCCCGAAAGACCATCCTCGAAGAGAAGATTTCCCTTAACGTCAGTCGTCGTCGCGTCAGACCAGCCTGCGTAGCAGGCGTCCTGACTTCCCGTCCAAATTTCAATGCCCGATGGGGTCTGACGAAATTGTAATAGCAGCGGAACAACTCCAGGTGATCTTCAAGTTGTTTCTTCCATCGAGCATGACAGATCGTCCGGCGGCCAAGATACGCCGAGCCCTGTCGGATCGTGAGATTCATTCGTTCGACAAACGATGTGTTGAGTTTCACTGAGTCCTCCGAGTCTTGCACCGCCTGTTCCAATCTCCACCCATCCCAAAGCACCGCTCGTCGCTCCACCTTCACGATGCGATCGTTTCTCCGAGTCTTGATCACCCGACCATAAAGACACTCTGGCCCAAACACCCGTCCGACGACTTTCTCGTAAAATCCGAATCCATCCGTGACGATCAGAGGAATTTGTTCGAGAGTCATTCGGCTGGAAACGTTTCGAAAGAGGGCGAGAGTGTTCTGGTAGCTCCGTTTGCCGACCACGGTCGAAGGCCAAAGCCGAGACCACACCTCGATCACGGCGAAGATCCAGATTGGCTCTTCCATGCTCCCGACGATCGTCTTGATTTCGTCTGCTTGAAGCTCCACCACCGAGAGCCTTTTTATCTTTTGATTGTTGAAGCGACGACACCAGATGGCTGCTCTTTCAAGCCAGCGATGGACCGTATTCCAGGCAATTCGCTTGATGCGAGCGATGGCAGCTTTGTTCATCCTTTCGACGCTGAGAGCCGCCGACCTCACCAAAGATTGCGCGCCTGTGTTGGAGTCGATGGTACGGGGTAGCGGCGTTTGAAGAGAATGTCTTCCGGCAAATCCGGCATCGGTATCGCCGGCGCTTCCCGCACGTGGTTGTGTAGAAGCCGTGGCAGATGATGCTTCCGGCAGCGGCTTTTCCTGACCGCGAGCATCGCCCGTTCGGACAGCTGAGACTCTTCATTGTTTGTGGACCTTATCGAGGGTAAAAGCAGTGCCTTCGACTTGAGTCTCAAACCATACCACGAAGATGAGTTATAGTTGGAATACCAACAGACGATGACGGAAGCGCCGGCCCTTCCACTCCATCTGTCTCTCTTGCCCAGGGCATTTGCTTCAGCAGGGCCAGCTCCCTCTTTTTTGAATCAACCACAGGCCGCATGCAACGCGGCCCGAATCTGTGACATTATGCGTGCGAGCAAGAGTCCCAACTAAAGTTGTGCCTATCACTGGAGGCAAATATTGTGAAAGGCATAAGCAGTGTCCTTGCTTTGAATGCCATTTGAGAAGCTTAGCAGTCCTGGCAGCCTTCCCTTGTTAAAATTACAACAGTGGACCGATTCCATTGCGGCTTTGTACTTTCTGCTCTCTGCTGCGGTCGTATGGTTTCATCGTGCTCAATTCCCGCACTGGAAAACCTATTTCTCTGTTCACTTGGTGGCTACGACTGGCATTTGGTTGCTCCGCAGGGTCCCGTTACAACACTTGGCCGGCGTCATCCGTTTTTTCCGGGACTGGTACCCAGCTTTGTTATTTCCGGTGCTATACAAAGAAGTCGAGCAGTTCGCCTTGGCCTTTGGCGATTGGAAGCTGACCGAGTCCATACAACAGCTAGAAGTGACCCTCTTTTCCGGTCATCCTAGCTTGTATGTCAGCCGGCTTTACCCGTGGGCAGCGCTATCGGAGTACTTGCACTTTTGCTACTTCGCCTATTTGCTCCTTCTGCCAGCCGTCGGCGGCTGGTGGTACTTTAGCGGCAAGCGCCGTGACTTCCAGGAGCTTTTGCTGTTGGTGAGTGCAACACTCTTCAGCAGCTATCTTTTCTACATGTCCTATCCAGTGGACAGTCCTTTCTACCTCTTCAGGCCGCTGGAGGCTCCCTTAGCCGATGGATTCTTCTATCGGCTCGTCCACTTCTTCTCGGAGCGCGGCGGTGCCCGCGGTGGCGCTTTCCCAAGTGCGCACGTTTCGGTGTCGCTCGTGATCTGGCTGGTAGTATGGCAGCGACAGCGGCGCGTGGCTTGGGTCTTGGCCCCGGTGATCGCAGGATTGGTTGGCGCGACGGTCTACGGAAGGTTTCACTATTTGTTAGATGTGCTGGCAGGACTTCTTCTTGCCCTTCTGGTCATGGAATGTTACCGCTTGTGCCGACGGAAACCTCTCGCCTTACTACTACCTGGTGAATAGGCGTTCGCTGGCTAGCAAGCGATCTCCAAACACAAGCCACTTAGCAAAGGCGCAGACTATTTGACATTTGTCATGTTCAACACTGCTGCCGTCGCTCGTTCCGGTTAACGGATTTGCGCCATCTTTGATCACGCCGAGGGCGCGAACACAGGAATGTACCCGTTCGAAACAGCTGTGTTCGCCAGGATGTAACTGACCTGACGCCATTGCCCAGGGCATTTGCTTCAGCAGGGGTCTTGCTAGGATGCTGAGATGCGCGATCTCGTCATCCTTTTCGTTCATGTCATCGCTACGCTTGGGTCCGGGCGGCGTCCGTTCTGTGGTTGCCGAGTCCGTTATCATCAGTTTCGCAACGTTCTGCACCGATCCTACACGTAGGCTCGTTGCAGGAGTTCGGACGCAGTTTCGTCTAGTTGATCCGCGCGCCGCAGGTCTTCGAAACGCGCGAGCAGATCTTCGGCGGGGAGGCGACGCTTCTCGGCTCCGCGGAGGTCGTGTACGATGCTGCCGCGGTGCATCATGATCAGGCGATCGCCGAGATTCGCGGCCTGTTGCATGGAGTGGGTAACCATCAGTGTTGTGAGCTTCTCGCGGCTGATGATGTCATCGCTGAGCTTGATGACCTGATCCGCGCTTTTCGGATCCAGAGCAGCAGTGTGTTCGTCGAGCAGTAAGAGCTTGGGTTTGAGCCAGGTCGCCATAAGAAGCGTCAATGCCTGGCGTTGGCCTCCGGAGAGGCTGCCGATTGCGTTGTCCAATCGGGCTTCAAGGCCCATCTTGAGGGTCCGCACTGTGTCGCGCATCTTCGCCATCAAGTTGGACTCGAGCGCCCAGCCGAATCCGCGAGGGCGACCACGACGCGCGGAGAGGGCAAGGTTCTCGGCGATCGACAGGCTAGGAGCGGTTCCGCTAAACGGGTTTTGGAAGACGCGGCCGATGAACCGCGCGCGGCGATGCTCCGGCCAGCGGGTCACGTCCTGGCCCTCGATGTGGATGCTGCCAGAGTCGACCAAGAATGTTCCGGCAATCGCGTTCAGCAGCGTGGATTTTCCAGAGCCATTCGTTCCGATGACGATTACGAACGAACCGTCTGCGATGGTGAGATCGACACCCTGCAAGGACCTCACTTCGTTGGGCGTTCCAGCATTAAACGTCTTTAAGATCCTTTTCGTCTCAAGCACGTGCGGGGGACCTCACTCTCGTGACGCGGAATTTCGCCAGCAGGTTTGGCAAAATCAGCGCGAGGAAGACAAACGCAGCGGTGATCAGCTTCAGGTCGTTTGGGTTGAGGCCCCAGCGCAGGGCGATGGCGACCAGAAGGCGAAAGAGCACGGAACCCATGATGGCGCCGATGATCGCGAATCCGAGCTGCCGTGTACCTACCAGAGCTTCACCGATGATTACACTCGCCAAACCCCACACGACCATTCCGATGCCCATTTGCACATCAGCAAAGCCTTGATATTGCGCTAACAGTGCTCCGGCCAGCGCGATCAGACCGTTCGAGATTGCAAGACCAAAGGTGATCATATTGCCATCGCTGACGCCGAGAGCGCGGATCATCTGGCTGTTGTCGCCTGTGGCCCGCATGGCTGTTCCGATGTCGGTCCCGAAAAACAGGTAGAGGAGTATCGAGACCATGGTGATCACGAGAATCACAAAGAAGAAGATAGACGCGTCGCGTGCGCTGACTTCCCAACCCCCAACGTTCAGCGAATCGCGTTCGCCAAGCACGAGCGCTCCGGCCTTCTCAGCAGTATTCGCGAAAGTGGTCTGGGTGAGAAGGGGGATGTTGCTCTTGCCCATAATGTGGAGGTTTATTGAGTATAGCGACGTCATGACGAGGATACCAGCCAGGAGTCCGTTGATGTTGAACCGGGTGTGAAGGATACCCGTCGTGGCGCCGGCAACCATGCCGGACACGAAACCTGCCATTGTGGCGGTGAGCGGGCTGAAACCAACTACAAGGAGTGTCGCGGCGACCGAGGCCCCGAGTGTGATCGAGCCCTCGGCAGTAATATCGGGGAACGCAAACACTCGGAAGCTGAGGAAGACACCAAGAGCGAGCAGAGACAGGATGAAGCCGATTGTCATCGAACCGATTAGCAGGCTCATGCGACCTCCACGATAGGGCTGATCCAGCAGGACCCACGGACGAATTCGCTCTGCGCGACGGCCGCGCGGTCATCGGCAAGGAGGTGAAGAACACCTTGCAAAGTCTCCGCTTCAAATACGGATTTGATGGTTGTGTTCAAGTCGACTCTTCCCTTCTGTATTGGTCGATATGAGAACGCCGCCGCGTGGAAGTGGCCTGTGATCGACGATCCCGGCCCGATTGGCCGAAGCATCGGCGCAAGCAATCCGTCGGGGGTGCGAGAAGCGACTCCAGCAATCACGGCAAGCGAGCGCATGTGGGAGTGTTCCGGACTGAAGGAGAGCCAACGGCGGGCCTCGGGATAATGGAAGAGCTCGCCTTTGAAAGCTGATTGCGTCGGGGCTTGACGAAGGGCGGCTCCGATGAGTCCTGCTGATTCGGCGATCATTGCGATGCCAGCCGTGGCGGCGCCTGAAATCTCGAGGGCAGCCTCTGCTAGATCGCTCAGCGGGACAGTGCCGGGCTCGCTGTTGGCCTCAAACCTCGCGAGGCTGGCGAAGTGACCTTTGCAGACCAGGGCATAAAGGACCTGCAGCTCGGGGATGAAACTGCCTTCAGTGATCAGGTAGTCGGGAACGTTGCTGCCATCGGTTGGCTGATAGGCGGCGGCGCCGGCGACCGAGAGGAACTCGCCGAAGCGCTGTTCACAGTCTTCGAAATGATGGCCGAACGCGCCAAGCCCGATGGCCATCGCCGATTCGGGGAATGTCATTGTTCGCGAGTGCTCGTTCCGGAATCCGCGGCTCGAAAGCAGAGCGGGATTGCCCACCGCGGCGCATTCGAGCTTCGCGTTTGGGGCGCAATCAAATACTTCGAAGCATGCTGTTTTGCGATCGATTCGACGACCCTTTTCGGGAGCGGTGGCCGGGGCGGGATCGACGAATTCGGAAATCAGGAGTTTGCCAAGGTGCATCATTTCAAGCACACGCTTGACGGGTTCGGACGGATTCGAAACCACCAAAGCGCCGTTAATACCGTTCAGCCGTTGGTGGACCTTCAGGAGGACGCGGATGCCCATCGAGCTGATGTAGCTGACGCCGGCCAGGTTCAGTCGGACGTGATCGGCGCCGCCGCGAACCACGTCCTCGAGGGCGCTGGTGAGATGATCAGCCCAGTAACCATCGAGCCGGCCTTTGATGACAAGTTCCGTGAACTGACCTGCGCTCTGCCTGGTGATCTCCATATTAATTCCCAATCATCTCCGGGTTCCGCTTCATGACAGACTGAGGGATGTTCAACCCGACAGCCCGAGCGGCCGCTCGGTTGATCATGAGCGTTGTCTTGGTGAAGGATTGGATCGGAATCCTGCCAGGGCTTTCGCCGCGCATGATCCGAACGGCAACGAGGGCTGCCGCTCTTCCAGCGTCGTAATAGTCGCGCGCCAAGGTGACTGCGGCGCCCGCCTGCGCCTGGGATTTTTGAAATGCAAAGACCGGAAGTTTGGCTTTACGCGCAGCTTGAGAAATTCCTCCAAAAGAGGCTGCAGTTAGATTCCCGCTAATCTGACACACTGCGTCGATATTTTTGCTGACCATCGCCAGGGCGGCGTCCGAAACTTCCGAGCTGGTGCTTACGGCGATCGTCGCGACTTCGACCCCGGCTTTCTTTCCCTCGCGCACGAGCAGTTCCTTGTTGACGACCATATTCACTTCGGCTGGAACAAAAAGAGTTCCAACGGTGCGGACCGAGGGTAGAAACTCGCGTACTAGCGCAAACATCTGATCGTAGGCCCCGATCATTTCGATGCCCGTCACGTTCGGGGCATGGTCTTCGAGGCTGCGTCCTGCACCCGCAGCGACCGCGCTTGCCACGTAAGTGAATACCACAGGAATCCTCTGCGCTCTCCGTAGCGCAACCTGCAACGTTGGAGTCGACATGGTAATCAGCATGTCGGCTCCGTCTGCGAGGGCGGAATCGATCACGCTCGTAAGCGTCGCCATGTCTCCTTGCGCGTTTCCAATCTTGACTTCGAAATCACGACCCTCGACGAGTTGAGAGCGTAAGCCCGCAAGAATGCCCTCCTCGCTCTCCTCCACGTCAAGCACGTTATTGAACTCCACAAGTTGGATGTTCCATTTCCGGCCGCCAGTCAGGTCTGCCGTCTTGCGCTGGTTCCAGTCGGAAATCAACAGAACCGAGGATGATAGAGCGATCAGACAGAGTCCCAATGACAGGCGTTTCACCGGGCGGCGGCCTCTTTGACAAGGTTGGGTGGAAACTTCACACCTAGTTTTCTGGCCACGGCTTCATTGAGCACGAGTTGCTTAATGGCGACTTCCTCAATAGGCAAATGATGTGGATTCTGGCCGAGCAAGACTCGTGCGGCCAGTTTTGCCGCAGCCTGGCCGGCCGGATACCAGCCCAGGCCTACACAGGCTAAGGCGCCGCGGTCCACGAATTCCGGGTCGTTGTTAATCAATGGAAGACGGCGGTCGATCGAGACCTTCGCGATTGCATCGAACGCTTGGAGCGCTGTGTTGTCACCCGTGATCCACAGGGCCTGAATATTTCTGCCGGCCAGGACCTGCGCTGCTTGCGCTACGTCGCTTGTTCCGGTCACGGTCACTTCCTCCAGCTTGATACCACGCTTGGTGAAAAGCTCGCGGGCTACACTCACGACCTTGCGCGAGTTCGCTTCCGAGCTGTTGTACAGAGTCCCCACAGACTTCACTGCGGGCACGAGCTGCTCGATGACACCGATCGTATCGGCGACCGGAGGAAAAGATCCCACGCCGGTGACATGCGCCACATGGTCGGTGCGGCTCTTGCCGGCGCCGGCGGCGATCGGGTCGTAGACATAAGTGAAGACAACGGGTTTCTTCCGGACCGTGTTGCAGGCGGATGTGAGGCAGGGCGTCGTCATCGTCAGAATCAAGTCTACGTCCTGGTTATCGTAGTTTTGAAGCAAAGACGGGATGTTGGCGATCTCGCCCTGCGCATGCGATCGCCGAACCTCCAGATTCCTACCCTCCTCAAATCCCAGCTCGCCCAGGCCATCGAAGATGCCTTTTATGCAAACGTCGGCGCCGGCTTCCGGTGCGAAGTAGACCAGCCCCAATTTGAAGGTCTGCCCTGGCGAGGGTTTCCGTTGTCTTGTGGAAGTCTTGTCATGCAGTCCCTTTTCATCAAGCACGATGTGTGCCTGTGCAACCAGGTCCTGAGGCATACGCCAGTTGTCTTTGAGTCCGGCCAAAGCAGTCGGATTAACGGCAACTTTTTCCGGAATCAGATTTCGCACAGGTATGTTGGCGGGATCGGCGCCCTTGAGAATGCTTGCAGCCAACTCTCCGGTCTGCTCGCCCACTTCGTAGAAGTTCACGCCCGAATCGAATAGGCTACCCCGCTGTACGCCCGGCGGGGTGATCGTGAAAACGGGAATGCGGCCTTTGGGTGCCGCGGCCACTGCCGATTCGAGTGCCACCAAAACGGTGACGTCGCCGCTCACCCAAAGGGCCTGTGCTCCCCGGGCAACGAGCGAGGTCGCCGCTTCGAGGACTGCCGACGAGCTGTCGACGTTGGCCTCCATCAGCTCGATTCCCATTTCCTTGCACACCTTGCGACCTACCCTTGTGAACGCAGCCGAATTCGATTCCGCAGAGTTCCAGGCCAATCCGACCGACTTGAGGCCTGGAAACATGGCTCGCGCCATTTGGAAAGCCCGGTCGACGGGAACCATGCTTCCCAATCCAACCAGGTGCTTCGGATGATCCAGGGGATTCTCACGACTAAGCCCGATTCCGGCGCTGAACGGATCTGCCACTATGCCGAAAACATGGATGGTCCGGCCTGCTTTGTTGGCGTTGGCCACGGTCTGCATGGAAAGCGTGCTCGACGTGATGACCATGTCATACTCGCCGGTCGTGACCTGGCGGGCGATTGTGTTCGCTGTGGGGAGGTCGTTTTCAGCATTAAAACGTTGAATTACGATGTTGCGGCCGTCGATGAAACCTTCGGCTGCGAGCGCGTCGAGCATACCGCGGACGCCGTCGTCCAAAACAGGTTGCGAGGCGTGCTGTACAATCGCCACCCGGGGGATCCGGGCAGTGCCTCCTTTACGCTGACCCCAGTCGGATATGAGCAGAACAGCAGAACTGAGGGCAATGAGCACAAAACCTAATGAGAGGCGTTGGATAGCTATCCGCATACATCACTCGAGCTCAACACAAACGAGACACCCTCACCTTCCTCGGTTAGAGATTTGGTGCCAGCTATGATCCCACACTAATCGGGTGTTCCGCGGAATGTTAGCAGGCCAGGACAGCGGTTCGACCTCGGAAAACTCACGACGGCTTGCGCTAAGCGCTGGTCTCATGAACAGCGGTGCTGAACCCGCACAGCGACCTGGTTTTCGGCGAATACGAATTCTGGGTTGCGCGAGAAGGATGAGCACCACGAGCGGTTTCGATCGCGCGCTATAAGTCTTCAATCTCGCTTGCATTCCTGAATGGCTTCTTCCGATGAGCTGAGTATGCCAAATAGCGCCGTAAAACCAGCGATTTGGAAGATACGTTTTACAGGCTCCTGGAGTGCACACAGCACCATCCGTCCGGAGCGTGCTTCGAGCTGCTTCGCGACTTGCAGCAGAAGGCCCAACCCGGAGCTGCTGATGTAGGTGAGCCCGGCTGCGTCGACTGCAAACCGCCGCTCACCCTGTTCGATCCGTTCCT